>WNGQ01001712.1_pt1 | contig 25118 bp, 28 predicted proteins | sample 5407661 | NCBI WGS metagenome assembly WNGQ01 (sample SAMN13153382, study PRJNA577476) | soil metagenome | isolation source: 60 cm soil or saprolite under Garry oak tree replicate 2 | place: USA:California | collected 2016-06-15 | reverse complement strand
GGTCCCACTCGACTCTGGCGGCAGTGCTGCTTCCTCTGCTGCGGTGGACGGCAGCGGCTCTTCTGCTGCTCGCAGCGTTTGGTTCCGCGACCTTCTCTGGAGGTATTCAGCACGTGGAGGGCATCTTCCGCGTTTTGGACTTCTCGTCCAACGTCGTTCAGTCCGGGCTGTTGGTCGTCCTTTTCTTGTTTAGTCGTGTCCTTCATGTCTCATGGAGAAGCTGCGCCGCCGGGATCATTCTCGGCTTCGGCTTCTTTTCAAGCGTTGAGCTCGCCACTTCGGCGCTCCGTCCGGAGTTCGCTGATAGTGGCAATATCGCTATCGACTTGATCCAAATGGCGGCCTATCACGTCTGCGTTCTGGTTTGGTTGATTTATTTGTTCTTGCCTGAGCGGTCTCTCAGGTTCATCGGAAGTGGTTTGGAGAAATCTGACATCGAGTTTTGGGACCAGGAATTGCAAAGGATGGTAAGGCGATGACAATTCCTCTGATCTTTGCGATCGCCGGTGTATTGGCGTTCCTGCTGCTCCTGTATTTAGCCAAAGGCCATCAAGCTACCGGAGGCAATCTCGACGAGCTGACATCGCAGTTGCGCCCGATTGATGTTGACGCGTTCCGCAACCTGATTGATCCGCGCGAGGAGGAGTTCCTGCGCCAGCGCCTTCCTGTCCGCGAGTTCAGGAGCGTTCATCGCGAACGAATGCTGGCTGCCGTCGAGTACGTTTGGTGTGCTGCGCAAAACGCAGCCATTCTCATTCGCCTAGGAGAAGCTGCGAAACAAGATTCCGATCCCGCGGTTTCAGCCGCAGCCGGGAAGTTGGTCGACAACGCCCTTCGCTTGCGCCTTTACGCATTTCAGGCTGTTCCGCGACTCTATCTAGGCATCCTATTCCCGCATACCAGCCTGAGGCCGTACCTGATTGCGGAAACTTACGACATCATGACCCGGCAAGTGGTGATGTTGGGTTGCCTCCGCTATCCGACGCGCGGGATGTCCTCTGCACTCTGAGTTGAAACTCTGGCCCGATCTTGGCGGCCACAGTCGACCTAGCGTCGCCAGCTCCACACCGGATTGCCTTTTTCGTCCCGGAGAATCAATGTGTCGGGGCCTTTAACAACTTCGCGTGCAAGAATCATTTCAGCGTCACCTTGCTTGATCTTCGACCCGGTGAAGGCGATCTCATCGCCTTTGGCGAAAGTCACGCCCATATCGTCCATGAAGGATTTTGGACACAAGTAAATATCAAGAACGACATCTCCGTTCTTAATCATCAGGTGCGCGACTTCTTTAGTATTTCCTTTGGCCGGCAACTTCAGTTCCTCGACAGTTCCTTTCAATTTCGTCTCGGTGGCGGGGTCATACTTGGGAGCGGCTTGCGCCGCCGAGAAAGCGCTCCAAAGTAATACGGTGAGAACTATTTGAAAGAAAGAAGTCTGGACCCGGAATCGATTGGAACTTGAGCACCGCATGGCATGCTCTCCCCCAGCGGAGCGACGGCAGCAGTCGAAATGGATACAGACGACGCGGTCCGTTCCCCGTACCCTCATTAGGATTAAGCCAGTAGGAAAGCTGCTGGTATCATACTACTCTCGTCGTCGCTATCAGGCGGAATTGTTAGGAAGCAGAACAAAACCGTATTACCTCAACGGCTTCGGGCATGCGTTACGGTCAACCGCAGCACTAAGCCCGCTAGTAACTCCGCTGCAGATCAGAGCACAGAATCCAGAGGTGGTCTATCCAGGCGCCGCTCTTCGTACGGAAGCCGGTTAGGACGGAACCGCCGGGACACTGGGCTTTGGCGGGTCTACCTCCCGGCCTCGGTCTGCTCACTGATTCGGTCAACTCGGTGCCGGGTTCTTCGAATCTCTCTCCCATGTCCCGCACATAGCTGCATTCCCCCACGGCCTCATCGATGGAGGAACCGGTCCGCCCTCTGAGCCCGCGGAGGGCGCGGCCGCCGGAGCAGCGAGCATCGTGGACCGCCTGGCCGCCTGGGCTGCCAGTTCTGCCCGTGGTTCTTCGCTCTTCGCCCAAGGTTCCGTCCGAACGGAGTGGGGCGCAATCCAGCCATGCCTCGTTGTAGTATTCGCCGGTTTGAACGTGGAAGCCCACGGCCAAGAAACCGGAATCACACTGAGCGTCGGGTGCGGGCCTGCCGCCGGGACCACCACCGAAGTCACGTTCGACGCGATCGCACGACACCTGGAGAATGGTGTTGCGGTACTGGGGTGTCCCGAGAGCCACAAGGGCCATCACAAAGAAGCTCCCGAAGACTGCCATACAGGGTCTTAACCAGCGTTTGAGCGAGGTACGGTGCATTCTGCTGGCGTCTGAGATCGACATCTGCAACCTCCCGCTTAAGGGTCGCAAGCTTGGAAACTGCTGCCGATCTTACACCCATTTCCGTTATCCGTTACGCTGTGAACCTCTAACCTAACGCCGGTGATCAGGCGTAACCGGCAGCGGCGGTCTTCCGACTCTGGAAACGCCGCTTTGAAGGATTGCTTTCCCGCAGACCTCCAGCGTTTTGCAGTGGCATTTCGCTTTCATTCTCTTGAGCAGGGTTTGCATGCTCTTGATTTGATCTGCAATTGCGTTCAACTCTGTGAGTTTGTTGTCTGGCTAACTTTCGCCAACAGAGTGCGAATCTCGTCGAGCGCAGATTGGTGGGGGGGAGGGTTTCTGGAGTGAGATACAAGGTCTTTGCTGATGCTGCGAAGCGCATCGACATTCCGGTCGCGCTTGCTGCGATGGTCACTCTTACGATAAATGTGTGGCGCGGAACGACTGCAGGCAGCGGCGCGCAGTTTCGAGTTCGGAGAAGCGGCTCCCTTCCTGTTCCAGCAGATAATATTCCACCCCACCAACGCTTTCGGCGGCGGCGAAGATGTTCTTCCAATCGGCACCACCTTCACCGAACAGGACTTTGTAGCCCTTGGTTGGGTCGGGCGACCAGTCCTTTAAATGAAGCGAGCGGATGCGCCCTGGATTGGCGCGAATCCAGGCGACCGGGTCGGAACCGGCCTCGAGGCATGTGCCGACGTCGAGCTGAAGCATGACCGACGGCTTCGTCTTCTTGGCGAGAATTTCCATAGGACGGACACCGTCAACCGAGGTGAACTCGGGCTGATGATTGTGATAGCCCGGTTTGAGTCCTGATGGTTCCAGCTGTTCAGCAATGGAGTTCAGTTTATCGGCGAGGGCCTTCCAGCCATCGGCGCCGGGTTTCGGGTTTGAGCTGGCCATAACTAGGTACGTGCAGCCCAGGATCAGGTTCAAGTCGCGCGCACGATGAATGTTCTCCGAGCTGAAGTATTGCTCATCATTGTGGGTAGAAAAACAATGGATGCCGAGGTCATCCAGAAGCTTGCGCATCTGTTTGGTTTGATTTTCGCTCCACTCGAAATAAGGAGCGTAGAATTCGACGCACTGGTATCCCATTTGAGCGACGGAACGCACGGTGCCTTCGGGGTCCTGTTTGAGCGCGTCGCGAACCGAATACAGTTCTAGCCCAATTGGAATAGACGTGGACGCGCGAGCGGTGAGTGCCCATGGAAGCATCGCTGACAGGGCCAGGAATGACCGGCGAGAGAGGTTTGATGGCATGCCGCAAATCGTACTCCGAAATCGGCGGAATTTCATGGCGAATCCTTCATTGTCGTGAGGCTTCCCGCCTTCTGAGGAGGCGACTCGATCCAGCACCTTACAACCTTCAGCGGGTAACAAGACACTAATGCGAACATCTTCTTTAGGAGGTTGCTTGTGCACAAGCTTACGTTCCTGGCAGTATCGCTCTTCGGTTTTCTATGTTGCCGGGCTCTGGCCGATCAGGTTTCTTTGAAGAATGGCGACAGGCTGACCGGAATTATCGTCAAGTCTGATGGCAAAATCTTGGTTCTACATAGCGACTACGCGGGAGACGTAACTCTCAAGTGGGACGCTGTTCAGGGGATCGAGTCCGGCGAGGCGTTACATGTGGAGTTACAGGATGGTAAGACCGCAGTCGGTCCTGTGACCACTTCCGACGATACCCTGGTGGTCACGACCAAGACCGCCGGTGCGGTGACAGTCACCAGGTCTAGTGTGAAGAGTCTCCGCAATGACGCCGAACAGGCAGCCTACGAAAAAACCGTACACCCGGGTCTGTTACAAGATTGGAAGGCAGGGTTGAATGTAGGTTTCGCCCTGACCGGCGGCAACAGCCAGACGGAGAATTTGTCGCTGGCATTTATTGGCACGCGCCAGACTTTGCGTGACAAGCTGGGCGTCTATTCTAACGCGGTCTACGCCACGAACCATGCTCCCGGCGCGGTCCCTGCTACGATCGCGAACACAATCGGCGGCGGACTCATATACGACCACGACCTTACCAAGAGGATTTTTGGTTTCGTGGCGACTGATTTCTTCTCCGACGCATTGCAGGGCTTGAATCTCCGCTCTGTGTTGGGGGGCGGCGCCGGCTACCATGCGATCAAGGAAGACCGCACAACCTTGGACCTGCTGGGCGGCCTCAACTATACCCGCGAGTCGTACACCACTCTGTCACGTAACTTTGCCGCGCTCACCCTGGGCGAAGAACTGATGCATAAGCTGGGGAAGAGCACGGTCTTGAACGAGCGCTTGTACCTCTTCCCGGACCTCAACAGCCCGGGTGACTTCCGCGGGACCTTTGATTTTGGCACGACCACGAAGTTGAGCAAGTGGCTGGGATGGCAAAACTCCTTCTCCGACGTTTACGTGACCAATCCACCGCCCTTGAAAAAGCAGAACGACGTCATCTTCACTACCGGGCTAAACGTATCGTTTGGCCAATAGCGTCCGAGCACTATCAAGAGATCAGGCGCCGTTGCCGAGCCACCGGTATCCGGCCTTGAGCTCACAGCGATAAACCCGGGTTTGGTCCGGATTTATTCTGGCATTGCAATCGGCCCAGCTTAGGATGAGAGCGGGCCCGAGCGGGAAAACAATGGTTTCTCCGTTCAATTCCGCCTGAATGCTAACGCCCTCAGCTGCTGGGGGAAGAGTAAAGTTCAAGGCATCGCCAAAAATAACTGGATAAGAATTGCGTACTAAGTCGCTTTGCATTGGGTGTACCACCTCGGCTTCCACTAAGAAAGTGGCTGTGTCGGACCAGGCGATGGCCGAAACGCTGATGGTGCGGCCGTCACGCTCCAGCCCGAAGGTGTCAATCCTGGTGAAGGGGCATGGCCCGGCAATGCAGGAAGCTCGGGCGTTGCGGAACTCATTACCGGCCCCTGCATCGAGCGAAGCGGTGCCTATGGAAGCCTTCCATTTGCCATCCGGCGAGCACAGGGCCTGGCCATTGCACGGTAGGTTGCCGGTGTTGACCACTTCGAAGGAGCGTACCGCACTCCCGATATTTACCACGGTCCCAGTCTTGATGGAGTATCTCACTAGCGGACTGGAGATCGTCAGTTGAGGACGGCCTTCGTCAATGTGCGTCTGGCGGGTAACCGGCGCTAATGCAGCAATGAATGTCTTGTCGGAAGGCTTCTCTGCGAGATTGATGTTGAGATCAAGAGGCTCGTAATCCGGCTTCCGAAACCGCAACGTGACTACTTGGCCGCGAAGGATTCGCTTCCGCCATGTGATGGTAAACAGGCCAGAGGAATCAGATTGTGATTTCGCGACCGCGAAGCCATTGTCAGCAGTGACGTCAACTCCCGCAATCGGCAGTTGTTTACGCGGGTCTGAATCGCGAGTGATAACCGCACCCTTGAGCGTGATCGTGCGCCGCTTGTTGAAGCGAGCCAAGAGCAGGACTGTGACTGTACCCAAAATCGCCACAACGACGATGAGTCCGATTTTTCGATTGTCGCTCATAGGGGCACCCTAAAGAATATTATGCCGCCATTGTAGCGGCGGTCGCGAAGTCCAAATTCTTTCAATGGGCATCTTGGCTAGCCGAAGATCGTTTAACATTCTAATGTGGAATGTGGTCCTAGCTTTGTGCGCCGGAAGCTGCTGAAGGGCATGGCCGGAGCTGTCGCTCTGGCACCCTTCTCCGTGATGATTGCCGCGCTTGGACAATCCAAAAGTCCAGCCCTGAAGGCAGCTCCGGTTCAACCCTTTTCTCCCGAAGATGACCGCCTGCTCGACGAGATGGAGCGCCTGAGTTGCTGCTATTTCTGGGAACAGGCTAGTCCGGAGACCGGACTCGTTAAAGACCGTTGCAACGCGCGCAGGGCCACGACCGACAATTCTACCGTTGCCAGTATTGCGGCCACTGGCTTCGGGCTCACCGCCCTTTGCATTGGGGACCGGCGCGGATTTCTTCCCCACTCCGCGGCGCGGGAGCGGGTCCTTACCACATTCAGGTTCTTGCGAAACAAGCTGGCCAGCCATCGAGGGTTCTTCTATCACTTCGCTGACATGAACACCGGCGAAAGAGTGTGGGACTCGGAAGTCTCTTCGGTCGATACCGCAATCTTGCTTTGTGGCATTCTCACTTGCCGCACACACTTTCGTGATACCGACATCACCCTGTTGGCGCACGAGATTTCTAACCGGGTGGATTGGACATGGCTGTCAGAAGACACATCGCTTTTACCGCATGGCTGGATGCCGGAAATCGGTTTCCTGCCGAATCGCTGGGATTACTACAGTGAGCTGCTGATGATGTACCTGTTGGGAATGGGATCTCCCACTTATCCCCTGCGTCCTGAGGTATGGGACGCCTGGAAACGGACCGCCTTCGAGTATGAAGGAATGCGGTACATTGGTTCCTTCGCGCCGCTGTTTGTGCACCAGTACTCGCAAGCCTGGTTTGATTTTCGCGCCAAGCGCGATCGCTATACAGACTATTTTCAAAACTCGGTGACGGCTACCGAAGTCCACCGCCGCTTCTGCATGGAATTGGGTAAGCAATTTTCAGACTACGGCGCCGACCTGTGGGGCGTCACCGCTTCGGATTCAGACCGCGGGTATGTTGTCTGGGGCGGTCCCCCGGGCGTGGGACAAATCGATGGCACCATCGCTCCGGCGGCAGCCGGGGGTTCCCTGGCATTCCTTCCTCAGGAAGCCATTCGTGTTTTGCGCACCATCAGAAACCGCTACCCTAGAGCCTGGAGCACATACGGATTTGTGGATGCTTTCAATCCCCTCAAAAATTGGTACGACACCGATATTGTTGGAATCGATGCCGGTATCACCCTGCTGATGGCGGAGAATGCGCGCACAGGTTATGTTTGGGAAGTCTTCATGCAGAATCCTGAAGCCCAGCGCGGCATGGAACGGGCCGGTTTCAAGCCTTACCGGCCTACGTAGGACAGAGAGTTCAGTCTGCGGCGTGCGAAACCGTGTATCTCGCTCCGATTTCCGTTGATGCCCGCAGCAAAGCGTCCAGCGATTTCAACGCTGGCAACTGTGCCCCGCGCCGCTTCAGTGCTTCAAGCACGGCTTCGGTTGGAATATTCCCCACCAGCGCATCCTGAGCAAACGGACATCCGCCAAGGCCGGCGAGGGCAGAATCGAACCGCCGGCATCCTGCATCGTACGCGGCCAGCATTTTCTCCGCTGCGATGTCGGGTCGGCTGTGCAGGTGCACTCCGATTTCGAGATATCCGAATTTCTCAACCACTGCTGAAAACAACGCGTGAATCTGCTCGGCCGAAGCCAACCCGACCGTGTCGGCCAGCGAAATCATCTTGATCCCGTTCGCTTCCAGTACATCCACCGCACTGACCACTTCCTCGCCATCCCAGGGATCGCCATAGGGATTGCCGAACGCCATCGAGATGTACACCACCATCTCGAGGCCAGCGTCGTCTGCCTGGTTCTGAATTTTCTCCAGTTCGTCCAGCGATTCCTCAGGTGTCTGCCGCTGATTGTTGCGCAGAAAAGTTGGCGACACTGAATACGGGAATCCCAGCGTACTCACGGCCTGGGTGTTGATCGCCCGCTGCGCCCCTTTTTCGTTGACCACAATCCCGATAATTTCGACATCATCCGGGGGATCGAGTTCTTTGAGTACGGCTTCAGAGTCCGCCATCTGCGGCACAGCATTTGGCGAGACGAATGAGGCCGCGTCAAGGTGCTTAAACCCGGCGCTGATCAGCGCCTTCAGGTAGTCCACTTTGAGGTCAGCAGGAATCTGGCCCTGCAAACCTTGCCAGGCATCGCGTGGACACTCAATGAGTTTGACGGAGTCGGACATGCTCACGGCTATCTTAAATCCGTAAAGTAAGAATTTCCTCTGTGGGTCTCTGTGTCCTCTGTGGTTAAAGGTTTTAAAGTCTTAACCACAGAGGACACAGAGGATCACAGAGGGGAACTACGCTCTTTGGGTACCGCCGAGTTGCCCTAAAGCTGCCACGATCTTCGACGACCAATCCGCAACTTCATCTTCGTGAAGCGTGCGCTCGAGTGACTGAAACATCGCGTGCAGCAGGATTGAATACTTGCCCGCCGGAACCGACCCGCCGCGGAATATCTCAATCGGGGTAAAACTGCGCAACTCGGAAACGCCGAGCCCGCGCACTGTAGCCTGAATCTTGTCGAAGATCACACTGTCGTCGAACATAAACGAGAAGTCGCGTTCCACGCCAGGAAACCGTGGCAGCGGCTCATAGCGAATCTCGTGCAGATTGTTCTTGTAGAGCCTGTCGGCAAAGATTTCAGCGATGAAAACCTCCTGTCGTAACTTGCGGCCGGAGGCGATCTGAGGATGTAGCTGCCCGAATTGCGCCGCGATTTCTCCGTCGATCACCGCCCGCGCCGAGCGGTCGGGATGGTAATAATCCGCAGCCTGAGCGTCGAATGAGAGTGATCCATACTGGAAGGGCCTCAACAGAGCTTCAACATCGCCTTTGAACGAGCGGAAAATGTCCAGTTCGTTTGTCGCTTTACTGGTATCGAGAATGCCGCCTTGTGGAATGTCATGCGTCAGCGCGGATACAGTCGTGCCCAGACAGATGCGGCTTCGCTCTATTGTGGTCGCGCCGGAAGCTTCGTACACATCTCCCATCTCGAACAGGCGCACGGTCTGCGTTCCCCGGTTCAGATTGTAGGCCAACATGTTCAGCATCCCGGGGACGAGAGAGCTACGCATGAGGGAAGCCTCTTCGCTCAGAGGATTTGCCAGTTCGACCACAGGCCATGAAGAAAACATCTCTGCGTCCTCGTGCGCAATGAAGCTGAGCGAAACCGCTTCGTTGTAGCCAAGTGCCAGCAGGGAAGAGCGGAGTCTCGCCGCCTTGGCTGCCTCGGCATTGTCGACCACGGCTCCCGCGAAGTCCGGCAAAGTATTCGGGAAATTATTGTAGCCATGCAGTCGGGCAATTTCTTCAATCAGATCAATTTCGCGCTCGACATCCAGACGCCAGGTCGGGATGCGGACCGAGAATTCCACCTGAGCGCCTGGTTCCGGAATCAGTTCGAAGCCCAACCGCTTCAGAATCGCGGCCACGTCATTGACCTGAAGCTTTCCGCCGAGAATGCGCTGCACCTGGGAGATGCGCAGGAGCACCGGAGCTTGGTCGATTTCGCGAGCGATCGCGTCGATCGCATCACCAGCCAGTTCGCCTCCGCCGGACTCGATAATTCTTTGCGCAACCAGCGCGCAGGCGAGTGGTGTTGCCCCGTAATCCGCGCCGCGCTCAAAGCGGTGTGACGCGTCCGTATGCATCCCATGCCGCTTGGCGGTTTTGCGCACTGCGACAGGATCAAACCATGCAGATTCGATCAGGACGTTCTTCGTTTTCTCCGTGATCATGGTGTCGAAGCCGCCCATGACTCCTGCAAGCGCGACGGGTTTCTTTGCATCAGCGATGACCAGGTCTTCGGACGAGAGCTTGCGGTCAACTCCGTCGAGAGTCTTTAATGTCTCGCCATCACGCGCCCGCCGGACAATAATCGTGTCGCCCTCAAGCAGGTCGAGATCAAACGCGTGTGTAGGATGCCCCATTTCCCAGAGGGTATAATTCGAGGCGTCGGCCGCGTTATTTATCGGGCGTTGGTCAACCAGAGCGAGCCGGTCTGCAATTCTTTGTTGCGATGGCTTGATCTTTACGCCGCGCACAATTTGGGCGGTATAACGCGCGCAGCCTTCTGTATCCTCGATTGCGATTTCGAAATCCGAGAGCGTAGACGCCACCGGCCGGGTATTTTCAGCGCGGGAGGGCGCGGCTTCAGCGGAGCCGTTAGGCGGATTTTGGGTGGAGCTGCGCTTTAGCGCAGCATTAGGCTCTGAATTTCTTTCAACGGCTTTAGCCGCTGAGGTCTCCAGGGCTTTGAGCGTCATCCCGTAAAATGCCGCCGCCTCGCGCGCGACTCCGTAATGATTCATCGCGTCAGGCCGGTTGGTCCCGATCTCCATTTCGAAGACGGTGCTCGCGCCCTCGCCGGAAATGCCCTCGACAGCGATCCCGATCGCGGTCAAGTCTTCGGCGAGACGGCGGTCGTCCACCGTGAGATCAACGAATTCGCGCAGCCAATGGGCAGAGAGTCTCATTGTTCTTGGAAAAACGTAAGCTCGTACTCGATCAGTTCCAGATCATCTTCCTCCGGAAAAGAAACTGTGATCTTTCGGAAAATCATGCTGCAGCTTGACCTGCCAAATTTCTTTCAGCAGCCTCCCGGCGTACAGTACCAGTTCTCTCGTCGGCAACTCAGTAGCGAAGAGGTGCAGGACGTGGATATGGTTTGTTGTGGCCTCCGCGGTTTTCTTGTTGCCTTGAACTTGATTTAAGTGCTCACGGTAGTTTGGTTCGTGACTGGCCAGAAAGATGCAACCATCGTGTTCAACGAACTCGGGCCACAATATCCGAGCGCAGCCTGCCAGGATTTTGTGGTTTGCCATGCATTGAATCCAGTCATCCACGTCAATGCCGTTTCCGTTATTCCAGTCCTTGAGTTCCGGAATCAATTTGTTGAAATCGGTAGCTTTTGTAAGATTCGACATGACTGAACTCGGTTCTGGCCAACGACGAACGACCAACGACGGCTCTACCCAAACTGTTCCAGAAACCTCACATCCCCCTGAAAGAACAACTGCAAATCATCCAGCCCGTATTTCAGCATCGCCATTCTGTCCACGCCCATGCCGAAGGCGAAGCCGGAAATGTTCTCCGGATCGTAGCCGTTGTGTTTTACGAAGTCGAAGACGTTGGGGTCCACCATGCCGCAGCCTAGAATTTCAATCCATCCCGTCTGCTTGCAGGGACGGCAAGGCTCTTCTTTTGTGCCAGTGCCGCGCTTGCCACTTCCGCCGCAGATGAAACAGGAGACAAACATCTCGGCGCTTGGCTCAGTGAAGGGAAAGAACGACGGCCGGAAGCTGGTCTTCACGTCCGATCCGAACAGCGCCTTCATGGCGTGGTCGAGCGTGCCTTTCAAATCGCCAAATGTGATGTTTGTGTCCACCGCAAGGCCTTCGACCTGGTGGAACATCGGGGAGTGGCTGGCGTCGGGAGGATCGTTGCGATGGACTTTCCCTGGAATGAGAATCCGCAACGGCGGCTTCAGCTTCTCCATGGTTCGAATCTGTACCGGAGAAGTATGCGTGCGCAGCAGCAACCGTTCGCGCGGCGGCTTCGATTCCTGGTTGGCCAGAAACAGCGTGTCCTGAGTATCGCGCGCAGGATGGTTCGGCGGAAAATTTAGCGCCTCGAAATTGTAGTAATCGGTTTCAATCACCGGGCCTTCCGCAACCGAATATCCGAGATTGCGGAAGACGGAAATGATCTCGTTCATCGTGCGGATGATGGGATGCTCGGCTCCAATCGGGCGCCGGATGCCGGGGAGGGATATGTCGACGGGCAAATCTGTTCTTGCCGCAGGCGCGCTCGTGAGTGCGGCCTCGACCCTTTGTTCAACCTCCGCTTTGAGCTTGTTAACGCGCTGGCCGACCTCCCGCTTCGCATCTTTGGGAGCGGTCTTCAGCCAGACGTCATTGATTTGCGTGAGGATGCCGTCCTTGCGAGCTAGCCAGCGATCGCGAAAAGTTTTGCGATCAGCGTCGTTGCCAAGGGACGAGGATTCCTTTTGCAGAGCAGCGAGCAGGTCGGCGACGGCCTTGTCCAGCGCCGCTTGCGAGAAATCCTTCAGTTTAGGAACGGTGTATGCCACGTTTCTTTCGCCCCTTCGGGGGCTTCGTCATGCATGTCAAACGGCTACAACCACCGGGCGCGCTCAAGTACTTCCTTTGCCACTTCTGTTAGGGATCGACCTTCGTTAGTAATCACAAAGTTCTCCAGTTGTGCCCGGTCCAGGGCGGAGTTCAATGTGATGACGCGGTCCATGTATTGGCTGCGAGACACACCTAGCTCACGCAATCCTACACGCTGCTGCATTGTCTCAATCGACGCCATGAGCCGGCATACGACCACTTCTTTGGCCACAACCGCAGCGAGACAGCGTTCAAACTCAGCGTGATTTTCGACAGCACGCGCTAACAAGAGACGGTCTACTCCGAGAGTCACATAATTGTGCCAAACGGCCTCCAGGTTACGATACATGACGTCGCTGTTCGTTGCGGCGGCGGGCGGATGCACCTTTCCAAGCATGTCCAAGTCAATCGCGGCGTGCGGGATGCCGTGCAGAGCTAGGAGATCCGATGCCTCTCCTAGTACCGCTGTTTTGCCTGAACCCATTGAGCCCGTGATGATCAGCAACGAATGCGCACCTGCCGCTTCCATTCACGGTCCCTGTAGTGATTCGCAAGAGGGGAAGCACGAAACTCTATTCGCGTGTATCGGCACGGCTAAAGCCGTGCCCTGATACGAATCCCCAGTCAAGATCTTTACTGATAGCTGAAAGCTGACTTACGCCGCCCCGCCGAGAGCGCCCTTCGCCTGCTCGGCGAGGCTCTTAAAGGCGGCTGCATCATTCACCGCCAGGTCGGAGAGAATCTTTCGATCCAGTTCCACCCCGGCAACCTTCAACCCATGAATGAACTGGCTGTAGCTCATGCCGTTCAGCTTGGCAGCGGCGCCGATGCGCACAATCCATAGCGAGCGGTACTGCCGCTTCCTCTGCTTCCGCCCGGAGTATGCGAATTTCAGCCCACGCTCGACCGCTTCCTTGGCCGAACGGTAGAGCTTGGATTTTGTCAGGAAATAACCGCTGGCGCGGTCCAGTATCTTTTTGCGTTTGGCGCGGCGTTTCGTCCCGCGTTTTACACGAGGCATGATCTAGCTCCTTTTTACTTTCTAATTAGCGGCTGGAGGCAGGATGTGCCTCTTCACTCGCTTGCCTCTGTGAAACTCGGTGTCCTCCGTGGTTGAGAAAAGCCTGAACCACAGAGGACACAGAGTTACACAGAGGAGATCCCCTAGTACGGAATCATTCTCTTCACTTTCGGCGCGTCCGCATCGCTCACCAGGACGCTGCTGCGAAGCTTCTTCTTGCGCTTCTTGGCCTTCGAAGTCAGAATGTGCCGCAAGAACGCATGTGACCGTTTCACTTTTCCGCTGCCAGTCTTCTTGAAGCGCTTAGCAGCGCCCTTGTGTGTTTTCAGTTTTGGCATAAGAATTTCCAGTTTAGCATTCAGTACTCAGCATTCAGCCCAGAATCACGCAGGAGCGGACGCCCTCGTCCGCTCACCCCGGATCGGGGCTACACGCTGAATGCTGAATACTTAAAATTACGCTTGGCGTACCGCCGGCGCCTGCTTTTCTCCCGGCTTCTTCGCACTGGGAGCCAGGATCGCGTGCAGAGTGTTGCCTTCTTGTCGCGGCCTGAACTCGACAATACCGTGCTCGCCAATATCTTTGATCAACCGTTCCAGAATCTGCCGCCCCAACCCGGTGCGGGTCATTTCGCGTCCGCGAAAAAAAATCGTCGCTTTGACCTTATCGCCTTCATCCAGAAAACGCAGCACGTGGTTTTTCTTGGTCTCGTAGTCGTGATCGTCCACGTTAATGCGGAACTTCACTTCCTTGACCGTGATCGTCTTTTGGTGCTTCTTGGCTTCGCGTTCCTTTTTTTCCTGCTGATAGAGAAACTTCCCATAGTCCATGATGCGGCAAACCGGAGGTTGCGCGGTGGGGGAAATCTCTACCAGGTCCAAATTCTGTTCGCGGGCCATCTTGAGCGCTTCATGAGGAGGCATGATGCCGATCTGCTGGCCCTCATCGCCAATCACGCGGATTTCGCGTGCACGGACGCGCTCGTTTGTGCGGATAAAACGCTTGTCGATACAAACCTCCGTTTACTTTCAACGGCGTGGGATGAGGAATTATAGCATGGCAACCGAGCCAGTGATCGAGCTGGCGAACTCTTAACTTCACATTAACTCTCTGCAAGTGAACCGTTTAATGCTCGAAGAAAGCAGCTCGCAATATCCACAAGTTTTTTCAGTGTGCACTGGATTATGGGTTGAGCCTGCTCTGGATACCTCTTAAGATGCCCCCGGTTCACAAAAAACTAAAGACGAGGAGAGACTCACACATGGCACTACAAACTCCAGAACAAGAAACTCTCAACGTAAAACTCGTCCACTTTACCAAGCAAAACTCCCCCGACGAACCCGTACAAGTGGCATTTTCGGTAGTCGATGACCAGGGGAAAGAAGAGATTATCACGGGCGAAATTCCTTACAGCTATGACCTGTTCAGGGTTTTTCAGGAACAGGGCTGGCTGAACCTTCGCCGCGGCGTCTCAACCATTCGTGAGACCCGGCAGCGCAGGGCAATGTCAGCCTAGCCTGCCTGCTGACAAATCCTGATTCTTTGTGATTGTTTGTGCGCTGGGTGCGCCACGCCCAGCGCATGTTTTGTAAAGACTCCGTGGAGAAGCTTTAGGAGCGGCCCGCCTGCTTACCCGACGCCAGCTTCTGTTCCACCAAAGCTGCAACTCTCTGAAGCACTTCATCTTCTGACAACGCCGTCGAGTCTAGTACAGTGGCGTCCGGCGCCGGCTGCAGCGGAGAAGTGGCCCGTGTCCGATCTCGGCGATCACGTTCGCGCAACTCAGCTGCCATGGATTCTGCAGTAGCTCCGCGTGAATGCTGCTGCTGAATGCGACGCTGCTCGCGGATGACCGGATCGGCGTCGAGAAAAATCTTCACATCGGCGTCAGGGAAGACTTTTGTCCCGATGTCACGCCCCTCCATAACCACTCCGCCATCGATTCCCAGTTCGCGCTGCCGAGCTACCATCCACTCGCGGACTTTGGGGTGGACCGAGACTCTCGATGCCGCTTCCGATACATCGGTCTCGCGCACGCGCCTGGTGACATCTCGTCCATCCAGCAGCACATGATTTCCACCCAGGCTTGGCTCCAGCTTGATGCGCGATTTGTGGGTGAGTTCGGTGAGAGCGGCTTCATCATCGAACGAGATGTCCCATTCAATCGCCTTCAGCGCCAAGGCCCGGTACATGGCGCCGCTTTCGAGGTTTGCGTAGCCCAACTTGCGCGCCAGCCGGGATGCGATGGTGCTCTTTCCAGCGCCAGCCGGGCCGTCAATGGCGATGATCAGTTTTCGGGCGAAATTGGGCATGACCGAGTGCGATTGTACACGGAGAGCTTCTAGGCTTGACCCGCAGAACCTTGCTGGTGAGAAGTGCAGAGTGCAATGCCATCCAGAAATGATACGCACGATGCGTACTCAATATGCAGGACACGCCGTTGAGCGGTTCGCGATCTCGCTTTCGAAGACGAATGTACGACTAGCGGCCTCATAATCAAAACTCCGCCACTTTTTACGTGACAGTCGACCGGAGCAATTCTGTTCGCCAGATCATGAATCGCATCGTCGGACAGCACTCCGAAAGTATGGGATCCCGGGAGCACTCTAAGGGAGCCGTCCTGCCTGTCCGAATCGTCTAAGTGAAGGCGGATCGCAAGCACCTTCTCCAGTGCAGAGGCCGGAGCATGAGCGCAAGTCACGCCCTCCTTAACCGACCAAGGTCCCCATCCAGGAGCATCCCGACGTTCGCGTAACGGCAACGCGGTGTCTTGATGCCAAACCACAAGCCAATTGGACTGGACAGACTTGTCGAACAATGTCGCGCGAAACGGAAATGCATTTTCACCCAAGATGTTCTGGGCCAAGTCAAGGATTCGTGGATCGGATGCAATGTTTCGAACCGAGTCCAGTTGAAAGGCATTTCGGATGCCAGCGCGGCCGCGTCGCAATGGTGAGCTCTCCAAAGATTCGACTACTCGCGTCAGGCTTCTAGAGTCGATAAGCTCAGGAATGATTTCAAATCCTTGTTTTGCGACGGCAAACATAGATTTACCTTGTCGCCTCGGAGCGGCTGGGTTGCGCCTGTGTAACCTGGATCAGTGAGCGATTTCCCACTGGCACAAAGCTCAACTCCCTTGCCGACAGTAGCGCATTTACCGCTTCGCGCACTTTCGATCGTGGCACGAAGTTTCCGAAAAAGGATTCCAGCTCCTGCCGGTCGGCGGCAATGACGCAATCCAGATACTTTGAAAGCAGCGCCGAGAGCGCCTCGCCGACTGAGAAGTTCACGCCTTCTGAAACTGCTTGCGGAGACCAGCGGTGGAGCACGTCCCACCATGCGCCCTCGCGTTCGTCGTAGTCCACGCGGATGATGCGCAACTTCGACCATAGTTCAGCAAGCGACTTATCGAGTGCGGGAACGGAAATGCCTTTGCCCACTTCCTCCAGCAGCTTGAGCTTGGTGATGGGGCCTTTCCGATGAATGACCTGGTACGTATCGCAAGCGAGTTCAGAGTAGGGCGACCTCGGTCCCGGCTGCGGTGCATGCTTGGGATTGCGCTCCCCCACCAACGTGTAGAAATAAGGAAAAATCGAAGCCGAAATCAGCAGTGCATTATTCTCATCGGACAGGTTCGCTTCGTAAGCTGACTTGTCTCGAAGCAGGCGGATCATTAAGTCCGTGGCATCACGGGCTTCCGGATCGAGGAAAGCCCGGTGCCGAGGCAGCCGCTCGTCCGACCCGTACCACGCGCCAACGAAAGTTGGGAGCAACATCGGCGGTCGCGAAGGGTACGTGAGGCAAAATCCGACCGACTCGATAAAACCGCGCGCATCATCCAGCGTGCGCACGGTCTTGCCGTCCAAGTGCCACTTTTCGCGGCGAAGTTGATCGAGTTCGTCAGGAGTCATAAGGAGCAGCTCTTAGCCTTTAGCCGGTAGCTCTTAGCTCGTCACTCTTTGCTTCAATTTCTCGCTCAAACCCTCCCCTTCAGACGCGCCACGCCTTTTTTTTTCTGCATTCAAACAGCGAAGTCCTTCTACGAACTACGAAGGAATCCACTGCCGCCGCCTCGATAGGGAGTGAGAGGACGGCGGATTGGGCCTTACGCAGAGTCATAGTCAGACTCGATTCTTGAATCCACAGACGAGTGCCCGGCACCGTCAACGCAGTGCAACCGCATGCTTACGCCGCCACCGGCATACTCGGGGCCGAACGCTCCAAAGATGACTTCCCGAACATCTGAGGGGTCCTTCGGGAAATCTTCAAGCTGTGCAGCAGCTTCGCCTAGCCGGCCAATTCCTACATAGACATCGGCCGTTCCACCGAAGAGACCGTTCCAAGCGGAAACACGAATCTTTGTGACGTCAGCGTCACCCCATATCACCGTTAACTGGAAACCTGCTTCCATAGTGGAGCCGAGATTGTTCATCAAGACATGACCGGCATTTACGTCGACTGCGATCATGCCTGGAGCTAAGAGCTAATAGCTGACGGCTGACAGCTGAGACCTAGATCCTCTTAAAAGCCTTCTGTATATCCGTCATCGAGTATCGCAGAACCACGGGCCTTCCGTGCGGGCAGGACATTGGACACTCCGTCTTCGCCAGTTCGCCCAGCAGCCATTCCATTTTATTTTGTTCCAGCTGCATGTTGACCTTGATGGCTGCATGGCACGCGATTGAAGCCGCAATTCGGCCGCGTATCTGATCCAGGTTGAGTGCCTGCTCTTCGCGCGAAAATTGGTCGAGCAGTTCGTGCAGCATGTGTTCGACTTCTCCGGCTTGAACCCCTGCCGGAGCAACCTTCACCGCGATGCTGCGCGCACCAAAGGGCTCCGCTTCGAAGCCGTTCTTCCCTAGCTCGTCGGAGATTTCGGAGAACACGGCTTGCTGCGCTGGAGTCAGGTCGATCACCATCGGCATTAGCAACCGTTGGCTCTCGACCTGTTGTTTGGCACGTTGCCTGAGCACTCTCTCGAACAGCACGCGTTCATGCGCCACGTGCTGATCAATGATCCACAGGCCGTCGTGATTCACGGCGAGAATGAACGACTCGCGCAACTGGCCCAGAGGCTTCAGGGAAGAAAGAGACGGCGCCTCGTCGCTGGTTGGTCCCAGTTCTTCCGCTAACGGAGGAGCACAGCGGTCTCCGCCAAACGTTTGCTGAGGAAACCGGGCCACGGGCACGGCCGCATTCGCTTCCACGGTGATTCCTTCGGAAAAATGAAAGCGCTCGGCAATTATCGGCTGGGCTGGCGCTTGCGACGCGAAGCTTGCAGGGGCCGTCTGGCCATAAAAACTCTTCCATGTCGCACTCGCTTCCGCAGTGGCCGCGTGCGCGCCTGGGGTAAGCGACGGATTCGCCGTCGGATGGGCACGAATCTCAGTTACAAACTGCGGCACAGGACGCGCCTTCATCAACGCCGCCCGCACTGAATCGCGCAAGAAGTCATGCATGACGGTTTGCTGTCGAAAACGCACCTCGGTCTTCGACGGGTGTACGTTCACATCTACTTCGGCGTTCGGCAGCTCCAGAAACAACAGCACCACGGGACAAACTGTTGGAGGCAGAATATTGCGATACGCCTCGGTCAGCGCGTGCTGAATCAACCGGTCGCGGATAAGGCGCCCGTTGACGAATGTGTAGATGGAATTGCGGTTCAGCTTCTGGATCTCTGGCTTGGAAATAAATCCATGCAGCCGGAGATCGCCGGGGTCGGCGTGAAGCCGTGCGTCACGTTCGTCTTCATCCTCTTCGCGGCGTCTCCACGGTGGTGGTTGCGGCAGTCCGACCCTCGCGAGCGGCTGCTGGGCCGCAACGGAAATCAACTGGTCCAGGACCTCCTTGCCAAAGACCTGGTACACCCTCTCGCTATAACTTGGGACTGGCGGCGCAACCAACACCGCATTGGTCGCCGAGTGCAGCTCGAAGTGCTTGTCAGGATGCGCGAGCGCATAGTGTGTGACCAATGAGGCTATGTGCGAAAGTTCGGTTGACTCCGCCTTCAGAAACTTCTTTCGCGCCGGAGTATTAAAAAAAAGATCGCGCACTGTGATCGAGGTCCCAGCGGGCAGTCCTGCCTCCTCCACTCGGAGAATCTTTCCCCCATTGATCTCGACGATTGTTCCCGAGTCCTGATCGGCGACGCGAGTTTCCAGGCGCAAGCGCGATACCGATGCAATCGAAGGGAGTGCCTCGCCCCGAAATCCCAAGGTCGAAACACTCAGCAGGTCTTCTGCACTATTGATTTTCGAGGTCGCGTGCCGCTCAAACGCCAGCAAGGCATCGTCGCGTACCATGCCACAGCCGTTGTCAGTGATCTGGATGAGCTTCTTTCCGCCCGCCTCGATCTGAATTGTGATTCGCGTGGAGCCGGCATCGAGCGCATTTTCCAGGAGTTCTTTTACGACTGAAGCCGGCCGCTCGACGACTTCGCCAGCAGCGATCTTGTTTGCAACGTGTTCGGGAAGAACATGAATACGGCCCATCGGAGGTGAAGCCAGTTTCGCAGAAGGGAAGCCGGAAGGCAAAGGACTGTGCGCCATCCGTGCGAAAGCCGGGCTAGGAACACCCGAGCTATTGTGTCCCTACACTCGCTCAATCACCACCGACTGCACCACCACATCCTTGTTTGGGCGGTCCTGGCGGCCGCGTGGGACGTTCACGATCTTGTCCACTACAGCTTGTCCTTCGATCACTTCGCCGAAAATCGTGTGTTTGCCGGTCAGCCACTGCGTTGGCGCCACGGTGATAAAGAACTGCGAGCCGTTGGTGTTGGGGCCAGCGTTGGCCATCGCCAGTTTGCCGCCTTTGTCGAAGTTGTGTGGCGAGCCTTTGGTTTCGTCCTCGAATTGGTATCCGGGGCCACCCATGCCCGTACCCTGAGGATCTCCGCCTTGAATCATGAAATTCGGGATCACACGATGGAAGATGGTCCCATCGTAAAGCCTGTCGGAGCTCTTTTTGCCGGTGCTGGGATGCTTCCACTCGCGCTTGCCCTCGGCGAGATCGGTGAAGTTAGCGACAGTTTTGGGCGCTTCCTTTTCAAAGAGACGGCACACGATGTTGCCTTCGGAGGTTGTGAATAAAGCATAAGTTCCTGGCTGGCGTGGCATGATGATTTCCTTTCAGATTGTTAACCACGGTCACGGACGCGAATTCGCCGTACTCTGTGAAACTCTGTGTCCTCTGTGGTTTATTGCTGTTGTGTCGTCTGTGGCGCGGGCTTCGGAGTGGGCTTACGCGCCGGAGCAGCGTGAGCTCCTCCTCCACCCGCGTTCAGGATGGTGATCTTGTTAATCTTCACCGGATCATTTGGCCGATCATTTGCATCGCGTGGCATGCGGGCGATTTTCTTGACCAGCTCGACTGTAGCGTCATCACATTGGCCGAAAATGGTGTAACCACCGCTCAAATGCGCGCTATGCGCCACATCCTCAGTGATAAAAAATTGCGAGCCATTCGTGTCCGGCCCGGCGTTGGCGTAGGCAAGGCGTCCCGGACGGTCGAATCTCAGGTCCGGCGAAGTTTCGTTCTTGAATTTGTAACCGGGATCACCCTGGCCGTTGCCCAGCGGATCTCCACCCTGAATCATGAACTCTGGAATCACGCGATGAAAAATGGTGCCATTGTAGAGCGGCACACCATACTTCTTGGCCCCCGTCATAGGATTGGTCCACTGTTTCGTTCCGCGTGCCAGGCCAATGAAGTTGGCTACACCCTCCGGGGCCTTGTCCGGAAAGAGCGTACACGTCATCTTGCCGGCAGTGGTGTCAATGATCGCGGTGGGCGGGCCTGAGCTGGTTGCAGCCGGTGTTTTCTTCACCGCAGGTTTAGCTGCTGGCTTCGGAGCAGTTTGGGACGTCAGGGAAAGCGAGGAGAGCACTAGAAAGGCAATCAGGTGTTTGCGCATGTTGGCTCCTGGAATGAAAAATGGAAAGAGCATTGTACGACATCCACAAACCCGATAACCACGCAGGACACTAAGGTTCGCTAAGGAAGGCAGCTCTTACAACGCAAGTCACAGAGGAACGCTGCGCCTGCGGCTAAACAAGAGCCGCTATTGCTTGCCGAATACAGGCCTCAATCGGCCGGTCGGTATCGACCACCGTTTTCGCCAACGTTATTTCTTCGAACTGCGCTTTGACTCTCAAATACAAATCGAAGTCGCGATTTGCAGCGGGATGGGCAGAGTCTCTAGCCAGCCGTTGACGCGCAGTCTGCTCGCTGCAAACGCATTCCAGGATTCGCCAGGGCTGGCTGATGGCATCTGCAAATCCAGTCGCCCGATCTAATTGGTAGCGGCGAGAGAAAGTTCGCCCATCGAGAAAAATGCGTCGCGAAGGCTCTTTCCTGAAAATGTAGCCTGCGACTTTCAATATGATTCCCATGCAGAAGTCGTCCTGCTCGGTGGAATATTCGATATCTGCTGGCGGGAACAGGGCCGCGCGAACCTCGTCTTTGTCGAGGACGGTGCCGTCGAGCTTGGCCACAAGCGCGCGGCTGAGCGTGCTTTTACCGGAGCCCGGAAGCCCCGCCATCAGGATCAACATGGTTGGCGATTATGAGACTTAACGGATTACGTCTCTATTGAGAAACGCCCACCCCGGGCAGGCCGATGGTCGTAATTTCGCGGAGAGTGTCGCGCTGATCGCTTTCGTCGGCCAGCATCTTAGTCTCGCGCCATTGGCTGTAGCTGCCGCCCACCATGATGTGAAAGCACCACTGGCGGCGTTCTTCCTCGGGCTCGATCAAGCCCAGTTCCTTCAGTGGCCGCATATATCCTTCCATCCACTTGATCTGATCGCGCGACATGCCACGGCGCTGCAAGTCAACCGTAAGTCCGGCCAGATGGGACGATGCGGTCTCGCCCTTCTCCGGGGCCGCGTTGCGATTATGACGGCGTAGCTTCTTCTGAACAAGCACGGTCCGGACCGCGGAGTTGATCTGAATCTGCTCGTGAAATTCTTTGTAGTAGGCTGCGCTGATGTCTTCGACGAAATCGAGTGTCCACGGGCGGCAGTAACGGCGCGCCGGATCAAGCGAAGGCTGGATGCGAAGTGATTCGCTGGGGACGATCGCGACCAAGTCTCCATTTGCGATCAGCCGCTCGAGTTCTTTGTCATCGCGAATGCGTGGCAAGTTCAGGCGATCAATTTCCGCGTTCTGCAAGAGCAGCGATTCGTGCGATGGCCGGAATACCGGGTTCCAGGCGATGCGATGAAAGCGGTGCATTCGATGGTATCGTGGCGAGACCATTGGGCGAACCGCGAATGCCTGAACGCTCACGGCCAGAGTCAGAAGAAGTAAGGCGTTTTTTCTCATCGACGAATAGGACAGCAGGCGCTTATTGTAAGACAGTTCGGGGAAAAGCCAAACTCAAAAATGCGACTTCGAGTGTTACTTTAGGTTTCTTTCCCAAACTCCTGCTGATTACCTCCAGTTACTTCAAGTTGCAATCGCCATATACGTTGCAGCTAAGATGCCGTTCGCTGGGGCCAGGCTGCCGTACAGCATCTTCTTTGGATTCAGTACGGGCAATTCTAAACCAGCTGCAAAATGTGGCAAAGTTTTGCAGTCACTTCCGGAAATTGGCAACGCCCGCGAATTGTCCTCATCGATGGCCAAGAGGCGTTTTGAAACGGCAGCTCTTCTGACGTCTTGAAACTTCCGGCCTTCAGCCGTTCGGCGGCGGCATGTGAGAGCCCGGCACGGCAGTGCCGGGAAAGCCGAAGTGAGATGCGCCGAGTCCCTTTAAGGGACGGCACTACTGTTACGTGGAGGACAACCCAGAACAACGGATCAGCGCCGGAAAAGGTCCCCGATCGCCTGCTTCATCACCGCCCCGCCCACTTCGGAAATGGACTGTGTCAGTGGAATGTCCTTAGGGCAAGCCTCCACGCAATTCTGCGCATAGCCACATTCCTGGATTCCGCCATCGCCCATCAACGCCGCCAGCCGCTCGCGCTTCAGCGCCGCCCCGGTCGGATGCGTATTAAACAACCGCACCTGGGAAATGGTCGCGGCGCCCACGAACCCGGTATGCTCGTTGAATTGCGGGCAAACCTCCATGCAGATGCAGCACGAAATGCAGCGCGACAGCGGATACGCTTCTTCCTGCGCTTCCATGGTCACTCTCGGGCCGGAGCCGAGGTCATAAGTGCCATCCACTGGCACCCACGCCTTCACCCGTTTAAGATTTTCAAATAACACGCCGCGATCCACGGACAAATCGCGAATCACCGGAAACTTCGAGAGCGGTTCAAGCCGGATCGGCTGATCGAGTTTATCCACCAGCGCCGAGCAGGCCATCCGCGCCTTCCCATTGATGAGCATGGCGCACGAGCCGCAAACTTCCTCCAGGCAATTCGAGTCGTAGGTGATCGGCGTAGTCGGTTTGCCGTCGCGGGTGACAGGATTGCGCGCAATCCCCATCATCGAGGAGATCACGTTCATCCCCGCATGCCAGGGGAGTTCAAACTCCTCCCAGCGCGGCTTGGAGTTTGGAGAATCTTGGCGACGAATTTTGAAGAGGACGGATTTTGAGGGCATCTGGGTCTAGTTCTCGGCTTCTAGCCTTTGGCCTAAATGTCAAAGTCTTGCCATTGCCGGCGCCATTTCTCCTTCGAATCAGGTGGCAGATTCCAGTTCTGCTCTCGGACACCCTTATCAACATATATGCAAAGGCTAAACTTAGGTTCCCTGCCCTGTCCTTTCCAATAATCTAAATGGGCTTGCAATTCACGATTTGCTTCCTGGGCGTTAAGCATGAATCCCTCAAATTCGTTAATCTCGCCTGAATCGTGCTGAGCCTCGAGATCGTCAGCTCTGTGTGGACGAAGCAGGAGGAAGTAGTCGTTGTCGCTAAGTATATCTTTGCGCTCCTCGAATTTCTTCGCGCTGCAAATGATCCAGAACTTCGCTCGGTTGTACTGGGACGTCTTGACTTGAATGTTAGCGTGCTTACGACCGTCCCGACTTGTAACAATGAGATCGGTACCGGGGGTGTTTCGAACGGTCGGCAGGGCAAGCATTCCTTGAAGAGTGAGCTTACATGCGGCATAGTGCACTCCCGCAGCACCGATTAGAGAATTGTCTCGCCGCTTGTTCTCCGCCATAGTCTCACCTCCTGCGATTGATTCCTCAATACTTCCTCGCCCGCGGCGGAATCAGGCTCACATCCACTGGCTCAAACTCAAACTTCGGCTCATCCGCATCCGGCGCGAAGTAAGCCTTCGTCGTCTTCAGCCAATTCTTGTCGTCGCGCTCGGGGAAGTCGGGCTTGTAATGCGCGCCGCGTGACTCGTCGCGCATGGCAGCGCCTTGTGCAATCACGCGGGACAACTGCAGCATGTTGTAAAGCTGGCGAGTGAAGGCGAACGACGTGTTTGCCCACATCGAGCGGTCGCTCAAGTTCACGCGGGCGATGCGCTCGAGCAGCTCGACCAGCTTGGCATCGGTCTGCTGCAAATTCTTGTTGTAACGGATGACGGTGCAATCTTTTGTCATCAGCTCGCCCAATTCGCGCCACAGCCGGAAAGGATTCTCATTACCGTCGGACTTCATCAGCCCGGCATTGATCTCTTCCTGCCGCTTGCGCTCGGAATCAAAATGGCCGTTGCCCGTGGTGGCCTGCTGGCTGCGCGCATAGCGCACCGCATTCGGCCCGGCAACGAATCCTCCAAAGATGCACGACACCAGCGAATTCGCGCCCAACCGGTTCGCGCCATGATATTGGTACTCGCACTCGCCGGCAGCAAAGATTCCCGGAATGTTGGTCGACTGGTTGAAGTCCACCCACAGGCCGCCCATGGTGTAGTGCATGCCAGGGAAAATCTTCATCGGCGTGGTGCGCGGGTCGTCGCCGACAAACTTTTCGTAAATCTCCAAAATGCCTTCGAGCTTGCGGTCAAGCGTGGCGCGATCAATATGCGTCAGGTCGAGATAGACCATCGGCTGACCATCAA
>WNGQ01001392.1_pt1 | contig 25150 bp, 18 predicted proteins | sample 5407661 | NCBI WGS metagenome assembly WNGQ01 (sample SAMN13153382, study PRJNA577476) | soil metagenome | isolation source: 60 cm soil or saprolite under Garry oak tree replicate 2 | place: USA:California | collected 2016-06-15 | reverse complement strand
GGAAAGACAACAACTTGGTGGTCACGTGCCGAGCGATCTCACCGTCAGTTCAAAAGCCGCGCCGATGGCCGCCCGGATGCCCTGGCGAGGCGCCTGGCAGGACGCCCAAGAGCAGCCAGTGGAAGGTTTGGCTCCACTGCTGGAACGCTCGCCACTTTACCCGGCGGCGAATGTTTTACTCGGGATGGGCAATAACGAACCGACGATCGGGGCGGATCCGAGCAACCCACTGCGCGTGGCCGCCGCGACGTTTCTGGGAATCCGGGTGTCCACCAACGGCGGCGTCAGTTTTGAGCCGCGGGTGAGAATCACCGCGCTCGCCGGGTATTCGACCGCCCACGGTGGAGATTCTTCGGTTGGCTACGACAGCCAGGGCCGGCTGTTCTGGACGTTCCTGCTCCTAAACACCAACGTGGGCGGATTCGATGTATTCATTGTCCAATGCAATCCCAACACCGGCGCAATTCTTCCCGGCTATCCCGTCAATGTCACCGCAGGGGCCAGCGTCGCCGCCGATGGCGTGAACCATTCGCACGACAAGTCATGGCTGGCCGTGGACGCTTCCGCGACCAGCCCTTTTCGAGATCGCCTCTATGTGGTATGGACGGATTTCAGCAGCATTGGCACTGTGATCCTGACTACGTCTTCGGCCAACCAGGGAGCGACCTGGAGACGCGCGCTGGCGCTCTCGAGCACCAGCGAAGGCTTCGTCTGGCCCTCACAAAACACCGTGGCGACCAATGGCGATGTGTATGTGTCGTATCATTCGCAAACCGGGTGGACCTCGGGGGGCAGCCCCGACGGCGTCTCGGGCAAGATCTTCGTCTCGCGCTCGATCAATGCCGGGGCCAGCTATTCACAGAAAAGAGTGGCCTATGCGGCCGGGCGGGCCGACATCACGTTCAACGTTCAGAGCGGGGATCGAAAAATTCCCCGCACGCAGTTCTGGTTGCAAGGCAGTGTCCAGCCGCGAATCCTGGCCGACCCGAACATCCCGGGCCGGATTTACGTCATTGCCAACGACCAGCCCAACGCGACGCATCTGGCCGATGTCTATATCGTGACCTCGACCAACAACGGCGGCACGTGGAGCGCGCCGGCCCGCGTTGACAGCGAAGCCGCAGGCACTTTCCACGTCATGCCCTCCGCTGCGATTGATCCTGTCAGCGGCGACATCGTCGCCACCTACTACGACAACCGCAACGGCCAGACCAATTCGAGCGGCGACTTTTTGCTCGACGTTTTCGCCACCACCAGCGCGGACGGCGGCGCCACCTTCACGCCCGATTTCCAGATCAACACCGCCTCTTTCGATCCCGACCTTAACGCGCGGTGCCGCTTTGGCCCCTCGGGCTGCGGCGATTACGACACCGTGAACACTTTGCGCATCGGCGAGTACAACGGAGTGGCCATCGGTGGCGGGGTGGCGCTCGCCGTGTGGACGGGAAACAACGCCAGCGGCTTCCAGGATACAGCCTTCAGCCTGTTCTCCAGCGTCGCCTGCACAGTAAACTGCCCGACCACCGTCACTCAGGCCAACGACGCCGGCATGTGCGGCGCCACGGTTAATTATCCCGCACCGACCAGCAGCGGCGGTTGTGGAATCGTCACCTGCTCGCCTCCGTCCGGCTCGTTCTTCGCGGTCCGCACCAACACGGTCACCTGCGCCAGCGCGACCGGCTCGAGTTGCACGTTCAACGTGATTGTCAACGACACCGAGCCGCCGCAAGTCACCAGCTCCGTGGCCACCGCCTGGCTGTGGCCGCCCAATCATAATCTGGTCAACGTCGGCCTCACCGCTGCCGCCACCGACAATTGCTCCGATCCGATCGCCATCGGGGTCCAGGTGTTCTGCGACGAGAGCGAGGACGCGCCCGGGGACGGCCATTTCCGGCCCGATGCCGAGGCCATCGCGCCCGGCACGCTGCGCTTGCGCAGCGCCTGCTTCGGCGGTGGCGATGGTCGTGTCTATCTGATCGTGACGACCGCGACGGACACCTCTGGAAACGAAAACCGCTCTTGCGCGACGGTAGTGGTGCCGCACGACCGAAGCGCGGCGGCCATTGCTGCCGTCAAGGCGCAGGCCGCGGCGGCCAGCGCGTTCTGCCAGGCCCATGACGGGGACGCGCCACCGGGCTTTGGCATGATCGGCAGCAGCGGGGCAGCAGGCCGTGACCAATCCCATCTCCGGAGAAACCGCTAATCTTCATCGAGTAGAGCAGAGGCGCGAAAATGATTAGGCCAATGGCTTCCAATGTGTCGGCCCTTTCGGGCATCGCGGCAAACGGGCATGAGGCCATCACTGTCGGTATCTGGTTTCCCGGCGGTTTGTCCGTAGTGTGTCTTGCGACCAACCGGCACCCAGAACTTCTGACCAGGACCGCCAGTCCAGTGGCCCGTGGCTCCCCAACGGGTTGTATTGTCCGGCCGGCTCGTCGCTTACTATGGCCACATCTGCGCCTCTGTCGGCCACCCGGCGGCTTATGAATTATTCCGTCAGGCTGCCGAACCAGTCCGCCAGCCGCAGAGGGTCCCCAATTTACTCTGCCGATCCTTTCACCCCATGCCCTCGTCCGTACTCCGGTGGTCCCAGAGAGGGCATTCGACGATGCCTTCCTCACCGGTATTGCCTTCGCCGAATTAGCACCGGCTCGGCAACCACATCTTCCACGGTTCCGGAGCAAGTGGGTAGCGTAACGAAGCTGCAGCATTGGCTTTATGCTACGGCCTGGAGGTGTTGCTTGTCCTGCTCCGGCCAGGACTTTTGCTACCGAGCTTTCCTGGGCTGGGTCACCCAGAAGCCCAGGTCGGTTATTACTGGATGGTTCATCGTCATTTACCATCGCCGGACTTTCAGCGGCTGGACTGCCAGCCTTCTTGGCTGCGAGCTAATCAGCGCTAATAAACGCTAATAACAGAAACTATGAAAACAGAAGCATTTCCCGTCCGAAATTCATTAGCGAAGATTAGCGAAGATTAGCGGTTCAACCTCTCACCTGAACAGTTACTTTCTTTGAAAGAGCAACAAGTAGAATACGGAAGCTGGAGAATAGCCGGCGACCTCCTGGTCCCAGCGGTAAATGATACGGTCGTCGAAATGGTCGGCGAGGCCGACCAGCCGAAAGTCGCCATTGAGATATTTATTCAACCATTGGACGACGGTCTTGTCCTTGAGGGACTGAGGGAGATACCAGGACAGTCGGTTGTGCAGGAAGATCACAAATTCGGGCCTGGCGGCTTCGATCTCGCGAAACATCTCTTGCTGCATTTCGGCCGCATGTGCCTGGGTGGAGGCCAAATCGTACATGTAAATATAGCCAGTGGCAGAGTGGCGGTGGGAATAGAAGTAAATCTCGGGTTCTGAACCGAGTACCGCGACACGGATGTCCGAAGAGGAATGCGCGCGGATATAGTCGGCGACGGCCTGCGCTTCCACGAAAGGGTTGCCGGCGTAAGTCCTGTGGCAAATATCAACCGGCGATTCCAGGAAGAAATAGATCCGATGCTTTGCCAGGATGAGGGCGCTAGCAACCAGGAAGACGACAGTGGGCAGAGCAGCGCCCAGTTGCCCAAGCCGCGTGGTTCGGAGCCGCTGTCGGGCGACCGCACAACCTGCTCCGACGAGCAGACCCACCGCTGGAAGCAGCAGGACGAAATAATGCCAGGTAAAGTAAAAGCCGGCACAGACTGCGAGGAATGAACATAGAAGGAAGCCGGCGACAAAACCTTTGGTCCAACGCGGCACGGTGCGCTCAACGCACAGAACCAAAAGCCCAATGAGCGCAAAGCACCAAAAAACAATGTCCGGGCCGTTCCAGCGCCTAAAATAAGCGAACAGCCATCGAAAGGAAAATGGCAATGAGTGGCCGCTGGCGTAAAGGACGGTCCAACGCCAGAATTTCTCGAACACGCCGGCCCTCCAGAGCAGGAGGCAGGTCAGCGCCACAGGCGTGAGGACGCCCAAAGCGAACACGGCGATTGGCTGCAGGTGAAAGCGGCCAGAACCTGTTTGGCGCCGTGCGCCGAAGAACCGGCGCAGCGGAGCGCGGACCTTGAGGCCGGCGAGTCCCTTAGTGGCGCCACTCTCGGGCCGACCTGTAGGCTCGCTTTCCAGCGCAGGCGCATGAGCAGGCAATCGGTTTCCCTGCGGCCCCTGTTCGAAGAGCAACACCATGAAGGCGAACGCGCCGAAGAAAACGCCCGGCTGTTTCATCAGCAAAGCGATGCCAAACAACAAACCGCTGGTGAAGAAGGTTGGCAACCGCCCGGACCCGAGCGCGCGCAGGAGTAGAACCAAACCGCCCAGGGCAGCGACGATGACGAAATGCGTCGCATGGGCGGCGAAGCCCACCACCGGTGGGCTGATGGACATCAGGGCGTAAGTGGCGCTGGTAATCGCCGATGCGTATGGGTCAAACAGCCGCCGGGCGAGGAAAAAGAGCAGTAGGATCGCTCCCAGGTTGACGACCAGCAAGCCGAGATGAATTCCGACCGGTGTTTGTCCGAAAACTGCCATCAACAAAGCATAAGCGGCGTAGGTGCCTGGGAATTTGACGTTGTAAACCAACTGATAGGGCGGGATGCCTTCGAGGATAAGTTGGCCGGCATAGGCGTACTCCCCTTCGTCGCGTTCCAGCGGAACCGGCAGGAGCCGAACCCGAACGCCAATCACAAACAGCACCGTCAGAGCCAGGCAGACCCACGGCCAGAGAGGGGGCCGTCGGGGTTTGGGCGCGGGCCGAGCAGTGTTCTCTTTTTGCCCCATTGGGGCGGTAGTTAAGGTGACTTGTTCGAAAATGTATAGCGCGATTTTGACTAACGAAGGGGGACGTGAAGTACTCCAACGGGACTACGGGATTACGGGCCGCGGAGCGCGAGGCGCAGGGCGCGAGACGCATCGGGGGCCATCAGCGCCGACTGACGTCGGCGGCTACGCCCTGAGGCCGTTTTCGCCGCAGTTGAAGGATCTGGGCGAGCGGCGATGGGAGCGCACTTTTCGCGTTGTTCGGACCGCTGCCGATCACCCATTTGGTGGACTGGCCAACCATCTTGCCTTGATCGTCCAGCAGGAACACCGCAGCCCGCGCCGATTCGATTTGTTCGGTCAAGGTGTTCTTCATCGTGAGCGTTACCACGGCCTTGCTGCCGCTGATCTTTGGTTGGTCCACCGTGACCACCAGGGCGGCATTGGCGAGCAGCGGGCAGAGCAGCAGAACGGCGAAGACGAAATAGTTTTGCAGCTTCATTGACATAAAACCTAAATTGGCGGTTATTGGTTTATAGAGCCGGAAGCAGTCGCGCCTCGAGCTCGGTTGGCAGGAAGGTTCACGGTGAAAAAGCCCGCGATGGTGTTTCCGAGGTTGACCTGGACCTGCCGTCGCAAGGAGGCTTTGGCGGGGCAGGCAGCACTGGATGTGGGTGGCCCGCCCGTCCCGCCGTAGCCTTGGCGAAGGCGGATGTGTTGAGGCGTCTGGATGGATACATGAGACGGCGCCCCTGCCTTGGCTGCAAGGCCGTGAACTCCAAGAAGCTGCTCCGGTACCATTCCGAAAATAGGTGGCACATGCCATGCTATTGGTTGCCTTTCACTTCGAAGCGGAAACCAACCCTGTTCGTCTCCCGGCCGGCCGCCGGCGCAACGGTATTGAAGGGGTTAGCGACGGCGTGCCGAGGGTCTTGCACTGGCAGGGGATGTGCACCCCGCCGATCGGTCAGCCAGGTTATTCTATCGTCGGAGAATTGAGAAGGCCCCTGGTAATTCGCTTGAGTCTGCCGTTGGCTCGGTCACTGGTCCAGGGTGTTCACCCACGATGGATTACTCTGCCAGTATCCGTATTCAAAGTGGGGATCGTTGTCGATGTTCCAGCGGGCCCGCCAGTAGGCGTTACTAGGACTGCGCAAGTCGTTTCGTTTCGGCGTTTCGACGTGACCGTCACAAAACAAAACGTCAGTGCGGTAATTATGGCGGTTTGCCGGGCAGGCAGAATGGCCGGTGATCGTTTTGACATCCGCGGGTTCGCAGTTACCGTTGAACCAGGGAGTCACGTCTCGGGGCACGGATGGAACGTCGCAAATCCAAATCATGTCCGTCGGCCTCTTAACCGCCGTGTCTTTGATTGGGCCTTGAGCCAGACTCCCGTCAATGTCTCCGCCCAGACCCAGTTGCGGTCGGGTGATCGACTCGGCGCCGTTTTGGAAGTGAATGCCCCAGTCGTTGTAACCCAGGCCGAAGAAGGAAGTATTGACAATGGCCCAGGAATCATAGACGCCGCCGGGTCCGGTTCCACCTAGCATGCCTCTGCCGGCGCTGTTGACATTCAGATTGGTATCCCAAGCCGTCCAAGGCTGCGCTGCGGGACAAGTGAACGCCTTGCGGTTGCCGCCCATCAGGCTAAACAACCGCGTCGGCCAGACGTAATAATAATTGGCCGAGCCGCCGGAGGGCGTGGAGAGGCATCCCGGGTACTGGTTGTAGTCGCCGATATACATGACGCCAGCAATGCCAATCTGTTTCATGTTATTCATGCAGGAAGTTTGTTTGGCTTTCGATTTGGCCCTCGAGAGGGCCGGCAAGAGCATGGCCGCTAGAATGGCGATGATCGCAATGACTACCAGCAGTTCGATCAAAGTGAAACCCGTGACGATTCTCCTGCCTGAAGGTGTTTCGGAATGGTGCGCTTTTGGGAGTGCCAAAGATGTTTGCATTTGTGTTTGCAAGAACGTTTAGCGGCTTATCACATACAGTTGTGCCACAGGCGGCCTGCAACGGATCGAGACCCAGGTGGCGCCGTCCCACAAAGGCCAGGATCAGTTACTGTAGATCTATGCTTATGTCCGGCCCAATTGTCATGGCGCATAAACTGGCCTCTCCTGCCATGAGGCCAATTCATGCGCCATGACACTAAAGATCGGTTCAACTAGACTCCAACGCGTAGATTCCCAAATCCAGCAGACTGTTTAGATATATGAAACAAGTTTCACCAACCTCCCCCCAATTTCATTTCAGAATCGTCTGGCTGGTCCAGTTCTTGATAGCAACGCACGCGGCCAACGCGGCCCTGACCCACCAATACGGCTTCAATGATCCCGTCACCAGCACCAATGCCATTGATTCGGTTGGCGGCGCCAGCGGCTCATTGTATCCCGGAGCATCCTATCCCGGTGACGGAACGGTTCTGCTCGATGGGAGCAGCGGGTTTGTTTACCTGCCGGATGACATCATCAGCAATTACACTTCGATCACCTTTGAGGTCTGGGCTACTCCCACGACAAATCCCACCTGGGCGCGTCTGTTCGATATTGGCACCAACCAGGGCGGACCGGGCACAGGCGGGGTCGGCGGCACGGGCGGAAACGGCCTGACCTGGTTTTACCTGTGCTTGAACGACGGTGTCAGCGGCAGTTATCGGCTGGATATTAATCCCGGCCAGGCCCTGACCGGGCCGCAGCCGGCGCCGGGGCAGTATCACATGCTGGTTTGCACCGTTAATGCAGTGGAGCGGACCGCCGCGATCTATGACAACGCCCAGCAGGTAGCTTACGCCGCAAATTTTACGGCCACGCCCCAGGGAATCGGCCACACATTTAATGACTACATCGGGCGGTCGCAATGGCCGGACCCGTATTTCAACGGCCCAATCGATGAGTTCCGTATTTACAATAACTCCGTGACTCCAGTCCAGGTTGAAGCCGATTACGAAGCGGGCCCCAATTCCACCAACGGCGCTGCCGGGAACTTGACCGCGATTCAATTCAATAATTTATCCAATGCGATAGTAGGCGCTCAATTTCCACCTACCATCCTTGGGACCTATTCTTCGCTCACCAACAAGGTGAACATTACCACCATCCCCGGGGTCAGCTATTCCTCCGACAACACCAATGTGATTCTGTTCGCAACCGATGGCAAGTTCCATGCGGTGGGCGTGGGCAGCACGGCAATCCGAGCATCGTATCAATCCCAAACTGCGGCGTTAACGGTTACGGTGAGCGCACAATCTGCAGTACTGCTGCGCCGGTACAGCTTCAACGGTGCACCCGGAACAACCGACATCACCGATTCGGTAGGTGGAGCCACCGGCGCCCTGGTAAATGGCAGTGGAACCGCCACGCTCAACGGCAGCGGGCAACTCGAACTAGACGGCAACCTCAGTTCCGCTTACGTATCGCTGCCCTCCGGCATGCTGCCCCAGTTGACCAATGCAACCTTTCAGACCTGGGTAAATAATCATGATCCCTTTTCGGACTGGGCGCAGTTGTGGGCCTTTGGGACCAACAATGGGGCCCAGGGAGTGAACTACATAACCCTGATTCCAAACAATCCACCCACACATGAAATTCGTTTGGACAATCATGCCGAGATCATTGACGCATCCTCCTCACTGGCCCTGAGCAATGAAGTCTGTGTGACTGTCACCTACAATTACTCGGCGCAATCGGCCGCCATTTACGTGAGCGGCCGCAAAGTAGGTAGCGGCACGATGACAAAAGCGCTCTACAGCATTCCCGACCCCGACAATTATATCGGGCGCTCCGAGTGGTATGGCAGCGGTGATCCCTATTTCAACGGGGTTCTGGACGAGTTCCGAATCTACAGCGGGGTTGAATCGGATCTGCAGATCGCCATTGATGCCGCCGCGGGGCCGGATATGATTGTCACGAACCCGGGCCCGCTGCAGTCAATCACCGTCACTGCCCCTACGACCAACGCGGATGCTCACGGCGTAGGCGTCCCCGTCCAGGTGTTGGCGAATTTTGCCAACGTGTCGAAAGTCGATGTGACGACCTTGTCGCAAACGACTCTGACCAGTGGCAACACTTTGGTCGGTGCCATTGTCGGTGGAAATTTTCTTCCCCAGAACGCGGGCGTTTCGATCGTAACGGCGGCTTATAACAACATATCCGGTTCGCTGGCGTTCAATGTCGTGGACACCAATGCGTGGCCCTCGCTCCTGCACCGGTGGTCGTTCGACGAACCTCCAGGCAGCACTACGATTACCGACCTTGTTGGGAGTATCAATGGCACTGTCCAGGGGCCCGTAACGTTCACCAATCGCGAGATGCTCACTCCTTCTGGAAACCCTCCGCCGGGAGGTAACGGATTGCCCACAACAAACAGCGGATGGGTATCTTTCCCCGCCGGCCAAGCCATTGTGAGTGGACTGCCTAACGAAGCCAGCATTGAATGTTGGGTAGTCTGGGCCGGGGGCGGCGTGTGGCAGGAAATCTGGGACTTCGGCCAAGCCGCGACTCCCGGAGTTTCGCTCGGTGGCGGCACCTACGTGATGGTTAGCGCGCACGACGGCCAGACCGGCTCTTTGCGCTTGGAATGGTTTCCTGGAGGTTTGGTTCTTACCGGACCTTCACTCCAGGTCGGAGTGCTAAGCCAGGTAGTGATTACCCACGACCAGGACCGACAACTGGATAAATTGTATCTGAACGGCCAGTTGCTCAACAGCGCCGCCAACCCATTGCTTTGGTCGAGCCTCCCAGACACAGACAACTGGCTGGCGCGGGATGAGTGGCCGGATCCCATGTTCAACGGCGCCTACCTGGATATGCGCATTTGGGACGGCGCCTTGACCGCCGGCCAGGTGGCCAACCTATACGCCGCCGGACCCAGCGTGATTGCGGGCCCGACGCTGCAGATATCCAGTTCCGGCGCGCAAATCACGCTCAAGTGGCCGGCCAATGCCACCGGCTTTGGTTTGCAGTCCACTACTAACCTGGTGGATGGAACGTGGCCCGCCGTTCCGGGAACCCCAAGTGTGATTAATGGTTTGAACAACCTGACCTTGCCGGCATCCGGCGCTCAAACCTATTACCGGCTCAAAGAGTAACTTGGGTAATAGTGGAGGGCACCAAGGCAGGGCGTGGGGTTGTGCCCACCCTTTGCCCTTCCTGGTCAGGGCGCAAGTTTTGTAAGGGCCTCCCCAATCCCAAATTCGAAATCCGAAATCCGAAATAAATTCGAATTGATGGAATATAGATGAAATGGAGAAAACGGGACGACGATCGCCTGCGCCAAGCTTGGATGCCTCATGGCCACCGTGGAGTACAATGTCGCATTGCGATTTGCAGTTTAGCCTTTGGAAATTTCTGTAAATTTGAATTTGTCTCGGATTTCGGATTTTCGATAGGCTGGCGAGATTGCACTCGCTCCAGTGGCGGGATTGCGCTAAGAGTTTTGTCATGATCCCGGGTGGGCGCCTGTTTTCCAGCCCGGTGCGGTTCTGTCCGTTGGCCGGGCTGCTGCTGGCGGTCCCATGGCCGGCCCCGGCACACACCACACCGCGCGCGTCGGCGGATTATCTCGTTTATGTCTGGAGTTCGGAGGACGGCCTGCCGCAAAATTCGGTCAACTGTCTGGCGCAGACCCCAGACGGGTACCTCTGGGTTGGCACGCGCAGCGGCGGTCTGGCGCGATTCGATGGGACACGTTTTGTCATCTTCAATCCACAGACAACGCCGGAGCTCAAAGACGTCGAATTCGAGACCTTGAGCGTGGATTCCCGCGGCACACTCTGGATTACGGCAGGGAACGAGTCGGCGGCTTCACTCATCGGTGGAAAATTTCATCTGGTCCGTGAACGCACCGCGGAGCCGCGGTGGCATCCGTTGCAACTGGTGGTCGAGGATTCAAACGCCGTTTATCTTGCTTCATTTCATTATGCTGTGTTCCGGGTGCCAAGGAGTGGCGCCGCTAATGAGGCCGAGCGCATCGAGCTGGAGCCGCATCCGCCCACGCCGCTGCCGCCGCAATTCGTTCTGGGCCGCGACAACGCCCTCTGGTATATCACCGAGAGTCATCAAGTCGCTCGATTGCCTTTGTCCGGGCCGAGCGCCAGGCGCTGCATGGTCTTAGGTCTCCCTTCTCCCGCGCGGGTAATGGCGAAGGATTCCGCCGGTGAACTCTGGCTCGCGACCGAGCAACAGTTCGGAGTGATGACGTTCGCCGGCTTCACCGAGCGCACTCCCACCAACGGACCTGCGCCACGCGAGTTGCGGCAGATGATCGCGGCGACCGACGGTGGCTTGTGGCTCTGGGATGGCGCTCGGTTGAAGAAAATGTCTCACGGGCAATGGACCCTCTCAGTGGAAGAATTTCGACCCAACGGCAACAACCAGCCGCTGCGTTTTTTTGCCGACTCGCAGGGCGGGCTGTGGGCCATCGAATATGGCGCCGGTCTTTGGCACGTCCGCTCGGATGGCACCGCGGCGCTGCTCACGCGGGAAGCCGGCCTGCCCAGCCGGTTCATCACCTGCTGGCTGGAAGACAACGAAGGCGACATCTGGATCGGCACCAAGGAAGCAGGCCTGGCGCGTATTCGCCTGCGGCAATTCAAGCATTTTACAGCCGCCGACGGCATCCCGGGCGACGTAGCACAGTCCGTTTGCGAAGACGCCCAGGGCACCATTTGGGTCGGCACCGCTACCGGCGGTTTGGCGCGCAAGGCAGGTGAAAAATTTGTTCCCGTCCTGCTCACGCCCAATCCCAATCCGCCGATCGAAAGTGTCACCGTTTGTCCCGATGCCGCAAACGGCATTTGGATTGGCACGCTCCAGGGCAGCGTCTTTCGTTTCCTCAATAATGACGTCCGTTGCGTGAACAACGACGTTGCCTTGTCCTTTCCCATGGAACGGATGCGCGACCACGTCGCCAACGCCATGATGCAAGACAGCCGCGGCCGTGTCTGGTTCTGCAACGGTTCCGGTGCCTATTATTTTCAAGACGGCAGGATGACCGTGTTCGGCGGCGACCGTGGTTTCGTGGAAAACATCGGCGTGCGCGCGCTGGCGGAGGGACCGCCTGGAACCCTCTGGTTCGGAACGGAACCCGGCGACCTGTGGCGGAGCGTCAACGACAAACCCACACGCTTTCATCCGCCGGCGGAATGGCCCAACGCGCGCGTATCGGCGCTGCTGCCGGATGCAGGGTGCGTGTGGGTCGGCACACTGGGCGGCGGTTTGTTGCGCTTCGAGAACGGCGCCTTCAGGCGCATCACCACGCAGCAAGGTCTGCCGGACAACAGCATCACCCAACTCCTGGACGACGACGATGGCAATCTTTGGGCCGGAACCTATGCGGGACTTTTCCGCGCGTCCAAGACTGATTTGAAAAAGCTCGCCGCAGGGGCCGTTGACGAGATCGCCTTCTCCCTGCATGGACGTTATGACGGACTGCCGGCGCAGGCCTATTCCGGCTGGTTTCAGCCCTCCTGTTGGCGCGGCCGCGATGGGAGGTTGTGGTTCACAACCGTCAAAGGCGTCGTGGCGGTCAATCCGCGCGACCTGGTCGCCAACCGTCTGCCGCCGCCGGTGGTCATTGAGGAAATGCGAGTCGATGGCGTGCCGCATGAATTCAAGACCAGCGCCAACGCGCAAGAATCATCTTCCACCAACCGGCCGCTCTCCATCACGCCCGGGCGCCATTACATCGAGTTCCGCTTCACCGGCATCAACTTTACCGCGCCGGACAAGGTGCGCTGCAAATGGCAGCTCGAAGGCGCCGAAAAACAGTGGCGCGAAAGCATGAGCCAGCGCGTCATCGGCTACGGGCCCCTGTTGCCGGGCCCTTATCGCTTCCGGGTGTTGGCCGCCAACAGCGACGGCATCTGGAACGAAACGGGCGCCACGGTGGCGTTCGTTGTCCTGCCCTTTTATTGGCAGACCTGGTGGTTCAAAACCCTTTTGATTTCAGCCGTCGGCGCGGGCCTTGTCCTGGCGGCCACCCTCTTATTGCACCACCGGCACCGGCTCGAACTGGAACGGCTCCAGCGCGTCCACGAAATGGAACGGGAACGCACCCGGCTCGCGCAGGATATGCACGACGAAATCGGCTCTAAACTTGCCCGGATCTCGTTCCTGAGCGAGATCGTCAAAGGCGAGGCCAAAACTCACAGCCAGCCCGACGGCGCGGTCGATTCGCTCTCCAGGACCGCGCGCGAGCTGTTGCAATCGCTCGACCGCATGCTGTGGGCCGTCAACCCGCGCAACGATTCGCTGGAAAAGCTCTCGGCCTATTTGAATCGCCATGCCGCCGAATATTTCCAAAACACTCCCATCCGCTGCCGGCTGGCGTTCCCGGGAAATTTGCCGCCCATCTCCCTCTCGGCCGAGACGCGCCACAACATCTTTCTCGCATTCGAGGAAGCCCTGGCGAACACCCTCAAACACTCCGCCGCCACGCAGGTCAACGCTGAATTGACCTGTTACAACGGCACCATTGAAATTACGGTCTCGGACAATGGTTGTGGCTTTACCGCCCAGGCCCAAGCCGAAGCGGCGCCGCCGCCTGATGGTGGTGAACGTCTGGGACTTAGCGGCATGCATCAACGTCTGCAGTCCATCGGCGGGCAATGCCGGATTACCAGTTCACCCGGCCACGGCACCGTGGTCAAACTCCGGCTGCCCATCTCCAAAACCAATGGCTCCTAAACCCATTACGTTCGCCATTGTCGATGACGACGCCGGGCTGCGTGACAGCATCGTTCGCTACCTCAAGGTCAAAGGCGGTTTTGTCTGCGTCGGCCAGTATGGACGCGCCCCGGACGCCCTGGCTAACTTCCCGGCCGAGCCGCCTTCGGTGGTGCTCATGGACATCAAGATGAAAGGCATGGACGGCATCGAGTGCGTCCGCCGACTGAAGGAGAAGATGCCCGATATCCTCATCATCATGCTCACCGTTTTCCAGGATGAGGACCTGATCTTTGACGCGCTCATGGCCGGCGCCACCGGCTATCTGCTCAAGCGCCAGCCACCCCAGCAACTGCTCGAAGCCATCCATGAACTGCTGGCCGGTGGCTCCCCCATGTCGGCCACCATCGCCCGCAAAGTGGTCAAGCTGTTGCAACGTTCCGCCACCCCGGGCAAGCCCGCCGGCGGCGCCCGCCTGCTCTTATCAACCAGACAACGTGAAATGCTGGATTTGCTTGCCGCTGGCGAGCCCTACAAAGCCATTGCCGATAAAATGGGTTTGAGCATTCACACCGTCCGTGGCTACATCCGTCGCATTTACGAAAAGCTGCAGGTTCATTCGCGCACCGAAGCGGTCGCCAAGTACCTGCTGCGCTGACGGTGCCAAACCCGGGCCGTTTTCTCTCTCCAAGGCACAACACCGGCTCTTCAAGGTATGAAAATTCTGCCAACCACAGTCTGGTGGATAACGCTGGGCCCCCTTGTAGCCGTCTCAGGCCAGGCACAAATGCCCGACCCACCAGGACACGTTGGACCGGGCGAGAAACCCAAATACGAAGCTTATTTGTTTGCTCACATGATGGGCGGCGACTACGGCCGCCTTTATTACAGTGTCAGTCTGAACGGCTCGCATTGGAAACTGCTCAATGGCGGCAAGCGTGTCTTTGACGCATACCATGGCCATGCCAGCATCTGCAAAGGGCACGATGGCCGTTATTACCTGGTTGGCAACCGCGGCGATGATCAGCCCGATATCAATTTCTGGGCCTCCGAAGATTTAGTCACCTGGAAGAAATATAGCGACTATGTGCCGGATTTGAAGCAGGTGCCCGACTATACCAACGTTCTGCCCCGAATCGGCGCCCCCAAATTGTTCTATGACCAGGCCAGCTCGCAATATCTGCTCACCTGGCACACGCCACACAACCTGGGCAGGACCGATTTACCTGAGCCTTACTGGGCCAGCCAACGCACGTTGTTTGTTACCTCAAAAGATTTGGTCACCTTCTCTCAACCGCCTCGGAAGTTCTTCTCCTGGGACATGGCCACCATAGATGTAATCGTGCAACGGGAGGGCGCCGTTTACTACGCTGTTATCAAAGATGAGCGCTACCCCACTCTGGATTGGACCACCGGCAAGACCATCCGGATTTGCCGGGCAAGCACTCTCGTGGGGCCCTATTCCGAGCCGGGGCCGCCGGTCAGTCCAAATTTCCGCGAAGCGCCCACGCTGATCCCCTCCCCCAACGGCAAGGCTTGGTATCTATATTACGAACAGTATCCAGGAGTTGCCTATGGCCTTTCCGTAGCGGCCACACTCGCCGGTCCCTGGTTCCAGGTGGCCGGAAATCAACGACCAGCCTGGGACAAATTTCATATCCCTCCGAACGTTCGGCATGGTTCAATGCTCCCCATATCGCGCAGCCAATACGATGCCCTGGCAGCCGTTTTCGGCAAGGGCATGCCCCCCTGAGCCAACCATTGGAGAAATCGATCTGCCACCGTCCAAGTGAGGCCATTTTATGTCCCATGACGAGCCGTGGAAAAACCGGGATGATTGGCTCATGCTTCCCTTATCCAAGGGAACTTATCGGTTTTCAATTTATGAAGCGTTACTTTGCAGTTTTCAGAACCGCCTTCCTCTTTTGGGGTTTGGCTTTTCTTGCCGAACCAGCCAAAACCTATGCCTCAGAGCGGTGGACACCAGAGCGAGCGCAGACCTGGCATAGCTCGCAAGCGTGGATGGTCGGGGCGAATTTTGTGCCCAGCACCGCGATCAACCAACTTGAAATGTGGCAAGCAGAGACCTTTGACCCGGCGACGATCGACCGTGAGCTGGGCTACGCCCAGAGCATCGGTATGAGCACTATGCGCGTTTTCCTTCATGACCTGGCATGGCGTGAGGATCCGGACGGATTCTATTCACGGGTCGATCGGTATTTGCAGATAGCGCATAAGCACGGCATCAAAACCTTATTCGTCATCTTCGACGGCGTGTGGCATCCCGATCCGCATCCCGGCAGACAGCCCGCTCCCGTTCCTGGTCTGCACAATTCCGGCTGGGTGCAATCCCCCGGTCGCGCCTATCTCGAATCGCCCGCCAAACAGGATGAGCTCAAGCCTTATGTAATTGGCCTGCTGACGCGCTACAAAGATGATTCGAGGGTTCTGGCCTGGGATCTGTTCAATGAACCCGATAATCCCAATCGCCAGTCGTACGGACGCGAAGGTGCCAAGATCGAACTGAGTGAGCTGGATAAAGAGAAATTTTCGACACAGCTTCTCCGAAAAACCTTTGCCTGGGCGCGAGAAGCTCAGCCGTCCCAGCCGGTAACTTCCGGCGTGTGGCTCGGTGATTACCTCATGCATCCGACAGTGCTCCAACGAATGCAGCTTGAGGAGTCAGACGTCATCTCATTTCACAATTACGACGGTCCGGAAGAGTTGCGCAAGCGAATTGACGGGTTGAAAAAGCTCGGACGACCCGTGGTTTGCACCGAGTTTATGGCGCGCGGCAATCACTCAACGTTCAAGGACAACTTACCGGTATTGAAAGAACTCAACGTTGCCTCCTGGAGTTGGGGATTGGTAAGCGGAAAATCAAACACCATCTATCCATGGGATTCCTGGGCCAAGCATTACACCAGTGAGCCGACGGTTTGGTTCCATGACATCTTCCGTGCCGACGGCATGCCGTTCTCCACAGCCGAAGTACAGTTAATACGTAATCTCTCAGGCCGTGGGAGCACACTTCGGAGTTCCGCCAAGCCGGAAAAGAATTCTCGTCTGTCGGCGGTTTCTGTGCCTCCACCTTAAAAGGCTGTTGAAAGACTCAAATCTTCTTTCCTTTGCAAGATTTTATCCGCTACCCTTGGCAGGGCACGTTGACGTCACTGCAAGTCTTTGTGCCAACAACCAGCTCATGAGACCAGTCTGAAGGGCAACGTAGTTGACACTTCACTGTTAACACTGGAGTGCAACCATGGAAGAAAACATACCGATAGACAAGAAGAACCCAGACCCCACCCTCCCGAGGGGGGTGGGCCCTCCCCCGTACATCCTGATGAAAATCTTCAAACGTGGCGGGTCGGTCCCGCATGTTCGCATCCTCTCATCTGTTATCAGGATAAATTTGTGGCTCTCCTTCGGCTTCGGATATGCTGTATTTTGGAGTGCGGCCAACCTTGCGCCAGTGCGGATTTCCGCCAGAAATCGTCCACGAACTGACCAACGACCAGCTGATACTAATTTTTGACTGCCTCGTGTTCAAGGGCTGGTCCGTCGGAAAGGTCAGCCACGATCTGAAGGTCACCAGGGCCGCCGTTTATTTGGCAAAACACAGAGTCAGCAAGTTGATCAAGAAGGAGGTCATGCGCCTCGAGTCCGCCGCGGTGGCAGCGGGGCCGTGGGTTGAGTAGGGGCGACGGGCATTCTCTCGCGCCCTGCGCTCGTTCCGCGCCTGATCGAGCAAAGGTTCCAGTCGGACAAGACGCAATGTACATGTCTGCACACAGGGTGCAGGGTTGTCCCACGGTCCTGCGGGTCCCAGGCCAGCCTCTGCAATGCGGTGACGGCAGCGTTCAGGAGCAAACCGTAGATGGCCTTCTGATGGGCATAGGCCAGCGCCCGCAATTCTTGCGGCAAGGTGAAAGCCACCAGGCGATAAGCGCAGGCCAGGAGCCGTTGCTGGCGCGCCGGCAGCCAGCGCTCGACTTGCTCTCCGTGGCACTTGTGACAATGCCGGTTGCGGCAGGAGTGATAGCTACAGAATCTCTGTCCACATAAGCGCCGCAGACGGCCAGCAAGCTTCTTTCGGGCTTGCCTTGGGAACCAGTATCTGCCTGACTGGGCGTTGGACCAACCGCCTCAGCCGTCATGAACTCGAGAGTCCTTGCGTTGCTGCTTTGCCTAAGCGCCCTCGGTTCAGATGCCAGCGCTGCTTTCCGTGCTGGCATCGGTGTCCGCAACGTCACTCCCGATCCATTGCTGCCGGTCAGCGGCGGTGTGGGTCCATCGCATCAGGTCACCCGAAAGGAGGGCGAATTGACCGTCCGCGCGCTGGTGATGGAACAGGATGGCACGCGCGTAGCGATCGTGAGCGCGGATTTCCTTGGGTTCCCCGCGGTGCTTGGCAACCAGGTGCGAGCCTTAGTCAAGGACGTGCCTTCCCAGAACATCGTGATCGGCGCCACGCACACGCACAGCGCACCAGATTGCTATGGATTCCCGGATGGCAAGGGCGGCACCGGCAGGGATGCAAAGTATTTGGACAGCGTTTGCGCGGGGATGGCGGCGGTGATCCATGAGGCGGTTTCCAACCTCCAGCCTGCACGGGTAAAAATCGCCACGGGCGAGGCGCAGGGGAAAATAGCCTACAACCATTATGCGGAGCAGTTATATGATCCGCGTTGCCATGTCATCCAGGCCCTGGATGCGGGTGGCCGGCCAATTGCGACGCTGGTCAATTACGCAATTCATCCTGAGGTGATAGGGAGCCAGCGAGGCATTTGCAGCCCCGACCTGATCGGGCCGCTTTACGACCGAATTTCGGCGAAAGGCGGAGGCACGGGTATCTTTATGAATAGCGCCCAAGGTGGCATGGTGACGGCGGACAACCGCCTGCCCGAGGGCGGTGAGGCTCGGACTTGGGACGAATGCGAGCGCATCGGCGGGCTGTTGGGCGATGAGGCTTTGCGCATCATCAAGGACGCGCCTGAGCAGGCGTCGCCGAAACTCTTTTGTGCAGCACGGCCTCTCTCGCTCCCTGTGGATTCGCCCCTGATGCGAACCCTCATAAAGGAATTGCCCGGCGTGGCCGGAACGGCGGCGGAGAGTGTGACCACGCAACTCAACTTGATAGACCTGGGCAATGCCCAGATACTCACCATCCCTGGCGAGGCCTTGCCGAACATAGGTTACTACCTCAAACGCAAGATGCGCGGGGAGCACAACCTGCTTTTCGGCCTTACCAACGACGCGTTCGGATACATCCTGACGAAGGAGGATTATGATAGTTTCAAACGTTACGCCTACGTCACGCGCACCAGCCTCGGTGAGCACACGGGTGAGATATTGGTTAACGAAGCCCTTAAGTTCATAAGCGAATGTCCTTCGCCAGAGCGGCTCAGTCATCAGTGATCAGTAATCAGTCATCAGTAATCAGTGATCGGTGACCGATGTTGAATGTTACGGATCGATGAGATGAACTGAGCATGAGCCTCACTGCTCCCCGTACGAAGGCCTACGCCTGGACGGTCGTTGCGCTGCTGTGGCCAGTGGCGATGCTCAACTATCTGGACCGCCAGATGGTCGCGACGGTGCGCGCATCCATCCGCGCCGACATTTCCAGCATCGCCAGCGATCAGGCCTTCGGCACGTTAGTGGCGGTGTTCATGTGGGTGTATGCGCTGCTCAGTCCCGTCGGGGGTTTTATCGGCGACAAGTTCAACCGGCGTTTGACCGTCATCGGCAGCCTGTTTGTCTGGTCGGCGGTGACCTACCTGACCGGCCAGGCCCGGAGCTACCAGTAGATGCTGTGGTTGCGCGCGCTCATGGGCATAAGCGAGGCCTTTTACATGCCGGCGGCTTTGGCGCTCATCACGGAGTTTCATGTGGGTGGGACACGCGCGCGAGCGGTGGGCATTCATCTAAGCGGCATCTACACCGGCCTGGCGCTGGGCGGGCTGGGCGGCTACATCGCCCAAACCACTTCGTGGCGGAATTGTTTTACCTGGTTCGGCGAAGCGGGCGTGTGCTATGCCGTGGTGCTGGCCCTGGCGCTGCGCGACCCTGTTCCGCCAAGTGATGATCCATCATTGAAGAAACCCTCGGTGACCCTCGGTGACACCCTGCGCGCGTTGTGGATGCAGCCGGCGTTCTGCCTCCTGGTGGTCTATTTCACCTTGCCAGCCATCGCGGGTTGGGTCACGAAAAACTGGCTGCCAACATTTCTCGCCGACACCTTCAAACTCAAAGAAGGTCCGGCCGGACTCTCCGCGACCGGCTACATCCAGTTTGGGGCGTTGGCTGGCGTGCTGGCGGGTGGCGCCGTGGCCGATGCGTGGATGCGCGCCACGCCACGCGGGCGCATTTACACCAGCGCCATCGGCACGCTCCTGCTTGTGCCTGCGTTGCTGGGGTTGGGTTACGCCTGGAACCTCCCCGCCGCCATCGGGTCCATGATGCTCTTCGGCATCGGCTGGGGATTCTTCGACTGCAACAACATGCCGATCCTCTGCCAAATCGCCCGCCCCGAGCACCGCGCCACCGGTTACGGCTTTATGAACCTGGTGAGCATCAGCGTCGGCGCGTTCACAACCGTGGCGCTCGGCTGGATGCGTGATGAAGGCATTTCTTTTTCCATCGCCTTCGCCTTTTCCGCTGCCGTCGCCTTGCTCAGCGCTGGGCTGATCCTGCTCGTGAAACCGCGGTGATTGGGCGTGAAGAACAGATGTTGGCAAATCTGCAGAAGGCGGCTAGGATAAAGTCAATTATTGAGCCAATGACTGCACCTGCCTTTCCACAACGCCGGATTCTGGTCGTTGATGACGAGCCTTTCGTCTGCGACGCCGTGAAAATGATGCTGAGCTTCGATGGACACATAGTGGAGACCGCCAGCAACGGCAAAGAGGCGCTGGCGCTCTTCGACAAGGGCAAGTTCGATGTGGTCATCACCGATTTCGCCATGCCAAACATGAAAGGGGACGAGTTGGCCGCTGCGATTAAAGCGCGCGCGCCCAAGCAACCGGTGGTGATGATTACCGCCTACGCCGAGATGTTGCAGTCCTCTGGAAACCCCCTTAAGGGCGTCGATTTCATAATCAGCAAGCCGTTTCTGCTAGAAAACCTGCGCCAAGCAATCGCCAAGGTCGCGCCGGCAGAAGGCCGCAAAGACAGCGGGGACATCAAATGAAGTTCCCGGATGGGCCGAAATGTGAGGTGCGCCAACTGAATTAAACAATTCAGAAGCCAGGGTTGAAGCCTCAGAATGTTCCAGACGCACAAGACAGGTGGGGGATTGAAAATTGCGAATGTCAAATTTCCAAGAAGGGGTTTTCGTGTTTGGTTTTTGGTTGCAGGCGGAGTGGGAGTTTTTGGCGCACTGACGGGTTGGCAAGCCAGCGCCGCTCCAGGACCCAACCCAACGCGTCCGAACATCCTGTTCATCATGGCCGACGACCACGCCGCCCACGCGATGAGTTGTTACGGCAGCCGGATCAACCAGACGCCGAACCTGGATCGCATCGCCAATGAGGGCATGCGCTTCCTCAACTGCTTTGTGGTCAACTCCATTTGTACGCCCAGCCGCGCCGCGATTCTGACCGGCAAGTACAGTCACATTAATGGCGTTACGGTGTTCAATCGCTTTGATGGCAGCCAGCCGACAGTTGCCAAGATGCTCCAAAGGGCCGGCTATCACACCGGCATGATCGGCAAATGGCATCTGACGAGCGACCCGACGGGTTTTGATTATTGGAACATTCTGCCAGGCCAGGGCAGATATTACGATCCCGATTTCATCGAAATGGGCACTCGGAAAAAAATCTCAGGTTACGCCACGGACGTCATCACAGACTTGGCGATCGATTTCCTGAAGAACCGGCCCCGGGAGCAGCCGTTCTTCCTGATGTGCCATCACAAGGCGCCGCATCGGCCGTGGGAACCCGATGCCAAACACGCGCACAGCTACGACACTCTGGAAATCCCCGAGCCTCCAACGTTCAATGACGATTACAAGACCCGCTCCAGTGCCGCGGCACAGGCCACCATGCGGATCGACAGGGATCTTACGCGAAACGATCTAAAAGTGGCGCCACCTCCCGGTTTGAAGGGCAAAGAATTGGCTGACTGGCAGCAAAAGGTGGACCTGGAAATTGAGGTTGCCGCGAACGGCCAGAAGGCGACGCTTACCGGCCAGGCCCTAAAACAATGGAAGTATCAGCATTTTATAAAGGACTACCTGCGCTGCATTGCGTCGGTGGATGACAATGTGGGCCGGTTGTTGGATTACCTCCAGCAGGCCGGGCTGAAGGACAACACAATCGTGATTTACACTTCTGACCAGGGCTTTTTCCTGGGGGACCATGACTGGTTCGACAAACGCTTCATGTACGAGGAATCATTGCGGATGCCGTTCCTGATTAGTTATCCGGGCCGCATTAAACCGGGCACGGTGAATGATCGGATGATTCTGAACGTCGATTTCGCCCCGACGTTTCTCGAATGCGCCGGGTTGCCGGTCCCCCCGGACATTCAGGGACGTAGCTTCGTGCCGTTGCTGAGCGGCAAACGCCCGAAAGATTGGCGCAAGTCAATGTACTATCGCTACTATCACTATCCGGGAGATCACCAGGTCCAGCAGCATTACGGAGTCAGGACGGAACGTTACAAACTGATCTACTTCCATCGCATTAACCAATGGGAGTTGTTCGACTTGAAGAACGATCCCCGCGAGTTGCATAACGTTTACGCCGACCCGGGCTATGCCGGGACGGTCAGGAAGCTCAAAGGCGAACTCGACCGTTTGCGCACGGAGTTGAACGATCACGATCAGTACGTGGATGGTCCGCCAAGCTGACGAGGGCGCTGCCAGAAGTGGTTTGATCGTGGCCCAGCCAGGTTAGGATTTGGAGGCTCGCTGTCGCGTGGCCTGATTGGCCCGCTCCCTAAGCCGGGTAATGCTCCAAGCATTACGCTAAGCCGTACCCGTACTTCACCCTACAGGCTTCCGTATTCTTCCCGAATTGTTGAGTCCCTGGCATTGTTGAATAGTAGCGGCAGCTATGAGCCAAGAGTTTCTGACCCCCAAAGCTGAGCCGAGGAGCGCCAGGGAGGCTTTGGTGTCCCCGGCGACCCGACCCGCCAAGTGTGCGCTTCCGTTCGCTCGACAAGCCTATCAATGCTTGTGGGTGGCAGCGCTGGCTGCGGCCAGCTATTTTTTTATCAGCCATGTCATAGTGCAATCGGTTCAAGTCGTGGGGTCCAGTATGACGCCCACGCTGCATGATTCAGAACGCTATCTGCTAAATCGGTGGGTCTATCACCTGCGCGCGCCACAACGCAGCGAAGTGGTGGCTATTCGGGATCCCGCGGACCACGGATTCTCAGTCAAGCGAATCATCGCCGCGTCCGGAGATCGGGTTTATTTGAAAGATGGCAATGTTTATGTCAATGGCTGCAGACTGGCCGAACCCTACCTGGCCACGGGTACGCTGACCTTTCCGCCTCCAAGGGCAAGGGAGCAGTTGATCACCTGCGGCAAGGATCAATACTTTGTGTTGGGCGACAATCGAAACAATTCTGCCGACAGCCGCCTCTACGGCCCGATTCCTCGCCAAAGTATTCTCGGGCTCATCATGCATTGAGCCGGGTTGTTGCTTCCGGGAGGTTTTGGTCCTCCTGGTCCTCCTCCACTCTACGTCGTCCTTGCAATTGATCCTCCGCTTTCCTCGATTACGATTACAAAGGCGAGGACAACGACCACGCTGTCTGGTGTTGGTTGCGGCGATGCTGGCTATGCCGCGATGGGAAATATACCAACCAAGCTGCCTGGGTGTTGAGAGCTTGAGAAAATTTTCCTACTTAAGCATTGCCAGGACTTGGCTTTCAGGTAAACTCATGGCAATAGACCCTTTCTGACCAGGGCGAAGCACGCCCAGCCGGCAGACCGGGTTCGCTGACGCAAGGCAATAAATGCGCTGCGCGATGCGGCCTATGCGAATACTCGTTCAACAAAAAGAAACCGACCTTTACTTCAAAGACATTGACTCCTGGACGCCTGACAGCTCGGAGGCGATGGATTTTGTCGGCTCGACCGCCGCCATAGACTTTTGTTTGAGGAACAGGCTCGCGGAGGTTCAATTGGTCCTTAAGTTCGACAAGGAAAAATGCGACATCGTAATGCCAGTGCGGACCGAAGGACATCTCCGTGGCGACCGCACGGGCAGATCGGCGTGAGCGCAATAACCCTTGACGCCGGCAACCCCGCGCGAGTCGCACATTTAGGCCAGGGTGTGCTGAGCGGGGCCGGCATTACGCGCGCGGAAGCTTTGTGGCTGTTTAATCTTGAGAGCAGGGCGGACATTTTCGATTTGCTGTCCTGGGCCAACCGCATTCGCGAACATTTCAAAGGAAACAAGGTTCATCTCTGTTCGATCGTCAACATTAAAGCCGGCGGGTGCTCGGAGAATTGCCGCTTCTGCGCGCAATCAGCGGCCTATCAAACCGGCTCACCGCGTTACGGTTTGATTGACGCTCAACCTGTTCTGGCTGCTGCGGAGGAAGCCAGCGCCAATGGCGTTACCGCGCTGGGACTGGTGGCGGCCTGGCGCGGACTTGAGGAAGGCCCGGTGCTGGACGAGATCTGCCAGCGTCTGGAAGCACTGAAGGAGAGCGGCAAGGCCCGGCCTGATGCGTCACTGGGCATCATCAAGAGCCAACAGGTGGCCGAGCGCCTCAAGCAATCCGGTCTGGAGTGTTACAATCACAACTTGGAGAGTTCGCGACGATTTTTCCCGCAGGTCTGCACCACTCACACCTATGAAGAGCGGGTCCAAACCATTCGGCATTTGAAACAGGCGGGGATCAAAATCTGCTCGGGCGGCATCCTGGGCATGGGTGAGACCCGCGAAGACCGCTGCGACCTGGCCTTCGCGCTCAAGGAGCTCGGCGCGAACATTGTGCCCATTAACATTCTCAACTCGATTGAGGGCACGCCTTTTGCCAAACAGGCGCCATTGCCGCCACTGGAAATACTCAAATCCATTGCCTGTTTCCGCTTCATCCTGCCGAAGCAAGAAATCATGATCGCGGGAGGGCGGACAGTGAACCTGCGCGATCTGCAAAGCCTGATCTTCATGGCCGGCGCCAGCGCGCTGATGGTGGGGAATTACCTGACCACGCTCAATCAGCCCATCGAGAAGGACTTGCAGATGCTCAAGGACCTGGGCCTGGATCCGAACTGGGACAAGCATGGCTTTTGTGACCAGGAAGAACCATCCGTAGCGGTTGGATGAGTTACCTGACCCGAAGGGGTTGAATACGGTGGCTCGACGGTTTGTGTGGATGCAAAAGCTCGGCAAGAACGTCAACGGCTACCGAGGCGAAACCATAGACATCCGCGCTGTGCTGGAGGATTGCGTTGCTGCCGCCCGCACCTGCGCCTGGGCGATCGAAGAAGTGCAGGCTGCCCAAGGACTCAGCCTCCTCGCTTTCACTCGGACCGCGTCACGCGCCAACCACCGCGCAGCACGCATTTACGTCTCCACCGGCATTCACGGCGACGAGCCTGGCGGGCCCTTGGCCGCCCGCCTGCTCTTGCAGGAAAACCAGTGGCCGGCCAGTTTGGACCTCTGGCTGTGTCCGTGCCTGAACCCTACTGGTTTCGCCTTAAACCGGCGTGAGAATGCCGAGGGAATCGATCTCAACCGCCAATACCTCCAACCCAGGGCGGCGG
>WNGQ01001482.1_pt1 | contig 25168 bp, 22 predicted proteins | sample 5407661 | NCBI WGS metagenome assembly WNGQ01 (sample SAMN13153382, study PRJNA577476) | soil metagenome | isolation source: 60 cm soil or saprolite under Garry oak tree replicate 2 | place: USA:California | collected 2016-06-15 | reverse complement strand
CGTTGCTCTTGCTCCTCCTTTGTCAGGTCAAGCAGCGTCCGCACCAGGGCGTTGCGGGCGAGCGGGACTTTGAACGCGTTGCCGGGCAGGGGCTGTGCATTGGCCAGCTCGGCATCGGCAGCCCGACCAAACGCTTCCTGGGTTGCAGGTGTGCCGCGCAGGGCAGCCTCGGCTCGCGCTGCCCGCCAGGGCACATGCGTGACGCCACCGAGCGCAATGCGCACATCGCGGACCACGCCATCGGCGACGTCGAGCGCCGCGGCCACCGAGACGAGCGCGAAGGCGTAGGATGCGCGGTCGCGCACCTTGCGATAGTGCGACCGCAGAGCGCCCGGAAGCGGCGGCAGGTCGACGGCCGTGATCAACTCGCTGTGCTCCAGCACCGTGTCACGCTGCGGCTCCTCGCCCGGCAAGCGGTAGAAGTCCACCAGCGGGATCGTCCGCTCTCCATCTGGCCCGAGTGTGCGGACCACGGCGTCGAGCGCGACCATGGCCACGGCCATATCTGACGGGTGCGTCGCGATGCACGCCTCTGAGGCGCCCAGGATGGCCAGATCGCGCTGATAACCCTCCCGCGCGGAGCAGCCACTGCCCGGTATCCGCTTGTTGCACGGCTTGGAGACGTCCTGGAAGTGGAGGCAGCGCGTCCGTTGCAGCAGATTGCCGCCGGTCGTGGCGAGATTGCGCAGCTGGCCCGAGGCCCCCGCGAGCAGCGCCTGGGCGAGCAGGGGATAGCGGGTGCGAATAGTGCGATCGGCTGCCAGCTCGCTGTTGCGCACCATCGCCCCGATGCGGACGCCTCCACCGGGGAGCGGTTCGACGCGGTCAAAGGGCAGGTGGGTGATATCGACCAGGTTCGTCCCACCCGCCAGGAAGACTCCGTTGGTGATCGCCGGGACCATGTTGGCATAGGCGGCGCAGCGGCAGAGATTGCCGCTCATGCGCTCGCGGATCTCCTCGTCGGTCAGGGTGACGTGCTCAGCCGTCAGATCAGCGCTCACCACGCTGGGCCAGCCGGCCTCGACCTCGCGCAGCATGCCGGCCGCCGAGCAGAGCTGTCCCGGGGTACAGTAGCCGCACTGGAAGGCATCATGCGCGAGGAACGCCTGCTGGAGGGGATGCAGGTTCTCGCCATCTGGCGCCAAGCCCTCGATGGTGACGATCTGGGCGTCCTGGTGTGCGACGGCCAGGGCCAGGCAGCTCGTGACGCGTCGGCCGTCGAGCAAGATGGTGCAGGCGCCGCACTGCCCGTGGTCGCAGCCCTTCTTGGTGCCGGTGAGTCCGAGCCGCTCGCGCAGCGCATCCAGCAGCGTGGTGCGGGTATCGACGGACAGCCGGTGTGTCACCCCGTTCACCCGCAGCGTGATCTCAAGGTCCATCGTGTCTGTGTCTCCTTTGGCTCTGTTGGTGACAAGTCGTCACTTATAATCTACTCCGGTTACAAACAAGTGAGAGCCATCTCGTGATGAGCGAGCAGGTTGGAGCAGCCAGAAGAGTAGTTCCTCGCGCAAAGGCCCAATCGGCAGGGTTTGAGCTACTCCTCAGCTGACGTACCTCGCCCTCTCTGCTCCTAGTCTAAGGGGGCAGCGCCATGAAAGCGTCATGAGTATCGTCATGGGCGGTTGTATGAGTACCAAACGCTGATCCACAGATGAGCAAGAATGCGCCCAGGCCGGGAAGGTGCCTTTTGCCTCATCCGCGGGTATCTGCCCACTATTTTGACTGCACGCGTGGGAATAGAACACCCTGTAAACAGGTTCTATCCTATGAAAGCTTGCAAGTTCATTGCAAGTTCATAGAACGCCGCTAAAAACTGTAACGATCTATTGAAAAAATGAACAGGTTTATACAACGCTGCACAGCAGTCGCCTATTACTTATCCTGGAGGAAAAACATGGAACTTGGAGCCGCACTTCCTACATCAGCGCCGTACGCCTCAGTTGAGAATATCCTTCGCGTCGCGCAGGAGGCCGAACGTCTGGGCTATAACTCACTGTGGACCTATGAGCGCTTATTGTATCCTATCGCAGGCATCACCCAGCCTGACGGGTCCACATGGCAGCTCCCTGCGTCTTACAAGTCAGCCTACGAGCCAGTTGAAACACTCAGCTTTGTCGCTGCCCACACACAACACATCAAGCTGGGTACAAGCATCGTCAATGCCCCATTCCAGTCGCCAGTTCTGCTTGGTCGGCGCTTCGCCACGCTCGACCGCTTGAGCCATGGACGGGCGATCGCCGGTCTTGGTCAGGGATGGATGCCACAAGAGTTCGCCACCTCTAATGTCTCGATGAAAGAGCGAGGAAAGCGTATCGAAGAGTATATTGAAGCTCTACGTGCCATCTGGGGACCAGATCCCGTCAGCTTCGAAGGAGACTTCTATCACATCCCCGCTTCACTGATCAATCCCAAACCTGTACAAAAGGGCGGCATCCCGATCCTGATAGGCTTCAACACTCCTGCAGCCATTAAGCGCGCCGCTCGTCTGGCCGACATCTTGAATCCCATCGCGTCCACATTTGAAGCCCTGGAAAGTGCTGTCACAACCTTTCATTCGGCTGCACGGGAAGCTGGTCGTGACCCCTCCACCCTCAAAGTCTTCGTTCGCGCCAATGTGCCAATTACCGCCACCCCACTTCCCGACGGCAAGCGCCCTTTCCTCGGTGGCTCGCCCGAACAGATCGCGCAGGACCTTAGCCGCATCCAGAATCTCAAAGTGGACGAAGTCTTCTTCTCAGATCAGGCTTCATCGACAGTAGATGAAGCTGTTCAGCGCCTGGAAGAAATACAAACCGCCATGCGCCGATAACGTCCACTCATCGGAAGGACCCTCAAGAAATTTGTGTTCATGACGCAATAGGGGTATTTATTTACACTGGTGGCTTCCCCTCAATAGTGGTAGTTATACGGGCCTGGGCGCGGCATGAGAGGACGAGGCGGAAAAGCTGTATGTCAGCGCATTCCCATACGGAGCGCCCCGTCAATCCTTTTCAAACTACCCCACGGTTGACCTAGCAGCATTGAAAGAGATCACCCAGGAATTAGCTGCTCTTTTCGGTCTCGCACTACCAGATAGTATCTGTTCCCGACAAAGCAAAACTTCAGTTACCGTCTGATCTATCCTTTGCTGTTTTTCTGTTTCAAAGCAGGAGAGCAGCTTTTTCTATTGTACTCCATCGCAGAGGGGATCATCTTATGCAACACATTCTAACGCAACTCCAGGAACTAGACGCATTGTACCACGAAGGCAGTCTTGACGCCTATGAGCAGTGTGTGCAGGCAGTAGACCAGATGGTTCAACACTCTTACCCAGGCTTTACCATTGCCTACGCTGAAATATACACCGCAGGAGCTGACCGCGAAGCACATGGAGGTATGCGCCATGTGTTATTACCAACGTATCAGATGAGGTAGAGGGGGTGAGCAGTTTTTCCTCTTTGACCTCCTACAAATTGCTTGTTTAGAGCTTCCAGAGTGGGTATATTGAGGACAAGCAAGGTTCAATACCTTCAGGGTCGCGAAAAACGCTTCCCTGATTTTTTATTGCTGAAAACTGAGCACAAGTAGATGATCTGGTAGGACTCCCCTAAGAGGTGGAGAGCGAGCGAGAAAGACTTGAGAGGTGAGCAGACATCTGGCAAACTGCCGCTATGAAACCACAAGCAGAAAGCCAGATGGATGCTTCCAGGGTATTTTGCCCCAATCTGGAGTGTCCAGCAAGAGGCAAGATGGGGCAAGGAAATATTGTCATTCATAGCCGGAAGAGACCACGCTATCGGTGTCGGACCTGCCAGAAGACCTTTAGCGCGCGGGAGGGAACGATGTGTGCGGGACTGCGCAAACCGGAGGAACTGATCGTGATCGTGGTCACCCTGTTGGCGTATGGGTGCCCACCCCAGGCGATTGTCCACGCATTCGAACTGGATGAACGAACGGTGGGCAGATGGCAAGAACGGGCGGGTGCCCATTGTCACAAGGTGCATGAGGATCAGATTCTGCAAGGCAAGCTAGATCTGGTCCATGTCCAGGCCGATGAGATCCGCGTGAAAGGCTGCTGCATGATCCCGTGGATGGCCCTGGCTCTCATGGTTTCGACGCGCTTGTGGTTGGGGGGAGTGGTGAGTTTGCATCGGGATCGCCAGCTGGCCGATGCCTTGTTGGGGATGGTCAAAGCCTGTTGTCGGCCTCTGGTCACGCTGTTGGTGCTCACAGACGGGTGGGCAGCGTATCCCGGCAGTATTCGGCGCGCCTTTCGTGAGAAGGTCAAAAGCGTCACGGGTCGTGGACGCAGCCGACTGCAAGCCTGGCCAGAGATCCTGATTGGAACGGTGATCAAAAAAACGGTGAAGAAGCGGGTGAGTGAGGTCATCCGGCGCGTGAGGCAAGGAGGAGCCGAGGTCGCGATGGCTCTGCTTGCCGCTTCAGGAGGAGGCACCCAGCTGAATACCGCGTTTATCGAACGCTTGAATGCCACCTTTCGAGAGCGCCTGGCCAGTCTCACCCGGCGTTGCCGCCACACGGGGCGCAAAGTCTCTCGGCTCCAAGCAGGCATGTGGCTGGTTGGCTGCACCTACAACTTTTGCTGGCCGCATCACGAGTTGAGCCGGAGAGCGGCGAAGTCACACGATCGCCGGGGAGAGGTTCCCCTCACACCTGCGATGGCCAGCGGCTTGACCGATCATGTCTGGAGCGTGCGCGAACTGCTCACCTTTCGCGTCCCGCCGCCGGCATGGCTGACCCCAAAGCGGCGCGGACGACCACCCACTGGCCCACGGACCAGCAAGGCGGCGAGATCTGTGCGGCCGGCGCACCTTCGCCCCGTACTTCGCTTGCGAAAGGGGGTCTTATGCCTGCCCACCAGTTAGGGGAGTCCTACCACATGCAAACAAGACTCCGATCAAGGAGCTTGCTGCTCGGTATGGAGTAACACCCCCGCAGATAAGTTATGTCTATAAAAAGAGAGTCGGAAGACCATTTAAGCCACAACCGATTTATAAATTATCAGGACAAGACAAAGAAACTATTCTTAAAGAGTTACGAGCAAAAAGCTCGCTCTTAGGATCCTGATCTTCCACCAGATAGGTGGCGCTAGTGTCGTCCTTGCTGAGCAGGCTCTTGACGACATAGCGTCTGGATATCACACTCCTAGCAGCGAGAACGACTTGTTCCTCTTGCACATTGTCCTCCTTGTAGCTTTTGCAGACGATCCCCTCAGGAATTCACCAGGCTAGCTACCTCTAGTATAAATGGGAATACCCTGCCTGACAAGCTCAAGGCTCGGCATATTCAGTTTTGCACCAGGAATCGGCTTTGTTGAATCAAGAAAGTGCGCTGCATGAAATAGTTGTGATCAAAGAAAAATAGAAGCAAACGAGCTGCCAAGAGATTAATCCGGCTTATCTGGTCATTAGTATACACTCTAAAAATCTTAACCATATTTGGTACCTTCATGCTATTATAGACATCTTTTACGCGAAATTGTGCAAAGCTCTATAGTAAAATTGCAGCGTGTGTCACAAGATAGCAAAACATGCCATGCCACTAGAACTTGTTTCAGATCACAGTTTGTTTCAGAACTGTATCTCTGAAAGTTGAAAGAGTCCTTTGCCAGCAGGCAAACTTATGCCTTAAGGCGTATATCCTTGGTCTGGGGTTAGACACTAAGGAAAGAAGTAGGGGGATTTATGCAAAAGCTACAACACCGCATCTCCAAGAAGCTCGTTGCCATATTTTTCATCTCACTCGCACTTCCCGTCAGTGTCCTTCTGGTCCAACACGCCCAAGGAGTGCACGGTGCAGCTCCTTCGGTTCGCTACACCATCTATGAAGATGCACTTGCTTCGGGATGGCATGCTTGGTCGTGGGCTAGTCGTATAAACCTAGCCAATCCCTCCCCTGTGTATTCGGGGAGCAGATCAATCTCATTTACCCCTACCGGGCGGGAAGCTCGTCTCTATCTGTATACATCTACAGCGGTAGATACTAGCTTGTACACTTCCTTGCACTTCGCTGCCCAAGCCAGGCGAGCTGGGCAAGACTACACTGTTACCCTCTATGATAGCGCTAATAAACCACTATCCACAGTGCATCTTGCTCGCTACGGTGGTGACCCGGTCCCTGGAAGATGGAAGGTGTACGATATTCCTCTGTCGGACCTGAGAGCCAATGCAACCCACATCAGAGGCGTTGCTATTCAGAACCGCAGCCATAGATATGCGACGTTATATCTTGATTCGATGAGTTTAACAGGGCGATTTTCTTCACAAACTCCGACACCTACTTCCACATCTACCCCCACATCTACTCCTACACCTCCGCCGACATCTATCCCCACACCCACTCCTACTCCCAGTGCAACTCCTCCGCCGACTACTTCCATTAAAACAGTTTTCATGATTCTTATGGAGAATAACGACTGGTCTAGCATCAGAGGCAACTCCTCCGCTCCCTACATAAACAATACCCTTTTACCCCAGTCTTCCTATGCTACGCAGTATTTCAATCCTCCTGGTAATCATCCAAGTGAACCAAATTACCTGTGGCTTGAGGCTGGCAGCAACCTTGGTGTTTCAAATGATAACCCGCCAAGCGATAACCACCAGAGTACAACTGCTCATCTTGTCACCCTGTTAGAGAAAGCAGGCATTTCATGGAAAGCTTATGAGGAGGGTATTGATGGGGCTACTTGCCCGCTTGTCGATAGCTACCCTTATGCCACCAAGCACAATCCTATGATATTTTTTGACGATGTTACAGGCACCAACAATCCAAACTCCGCATACTGCATCGCCCACGAGCGCCCTTATGGAGAACTGGCAACCGATTTACAAAACAACACGGTGGCAAACTACAACTTTATAACTCCCAACTTATGTGACGACATGCATGATAGTTGTAGTCCTACAAATGACGGAATTAAACAGGGGGATACGTGGCTTTCTAAGGCGGTTCCAACGATTCTGAATTCGCAAGCATACAAAAATGGTGGAGCTCTCTTCATTACCTGGGACGAAGGGGAAAATGGCAGTGATGGCCCAGTTGGGATGATTGTACTTTCCCCCGATGCTAAAGGAAAGGGATATAGTAACACTATTCACTATTCACATAGCTCTACTTTACGAACCATGCAAGAAATTTTTCACGTCACACCATTTTTAGGAGATGCTGCCAGTGCGGTCGACTTGAGCGACCTGTTTGTTGCTGGTACATTTAATGCAGTGACCGTTTCTCCACAAATCAGCACTGGGGCGTTTACTACTTTACCTCCTGGTGCACAACTGCCCAGCGAAGCTGAGTGTGCTGTACGTGTTCATCGGTCTTCCTGGGAGCCACGACCAGATAATTACGCGGCAAACCACAGGGTACCAACTGCCCAGCAGATTGCCGCCTGGTCCTATGGGAGCCCGATAGCGGGCAAAATGCGAAAGTGAACACCCTCGGTCGTCAGATAACAGGCAACTTTACAGGCACGACGGATGAGATCCTCCAATGGGTGGCATGCAAATGGGGCATTAATGTGAATATCGTGCGTGCTCAGGCCGTAGCTGAGTCCCACTGGCAGCAGAGTGACCGAGGCGATCAAACGAACGATGCTAGTCTCTGTCCACCCGGAACCTGGAACGGTACAAGCTGCTACCAAAGTTACGGTATTCTCCAGATAAAATATATCGATAACAAAACCGTCTGGCCAATGAGCCGAGACGACACAGCGTTTAATGCAGAGTATACATATAGAAGTATCCGTGGCTGCTACGAGGGATGGGCAACCTATTTATATGATAGAACTCCCGTAGCTGGCTATCCGCGCTATCATCCCGGTGATATTTGGGGCTGCATCGGCTGGTGGTATAGTGGCTCCTGGTACGATCAGGACGCTCTTGCCTACATCAAGAACGTTAAAATGTACCTGGCAAACAAGCAATGGCTGCAACCAGGGTTTTAGTAGGCACCTCGTGCTTCTCTCACCCCAGCCTTACATGGCTGAGAGTGTGCCAGGCTATTTTGGGCATCGTGCCAGTACTGGTTGCAGCGGTGCCCCCTACTCGGATGCCAATGCTGGCACGACGCCCAATACGGCGTAGTGTACTATCAGCCACGGCGACCATCCTTCTGTATCGTGCGGCGCTGCAACAGCAAGATAAGCACTAGAACGAGAAACAGAATTGCAAGCACACATGCCACGATGACCAGTATGTTGCTCATAATCACCTTTTGCGCTGATGCTTGTTTTGCGGGTGCCTTTGGCGGAGTGATATGAGTTAATGGTGAGCTTTCCACCTCGAAGACATGCTGTACTGCACAGGTGGTAGGATCAAGAGCAGTGACGCGAGCGGCTCCACTTCCTGCTGCATACAGGATATTGCTGTACTGGTCAAGTGCCAGGAATGCAGGTTTTCCTGGGAGACGAGCTGTACAAACGGGCCACCCGGTTTCAGCGAGGATTACGCTCACCTGTCCCAGGCCCTGGTTGGGTGACGTACAGAAAACGCCCGTCGAGGCTGAGCAGGATTGTATGGGGATCTCCAGCTACGGAGATGGTCTTCGTTACCTTTCCTTGCAGTACGTCAATCACACTGATGCCAGAGGGTGTTCCTGAGACATAGGCCAGGTTGGGTGCCCCGCCATCTGCACGAGCTCTCGGAGGGGAACACAGTGAGAGTAGTGTGAATACGAGTAGAAATGAGAAAGGCCAACAGCATCTTCTTGAGACCGTTCTCATCATCCTATCGCCTTTCGCAGAATGCAACCAGCGTTTGCCATTACCGCGCTAGCCATACCTGCACTGTCTTATCTGCGCTCCCCGAGGCGATGCGTTTGCCATTCGGCGACCACGCCACCGTCCACACAGGGCCGGAATGCCCGCGATAGGTGAAGACATGCCCGCCATTGGCGGCATCCCACACCTGCGCGGTTGTATCGCCTCCTCCACTATCGATATTCCCGCTTCCCGAAACGATGCGTTTGCCATTTGGTGACCACGCTACCCCCCATATAGCATCAGTATGCCCGCGATAGGTGAAGACATGCCCGCCATTGGCGGCATCCCACACCTGCACCGTATCATCATCGCTCCCTGAGGCGATGCGCTTGCCATCCGGTGACCATGGTACCGCATTGACATGATCAGTATGCCCGCGATAGATGAAGACATGCCCGCCATTGGCGGCATCCCACACCTGCACCATGAAGTCAGCACTCCCCGAGGCGATACGCTCGCTATTCGGCGACCACGCCACTGCATTGACACGACCAACATGCCCGCGATAGGTGAAGACATGCCCGCCATTGGCGGCATCCCATGCCTGCGCCGTGCCATCATTGCTTCCCGAGGCGATGCGCTTGCCATCGGGCGACCACGCCTCCGTAACCACATGATCAGCATGCCCGCGATAGGTGAAGACATGCCCGCCATTGGCGGCATCCCACACCTGTACTGTGCCGTCGGCACTCCCTGAGGCGATGCGCCTGCCATCGGGGGACCAGGCTACTGCATTGACACGATCAATATGCCCGCGATAGGTGAAGACATGCCCGCCATCTGTTGCATCCCATACCTGCACCGTACCATCATTGCTTCCCGAGGCGATGCGCTTGCCATCGGGCGACCAGGCTACTGCATTGACACTGGCGAAATGTCCATGATAAGTATAGAGAGCTTTGCTATGGGAGGAAGCAGTGGGAGGCTGGGGTGCGGGGATGGTGTCGCTCTGGAATGCGGAGGGGGCGGCAATCTGATGGAATGCGGGGGAAGTGTTGGTAGGAGAGCCACACGCAGTGATGAACGACGTGATACTGCCCCCTGCCAGAGTGAGTCCTACTAGCCTCCGTAGAATGGCGCGGCGAGACATCCTCTGCTCGACAAGCAGCAGGCCAAAGGGTCCAGCGTCCCGTAAAAATGCATGTTGATGAGCCATTAAGAAAGGCTCCTTTCTGTATTTGAGCACAATCATGCAGGTTTGAGCGCAATCAGCATGGTGATATTGGAATTGGCTCCGCCATTATGCGTGCCATGAATCGTACCTGTGGCACCAGTGGAAGCGAAGATCTCCTGGGACATCTCTGAAGTGGTCGACTGATTACTGGTGATGCTCCATGCTTCGGTAAACCCTGACGGCACATTGACGGACGTGGCGACCGTGACGCCCACGGCGTAAACGAGCATATCATTGGCCACCGTGGTGGTCACCCCGCTATTATCCACATTACTGGTGGAGGAGTTGTATTGGGCATGAGCCACATCCACCGGCGTGGTGGTATTCACCCCAATATAGCTGGCAATCCCCCCTGAGGCCTGACCGGTCGTCCCGAAACTCCACGTATAGCTGGCTGGCTCGGATGAGCCTGCAACGTGCACATAACTGGCCGTCGAGATAGCTGAAGAACTATCCTGGCGCAGCACCAGCTTCCACCCTGCTGGTGCTGTAATCGTATTATTGGCAGTTTGCACAATCACATGGGCGATCATCACATCCCCACTTTGGGTTCCGGCCGGGAGCCCGATGGTGAGCGTTGATCCTCCTGCGCCATTATTGCCGGTGGCTGCTGCTCGCAGCGTAATACTTCCTGGTGGTGGCGTCGGCGTAGGAGTTGGGGTAGAAGTAGGCGTGGGCGTAGGCGTTGCTGGGGGGGCGGGTTCGAGCGCAATCAGCATGGTGATATTGGAATTGGCTCCGCCATTATGCGTGCCATGAATCGTACCTGTGGCCCCGATTGAGGAGAAAGTCTCCTGCGACATCTCTGAGGTGGTCGACGTTCTACTGCCGGTACGCCACACTTGGGTAAACCCTGCTGGGACATTGACGGTCGTTTGGACAGCGATGCCCACGGCGTAAACGAGCATATCATTGGCCACCGTGGTGGTCACCCCGCTATTATCCACATTACTGGTGGATGGGTTGTATTGGGCGTGACTGGCATCTACTGGCGTGGTAGTATTGACCCCAATGTAGCTGGCTATTCCCCCGGAGGCCTGACCTGACGTCCCGAAACTCCACGTATAGGTTTCCGGTTCTGATGAGCCTGCGACCTTCACATAACTGACGGTCGAGATAGCTGAAGGGCTGTCTTGCCGCAGCACCGGGCTCCAGCCTGCCGGGGGAGTGATCACATTGCCGGCTGGGTGAACAATCACATGGGCGACCATCACATCCCCACTTTGGGTGCCCGCCGGCAGCCCGATGGTAAGTATCGAGTCTCCTGCGCCATTGTTGCCTATGGCTGCAGCGCGCAGCGAAATACTCCCTGGTGGCGGTGTGGGCGTGGGCGTGGGCGTGGCCGTCGAACTGGTAATGGTAAAAGAATCAGTAAAATTATTAGGAACAGTGGAGCCTGTAAAATTCGCAGAAACAGTCAGTTGATTGGAAGATACGGTGAACTTAGTAAGTCCATTTGTTGGATTAATGTTGTTCCCCATCCACTTAGCAAAATAGCCAGCATCTCCGTCGGAGGTGCTAATAGTATGGAGTCCTTCTCCAATAGTGCCTACAATATCAACTACCGGTCCCAAACCTTGTGTGTAACTTCCTGTTGAACCGTCATTGACGACACAATTGCTATTATATGTTTCTGCTTGAATAGCAGTGCAGGTTGTGCCATTTAAAGCGAGTTGTTTACTTCTCTGGTAATCGTGGTCATGTCCTTGCAAGATAAGGTCAACTTTTTTACTTACCAGCAGGTTAAAGAGATCATTTCCTATATCACAAGGTATCATACCAATGCTAATACATACTTTATGCATGCCAACAATTACCCACTTGATGCCTGCTGCACGTGCATTGTCAATCGTACTTGCCACCCAGTTGTAGTGGTCTGTTCCGGCTGCGTAAGAATATAATCCTCCATTTGTAAAAGTAAGATCTGGGGAGATCATAATAAATCGTGCGATTGGGGAAGAGGCAGGATAATCAAAATAGTATTCTTTCCCGTACGTTCCTACTGCTCCTAATCTGTCAGGAAGACACTGCACAAAATTGTCTATCAGCCCATCCTGAGCCTCTCCTCCATCCTCGTGGTTGCCAGAAATAAGTTCAAATGGAAAGGTGCTACCTACACGACTTTGCACATAGGAACACCAGGCTGATTCAGGAGTGATCTCTGAGTAACTGAGGTCCCCTATCGCCAAATGGAAGTTACTACCAGACTGTGCGATAAGATCAAGTGTTGATGAAGTGCTTCTATTTCCTCCAATATCTCCCCCTACTGTGAATGAAAAACTTGTAGACGCATCTGCTTTAGTATGCGATATTTTATAATTTAGAATAAATAATGGGATCGATAATATTATAACAAGAATCAAATAGAAGAAATACTTTTTCGTACGTTTCGCTCGCAATGATAATAACTTCAAGTTGCTATGGAACGGCTTCTTCTTATTTGTGCCAGCATGTAAATCTATCATTTTTTCCCTCTTCCAGGTAAAGCAGTAACATGCTACACGGCTGGTTTTGCTGTCAAACCAGTAAAAGCATACCCGAGGTTACCGATATTAGTATAAGTGGGAGTTGGGGCAGATAGGAGGGCAAAAGCGTTGTGATCTGGTTACGTTTTGGTTAAGGTTGCACTTTGATGGTAGAGGTTTTCTTCATGCTTAGTGAAACACATCACCTCTATATATACTATGATCCTTGCTCCATTCTAGTGGTAGAATGAGAGGATCGAGTGTAGCATTTGTAGATAAACCTGGCTTGATAGAGCTTTCCTCATAGGCCGGGCAAAGATGGATAATAATCTGGGTTCTGTGAAGTGTCGAAGGCGTCGAAGAAATCGCCGATTTGTGATAAGCCATCACGAGGAGGAGCAGGTGGCCCATCCGTTTGGCCGTCAACGGCGGCGTCGTTACTCGTTCCTGGAGTCGAAGTATCAAACTGGTGGTTGATACTGGCGAGCGATGGTAAACCAAAGCGACGCTCAATGAACTTCAAGATCGAGCTATGTTCGTATAACTGCCCCGAGATGCGCTACTTTGATGCTCATCTTGAGCAGGCTCTCGCTCTTGTACTCACTGGTTCATGTTCCGTTTATTAGAATTGGAAAGCCCTGCCCAACAAACAATGAGAGGGAGTGCGTCAGCATACTGGTTTCTCCCTCTCGACAGTATTAGTTATGCAGGTTTAGGAACGATACTAGAAGCTGAGGTTGAAAAGCTGTATGTTAGCGCATTCCCATGCGGAGTGCCCCATCCAGGCGGATCACTTCCCCGTTGAGCATTTCATTCTCGATAATATGCTGCGCAAGAGCCGCGTACTCGCTGGGCCGACCTAAACGCGGCGGGAAAGGAACCTGTTGTCCAAGGGAAATGCGAGCAGGCTCTGGCAAACTGCCCAGTAGGGGCGTATCGAAGATACCCGGGGCGATGGTCATCACGCGAATGCCATAGCGCGCGAGCTCGCGCGCTATGGGCAGCGTCATACCAACTATCCCACCCTTCGAGGCAGAGTATGCTGCCTGGCCGATCTGCCCATCGAAAGCCGCCACAGACGCTGTGTTGATGATGACGCCGCGCTCACCTCCTTCGTTCGGCTCGTTTGTAGACATCGCAGCCGTGGCAAGGCGGATCACATTGAACGTTCCAATCAGGTTCACCTGAATCACTTTAGTGAACGATTCCAGGCTGCTTGGACCATTTTTACCCAGCACCTTTTCGGCCGCGCCGATACCGGCGCAGTTAATCACCACGTGTAGGCCGCCAAATTTTTCAATCGCAGCCTGCACGGCGGCCTGCACATCTTCTTCACTCACCACGTTGGTCTTGACGAACAGAGCTGAGTCGCCCAACTCTTTTGCCAGCGCTGTACCCGTCTCACTATTATAATCGGCTATGACGATCTTTGCGCCAGATTGTTGTGACAGTCGTACGCAAGCCGCCCCCAGGCCAGATGCTCCACCTGTGACTAAAACGCCTTTGTTTGTTAGCTGCATAAGATTTCCTTTCTCGGTAAGATATTTTATTATACAATCTGGACACCTCAAGCGCAGAATTGTCTTCTGATATACTTTGATACATCTTGCAATATTGACAAACTCAACAACCAATCGATATACTTCCAGGCATGAGCAGGCCCCTTTCCGCGCATTCTGCTCTCGTGTTGTCTCCGTCGTTATACTGGTAGCGCCACGACGGACAGGTTTCTTATGCACCTTGTAAGGAGTTCGAAAGGTCAGTGACCCAATCCCCTGAAAAAGGATAGGCTTGTGAGCAGGGGTGACTTCTGCTCGTCTCTTACAAGTTCTCGCTGACTAGCCTTGGTGCCTCTGGCACTCCGTTCGAAAGGTCACGATATCTATGAATACTTGCTCTAGTTTGTAGCTCTATCGCTTTGTGATTAAATGTTCTGATGGGTAGGAACCGTGTTGCAAAGCCGAACAAGCCTTTTGAACATTGGCGAAGAGCACCTTACTCTCGCAAGAGAGGGAAGCGATTTTTTCGCTTCCAACAGGTTTGGGCGTTCCTGCCAAAAATGCTCCCCTTCGGGGCTGTGTTTCCTCCCGATCACCTTCAGGTGATGGGTGTCCACAAAGGAGTTTTTATGAAGAAATCCTTCCTTCTCACCGCTGTGGTCTCGCTGATATCTATCGCCCTCTCAGCGCTGTTTTTCACCACGAGCAATAGTATATTCGCCGCTCATGCAAGCGGCGATAAGAAAATTCACGTTATTGAACATGCTATTACGGATACGGTTGTTGATATTGGCCCCTCCGGGGATTCGCGTGGAGACATTCTTGCTTTTGCCAATCCAGTCTTCGCTGAGGATAATAAGACACAGCTTGGTAGCGACAATGGTCACTGTGTGCGGACCGATCCTGGTAAAGCCTGGGAGTGCTTCTGGACGGTCTTCCTTGCGAAAGGACAGATTACTGTAGAAGGCCCGTTCTTCGACTCATCGGATTCGGTACTGGCGATTACCGGAGGCACAGGGTCCTACCGCGGGGCGCGAGGAGAGATGAAATTGCATGCCCGCAATGCCCAGGGCACTGAGTACGACTTCATCTATACAGTTGAGGGCTAAACGAGTTGTGCTTAGAAAAAGGGGGAACGGAAGACATCGCCGTTCTCCCTGTGTGCCGTGGAATAGGCTTGTTCCCTCCAATTAGTGAAAGTGGGCGACCACGAAGGTTACCTCTACTTTGACTCTATTGCTCGCGCCACAATTTCGGAGATATCCTCGATTTGCATCTTGTCCTCAGCCTCTACTCCCTTGACGCCATCGTCAAACATGGTGATGCAGAATGGACAGGCAGCGGCGAGCACTTCAGCACCAGTCTCCAGCGCCTCACTCACGCGAGTCTGGTTGACCCGCTTGCCGATCTTCTCCTCCATCCAGGCGCGTCCACCCCCTCCGCCACAACAGAAGCTCTTATTGCGGTGGCGGCGCATCTCCGTCACGCCGTTGCTGTTGAGCACCGTGAGCACGCGGCGCGGCTCATCATATATGTCATTATAGCGCCCGATGTAGCAAGGATCGTGATAGGTCAGCTTCCGCTCGTCAAAGCCCTCCGGCAGCGTAATTTTCTCCTCGGCCAGCAGTTTATCTATAAAGACGCTATGGTGCATCACTTCGTAATTGCCGCCAAGCTGTGGGTACTCGTTCTTGATCGTGTTGAAGCAGTGTGGGCAGGCGGTGATGACTATGCGGTGCCTGGGGGCCACATTCGCCGCTCCATTGCTGTGTCCGTTGCCTTGATTGGTGAGATTGAAACCATAGTTGTTCAGCGTTTCGACGTTCTGCTGGGCCATCATCTGCCACAGGTATTCGTTACCAATACGCCGTGCGGGATCGCCCGTACACCACTCCTCGGGGCCGAGAATGGCGAAGTTGACCCCTGCAGCGAGCAAAATCTTCGCAACCGAGGAGGCAACCTTCTTATTGCGCTGGTCGAATGATCCCATGCAGCCGACCCAGTAGAGCACATCGGCATCAGGATTCTGTGACATCAGCGGTATGCCCAGTCCCGCTGCCCACTCGGCGCGCTTATCGTTGCTGATTTCCCAGGGATTAAAGTTGCGCTCGATGTTGTTGAACAGCGACGTAACCTCCGGTGGGAAATCGCTTTCCTCCATCACCAGGTGGCGGCGCATATCAATGATTGTCGGTACATGTTCAATGGAGACCGGGCAGATCTCCATACAGGCGCTGCAACTCGTACAGGCCCATAATGCATCGGTGGAGATAATACCTCCGACCATCGGTTCATGATGCGCTGCCTTTTCTTCCGGGGTCTTGTCGGCCTTTACGCCAGCCACGCCCAGTTTACTCCACAATGTATTCTCGCCGAGAATTTCATTACTGTCTACGAAGAGCGCTTCTTTGACACCCAGGATAATTTCCTTGGGGAAAAGTGGCTTACCTGTATTGCTTGCTGGACAAACGGTATTGCAGCGCCCGCATTCTGTGCAGGCGTATCCATCGAGTAACTGTTTCCACGTGAACTGTTCAGGCTTTGAGACACCATAATCTTCGCGCTCCTCGAGGTTCTCCAGCAAAGGCAGCGCACCCTTGGGTCCATGGTTGCGGAAGAAGACGTTGAAGGGTGTTGCCATCAAGTGCAAGTGTTTGGAGCGCGGTATATACACCAGGAAGGCAAAGAAGATGATAATGTGCGTCCACCAGGAGAAGCGAAATAAGATCGTATTGGTAGCTGTTCCCAGTCCGGTAAACGTATGACCAAGTGCCATCCCTATGGGACTCCAGACTGCGCCATTACTGGCGGCATACTCGAAGCCTTCGACAAGTGAGAGTGTAAGGAGGATAAGTAGTATGCCAATCAAGATGATGAAGCCATCCCAGGGGCCGTGTAAAAAGCTGGAGAGCTGTCTAGGGCGTATCACGCCTCGACGATAGGCAAAATATACTATAGCGATAGCAGCCAGGATGATAAAAGCATCCAGGACGCTGGCGAATACAGGGTTATTCCCTATGATGGGCAACGAGACGCCGAAGGCTCCAAGCATTAAATTAAGCAGGCCAAACTGGATGATGATGAAACCCCAGAAAGTAAAGAAATGTGCGATACCGGGGATAGGATCACGCAGCACGCCGCCCTGACCAAGAACGATCAAAAAGAATTCACCGATGCGATCGTCGATATGGTCGGTGCGGTTGGTACGCCGGGCTTTTACGAGTAGGGTAATCAGCTCGGCTATGCGTTGCCCAAAGAGCGCAAGTGCTACTACAGCCAGTAGCACAAAGAATATGATGCCGATCGATCCCCCGGTTGGTGATGGTATCATACTAATCGATCCTCTCACAGTCTTCCAACGCACGCTCCATGGCTTCGACATCCTCTTTTGATGACATGAAGCGTAGTTTGAGCAGAACGCTACCGGGTGTACCTGGGGGTAGCGGCGTTGTAGGCTCAGATAAAGGCACATTAGCTTGATTTGTCTGAGCGAGCCTGCGAATAAACTCTAGTGCCTGCCATTGACGATTAGGTGTGCGCCGCTCGACGAGTTTGTGAATCTCTTCAAGGACTGTGGTCATTCTCTCCTCCTGCTTATATTTTGTTCCCCTCTCGACTAATTCTAATTATAGCACCAAGTTAGCTCCTACTCCGTCAAATCTAATTTGAAAGAGGAAGGGGTAAACCTTTGTACGGTGTGAAAAGCTTAGGCACTGTTTAGTTTCCCTGCCATTGACGAAGCAACGGTGGCAGTTCCGCAAGGTGAGTAATCGTAGCTGTAGGGACGATGTGATCCGGCCTGAGCCATCTATCATTGAGTCTCCATACCGCTCGCATTCCTACAGCGAGCGCACCAGAAATGTCGTCGATCATCATATCGCCAACCATCACACAGGCTTGCGGTTCCATACCCAAACGGGTGGTTACCTCGAAGAACACCGAGGGATGTGGTTTGGAGTGCGGCAGGTCAGAGGTATAGACTACGGCGTCAAGCAGCTCGTGAAGATGGTGGGTAGCAAGATGGGCGTTGTGCCATTCTGCAGCCCACCAGGTATTGGACAGGAGTCCAATCCGGTAGCCACGTTGCCGGAGCACTCTCAAGGTTGCATGTGCATCGGGGAAAGGGATGGCCCATCCCTCTATTGCTTGAGCATAGCCATCAAGTGCCGTTAGCAGTTCTTCCTCGTTCACCTGGCAATCTAAACGCCGGAAGCCATCGCTGAGCAAACCTGTGGGTGGCCCACTCCACTGCTCTTTCACGACGCGTTGCCAGTGGACATCCTCGGCCTCCTTCATCGCACGGACATACACCTCACAGTCCGGCCACTGAGCGTCCGGAAACATCTTTGTGAGATACTGGTAGGAGAGCATCCAGCGGCTGTCCACATTCCCATCCCCGCCTGGCGAATGGACCAGCGTCCCGCCAAGATCAAATATCACCGCCTGGGGACGCCTCATATGCCGAACACCTCCTCAAGAGATTGTGTCAATCTGTTTTCCTTTTTTAAATCCGGGCTGACAGTCTACCAGCTAAAGCTTACTGAGACTTGCGCCTCTTCACTTCTTGCGTCAATTGCGGAAGAATGGTCAGCGTATCCCCTACAATGCCAAGGTCCGCCACAGAGAAAATCGGCGCGTGCTCATCCTTATTGATGGCTACAATATACTTGGAGCCTTTCATGCCTGCCAGATGCTGGATAGCGCCGCTGATGCCACAGGCGATGTAGAGGGTAGGTTTCACTGTTTTCCCCGTCTGCCCAACCTGGTAACTATAGGGCAGCCAGCCAGCATCGACAATAGCGCGCGTCGCCCCTGCGGCGCCGCCCAGTGCAGTGGCAAGTTCTTCTACGAGATGAAAGTTCTCCGCTTTGCCCAGGCCTCGCCCACCGCTCACGATGACGCTTGCATCCTCCAGAGATGGGCCTTCGCTCTGCACCTCTACGCGCTCCAGTACTTTCATCTTGAGTGATTCGGGGTTGATAGAAGCGTTCAGTGTCTCAATCTCTGCGCTCCTGCCTGCATATTGTGCTACCGGGAAGGCCTTCGGGCGAGTCAATACGATGCCGGTGCCTTGCTGGGAGTGTGTTGCGGTGACAACGTTGTCACCTCCCCAGGGAACCGTCACATTGAGCCTATTGTCCTCGAAACTCAGGTCGGTTGCATCGGTAATCAGGCCCATATTGTTGCGCGCGCTCAAACGCGCAGCAATATCGCGCAGGTTATAGGTGGTGGCGAGCAATAACAACGCAGGCTGGTGCTGCTTGACGAGGTCGCTGAGGGTGTCCACGGCGGGCAAGGTCAGGTAGTTGTCATAATTGGCATCGGCATGGACATAAACCTTCTCCGCGCCATACTCTCCGAGGGTAGGAGCGACTTCCCTGGCGGCCGAGCCCAATACAATAGCCTCGGCACGGCCCAACTGCGCAGCCTTTCCCAGGACTTCCAGTGAGGAACGGGCCGCTTTGCCATCTTCCAGTTCTACCAGCACCCAGACAGTTTTCGACATATAAGTTTTCTCCTTGTGTGTAATATCGCGTGGGAGCATCCCTTGTAGACAGAGAGAAACGGGATTGCTTCCAGCCCTGTTAACCCTTAGAGCAACTGGTAGCGCTGTAAAAAGTCGGCGATAGCCTGGGCAGCGTTGCCATCGTCTTTGATCACCTGCCCGGCTGCGCGGGCTTCGGCCTTGCCGGTGGTCAGAATTCGCTCGCGCGCTCCGGCCTCTCCAACCTGTGAAGGATCAATACCAAGGTCGGCCAGGCTATACTGGACAAAGGGCTTCTTCTTTGCGCTCATAATACCCTTCATCGTCGGGTAAATAGCCTCGAAAGATCCGCTGGCGATAGTGACAACAGCCGGCAGGGGGCTTTCAACGGTTTGGTAGCCGGTCAGCGTGACGCATTTTGCAATGGCTTTGTTGCCTTCGACCGTAACTTCACGTGCGAACGTAAGCTGCGATATGCCTAGAAACTCTGCGATACCGCCGGGGACCATACCTGTATAGCCATCGGTGCTTTCGGTTGAGCAGTAGATGAGGTCTGCCTCTTCCTTTTTGATAGCAGCAGCGAGCACGCGAGCAGTGCCCAATGCATCGGAACCGCCCAGCGCGGGATCGGTGATCAAAATGGCGCGATCCGCTCCCATTGCCAGGGCCCGGCGCAATCCTTCCTGTGCGCTGGCGGGTCCCATGCTAATAGCGGTAAGTTCGCTGTTGCCAACGGTATCTCTAAGCTTGATCGCGGCCGAAATAGTGCTTTCATCACCCGGGTCGAGCACGAGCGAAACGCCGGTGCGCACCAGGCGCTTCGTGTTTGGATCGAGTTTACTGACGACGGTGTTAGGATCGGGAATCTGTTTTACACAGACAAACATCTTCATTGTTCTATTGCCTCATCTTTATGTGTGCAGAATGCAAATAATGTAGGGGCTTGCCTTATTTCCCTGGACCCTTATTATTGTATCTGTCTTGAAAAGGGGGTGTCAACGTTGCTGGCTAACTGGGAATCTTGGGAGGACATTTCATAATTCTGAATCCTCCCAAAGATGCGCTGAGACGCGCTTAGCAGAGCGGAGAAGATCAGGATGGCAAAGGAGGCCGTTACAAGTGGAAGAGGAGGAAGACCTGACCAAAGAAGCGTTCGATGGCTGCACACTTTACCAATGCTTCCTTGGTCCACGTCGTCGACAGGCCAGACAGGAGTGATTCTTCTCAGCCGCAAACCGATGCTACCAGGTTATCCTGGAAGCATTTAGCGGCACAATCCTATTGGCTTTCTGCAGATAGGTCTCCTCATCTGCCTCAATCATGAGCTTGTGAATGACCACGAAATCAGCATCGGGTACCCAATCAAACGGTTGCAGGCAGAGACTCGCTTGTAATCTCTCGTTTTCTATCAGGTGCACCCGCCCATGAGCTTGTGGCACGCGGTAGACACGCTGTGGGTCACTCGGGCTGGGGATATCGATGTAGCCCCGCTGGATCAATTGGCGGTATTGTTCATGGGTAAGGACTGCACGGAGAAGCTGGCGAGCCCGTCGATCCGCACTTGAGTTGAACCACCAAAATAGCAAGAGGGAAACACACACGATGATCCCTAGCAAAACGTATACGAGTGTTTCCACATTCATCCTCCAACGACCCGTGGGACCATGATAATTTGCGAGGCCTGTGGGTCAAACTGCCCAAGTCGCTCTACCGGCTTCCCCGGGTCGACGCGAAAAGCCGTTGCACCCCTGGCTCGCTCTCGTGCAAAGATGCGTTCTACTTCTCGCAGCGCTGCCAGCGCTTCTGCATCACCGGCCAGTGCATCCTGTTCATTCCAGAGCAGGCGATCATCCCCGCGGTTTGATACGATCCGTAACATACCCATTGCTGTTCCTCCTTCATCATCGCTGTTATTGTTACTCGCCGGTTCCTCTTTAGGACTGCGGCTTTCACAGCAGTAAGCTGATCTTCCAGGTACGCGAGCGTCATGCTCATGTGATGAGTCGTGGGGGCATTTCATAACTCAAAGGCCCACCCGGCAGGGTTTCGGGCCACTACCCAACTGACGCCCCTCGCCCTCTCTGGTACTAATATAGGGAGGAAGTGTCATGAAAGCGTTATGAACATCGTCATGGGGAGTTGTACGGCTTACCAACATCGTCTTCAGGAGACGAGAGTGAGCCTCGTCTAGCAGATCAGCTCAGCTTCCCCACTTTTTGCACGAAGGAAATGCTCTCAATCTTGTATCAGATAATGGTTCCTGGTAGACTGCATGTATAGACAGGCTGTATTGCTGAAGTAATAGTATAAGGGCTAGTTACCGATGAATGCCCCAGCATCTTTACGCCATCTTAGAATAGCAGTTATCCTGGTGCTCACTGTAGTTGTCCTGGGAACAGCCGGTTATATGCTGATCGAACAGCTTTCGTTTGTAGATGCGCTCTACACGACAATTGATATGATAGCTACTGTGGGTAATCTAGTGCATCCCCTTTCAAGACCTGGCCGGATATTCACAATTGCCGTGATAGTGCTGGGGGTAGGGTCGCTGCTCTACACCTTCGGGGTGGGCATGGAATTCATGATAGAAGGTCACCTCAGCCAGGCGATCAGGAGGCGTTTCATGGATAGCAAAATTGCGGCTTTGCGCAATCACTATATTGTCTGTGGTTTTGGGCGTGTCGGATCCCACATAGCCGAAGACATAGCGGCAGCACATGCATCATTCGTTGTGATCGACGAGAGGGGAGATACTGTCCGAAGCTGCATCCAACGCGGATATCTGGCTTTACAAGGGGATGCCACGAGCGATGCGGTACTGCTTGAGGCAGGAATTCAGCATGCAAAGTGTTTGCTGGTTGCCACGGATAATGATGCGCACAATATTTATATCACACTCTCCGCGCGCCACTTAAGCAGTAAACTATTCATTATTGTCCGATCTAACCACGATGAGACGGAAGCGAAACTGAAGCTGGCGGGAGCAGATCGCGTGCTTTCACCGTATACCATTAGTGGCCATCAGATGGCAAACTTAGCCCTTGAGTCCAAAGTGATGGAGCTTGACGAGCCACATTCATTTTGATGTCGATCTCTGCTCCGTCACTACAAATGCAGTGAGCGCAGCGACCAGCCCGGCAATAAATAGCGGCAGTCCTACCTGGGCTCTACCAATAATTGCCCAGAGACGACCCCGACAACCTCAAGGAGCAAGCCGCCCGGCACGCGAGGCCCTATCACTGCACGGCCAACAACAAAACGCGGCCTGCTTGATCTCCTGAGAGCAAATGTTTCCCATCGGGAGCCCAGGCTACTGCGTTAATCCGGAAGTCTGTATCCATATATCCCTGGGCTCGCGAGTCTTGATTCCACCCCCCTACTTGAGGTGGACTGATGCTGTAGGAGCCAAGCTGCTTGCCAGTAGAGGCCTGCCAGATGAGGATCTTGTTATCCAGGTCCGCCGTAGCAAAACGTTGACTATCTGCTGCCCAAGTCAGTGCTGTCACCTTAGAGGCGGTGACGGGAAGCCCACGTGCCTCATTCCACCTTCCCCTCGCCTCATTCCACTGCCAGATCAGCACTTCCCCATCAGTGCTTCCAGCAAGCGTCATGCCATCAGGAGCCCAGCTCACTGTTGACTGGTTGTGATACCAACCTGGCTGGATGACCTGTAGCCCGATCGGTGAAGGTAATATCATGGCTACACCCGTCGTGGCGTTCCACACTCCATACTTTGGACCTTCTGCCACATTGATAGCGGCGATGCGAGTCCCATCTGAGGACCAGGCCAGACTGGAAATCGGGATTGCTGCGTCTTCTTGCGAGGCTTGCAGCACCCGGAGCAGCTGGCGGCTGAAAGGATTCCAGATCTGGAGTCCTCCACCTGAATCGCCCACCGCTAGATGCGTCCCATCCGGGGACCAGGCAACCACCATTGGCCACACGTTCAGATTTTCTGGCCCCGCCTTCAGATGTTCATGGAGGATCAGGTCTCTCTCCTGGGACCAGAGCGAAGCATTCTCATCAGTCGGCACTTTCCAGATGCGGACACGACTGCCAGTCCAGGCACTGTTCCAAGTGCTGGCAACATAGCGGCTTTGCGGGGACCAGGCTATCGACCAGGTCCCCGCGTTTGAATCGGGACCAGAAAGGCGGGTCAGTTCCTGGCCATCGCTGGTGCGCCAGACTTTTATCTGATTCGTCCCGCCTCCTGCCGCGAAGACAGACCCATCTGCGGACCAGGCGACCGTGAGGACGTTCGAGTTGTCCAGATCAAATTCACGTGTTCCAGCAGGCAAGGCGCGAGTAGAGGGAAGCAGGCGCGGGAGGATCAGAGAGATCCCTGCACCCAGAGCCAGTGCAGCGCCGGCGGTCAAGCCAACCAGCAAGAACCGGCGGCGTGAGGCGTTCCTCTTGTCGAGGCGTTGCGCCAATAGGGGTTCCTGGTATAGGGAAGCATCCATGCGCGGCTCTTTTTCTGCTCTCTGCTCTCCAAACGAATGGTCTCTGGTTACTACTGCAAACATCTCGAACTGCATCTTGAGACCTTGCAACCGTGTTCCCACCTCAACTATGCTCTGCGGGCGCTTGCTCGCATCCAACTCCACCATCTGCATCACCAGCTTGGTCAACTCGCGTCGCGGTGGGTCCTCACCCAGCGAGAGCGGGGCGAAGTGCAACGGCCTGTCCGCTGGATCAGCGCCCGAGAGCAGAAAGTGCAGCAGCGCTCCCAGGCCATAGATGTCCGAACGCGGCGTCGTTTGCGCTGCGCCATATTGTTCGGGAGCGGCGTAGCCCGGCGAGCCCAGCGGCATCGTGTCGCGCACCTGTCCTGGCTTGAACTGGCGCGCAATACCAAAGTCGATCAAGTAGAGATGTCCTCGAGGGCTGCGCATAATATTAGCAGGTTTGAGATCGCGAAAGATGATCGGAGGCTCGCGCTGGTGCAGATAGCCCAAGGCTGAGCACAGCTGCAAGGCGATAGCGAGGACTTCGCTCAGCGGCAAGAGCGACCGGCACGCATGGTTCTCCGTTACGAGATAGTGGTCGAGAGATTGGCCTTCCAGAAAGTCCATCACCAGGTAATAGTGGTCCTGGTCGCTGAAGTGATGATGGAGGCGGGGGAGATGGGGATGATGCAAGGACATCAATGCCTGCACTTCGCGGTTGAAGGTGTCGGTAGCATTACTCATCTCCTGCGGGCTCAAGCCACTCAGGCTGATCTGCTTGATGGCAACGGCCTTGCCGGCTTGTTGGAGATCCGCAGCCCGGTGGACGACGGCAAAGCCACCGCTGCCCAGTACCTGCAGGGGGCGGTAGCGTCCATGCAGGAGATTGACCGACTCATCCTCGTCGTCTTCAGCCCTCCACACTTGTCCGCAGGCAAAACAGCTCTGTCGCTCGCTGCCATTGACTGCTGCACAGCCAGGACAGTGCCATTCCAATGCACCTGAGAAAGGCATCCTTGCACCTCTCTTTGAGGAGAACCGTTCATGTTCTCTCTTGTACGCTCTTCTTCCGTTTTGCTTTCAGAGAATCCTCTACGTCGTCTAGAGGGGAAAACGCATACCCTAGAAGGGAGGTCACATCACAGGTGCATCTCCATGGAGGATATTCAGGCGAGAGTTTTATCTCTTTTATATCCCAAGTTAGTGGGAAAAACACAAGCAAAGGTTATATAGTCAGGCAACGCAGCATGAGCGCTGCCTGACTATGTTCGATCGAGCCTAATCTGCTCGTTCAACGGGCCCCTGTGGGGGCACCAGCAGGTAACTGAGTACCAGCCCT
>WNGQ01004216.1_pt1 | contig 25192 bp, 34 predicted proteins | sample 5407661 | NCBI WGS metagenome assembly WNGQ01 (sample SAMN13153382, study PRJNA577476) | soil metagenome | isolation source: 60 cm soil or saprolite under Garry oak tree replicate 2 | place: USA:California | collected 2016-06-15 | reverse complement strand
TGCAACGGATCATCATCGTCACCGGGACCCCAGGAGTCGGCAAAACCGAACTCTCAAGACTACTTGCAAGAGAGACCCAGTCCGAGCTCATCAATCTTGGCGAGCTTGTAAAACGGGAGAAGCTTTACAGGAGATTCGACCCTTCAACCAGATCCTACATTATTGACGAACCGCGGACGCGTCGCCGTCTCCAAAGCATTTTCACATCCTCCACGGGGAAGAGGCTGGTGGTTGAAACCCACTGGGTGGGAAAGTTCATGCCCAAGAGACCTGGAATGGTAGCCCTCGTGGTGCGCCTGGACCCGCTCACTCTAGCTATGCGCCTCAACGCGAGAAAGTGGCCCAAGAGGAAGACCTGGGAAAATGTTGAAGCAGAGCTCATCGATCTCGCACTCTTCGAATCACTCAAGTTTCTAGGTCGCAAGAGGGTCTATGAGATCGACGCAACTCGAAAGCGGCCCCTCGAACTACTCAGGGAAGCCTTGAGACTCTTGTCAGCTGGCGAAGGCTGGCACGGGCTAACGCCCAATTGGCTGGCACGCTATGATCCGGTCGATCTTTCGAGGAAGGTCCTGTGAAAGACCGCTACGCAATAGGGGAATGTCCACGCTGCCATTCGCTAATCATAGCGGATTCCAGATACAAGAGCAAGACATGTACGAAATGTAACACAAGGATTTCCCTTGCGGAGTTGAAAGTATTACAGACGGCCCACGATTCTCGCGAGGCGCGAGCTATACTTTCAAGACAAAAGGCGGTTCGTGGCGGGTTGAACCAAACATGATATAGGCGGCGAACTTTTTCCGGGCTCAAGGTTAGCCAAGATGTCCTCTACCGCGGGCCGAAAGTTCATGGAAGAACTGTCCAACCTGCTCCAGAAACATGTTAGCGTTGTGACAAGCCAGGGCAAGACCTACGTTGGGACCCTAACTGGTATCGATACGGGAAACTTGAGTGTCTGCTTGACAAACGCAAAGAGTGAGCAAATGGGAGAGATTCACAAACTGTTCATCAACGGAGGCACGATACTTCAGATATCCAGCTTCGAGAAACCCTTCGATCTGCAAAGCCTCGGCGAGAGATTGGAGCGCGTCTTCCCCAGAATGGTGCGAGTCATGGATGACGCTGGCGTGATCGTCGTGATGGATCGTATCAGGCTCAATGAGCGGGGGATTATCGAAGGATCTGGACCTGCGGCGGAGAGAGTTCAGCGGGTCTTCGACGAATTCATGCGCGAAAAGGGTCTCAAAGTCTAAGACTCCAGAATGAGTTTTCAGGTTCACGCGAAAGATCTCCTGGGACGCGTTGGGACGCTCAGGACCAAGAGCGGAGCCTTCAGCACTCCGCATATGTTCCCGGTTCTAGACCCATACTATCAGATTCTAGACCCGAGCTTCTTCAAGAATGCGGGCATTGGTGCAGTGATGACCAATGCGTATCTATTGAAGAGGGGTCAACGTAGCTCTGAGCCTACCGACGTTCATACGCTAGTTCGCTTTAACCAGAGTGTTGCTACAGATTCTGGTGCTTATCAGATCCTTGAATATGGCGAGGTGGGAGTAAAACCTGACGAAATCATCCGATACCAAGAAAGAATCAACACTGACATTGGCGTAATTCTCGACGTCCCCACTGGCTTCCGAAGCGATCCGAGCCGTGCACGATGGACCGTGGACGAGACCGTGCGGAGGGCGGATCAGGCCTTAGCATCGATGACCCGTAAGGATATCCTTTGGATGGGTCCAGTACAAGGAGGGGTCCATCTTCGCGAGGTTGAAAGGTCCGCGGCCGAGATGTCGAAGAGGGACTTTCCGATCTACGCTCTGGGAAGCCCGACGGAACTCATGGAGTCGCAGAGATATGATGTTCTTGCTGAGATGATCGTTGCAGCAAAAAAGGTTCTTCCAAGAAGCAAGCCACTGCATCTCTTTGGCGCAGGTCATCCCGTCCTTTTTCCCTTCCTAGTGTCTCTGGGATGTGATCTATTTGATTCGGCTGCGTACGCTCTCTACGCTCGAGCGGGTCGATACCTCACGTCGGAGGGCACCCAACTTCTCGGCGACATTACTGAATTTGTCTGTTCGTGCCCGGCTTGTGTCGACACAACCCCATTGGAGGTCTTAGAGGCCGAACCCAAAGAGCGAGAAACACGGCTAGTCCAGCATAATCTGTGGGCATGTTTCTCAGAACTCCGACGAATCCGAGAAGCCATCAGAAAGGGGAGATTATGGGAATTGTTGGAGACACGCGCAAGAGCGCATCCGTCATTGATGGATTGCTTCGAACGGATTCGCAAACATTCCGCATTATTGGAAGCCTCGACGCCCATTGTAAAGCCGCATGGAATATTCCATCTCAGCTCCTCTAGCGAGGCTCGGCCCGAAGCATTGACGTATAGGTCGAGACTGTCGAGATCAGTTGAGGAAAAAGGAAGATTCCTCCTCGTTCTTCCTGGCAGATGGCGGAGACCCTTCCACGAGGATCCTCGCTACCAAGTAGTCGCAAAATCCTTTGACGATTCCCCGAATGTATCTATTTGCTTCTACGCGCCTTCTTGGGGACCTGTTCCCATAGAACTTGACGAAACCTTCCCGATACCTCAGACAGAGGGTCGCGACTTGGGAGACCCTGACTTGTATAAGTCGAAGGCCGAGGATGTTGCGAGATTCGTTCGAACGCTCCGACCCAAGAACGTAATCTTCGTTTCAGACGGTGAGTTTGGTCGATGCGTCTCAGCGGAGCTGATGAGGACTGTGGGAAAAGGGAAGATTGTGGTCCTTGACGGTGGAAGACTGAAGCCTCAAACGATCATCAAATCCGTCAAACGCAGGATTTCCCGCCGTGGCTAGGCGTACATTCTCTGGAGCGACTTGCGCGTTAGTCGCGATTTCTGATCGAACTCTCGCTCAATGAATTTCGCATCTTTGACCAAGTCCGTCACCTCGACATTGAAGTTGTACGCCTTCGAGATCTTCCTTATTGCCAAGGCCGCCGCGGCTGGATCAGCTCTGGCAGGTTCCGCGTAAGGCAAGACCGCTACTGCTGGGAAGTCGTGAATCTCGAATTCGTTGAGCATGATCGCGAGAGGCCCGTATACCAAGAGTCCGGGCTCTAGGATAGGGGCTTTGAAGAGCTTGACCCGGTTGAGGTATGCTCCTGTTGGGACGACACAGAACTCTTCCTTAGTTTGCTTGTAAGCCGAGTCTAGTCCACCAATCAGGATCGCGTCTTTGAACTTGTGTTCGATCGCCCAAATCGATAGCGACTTGGCAAACTCTGCCTCTTCTGATCTATGGGGAGAAAATTCGAGCTTGACCAACACCGTTTTGCGTTTTCGATACACTTCGAACGGTGTGACCAGTCCACCTTCAGCTGTTCCAACCCATGGGGGAGGGTTCGAGACATCGATGAAGCCTATTCTATCTGCTTTTAGAGCATGTATCATGAATGAGGTGGCGATGTATCCAGTCTGTCCCACTCCGTGAAATCCCGTCACAAGGGTCGAACCTCTCAGATTCTTTGAGTCAACCATTAGACGAACTGTCACTCGGACTCCACTTGCCCGAGCAGCCTTTGTTGAGCGCGGCTTAAATCTGTCTTGTTTTCCAGGCGATTGTAGGGCTTTTATTGTAGTGTTCTGGCCCTCTCAGTCAAGCTAGAGTTTCGAGTCTTCACATGTTTCAGTATCGGTCCGGCTCGGTGTTTGTATGAAGATCCGGTTCATGGGCGCCTGCCAAGAAGTAGGCAGGTCCGCTTTCGCTGTCAGTGTCGGCGAAAAGAATCTGGTTCTTGACTACGGCGTGATGGTCAACCACCACGTTGGTTTTCCAATGCACATCCCTCCGAAAGAAGTTGAGGCGATCGTGCTTACCCACGCGCATCTCGACCATGTCGGGTCAGCGCCAATCTTCTACATCGGTGGCGGGGTTCCTTTGTTCGGTGTCCAGCCGACGTTCACTCTGACCAATCTGATTATCAAAGACTTTCTGAAGCTGAGCGGATACTACGCCCCCTACGAGTACATCGATTTGCAGACGATGTTGAAGCATCAGCGAGAACTTCAGTACAAGCAGGCCGTCGATGTGGGAAACGGCTCGCTGACCCTGATTAACGCGGGGCACATTCCGGGCAGTGCTCAGGCAATTGTTCAGAGTGATGGCAAGAGACTGTTGTATACTGGAGACTTCAATCGTCAACCCACACGGCTGGTTGATGGTGCGGACCCAGAGTACAAGGATCTTGACGCGATAATTCTAGAGGGAACCTACGCGACGGAGGATCATCCGGTACGAGACGGTTTGGAGAAAGAGTTTGTGGAAAAGGTGACCGAGGTGGTCGAAGGCGGAGGTGTGGTCCTTGTTCCAGCCTTCGGAGTTGGCCGGTCCCAAGAGCTTCTCAGCATCCTATCCGCGTTCCATTTCGAGCATCCAGTGTATGTAGACGGGATGGCGCTTGATGCGATGGAACTGTTGTTGAAGCATCCGGAGGCGTTGAGGGATGCGAGAGTGTTTGAGCGGGCAAGCAAGATGGCTCACTGGGTGGACGGCTGGAACGATCGTCGGAAGGCGGCCAAGACACCTGGAGTAATCATTTCTCCAGCAGGCATGCTCAAGGGAGGTGCCTCCGTCTTCTACATGGAGAACGTCGCTTCAAAGAAGCAGAACGCGGTCTTCATGGTAAGCTTCCAAGTTCCTGGAAGCCCTGGCAGAATACTGCTAGATCGGCGAAAGTTCGTGATCCATGGACGCGCTAGACCTGTGGATGCTCGGATAGAGCGTTTCGACTTCTCCTCTCACGGCGGAAAGAGGGAGCTTGAACAGACACTTTCCGATCTAGACAAGAAGACGCGAGTATTCACTGTTCATGGTGCCGAGGGTAATTGTAAGAAGCTGGCGGATTATGCGTCTAAAGAGCTCGGGTTAACAGCCTCCGCTCCAAAAACTGGCGATGTAGTCGAGCTTTAGCATCAATGGCAGAAAGCGAGGAGGCGGTTTTCAAGCCCCGTCCTAAACACCTCCTGCCTATCGTGCTCGGGCTTGTTGCAACTGGAATTCTCGCATATCCGATCTCCAGTAGTGGGGCTCCACCCGCGCAAGTTACTCCGTTCGCGGGAACTTCAGTCACGGGTGCTTCGCTGAATGCACTGATCTTTGTCCTGGCTCTAGGCGCGAGTGCGACCGCAATGTTTCTCCTGATACGCAGAGGAAGGATCGGCTTTATCCGCCGAATGATCAAGGGAGCCTTGATTCTCGTCTCATTCGCCGTGGTGTTCTGGTACTCAGCATCACTGTTGTCGATCGACATTTCCCTACTGTTCACTCTGTCCATCGGAGTTGCTGCGCTGATAGGGTTCACGGTATTTGGAAAAGGACGGATCCGTCAACTCTTCGGCGTGACTGCCCTCAGTGCTCTGACCGGAGTGTTTCTGGGATACTCGATCCCGCTATTCACCGCACTCGTTCTCGTTGGAGCACTCGTTGTCTACGACATAGTCGCTGTGTTTAGAGGTCCAGTTGGCGCACTCGCCAAGACGCTCGGGTCTGGTGACCTCCCAGGGGCAATGTACAGTTACGGCGACCTGACCATCGGGATGGGTGACCTTGTCTTCTATTCTCTAGTCGCGACCACCGCAATGGTCACCTTCGGGGTCGTCTCTTTCCTTGGAGCCGCTGTGGGGATTCTAGCTGGGACCTACTTGGGGTTCAGAGCTCTTTCTAAGTATGAAATGTTTCCAGGGTTGCCCTTCTCACTGTTGTTGGGAGTTGCTGGGATGCTGTTACCAGTCTGGCTATAACTTCCGTAGAGTCGGTGTTGCGTCTGCGAGCGTTTTGAACTGATAGTCTGCAAGGGAATCTTGCACTTGCTTCTTCCTGTTGACCAGTACTGTTCTGAAACCTGCAACATAACCGCCTTGGATATCATGTCTCTCGGAGTCTCCGACGATGACGGCTTCCTCTGGTCTGATCCTAAGCTGGTATAGAGCGTACCGGAATATTCCCGGGTCTGGTTTCCGTATCCCTGTTAGAGCTGACGTTACTACTAGGTCAAAGTATCTGGACAATTGCACCTTCGCAAGGATTCCGAGTGCCACTTCGTGCGAGGACACGTTCGACATTATTCCTAGTTTGACTCGTCGCCTGGAGAGTCTTGTGAGCGTATCGTGTGCGTCGTCGAATGCGACGGCGTTGGCTGCTCGAGCATCGACGATTATCCTAATGCATTTGTCAACAAGTCGATCCACCGGTTCAGTATCTAACACGCGTCTGAGGAGTTGACGCATCCATGCCTGTATCGGTATCTCGACATTGTACTCTGATCGTATCGAATCGTTTGTCTTGTATCCCTTCATGTAAAGCGTGAAGAGTGTCTTCGGTGAGACGACCTTTGGTAGGAGTCGGCTGATTTCCTTCAGAGCGTTTCTCGTGACCATGCTGTCTTCGATGTTCTGGGTGACGAGGGTCTCGCCTAGGTCGAAGAATATTGCCTTGACTGGCTTAGCCACGGAGTTTGTTCGCCTAGTTTGCGCCGTATCTCAGAATTGCGGCGACTTTTCCGAAGGAGTCGCGGAGCATTCTGCCCTCTTCGGTCTCTTCCGATATGACTTCGACCTTGGTCGCCGCCTTTTCTGCATAGTCGAGGAAACTGTCGATGATGTCCTTGTCATCAATTACCTCCAGTGTCGGTTTCCCGCAGTTCTTGCAAGGCCGAGTCGCGAGTTCTGTCTTGACCGCGTGCGCCTCGTATCTGGTTCCGCGAAACTCTTCAGTGTTGCCACACGTCTTGCATTTTAGTAATAGTCGATCGCCCTCGAGTTTCTCCGAGATCAAGAGGGTGTCAACGATTCCTTTTTCGAGGTACTCCTGAACCCTTTTCTCGCCAAAGGCAGCTTTGCCTGTCTCATGTCCTAGTTCGTATAGGAATTTCTGGACCATTTGCTTCTCCTCGGAGTATCGGACTCCCCTCAGTATCTCGCTGCTTTTCTCGACGACTTCTTCAACGCCTGCTTCGCTGGTGTAGCTGGTGTCTATGATTGAGAGCACTTTCTTCTTCAGCATGTACTGGAGATATTCTCCTTCCTCCCAGACGTACTTGGTGGGCCCGGGTCCGCCGATAATGATCCCTTTCAGATCAGGGACCTTCGCCATTATCTCGTTGAAGTGTTCGCCTACGCGCTTGTAGTAGTCGTTGGTGACTTGTTCTCTTATTCGTTCGAAGCGTCTGGCTGACTGTCCACCCGCACGGCTCTTTCCAGGGATTCCGGACGTGAATGACTTGATTATCTCAACTCGGCGCCCTTTGAGGGTGGCGACAACCGCCTCAGTCCCGTCAATGACCAATATCCCGTACGTGTCCTTGTCAGCAACGAGGGCCATTAACGGTTCAACGTGGAACCGAGCATCACAGCGATAGAAGCCGACCGTAATAGGTTCGGGCGGAATGAGAGTATAGGTTTCCATCTTCTCGCTTCCCGCTCCGTTCTGGGGGATTGCTCCACAGAATATGACGAGACCGGTGGGGGGTGGTTCTTTGAAGAGTCGCAGCCGCTGGCTAGTGCGCTCTATCGCGTCTTGAACATTCTGGCGCGTAGTGCGGGATTTTATGTTGGTAGCTGTGCCCAGCTCTTCTCTTAGCTGTCCCAGGACCTCGTGTATTCTCCGGTCTGGTGGGACGTACAGGCTGATTAGTTCGGTGCCGCGTCCCTCTTTCTTTGCGAGCTGTTCGAGTGTCCGTTTGAACTTGAATCGTGAGACGGAGTCAGCGCTTGACATCTAACTGCCTCCGTTTCGGGAAAAACGTGTTTTTAGCGCTTGGCTAGAGCGTGCGCTACTCGTTCAGAGAAGAATCTTCTCTGTCCGGTTCGGTCCTGTCTCATTCTCGGACATTCTCCCACGCTCTGACCATCTAGTGGTCGGTATTGTATAAAATCCCTTTCGTCCCGACCAACATCGCAAGAGGAGCTTTGTTCAATCTCTGAGATGGTTAGAATGCCAGATTCTTGATTCTAATATACTGATAAACCCGGCTACTGGGTTTGGAGAGCTAATGAAGGCAGTAGTCAAACTTGGCGGTGCGCTCTTCCAGCGAGACCCCGATGTCAACGCCCTGAGAACGATGGGCAAGACTCTTTCAGGATTCGTTAGCGAGGGAAATCAGCTCGTAACTGTGGCTGGGGGTGGCCAGAATGCGCGTGTATACATCGAAGCGGCCCGGAAACTGGGTGCAGATGAGTCTACGTGTGATCTCCTGGGCATAGGAGTGACGAGGGCGAATGCTGATCTTCTGCGCCTTGCTTTGGGAGCTGTTGCTGTTCCGAAGATTCCGACTCTGTTATCTGAGCTGAACAATTACGCGGCCGTCGGCAAGGCTGTGGTCCTTGGCGGGCTCCAACCAGGCCAGTCGACCAATGCAGTCGCGGCCTTGGCCGCGGAGATTACCAGGGCGGATTTCTTGGTCAATGCAACAGATGTAAGCGGGGTATACACTGCCGACCCGAAGAAGGATCCCAAAGCTAAACTACTGAGATCGGTCAGCGTTGACAAACTTTTGAGCTGGGCGATGGCAGGAGACGTCTACGCAGGAAAATACGAGTTGCTCGATCCCTTGGCCTTGAAGATCATGCAGAGAGCAAGGATTCCGACAAGATTCGTCTCTTTAGAGGACCCCTCTAACATTACGAGTGCTCTGAGAGGCAGAGACATTGGAACCCTCGTCTCATACTCCTGAGAGGATTCGAGAATGAAACTGTTGGATATGTTTCAGTCGAAAGCTCAGGTTAAACTTGTCGAGCACTTGCTCCAGAATCCGGACAAGGTCTTCAACCAGGCCGGCCTCGCCAGAGTCATGCACGTGTCCCCGTCTACTGTTGCCAGAATAGCGGAACCTCTCGTGAAGTGCAAAGTCGTACTGTTTGAGAGGTACCAGAAGGGAATGAAGATCTTCGCCTTGAACAAGGAAGCGCCGGCTGCGCGGAACCTGATCGAGTTCTACGAGAAGATTCGCCAGCTGTAAGCTGGCAGGGTCAAAGGATAGCGCACGGCGGTTTTCAGAATGGCATCTTGAGAAGATGAAGCTCTAATTCCATAGGATTAGTCTTCGTCCATCGCGCGGTGCCTGCGTTGAATCTGCCGTAGAGTCTGGGGGCTTCTGTAGTTATTGCGGTACACTCGTTGAGGAGGATTTCGCACGTCAAGTGACCTGACTAGTCTTTTTGTTGCGGCGAGTTCTGCAGTTGCTCTAAGATGCATGATTGCGATTGCGGAGACTATGCCGATTAATGCTCCTATCCCGATCAGCCATGCAGTCGTGGTTATGGTTCTGGGTAGCAGGCAGCTCAGGCAAAGTCCTCCGCCTGAGGGCTGAGCGGCAGTGCCTTGGACGTTAATTGGGACTGATTCTGTCGTGGTCCACGTCGGATCGTTGGTATCAGTCGCCGTGAAATTGATCATGAACCTCTGGCCAGCCTGGCCGGCGCTGGGAGTGAAAGAAAAGTCTCCAGACGCTGGATCGAAGGCCATGTTAGAAGCAAGCGCGTTCGTGGAAAGTATCACCGGTCCCCCGGTTCCTGTCGGGTCGCTTGCTGATACTGCGAAGTGCAGTCTTCCTCCGACTGTAGCGTTCTGGGGGCCTGGAACGGTGATGACAGGAAGGACGTTTGCTGGGAGGACCTTTATGATCACATAGACTTGGGTGGCTGACATCCCGTCGGTAGCGGTGAAGCTGACTGTGTATGTGCCGGGCGCAGTCGAGGTCGTTGGAGTCCACGTAAATGTGCTCGACACCGGGGCGGTTCCTTGGACAGTTGCAAAGCTAGCGCCCGACGGTGTTTGGCTCGCATAAAGGGTCAGGGTAGGGGTGGGTATGGTAGACTCGGTGGCAGTTACTGTGAAGGCGAGAGTCGATGTCTGACCCACGGTTTCCGTGGACGGAGCGGTCAAGACTGGGGAGACCTGGGTTCCCACCTGTACCGTCACTATCACTGTTCGGGTCAATGATCCGCTTGTTCCAGTTACGACTATGCTGTAGGATCCAATGACTGTGGGGCTGATTGTGAGCGTCGAGGTTCCCGACCCTGTTATGCTCGATGTGCTCAGCATTGCCGTTACTCCTGTCGGGCTGGACACGGTCAATGCCACTGTGGATCCGAATCCGTTTAGAAGGTTGAGACTGATGGTGGAGGTTCCATGGGATCCAGTGTTGATTGAGACGCCGGTTGGGTTGGCTGTGAGGGTGAAGTCGCGGAATGTGAAAGCGGCTGTGGTTGTATGAGTCAAACTTCCACTTGTCCCGGTTACTGTCAACGAGTAGGTTGCGGCTGACGAAGATGAGCATGAGACTGTTGCTGTGCCGTTTGCAGTGAAGCTTGTCGATGAGAGAGAAGCGCAATTCAGTCCGGACGGCACACTTTCTGTCAGCGCTACCGGACCCACTAGTCCATGTAGCAGGGTAACCGTGATCGTCGATTTCGCGGATGAACCGACGTTCACAGGTGACGGCGAGGTCGCCGTTATGATGAAGTCAGGGGGAATGGTGAAGGTAAAGGAGACCGTCACCGAATGGGAAAGCGAACCGCTCGTGCCCTTGACAGTTACGCTGTATACCTTGGCCGAAGACGAGCCGCAGGATAGAGTGGCTGTTCCGGATCCTGTCAGGCTGCTAGGCGAGATTGTTCCGCAGACAAGTCCGCTTGGAACAGTGTCAGAGAGGCTAACGGTTCCTGAGAATCCGTTCGACGCACTCAGAGTGACTGTAGAGGTTGAGGAGCCGCCCACGCTTGCGATTGGAGGAGACGAGGCTGAAATGACAAAGTCTGGAGAAGATGCTGTGACAACCGTTACAGGCTGGGAACTGGTTGCGGTCTGTTGGGGGCTTGCAGAGTCCTTCACGCTCAAGGTCACCGTGTATGCTCCGGCCGACGCGTAAGTGTGACTCGTGCTCTGGCCCGTTCCGGTCGCTCCATCGCCGAACGTCCAGGAATATGAGTAGGGTGAGATTCCTCCCACCGGGACTGCTAAGAAACTGACGCTCTGTCCGGACGCTGGCGAGGTCGGAGTGAAAGTGAAGGTGGAGGAGAGGGCGGGGGTTCCAGTTACTAGAGCAACGTTGTACCAGTTTGTGCTGAGGGAATTGATATCGAAACCCTCTGTGCCAATCTCTACTCCTATTAGAGTACAGCCTATGCTCGGGCTCGTCGAGCCCACTGGGGAGATGCCCCAGCTTATCTCATCTTGGAGGCACTGGGCTTGAGCATTCGCAATCAAAGTGCCAGTGCTACCAACACCAACCTGCGCTACGACAAGGCTGTAGCCGCAGGCGCCTACGCCTGGATCGTTGGTTCCGCCGTAGGTGGTTGTTGCACCGATCGGATCGTCAACTCCGCCAACGTCTTCGACTCTGACCTGTGCGTCAAGATAACTGACTCCGTTGGTGACTCCGCATGCTGAAACGGTCGTCGACAGCTGGAAGTATAATGAGATGAAGAGGTTGTACCTAGGGCCCTGACCAGACGGTCCGCTGCACGACGGGCCGAGGTCTCTGCTCAGAAGGTCAACCGAGGCTGTGACTGATGCTATGCCTGTGGGGAGAGGAGTTCCCTGAGACGGACCTTGGATTGGTGGAGGAGCGCCTCTGATTAGACTGTCGTAGTAGCTGTTGGCCCAGTCACAGACACTCGGATTGCTCTGGCGTATTTCAGCGGTTCCGTTCGAGTCGACAGAGAGAGTGCTGGGAGAGACAAAGTTGCTGCACGTCCAGTTTACGCAGTCGAATTGACCACTACCCGATGATATAGAGGACACTGCAATGCTGTGGGAGGCCGTGGCTGTGTTCGACGCGGAATCTGTTACCGTCAGGGTGGCCGTAAAGCTAGATGCTGTAGAATATGCGTGGGTAGAAGTTTGTCCTGATCCGGTCGAACCATCTCCGTAGTCCCAGGAGTAGCTGTAGGGTCCTGTTCCTCCGCTGGCTGAGCCAGTGAAGGTGACGGTTGTTCCAGTTGTGGGGTTTGATGGAGTGAAAGTGAATGAGTCAGATAGCGCGGACGATGTCGAAGACACCGCAATACTTTGAGTCGCTGTTGCTGTGCTGGAAACGGAATCCGTCACCGTCAGAGTGGCGGTAAAGGTGGCTGCTGAGGAATAAGTGTGAGTTGAGGTCCGTCCTGATCCCGTCGATCCGTCGCCATAGTTCCATGAGTATGTGTAGGGTCCGATCCCTCCCGTGGCTGCGCCTGTGAACGTGACGACAGTTCCTGTTGTGGGGTTTGAAGGGCTGAAACTGAATGATGTGGAAAGTCCAACTGAACCGATGGTCCCGAATATGTCCGATATGAGAGAAGCCTGTGCCGCGTTCCCTAGCTTCGGAAGATTCCAGTTGTTTTCGATCGTGTAAAGACTGTTGTACTCGTCATAGCTGGCGGACGAGGTGAATCCCGCCTTGATCATGGGACCATACTCGACGTTGGGAGAGGGGTCATACTCGTCCCACCAGAGATAGAACATGGTGTGGTAGGCTGAGTTGGTGAACAGGTTGGTCGCGAAGAGCGAGCCTGATGCGGGGCTCTGAACCGTTCCAGAGCCCACGAGGAACTGTTGGATGTAAGAGTCGCCTGTGGATACGCTGTTGTCATGCATGTTGTGGTTATCTGTTGGAGTGTACCAGAGAAAGTTGGGTGGGTTCGCACTGTTTGCAGCAGATATGAAGTCTGATGTGGACACGCTGCTCGACGTGAAGACGTTTGGACTGTTGGCATCGCTGGAGAAGCCGGTGAAGGCGAAGTGGTCATTTCCCCTCGGGCACCCGCTTTCACAATATGCTTGCCATGTCAATCCGGCCGACTGCATTTGGTCGACCAGAGTGGTTCCGGAGAGGCAACACGAGTAGCCGTCCGAGATACCTTGAGTGTCTCCAGATATGAAGGCTGTATAGCATGCGGCTGAGCAGCCGCCGATACTATCCCCGGAGAACGCTCCGGCACCATAACTATGGTATTGCGTTATCGTGGAGCCGAGAGCAGCGAGACTGTTGATGAAGGGAGCGCATGAACATCCTATCACCGAAGAATAATCCTGGTTCTCCATCGCGATTATTACGATATGATCAAAACTACTTCCGGACGGAGCGGCCGAAGCTGGCATGGCGAGAAGTGTTAGACCTACGGTTAGAAGCGACAGTATGAGCCCGACGAGGCTCTTCCGGTCTAGTTCTCGAACTATACCCATTTGTTTCCAATCTCCAATCTTTTCGGATAGGCTGTCCCTGCCCATCGGCGAGGGATCATCCCAGTGTCGGAGCGAAGAACCAGACTCTGTTTGTTTGAGCGAGTTCCCCGGCAATACCTACTATTGTCCTAAGATTCTCAAAGGCAGTCTTGAACCCTGGTGAAACTATTCCGGTTCATGAGCCGATTGTTGCGTGGAGTATAATGTGCTCCAGAAGCTCTTGCAAGAGAGAGGGAATCTCATTCCGAACAGGTTTCGTTGATGATTGTCGTGTCGTCTGGGAATCTATAAATCGTATCGGCCAGAGAGTTCTATCAAGCAAGTAGATGGGTCTCGGGAACTAGTCAATGTCTCAAGACGGTAAGCAAGCAGATTGCCCGTTGTGCAATATTCCTGACAAGGAGGTGCTTGAGGAGTATGCGAGGTGGAAACTGGTTCGGACCAAGACGATGAAGGGCCATAGGGAGAGACTTATGCTCTTGTCGAAGGAGCATGTAAAGTCGCTGGATGAGCAGTCGGTGGGCGAAGCCTACCTTCATCTTATGCGAATAGGATCCCGATTCTTCTCATACGTCAAGCAATGGGCAATATTTGAGCCCGCATATGCGACGGTGCAGGACCATTGGCATAGGATAATATCGGATTTGGACAGCAAGGCTCAAGACTACGAGCAGATTCTCAAGACTCCGAGAACGATCGTCAGCAATAATGGAGGGCCTATCTACAGGGTAGAACCCGTCGAGAAACCAGCAGCAGAAGGTGCCGGAGTCTAAGCCGTCAACTGGCACAAGGAACGTCTATGCTGCGGGAGCTTCGAAAATGTCGGGGGACGATTTCGTCCAAGCTTTCTCTCAGGTGACTCTTATTCTCAGTGAACTTGTAGCCTAGGGTCAACACTTTGTAGTGAAGATAGTATTCAAGCTCGTAGCCGTTAAGCCAATCCTGCCAGACATTGATGTTCGGATCACGAAGTATCTCGGCTCTGTAGGCTCTGAAGCCGTTCGTAACTTCTGTGACCCGGACCCCTGTCAAGAGAGTCCAGGCGAAAGGGAAAAGACGTGTGAACGTCCTCCGCAAGAATGGTGTATGTCCTCCAATCCCGCCAGGAAGGAATCTTGATCCCTGAACATAGTCGAACCCATCCATAGTGATGGGTTTTGTCAGTCTTATTATCTCTCGTGGATCGTCCTTGCCGTTTCCTGCCATGACGATGATGATGCCGAAATTGTTTGAGAGCGCATATTTGTAGCCCTCCTTGATTGCATAGCCTATCCCTGCTCGGGTTGGGTTCTGGATGATTGTAACTGGGACATCTATCCTGTTCTTGGCCGCGTCGATTTCTCCCAGAATTTCTTGTCCTGGAGCGTCTACGATCAGGCAGATCTGGTCAACAGAGTCTGGCGTGAATCTCTCGATTACTCGGCCGATTTTTCCGATCTCCCGGAAGACTGGTATGATCGCTACGCTCTTCATAACCTAGTTCTCCTAATCCGAGTCGGGTCTAGGTCGCGAGCCTACGACTCGTGCAGGGACTCCAACGGCTATTGCGCTGTCGGGGATGTTCTTCGTGACGACTGAGCCTGCTCCGATGAGCGCGTTTTCGCCAATTTCAACGCCTGGGTTGATTATGCTTCCCGCGCCTATTGATGCGAAGCTCTTGACCCTCGTGTTGAGGAGGGTCCACTCTCCGTGGGCTCTGGGGTGCTTGTCGTTGGTGAAAGTGACGTTAGGCGCTATGAAGACATTGTCCTCGATCACAACGCCTGTGGGTATGAATACGAAAGGTCTGATCTTACAGTTGTCGCCTATTGTGACGCCTTCCTCAATGTACACGTAGGAATCTATTTTCGTGTTCTTGCCTATCTTGCAGCCGTAGAGATTTACTTGGTCGTAGATTCGCGCGTCTTTACCAATCTTTGTCTTCTTGATCACTGAATATCGTGCAGTTCTCATAACCGGGCCGGTATCTCCGGTATGATCGGGAGCTGGACCTGTATCGTTCTTTCTTGATGCATTGATTCCCGGCATGCTTCCAGTAGAGATACTACTCGGGCTCCCAACGCTCCATCGGAGTGATTTGCAAAAGGAGCTGAATTTTGGTTGTTCTGGATGCAGTTGGAGAAGTGGATGATTTCGCTCGCGAGAGTGTTGCTTGGCATAACTAGCACTTCCTTTTTCCCGTCTGGTCTCTCGACTACAAGCTTCTGAGTTGCGCAGTCGAGGTGCGCGGTCCCCTTGCTGCCGATGACCGTGACATCTCTTCTCTTGTCATGGTCGAGCCAGCTAACTTCGATGTGGGCCATTAGCCCTCCCTTGTGTTCGGCAGTGATGTAAGCTACTTCCTCGTTCAGTTTGGTCCTGTAGCCTCGTCCCTTGCAGGAGATCTTGTCGGGCCAGGCATCTAGGATGTAGTTGCAGATGTCGAAGGGGTGCGGCGCAAGGTCTGTTATTACTTCACGTTGCAGTTGAGGGTTCATGAACGCTGTCCATCGAAGATCGACGTAGTATGGGTCTCCGATCTGGCCTTCCGATAGGATTCGCCGTAATTCCTTGACGCCATTGTTGAAACGGTGTATGTGTCCAACGCAAAGTACACTGTGGTTTTCATTTGCAAGTCTTAAGAGCTCATAAGCTTCCCCTGTCTTCAACGTCAACGGTTTTTCTACGAGGACGCTCTTTCCTCGTCTCAGGAATGTGGAGGCTACTTCGAAGTGGGTTCCGTTCGGGGTGCAAACATGTGCTCCTGATATGGAAGGGTCGGAGGCTATTTCTTGGTAATCTGAGCGGTAGTCTATGCCAGGTCCAAACTCGTTTTGGCATTGTGAGAGTGATGCGGGGAAACTGTCGACGACAGAGCGAAGTTCGATCCGTCCAGTGGCTCGATGGATGTCGAGGGTCTCGCGTATCACCTTTCTTCCCCAGTATCCACAGCCTATGACCGCGATTCTTGGAGGATTGTTCATTTGTAGAAAATCACGTCTTTTGTTTAACGATGTAGGAATCGACTCTTGTCGTGCATGGCCGAAGGATTTGGTCGGGTCGAGTACTCGACTAAGATAACCCTTCTCTTCTGGCCCATCTTTCCCACAGTGAGATCGCTTCTTTGAAGTCCGTTGTTTTTAACCTTCTTGGTAGGACTAGATCTTTGGCTATAAAATCATGTCTGGAGATATGCCTTGGTATCATGCAATTAGCCTTGTCCGCTAACCGATCTGGTCTGAGGTCAGCTCGGGGAAGCTCCGACGCCTACCGCAAAATAGTTGAATCCTAGAAAATCGTCTCGGTCCAGAATCCTTCGAGCATCGATCATGTTAGGCAATTTCGTAATCGATCTGAGTTCTGCGGGTGCTCAACTTTCGGAATTCGTCCCATTCAGTCATCATTATACAACAATCGGCCCTGCAAGGCACAACTTGTAGTCTTCGACAAATTCCACGTGGTCGGGGAAGACTTTTCGCGCGTTTCGTGTCGCCATTGGATCGTAGGCGTAGACCTTTGCTCCTTTCTTGACAAGCTGGCCGATGACGCGAAGTGAGGCAGTCTCTCTAAAATCGTCAGTGTCTTTCTTGAAGGCAAAACCCAGGACCGAGACACGACGATTGGCGAGCAACCCTAGAAGTTTCTCGGAGTGCTTCACGATCTCTTTTGCTTGGCTCTGGTTTACCTCCTCGACTGCGGATATGAGGATCGGGTCGTAGTCTATGCTTCGGCTGAACGCGATGAGTGCTTGGAGGTCTTTGTGGAAGCATGAGCCGCCATAGCTAGGGCCTGCCTTGAGATGGAGAGGTCCGATACGCTGATCCCATGAGCTGTACTGGGAGGGCAGAATCTCTCCTGCAATTACTCGGTTGGTGACGGACGCGGAGAAAAAGGCTGTGCGGCTCTAGTAGAGACGAAGGGTCCCGGCTCCTAATTAAAGAGCTAATCCGTTTCTTCCTTGGTCATCCGTCCCAGTATTAGGCCAGCCTCGGTCCGGGTATCGGGCAACGTGTGGACCATGACTAGGCCTTGGCTTGGCTGACCGTAGAGGACAAGCCCGTCGTTGGGCGACTCGACGATACATGGGAGCGTGAGGAGATCTTCCTCTCCCTCGACGAGAATCAGGACATCGCGTTCCTTCATCGCTTTCTTGATAGCATCCCAGGACTCTTGCGCTACTACTCCAGGGGGATTCTTCACATGGTAAGTCTTTCGAGCCTCTATCTTGAAGGAGGCTGAGCGTTTCCGCATCGAGATTTGATCGATGATTCTAAGATCCACAGGAATCCCAGCAGCCAGGGTCTCCCTTGACACAACATCGCCAACTGCCGTAACTCTGCTCGGATGATCCCTCCTAATGATCAAATTCAACTCGGGCATGGTTTTTTCTGGTTCTCCCATGATGAGTCTTCCAAAGGGCTCCTTCAGCCTCGGAATATCTGACGGACTGGGCCGGAACTGGATCAAGACTTGCCCTCAGGCGGAGCTTCTACGTTGATAACTGCCGGTCCCTTACCAGCGAGAACGTTCACGACAATTAGCGCACAATCCTTGTCTGGATTCAGATCCCTGTGGACGAGGCCAACGGGAATATGGAAGAAATCACCAGCTTGTAACGTGACCATTTGCGTTCCGTTCAACAAGTATTCAAGCTGGAGTTGACCGGAAACGAGGAAGCCGTAGAGGTGACGCTTTCCATGATGATGCCATCCCGAGACCACCCCGGGCCCAACTCGCGACTGAGAAATTAGCATATCATCAGACTCGAATGCTCTCATGCGAGTGATTCCATGGGTAGAGGCTCCCTTGGTCAGGTTGGAATCGCGCACAACCTCAATGCCAGTCATAACGGAGGCGAGATCAGCGAGCCCTACTAAAGAGCTAGCCGATGTTAGCTTGGGAAGAAATGTAGGTTTCTGCGGCATTGCAATTCGAGATTGAGGCTCACGGTCGAGGTATTCTTATCAAGAAGTTTGCCAACTGTTCTAGCGGGTAATCTATATGACTAATGTCCAAACGGTCGAACAAGCGACTCAGCTTGCCCTAGATTTTGTAAGGAAGTACTACTCCCTCGTCTTTCCGATCTCGGCGAGGAAGGAGACCCCTCGTTGGATAGTGGATATGGAATTTCATACTTCAAACCAAGCTACGCGAGAGTAAAGATTCTCGCCGATTCTGGAACGATTGAAGACTTTAAAGTGACGCTAGGCCAATTGTTGTAGACCGTCTTCTCGCGGCACAATCTAATTCGGACAAGCTGTGCGCCTAAGATATTCTATTCGAATCCTCCTCCCACGGGCTTCGCGCTCCCACGACACTTGCCCCTACTACACAAGCAACGTCCTCCGATCTGTGTCGGTACGCATTCGCCGTGAATTTCGACCTTGCACCTGTAGCAGATATGGGGCATGTGCCAACAGCCTTTCCAAGAAATAACATACAGCCATGGCCTCAGACTTCATCCCCTCGTAAGTGCTCAGCCGATTGCTGTGTCATAACCCTAGAGTCTCTTGAATCTAACTCAATTCAACCACAGCAATAGTTATTGTGCACAACAACATAGTCTACCTCCTGTACGGAAAGGTCAGTCCCACCCTCACTTTTCCGGTGTTGCTGGAAGCACTCTATCGAAGAATAGTCCACAAACTCCACCGCAAAGCCAGACCGCCAGCATCACCTGGTTGTGCAAGCCGATCTCAAACTGCCCATGTCTGCGGGTCCGCTGAACTAGACATGGGCGAAGACTTGGAGTATTACCACTGCCGTAACTGCGCGTCCCAATGGGTGGAGGTGTCTTGTTCTGGGAGCGAGAAATCGAATGTTGGCTGGAGTTGCTGTGGGCCCGTGGACCTAGGCAATCAAGACCGTGAAGGAGCCCAAAGTGATAATGAATGTCAATTCGGTTTTCTGCCAACAACGTATCCGAGAGTTGCGAGCATTTCCGGCCAATGTTGACTGGAGTCGATCGTCTTTTGGAGTCTTGACATGGGTAGTTTTCGGTAGGCCTCCATCGGCAGCCGAAGCACTGTCCCCGTATTCCAGATATGGAAGCCGGCTGCCGTGACCATGTTTTCAACTTCGGCGATTTTGAAGTAGAACTGTTTGTGCACCGGACCGATAATCTTGATTGCTAGCCGACGTAGCCAGGTGTCCATTTCGAAGATGAGAACCAAGCAACCCCCAGGCCTTACTAGTCTGTAAAACTCTCTGACCGCCTGCACGGGATCCGGCAAGAAGTGGAATGTGTGGAGGCAGATCAGCGAGTCGAAGCTGGAATCTCTCAGCGGGGGTGTCTCGCCATCGGCGATAATCAGCTCTCCCTCGAGGCCTCGTGCATGATCCAGCATTTTGGGCGAGATGTCTAGCCCGGTGTACTGCCAGCCCATTGACCTCACGAAAGGAATGAACCTTCCAGTCGCGACGCCGATCTCGAGAACGGAATCGCCTTGAATGAATTTCTTCAGGAGTTCCTTCTCGACCGTGTCGATATATCTACCGCCTTTGTTCACGTATCGCGTAAACATATAGACATCAGAAATGCGGTTGTATTCTCGGGCCAGGGCTGATTTCGGTCGAATGTAGGTTCTTATCATAGGCGGTCACAGCGTATATTCGCGTTCGATCATCGCGACGACTCTTAGCAGGTTGGCTGTTTCCTTTAGATTCTGCATTCTTGCAACATGACAGTCCTGGCTATGACGTGGACGCTTCAAGAAACAAATGGGGCACCTTCCTGGAAAGACGGTTTTGACATATGTAAGAAACGGACGGTGCAGTCCTGAAAGAACCACTAGGAGGGCGACGTCTTCCCGATTCACGAATCATTCCTTTTTCGTAAGGGATAATTAACTATTCGAGAATCGTGCTGGGCCTGCCCGGATTCACTCCGTTAACGTTGAGAATTAGAAGATTCGAGAGGTTGAGGGGCTGTAACCCCTCTTTTTCTATTTCCTCGGAGTTCGCTTAGTCTTTTTCAGCCAGAGCTTCACAGGAGTATTTTGTTGCCCGCCGAGAAAGCTAAGCCATCACTGTTTTCCGATCTGGATAGGCTAGGGGGGTGGTAAACGTAACTGCAATCAGGCAGATACAGGTCAAGGAGGTGCTTTCCACAAGGCTGCCTTGGGCCCCTTCCGACCTTTCGTCAAAGCAGGCTCAAGTGCTCAGAACCAGTGGGATTTGAACCGGAACCGGTTCATATCCACGGTCCAAAACGCTCACTTTTGCTTTATTTACAGGAAAGAGTAGCGGGACCTTCGGATGGATTATCCTCGTGTATCTGGGGCTATGCGGTGAGCAGCCGTCTCATTCGTTGGCATAAAAAAAAAGTTGGCCAAGAGGACTAGGGCCTCTTGGTCGTCCTGTGTACGCTCAGGGAAATATTCCAGTACCGGATGTCTGAGTCGTGATATTGGTGCTGTCGCAGTAGGAAGTGTTTGATCTGCTGGATGTACAGCCGGGCCCCGCAGGGTGGGTTGCTGTGTTGCTGTACTGGTCGTCGCTGTAGATGATAGATGCTAGACCGTTTGTTGGGCTCGCCGCCACTCCGAAATCATCGTACAAGTCCCGGTTCCCGCTGCATGTTACGCCCGATTCGCAGACTCCGCCGTAATGGACTATTGGTGTTGCGGTAGTTTGGGAGAATTGGCTACCTGGGGTTGTTGCTTGGAGGTTCTGGGCGAAGAAGACGTACCATGCAGCGCTTGAAGGATAGTTGTCGGGCGAGGTGCCAGCATGGTAGTAGGAGGTTCCGTACCAGACGACGTCCAGTTTGCCTGCTCCTCCAGCCACGCTCCAAGGCATTATTGCTGTGCTGGAGGGGCTCTGGTTGATCTGAGATGGAGCTGACCAAGTGGTGCCATGGTCGGTGGAGAAGCTGTAGTAGAGGTTGTGATCATCACTAAAGATGACGTATACGTTTCCTGCTTGGTCAACGCTGACGTTTACGAACTGGTGCCCGTACAAGACCGATGTGTCCGGGTTAACGTACACCGCATGGTCAGTGAAAGTCAATCCGCCATCCGTGGATACGGCCAACCAGACGGCGTGCAGGCTGCAGTTCAGGCAGGTCGTCTCGCTCGCGCTTCCGATTCCGCTCAGGGACTGGTAGATGTTGTGGTTGTTGGAGTCAATCGCCAGGTTTCCAATTTCGTTCTGGAACGATGCGAGCCAGAGATGGTTCGGGTCGAAGGCGTTCCCTGTCTGGGCAAAGGTCGTGCCCGCGTCTGTGCTGCATGTGACGAAGATGTCGTTTGTTGCCGTGATGCTGTGGTATGACACGCAGACCTTGCTAGCTCCCTCCGCTGCTATCCAGGGCCTATCATCTCCTGGTACGGATGCGCCTGTTGGGTTGAGGAGCCACGTGCTGCCTCCGTCGGTGCTGGTGCTGACGTAAACATTCGTCAGAGCTAGGCTTGCTACGTAGACGTTATAGAAGCCGTTCCCGTTGAGAAGGGAGGCGACAGCGAGGTCTGTGTCTCCGCCTGCCGGGGAGAATTGCATGCTGCCCGCCGAGGCGCTGTTCGGTGACTGGAGTGTGATGTAGTGGAGCCCGGAGTCAGTCGACTTCCAAGCGTCGGTGCCGCCTGTGAGACCGTTCTCTGAGGAGGCGTAGAAGTTCCCGGAATTGTCGGCTCGAATTGCTGGCTCCGCCGCGAAGTTGTAACAGTTCGCAAGCGCATTGGGGCATGTGGTTCCGGGAGTGCTTCCGAGTTCATAGTTGGTGAATGCGAAGCTTCCAGTTGCCCCCCGCACATTCATTGAGTACAGGGTGCTAGCTACCATTATCAATAGGACCGCTGACAGTCGCAAGAAGCGTACTGAGCTATTCAGGTTCTTCTGGAGTAATTTGTGCAAGGAATTTCCGTGGAAACCACGGGTTATCTACGCATATATCGAGGGCGTCCACTAAGGCTTACAAGTGATTACAAACCCACACTTTTGGGCTGTTCCAGCAAAACGTGAGTATTCCGACTAAGGCGAATATTGTCGCAATACTCGCCTTCGCCATGGCAATAACTTCGAAGTACTGAACACCGGAGATGCCAAAGAGGAAGATGGTCAGCAAGCTCGATGTTAGCGTTATTCCCGGTCGGAAACCCTCGCGGAATCGCATAAATTCGGAGGTTTCGCATAAATTTGAGTTCCTAAGGTGGTGGGCCGCCCGGACTCACGTAAAAATTAAAGCGAGTCCGATTCCTGGTTCGAAACCCTTCTAGTTTCGTCAACTCTAGGTCTAATCGTCCTTCGCCCTTGCCAATGAAGAAGCTTGTACGCCACATACACGATGCCGAACACTGTTCCAACCCCGATTAAAGGAGCAAGAGGAATATTCGCAAACGGAATGTTAAGGTTGAGAAGCGCATGAATCATCCTGTCAGTGGAGTTCAAGTCTGGACCGCCCGGCTCTACCAGATACGTATCGCGATTATTTCCGGCCCAAGAGGCAAACATTGGCTTCAGGATTTTGCCGTGTTTGGAAGTTGGGACGTCAGGCGTATCCCTAGGGGACAGCTTGTCGCCGAGTACGATCTCTACCAGGCCATGAAACTTCCCTTGCAGTCTCACAGTCTATGGGTATCTGACCCCCATCAGCTTGTCGATGAGAACTTGCTTTCGCACTTCGTCGATCTGAGGATTTCCTGATCGGCAATAGTTCCCGGTTGATACTGAGGCTTTGTCAGTGTCGGTCTGGGTGTTACGAGAGTTCCCTAAACGGCGTAGGTCCCATTTGTCGCGCTGTCGAAGCCCTGTTAAGCGAGAGTTGTCTGAGAAGGCCTATGAGACTACGACTTCGGCTATCATCTTCGGGTGTAGCGTGCAGTAGTATTGGAATGTCCCTGCCTGTGTGAAATTGAACTCGTACCTCGCGCCGATGTCCATTATTCCAGAGTCAAACAGATTATCCTTGCTCGTGACGGTGTGGGCTGTCGTATCTCTATTCACCCATGTCACTGTCTGTCCCACATGGGCCTGGAATGTGGCTGGACTGTATGATTGAGCAGTGTTGGGCGAGGCGGCATTTTGGACAATTGTGATGTCTGCGGGGGAAGAATTGGCCAGTAGCCGGGATTGCGTGGCTCCTGCCATCAGGCCGATCGCGATACCTCCCATAACGAATCCGAGGATGAGGAGGCTTGCAATGGTGTATCGTGGAAGAGTCTGGGCGGGCTTGCGTGTGTCTGGAGGATGTCTTTGAGCTCGCAGCCCGAGAAGGGAGTAGACGAGAACGGTGATCAATGCAGGGGGAAAGCTGATGGCGAACAGGAACGCTTGGGTGTCAGCAGGGCCTGCCAGTGTAGGAAGCGGGTTCCCTATTCCTACGAAGATGAAGAGAGATACTGCGGAGACCACGGTGGACATGATGTATCCTGCCCGGGGCCTCCACCAGAGGGTCAAAAGGCTCAGCGTATACAGCGTAAGCAATGGAGTCCCAAGCAACAGCGCAAAGACATCTCCTGCGATAATCGACAGCAGGACATTAGATGCCAGGATCACGTCCGCGCATAGAAGACCGAGGATAGGTATCAGCACGAGCGGATGTCGGAGACGCGACCATCTAGACCGGGGCTGCATTTCCGAAACTAGCGGAGCTGGTGTTTGGTTATAAATGCCTGTAAACGCCTTCAATCCTATGGTTCTCCATGGGGAAGGAAAAATGGGAAATCTTTCGTGCCACCGATGTCGTAGGGTCACCGAGTTCTTAGGTTGGGCTCTGGGCGGTTCCTAGGCCACCGAGCCCGCTCTTCTCCTGAGGCTGTCTGGGGATGCGTTCGTCGGTTATAGTGAAAATCATGGTCTTCCTCCACGGGACGAACATCGTCGAGGAGAACGGTGTCGACTTACCCATTGGCAATGCTGCGAGAAAGCTTCGAGCCTGGAGGGTCCAGGGTGCGGAGATTGTATCTAACTCATCGGAGATGATCCGACGAGGTCGAGAATGAAAAGCTAGTAATGTCAAGACACGAGTTCCCACATGGACAGATCTTCTTTCGTCAGGAGGGAGAGGAATATTCTGACGTTGCAGAGAGAGTTCTGCCAGACATTATTGTTGGGGATGATTGTGCAAGCATAGGGGGAGAGAAGGAAATGGCCCATCCTCACATCAAGCCTGAAACCAAAAGGCGCATCAGGTCGATCGTGGTGCCGGAGGGTCGCGGTATACACCATCTACCAAACAATCTCGCGGAACTCATGAACCACTGAAATCAACGGGCATCGATCTGCCGCTTGGTTTAGGTTGGTTTCCTTTTTTGTCTACGTTTGTGCATAGCTCGTTCGACGGTCAGTTCGAACACCTGCCCGGTCCCTTCGCGCAAAGAATCAAAGACCAGTTTAGAGAAAGCAGCCCCGTGCTCTCCGGACACTAGAGATTCGGACCGCCAGTGGTAAAATACGTCGGCCCCGCAAACACTGAGACTGCCTCCCCTCCTTTTCTGAAACAGATAATGAACCAGTCTATCTGTCTCCAAACTGTCATTCTACCTATGTCCATGAAGAAAAACACTGGGGAAGAACCTATGTGCATTAGTGAGTCCGCCCGGATTCACAAGGTTACCATTGAAATGAAGAGGCCCATGTGAGACGGTGGCTGCTGCCCCTTTTTCTGCCAAGAAGGAGGCATGGGATCTGTGTTGCCAATTGGGAGAGTGCTAAGGAGAATCTTGAAACTTGGAGAGCATGAACATCACAGACAAGGCATCAGTTCTCGCTGCCATAAGAGGCTGTTCCAGGTTGAGAACGCACGTAGAATGAGACGATTGCAACGCCCGCCTAGGCTAAGCCGTCTCACATGCCTGGCTCAAAAGTGAGCTGTCTGGCTGGTCGGGTCTTGACCAACTAGTTGCGGGGTGTCGCTTGGGATGGCGTTGCCTGAACAGCGGTCACCGCTGCTGTGGTGCGTTTTCTCCGCCGGAAGAGAAGGACTGTTGCGAGGATGGCTGCTGCGACCACTGCGAGGATTATTCCGAGAGTTGCCGGGTCTAATGACGGTGCTGTGC
>WNGQ01002120.1_pt1 | contig 25201 bp, 24 predicted proteins | sample 5407661 | NCBI WGS metagenome assembly WNGQ01 (sample SAMN13153382, study PRJNA577476) | soil metagenome | isolation source: 60 cm soil or saprolite under Garry oak tree replicate 2 | place: USA:California | collected 2016-06-15 | reverse complement strand
CTTTCCAAAAATCCGGTGACGACGAGCTTCTACGATGAAAAAGAAAATTGGCGGCCCGGTCATATTGAGCTCGCCGATCGCGCGAACCTGCTCCTGATTGCGCCTGCCACGGCTCACATCATCGCCGAACTCGCGCACGGCCTGTCTGGCCATCCCCTCGCCGCCATTGCGCTCGCCACGCGCGCGCCGATTCTGCTCGCACCCGCCATGAATGGAAAAATGTGGGGGCATAGCGCGACGCAGGAGAATGTCGAAAAATTGAAAGCGCGCGGCGTCGAGTTTATTGGACCGGAAGAAGGAATGCTGGCGTGCGGCTACGAAGGCATCGGCCGGCTGTGGAAGGTGAATGATATCGCGTTCCGCGCAGAGTTCCTGCTCGCTCGTCAGGATAATTTGATCGCGTGAGATTCCTCATCACGGCGGGCCCGACGCGCGAGCCGATCGATCCAGTTCGCTATGTTTCGAATCGTTCGTCTGGAAAAATGGGTTACGCCATCGCCGAAGCGGCTCTCGCCGCCGGACACGATGTCACTTTGATTTCCGGTCCCGTGAATCTCGATCCGCCGCGCGGCGCGCAGTTCGTGTCGATCTTGACCAGTGATGAAATGTACAAGGCTGTTCATCGGTACGCGCGCGCTTGCGACGTGCTCGTGATGTGCGCGGCAGTTGCCGATTACAAGCCGGCAAAAGTTTCCGCGACGAAAATTAAAAAGCGCAACGCAACTCTCTCGATCGAATTGGTTCCCTCACGCGACATTCTCGCGTCGCTTCCAAAACGAGATCGACACTGTCTCGTCGTTGGGTTCGCCGCCGAGACAAATGACCTCGAGGAAAATGCGCAAAAGAAGCTGCGTGCGAAAAATTGCGATATCATCGTGGCGAACGATGTGAGCGGCGCAGATTCGGGAATGGAAAGCGATGCAAATGAAGTCACAATCTTCTTTCGAAACGGCGGAAGAGAAAAAATTTTGCGAGCACCAAAAAAAATTATCGCGCGCAAGCTCGTAAAAATATTTTTAAATTCGCGCGAAAAACGTTTGACAAAAAAAATGTGGTGATTACTGAACTTGTGTAAGTGAAGTCATTCCCAACTCTTCACAGAACTCCGCACGTTGCGGATTGAAAGGGGGGAATCGAGTCGATGGCAAAGAAGAAAAAAGCAGCAAAGAAAAAAACAGCGAAGAGAAAGAGGCACTAAGGCCCAACGCTCGTTAACAGCCCCGAAAGCTTTCGGGGTCGCAATCCCTAACTTCAACCCGGGAGGAGAATTTATTTTCCTCCCGGTTTTTTTTGCGCGTTTCTGTAGGCGTCCGCTCTCTTGGCCGACACGGCGCATGCATGTTTGCAATCTTAGTGCCACGCTTCGCAGAGCGAAAGCGTCTACAGGTTGGAAATAATTTGGCAGAGCTTGAGCGCGATTCTATTTATCTCTCACCATGAAGCATTATCTTGACGCGGCGGAGAAAGCTGCGCGCGCCGCGGGCGAACTGCTTCGTCAAAATTTCCAGCAGCCACTGCGCGTCAACTCCGCCCTGGCTCACGATATTAAATTGGAAATTGACGTTCAATCACAGGAGTTAATCACCAGGTTGCTCCTCGGAGAATTCCCTGAACACGCGCTTTACGGCGAAGAGGGAATCGTCGGCGACCAATTAAGCGAGCACCAATGGGTCGTCGATCCGCTTGACGGCACCGTCAATTATTTCTACGGCATTCCCCATTTTTGCATCTCGATTGCGTTGCGTCTCCGCGGCGAGATCATCGTTGGCGTCATCTACGATCCGATCCGTGAGGAAATGTGGACAGGACAAAAAGGCGAGAGTCCAAAGTTGAATGGCCATCATTTTCACGTGAGCAACCGCGCAGATCTGGCTGAAGCCGTGATTTCCGTCGGACTTGCCAAGACCGGAGAGACAATCGATGCGAACCTTCCGTTGCTCCGGGAAATGGTCCATCGTGTCCGCAAGTGCCGCGTGCTTGGCAGCGCTGCGCTGGACATGGCTTATGTCGCTTGCGGACGTTTCGATGCTTACATTGAACAGGGAATCAGTCTCTGGGATATTGCCGGCGGCTGGCTCCTGATTGAAACCGCCGGCGGAACTGTCGATCTTCGTCCGCGCGAGGACATGAAAGACAAATACCGCATTGTCGCCTCTAATGGGCTGATCGATCTAAAACTTTGACCCGATGATTCGATGTGGAATCGGCTACGACGTGCATCGTCTTGCGAAAGGACGAAGACTCATTCTTGGCGGCGTGGAGATCGCGCATTCGCGCGGACTCGAAGGACACTCGGACGCGGACGTCTTGTCGCACGCAATCGCAGATGCGCTGCTCGGTGCGATTGCCGCGGGCGACATCGGCCAACACTTTCCCGATACGGACAAATCAATTCGCGGCATCAGCAGCATCGAAATCTTGCGCCGGGTGACCGCGCTGCTGGCGAAGAACAAAGCGCGCGCTACCAATGTTGATGTAACAATTCTTGCCGAAGCCCCGAAAATTACGCCACACATTCCAGCGATGCGGAAAATAATTGCGCAGGCAATCGGCGTGCACGAATCGCGCATTGGCATCAAAGCGACAACAAACGAAGGCCTCGGCGCGATCGGCCGTAGTGAAGGCATCGCCGCGATGGCGGTGGCGATGGTCGAGCAAGAATGACTACATTGTCATTCCGAGCGAACTCGAGGAATCTCTTACTGTTAATCAGAAAACAATTAGCGATGTCTCGACTCCGCTCGACATGACAAATGCGCTTTTTTAATACTTACTCGCGCGAGGTGGAGGAATTCGAACCGCGTGATCCAAGCGAACGCAAGGTCAGCATCTATACCTGCGGGCCCACTGTTTACAGCCGCGCCCACATCGGAAATTTTCGAGCCTATATCTTCGAAGATTTGCTTCAGCGGCATCTCGAACTGCGCGGTTACAACGTACATCGCGTGATGAACATGACCGACGTGGACGACAAGACGATCCGCGGCGCGTGCGAGGCGAACATTCCGCTCGCGGAATTTACTGCGCCGTTCAAACAGGCATTCTTCGAAGATATCGAAACTCTGCGGATCAAGCGCGCGGACGAATTTCCCGCTGCGACCGATCAGCATTACATCGACAGAATGATCGAGATGATCGGCACGCTCATCTCGCGCGGTCTCGCTTATCAAGCGGACGACAAGTCGGTTTATTTTCGGATCAACAAATTTCCAGATTACGGAAAGCTCGCGCATTTCGATCTCACGCAGTTGCAATCGACTGGGCGGGTGAAGCACGACGAATACGACAAGGAACACATTGGCGATTTTGCGCTTTGGAAAGCGTGGGATGAAGAAGATGGCGATGTAGGTTGGGAAAGCCCGTGGGGCCGCGGCCGTCCCGGCTGGCACATCGAATGCAGCGCAATGGCAACGGCGTTACTCGGCGATCAGATCGACATCCACTGCGGTGGAGTCGATAACATTTTCCCGCATCACGAAGCGGAGATCGCGCAGAGTGAAGGTGTCACCGAAAAAAAATTTGCGCGCTACTGGCTGCATTGCGCGCATTTGCTGGTCGATGGCCAGAAGATGTCGAAATCGCTCGGAAATTTCTATACGCTGCCGAACCTTTTGGAAAAGGGATACACCGGCCGCGAAATTCGTTACGCGCTGATGCGCGTGCATTATCGCGCGCCGCTGAATTTCACATGGGAAGGAATGGAGGAAGCGCGGCAAGCGCTCGCCCGTATCGATGAGTGGCTGGGGCGGCTGCGTGAAGTGGTCGCAAAAAAATTCGACAACGGAAAAGACAAGACGGGACCCCGGGAGCAATTTGAAGAAGCGCTCGATGATGACCTGAACATTTCCGCAGCGCTCGGTTTTTTATTCGAGACAATTCGCGAAACAAATCGCGCGATGGATCGAAACGAACTCGATGCCTCCTCGGCAAAGGCTTGGTTGGATTGGTGGAAACGCATAAACAATGTTCTCGACCTAGAAATTGAAAACGAAATCCTGCTGCCAGCGGAAGTTGCGCAGCTCGCAAAAGACCGCGAGAACGCAAGGCGGGAAAAAAATTGGAACCAAAGCGACGAATTGCGCGACCGGATCTCTGCGCGCGGGTGGGAAGTTCGCGATACAAAAGACGGCCAAAAACTCACGCCGCGCGGCACGTCGTGATCTGGGTAGCGCATGCGTCTCGCGTGCTGATTGCGGTGTCTCGCCGCAACGAACTTTTCTTCAGTTCGGATATCAAAACAGTTTCGGTAATCGAGAGAAAGTTCGCGATGGCGGGACACCATCGCCAGCACGCGAGACGCGTGCGCTACCCAGACGAGGACGCGCGCCTACCAGAACTAAAGCGGCGCAAATTTGCGCTCGCAGAACGCGTCATGCTCTGGTCATCTTGAGACCTGACAAATGTTTGCGCCCGCCGATTTTCTTGACCTCGAACGCACGGCTCATCCGAAGTTGTTCGAAAACCAGAATTACGTCTGGGATGCGCTCAAACAAATCGCCAGTTATTTGCAATTCCGCTTGAAGCCCGCGGTATTGGGCGAGTTGCTAGGCAAACCATTCATCAGCAATCACGTCTTCATCGGCAGAGGTACCGTCGTGGAGCAAGGCGCGGTGCTGAAAGGTCCGGCATGGATCGGCGAAAACTGTCAGATCCGCAGCGGCTGCTACGTGCGCGAAAACGTGATCGCCGGCGATGGCGTGGTGATGGGAAACTCGTGTGAATTCAAGAATTGCATTCTCTTCGACGAAGCGCAGGTGCCGCACTTTAATTACGTCGGCGATTCCATCCTCGGTCACCACGTTCATCTTGGCGCAGGCGTGATTCTCTCGAACGTGAAACTCGATCATGGCGAGATCGCGGTCGTGACGCCCGATGGCAATATTCCTACTGGTCTAAGAAAATTCGGCGCGATCGTCGGGATCGGTGCTCGGACGCGACTGCATGATTTATCCTGGCGTCAATTTTCGCGGTGTCCTGCCGTACGGTAACGTGGTCAAGCTACGGCAAGAGCTTCAGGTGCTGGACAAACGCGACTGGCCCACAACTTAAAAGAGTGGTCGAAACACGATCTCGAGGCAAGAGGAAGAGGCGTGGCGGATGGGCGGGGATTCGAACCCCGGGTGCCTTTCGGCACACACGCTTTCCAGGCGTGCACAATAGACCGCTCTGTCACCCATCCTTTTTTTGCCGTAGCGGACCCGAAAACGTCCGGGGTTGCACTCTAAAATCCCCGGCGCTCATAGAGCGCCGCTAGAGTTGTCAAAGTTGCAATCGTCGGAACAATTCGTCGAGCGGCAATTGAATGCCGATATAAAATTCACCGAAGTCCGCGTACTCGGCGCTCACCGGATCGAAACGCATTTTGTAAACGATCGCCTTGATCTGAAATGTGTCGCGCGCAAACAAGGTCACGCCCCATTCTGCATCATCGAGGCCAGTCGAACCGGTGATGAGTTGTTTCACTTTCCCGGCGAATTCGCGGCCGACCGCCGCGTGTCCCTTCATTAGTTTGCGGCGCTCATCGTATGGCAGCGCATACCAATTGCGCTGCTCGCCGCGGCGTTTGCTCATATTATAGAAGCACACCACCGGCCAATCGGGCAACGTGGGATAAACGCGCTCCTGCCGGTAATGTTTTATCCGTTCACGAAACGATTTCATCGCTTCCGCGAACTTCTCCGATTCCGGCTTGATGTTTTCCTCCTTCTCGAGGGTCTGCGCGTATTCTTCCTCGGTTGTGATGTACTCGCTCTCCTCGGTGAGCGAGAGATAGCTGTAAACGGGCGTCAGCACATCGGCGCCCAACGATACCGAGAGTCGCTTCTCGATCTTGTTGGCGTTGTGCAGATCGGGCGTAATTAGCATGAATCCAATGTCCGACTTCGGTGTTATCATGCTGAGGATGAGCAATTGCGTCGAATCCATTGCGCGCACTTCCTGCACAAGCGACGAAAGATTCGTCTTGGCAGCGTTCTGCTCTTCCCGGCTGAGCAACTGCCATTGACCGTACTCGATCCGGTAAAACAAATGCAGACAATGCCAGCCTTCCTCGGGAACGAGCGCATTCTTGTCAGTCATAGCGCTAGTCTCTCCCGCGCGGAGTCGCGGTCAAGGGTAGCGCACTGCCTGCCCTGAGCGTAGTCGAACGGGCGTCTCGCGTGCTGGCGAGCGCGTCCCGCGATCGCGAACTTTTCTTCGGCATTATTCTTTCGTGCGGCCGGAATCGAGGGCAAAGTTCGTTTTGGCGGGACGCCAACACCAGCGCGTGAGACCGGTGCGCTACCCGGACGGTCGCTCATCCGCGATAGGGCTTTCCGCACGCGGCAAATGCGCCATGCAATATTCCTCGCCGTCGCGCGCGACGCGGAAATCGAGATTCGGATCGCTTAATTCCGTCGCTCCGCAGACTGCGCATTTATGAAGTGGTTCGGCTTCGCTGCGAGACTCGCGAGCAAAACGTTTGCGGCGCGCCGAGACTTCCCCACGGTGCCGCGCCTCGTAAATGATCTCCGGGCCAAAAAAGATCAGATAATTCATGAATGCCGCCACCAGCGCCATGCGATAGGAATTTGGGTTCACGAAAAATCCAAATAGCAAAAAGGCGGCTGAAACCCAGGCGAGCCATTTGATTTTCACCGGCAAGATAAACAAAATGTAAATCACCTGATCGGGATAAAACCGCGCAAACGCGAAAAACAAGGACGCGAACAACATTGAATTGGAAAATCTCGCGCCGAAGAAAAATGCAGCGGCCGTCGTGCCGATCACTCCGACAAAAAAATAAAGCGTCAGTCGAAAAGCGCCCCACGCCTGTTCGAGTCCGTCGCCAATAAACCAGAGAAACCAAAGGAAAAGAATGATCCACAAAAAGCTGGCGGTTTGCGGGAGAAAAATATAAGTGACCAGCCGCCAGACTTCCCCATGGAGGACACGCGCCGGATCCAGATCGAGCACGAAGCTAAAATCCGGATTCAGCCGCACCAGCATGAACACCAGCGCGGTGAGGCCCACGACGATCCGCATCAATCCCGAGACTGCAAGAAAACCGAGGCGTCGTTCGAGTTTATCCAGCCAAGCCATTGTGTTGCGGCACGGTAGAGGAGCATGGCGCAGCTTCAAGGTGGATCGAGCAGTCCGTTGCTCGATGCTAATTAGGCGGCGAAGCCGCATTTTAACATCGCCCGCAGAGCGACCGATCCACCTTTGACTGTGCAGACCCGACGCTTAGCTTCAACGCGTGAGCGAGACCGCGCAAAAAACAACGCCGCTGTACCCAGAGCATGTGCGGCGCGGCGCAAAAATCATTCCGTTTGGCGGGTGGCTAATGCCCGTGCAGTACACGAGCATTATGGAGGAACATCAAGCCGTGCGAAACAACGTCGGGATCTTCGATATTTCGCACATGGGACAATTGATCGTCGAGGGAACCGGCGCGCGCGCATGGCTCAATACGATTCTCACAAACAATATTGACAAGGTCGAAGTCGGCACAGGCCAGTATACTTTTCTCCTCAGCGAGCGCGGCGGAATCATTGATGATCTGATCGCTTACCGGATCGACGAGGAGAAATTTCTGCTCGTCGTGAACGCATCCCGCACCGATGAAGATTTCGCCTGGCTGGAGAAACAGACCGAGGAAGGGCGATCTCCAGAACACCCCGGCGGACCGGAGATCGCCGCTCCTTGTAAAGATGTCGATCTAAAGAATCGCAGCGCGGATTTTGGCGGAGTCGCCATTCAAGGGCCGCGCATCGCGGAATTATTTCATGCGCTCTTCGGAGAGCACGTCGATCTTCCGCCGCGAAATCACATTGTCGATCTTGAGTTCGGCGGAACAAACGTTTCCGTCGCGCGGACCGGTTACACCGGAGAGGACGGCGTCGAAGTTTTCTTTCGCGCCGGCGATGCCACGAAATTCTGGAACGCCGCGCTTGAAAAAGGCAAACCGTTTGGAATCAAACCGTGCGGGCTCGGCGCCCGTGATACATTGCGTCTGGAGATGTGTTATCCGCTCAACGGTTCGGATTTGTCGCCAGAACGGAATCCGATCGAGGCCGGCCTCGGTTTCTTTGTCGATCTAACAAAGCCAAACTTTATCGGCCGCGACGTTTTGCTGCGAACGAAACAAAGCGGCCCGCGAGAAAAGCTCGTTCCGTTTCGGATGAAGGAGAAAGGACCGCCGCCGCGGCCGCATTATTCCGTTTTCGAAAACGGCGAGCGCATCGGCGAAGTGACCAGCGGCACGCTTTCTCCGAGCTTGAACTGGGGCGTCGGCATGGCGTATGTCTCGGCACCGCACGCGAAGATCGGCGCCCAGATCGACATCGAAATTCGCGAAAGGAAATTTCCCGCCATCATCGAAAAGAAACCGCTCTACAAAAAATCATGAATGTTCCCGACGATTTGCTTTATACCGAGACCCACGAATGGATTAAGCGCGAGGGTGAGAACGTCCGCATCGGGGTCACCGACCATGCGCAATCTGAATTGACTGACGTCGTCTACATCGAGCTTCCGAAAATGGATCGGCAAGCAAACCCGAAGGAGGCGATTGCCGTTGTCGAATCGGTGAAAGCGGCGAGCGACATCTACGCGCCAGTGAAAGGCAAAGTTGTCGAAGTAAACAAAGCGCTCGAAGCAGACCCGGGGTTAATCAACCGCGAACCCTACGGCCAGGGTTGGATTTTCGTTCTCAAGATCGACAACGCCGACGATCTCAAGCAATTGAAAGACGCAGCAGCGTATAAGGAGCAGATCGGCTAGTGGTCATGTGACGCCTGGACCAAATTCGTTCCCAGAAGGCTGGAGACGGTGTTAATTTAAGAGCGCAAGGATGATGGTATTGAATCCAAACGCGAGCACACTCTGCAGGAGTGCCAGCCGCCGCATCCGGTGTGAAGTAATTTGCACATCCGACACTTGGCAGGTCATGCCTATAACGAACGAAAAGTAGGCAAAATCGAAATAATCCGGCATCCGCTCTCCTGGAAAAACAAGCCCGCCAGCATGTCGACTTTCGCCTGGTTGGTCGCTATCGCCATAAAAAGCGTGGGCGTAGCGCAACCCGAAAACGGTGTGCATAAGACTCCAAGACAACCGTCCCTAGCCCTAACATGAGATGCCCCGTGAAGTGACCGCGCGTCTCGCTCCCGCCTACGCTTACCAGAAATCCCACCGCGAACAAAGCCGCGCACGCCGCCACGACGACAAAGACGAAGAGCACGGTCCGCCCAACATCCTGCTTTTGAGCACGAGCCCGCAACTTCTGCTGCGGCGTGATCAAGATTGTTAGCCACGCCGAGGCGAGAACGAAAAAGGCAAAAGTATCCCAAGCCGCAATTACGTCAGTTGGAAGACGCACGTGGTTCCGTAAAGAAAAGAAAACGGCAGCTCCGGCGGCGCTCCCCAAAATCATCCGATGCCGAGCATCGTGACCAGCAATCGAATCGATCAGGCCTGCCATACGTCGACGCATTAAATGATAGCGGTGCGCTCCTGCAAGCAACACTCCCTAACTAGTCAATTTGCTTTTTAATGGCGAAACCCATGTAACCCCAGCGACCCCATTCGTAATGCGATGTGCGCTGCGGGTCGCGCCGTCCGGTTTTTTTATCGTGCGCGTACGTCTTGGCGACAAATTCGGGGAAGGCAGCGTTCATCTGCACATCGTGCGAAACGAGCAATCCGCCGTCGCGCAGCCGCGGCCAGAACTGCCGAAATTCCCAGAGCATGTGCCTGCAGCTATGCGAGCTATCGTGCAAGAACATGTCGATCGGTGACGGCAGTTGATCGCGCTTGAGGAAATCTTCTACCTTGCCGCGCATTGGCACGAATCCGCCTGAGGCGGATCGCAATTCGTCGGGAATCAAAGCGCCCTGGTCGCAATCTTCGCTCCACTCGATGCTGTACAGCTTGGCTGTCGTGAGTTTTTCATCTGCGAGTGCTTTCAGGATAAATGCCGAAGACATCCCAATGAACCCACCCGACTCGACCACCACCGCCGGCCGGAGCCACCGCACCAACCCGTAGAGCGTTGCGCAATCGAGCGCCCCCATCAGCCCCTGACTGCCGTACGCGTCACGGCGCCGGATCATTTCCGCCATGAAATCGCTGGTTCGAATTTCTGCGGCGAAACGCGCTACGGCGTCCCAAATACCGTAAAAAGGCGTCGAACCTTCCTCGTTCTTATTCGCTTTCTTCGGCCGACGACGCCACCAGGGTCGCCGGAGTACACGCATTGTTTCCATCGATCCGAGAGGCGAAAACATTCGCTGACCTTTCAGCTGACGCGAATCTTTATTTCCTCTGTTCATGGGGAACGGAAATCAGATCGAGAGCGATGACACGCCAATTCCTTGAAATGTCGACGCAGCGGCGGTCAAGTCGTCCTTTTCTCTGCGGCGACGCTGTGCTTAATTCTTTGTTTGCCCGTGAGCAGCAAACCGAAACAGCGTGAGACAGAGCTAAACTTTGAGGGTGCGATGGATCGGCTCGAAGCGATTGTTGAGCAGATGGAATCCGGCAAACTGCCCCTGGAAGAGCTGATTGTGCGCTACGAAGAAGGAATGAATCTGGTGAAAATTTGCCAGGAACGACTTGCCAACGCCGAGCAAAAGATCGAAATCATTGCCCGCAACAGCGCGGGCAAAACCGTAGTGAAAGATTTCGAACCAACGCAAGAAGCGGCAGCAGCAGCCAGCGCCGTCGATGAATCCGAAAGCACAAATGATGAAATCAAACTCTTCTGAATCTTCCGCGCCTGCGCCCTTGCTCGACGGAATCCGTTCGCCCGCCGATATCAAAGCGCTTCGCGAACAAGATCTCCCGCAGCTCGCGCACGAAGTGCGTGATGAGCTCATTAACGTCCTGTCGCAAACCGGAGGTCATCTGGGGCCAAATCTTGGCGTAGTAGAATTGACGATCGCCTTGCATCGCGTCTTCGACACCCCCCGTGATCGATTTGTCATGGACGTGAGCCATCAGGGTTACGTCCATAAAATGTTTACCGGTCGGCTCGATCGTTTTTCTACAATGCGACAGTTCGGCGGCCTCAACGGGTTCCTCTTACGGACCGAAAGCGAGCACGATTGCTATGGCGCTGGCCACGCTGGGACGGCGCTTTCCGCCGGCCTCGGCATGGCGGTGGGACGCGATTTGAAGGGAGGCAACGAGAATATCGTGGTGGTGGCGGGCGACGCCGCCTTCACCTGCGGCATTAGCTACGAAGCGCTCAACAACGTGAAAGCGCATACGAAGCGCTTCATCGTTGTGCTCAACGACAATGAATGGTCGATCGCAAAAAACGTTGGTGCAATCGCAAACTACCTAAACAGCATTGCGACGAGTCCGACCTTTACGCATTTGCACGAGAAGGCGCGCCATTTCGTGCGCGCGATCGCCGGAAAATCGGTTGCTGAGTTTGCGCATAAAGTGGAGGAAAGCGTAAAAGGTCTGATCGTGCCGAGCGTCATTTTCGAGGAACTCGGTTTGCGTTACTACGGGCCGATCGATGGGCACGATATTCCGTTGTTGATTCGGACATTCGAGTTTTTGAAAACACAGGAAGAGCCGGTCCTGCTGCACATTCTCACCAAGAAAGGCAAAGGATATGAGCCGGCCATTAAACAGCCGGATAAATTTCACGGTCTCGGCAAATACAAAATGGAGACCGGCGAGACCGCGCCGACACCGACGCCGACCTACTCGGAAATTATCGGCAAGACGCTTGCGAAGTTCGCGGAGACGAATCAGAAGCTCGTCGCGATCACGGCAGCAATGCCGAGCGGAACCGGCCTCTCGCATTTTGCAAAGGCGCATCCAGCACGTTACTTCGACGTGGGAATCGCGGAAGAGCACGCGGCACTTTTTGCCTGCGGCCTCGCGACACAAGGGTTGACGCCGTTTCTCACGATTTATTCTACGTTCTTCCAGCGCGCCTACGATATGGCGATCCACGACATGGCGATCCAAAAGTTAAACGTCAAGCTCTGCATGGACCGCGCCGGATTAAGCGGTGACGACGGCCCGACACATCATGGTCTGTTCGACATCGGCTACCTGCGGCACATCCCGAACTGGGTACACATGCAGCCGAAAAACGAAGACGAATTCGTGGACATGCTTTGGACGATGGCTCACTACAACTCCGGTCCCATCGCCGTTCGCTATCCACGAGGTTCGGGGACAGGGGCGCAAATCAAAGCAGAACCGAAACTTCTCGAGATCGGCAAGGCGGAAGTCGTGCAACATGGGCGCGAGGTGGCGATCTTTGGATTGGGCAACATGTTTGAGGTTGCCGAAGAAGCCGCGCGCAAACTTGAAGAGAAAGGAATTTCCGTTGCGCTGATCAATCCGCGCTGGATCAAGCCGATGGACACCGGGACGCTCGAATTTTTCGCTCGCAGTGTGGAAGTCGTCTGCACGATCGAGGATCATGTTTTGCACAACGGGTTTGGCTGCGCGGTGATGGAACATTTGCACTCACAAATGATCAACACGCCGGTGGTGCGCATCGGTTGGCCTGATCAATTCATCGAGCACGGCGCCGTTCCAATTCTGCGCAAGAAGCACGGCATCACAGCCGACGCACTAGTTGAAAAGGTGCCCCCGCTATTGCGCAAAAAATCCAGCCTCCGGCCGACTGCGGCCTAATTCAGGCTCACGAGCATGGCGACCCCAGCCGAGAACGATTGCGCTGCGGTTTGCAGTTTGGACCATCGCCATAGCACATGCGCCTCGCAGGCGACGTTAACGTCTCGTCGTCCCGGTCTTGATTGAGTCCGCTTGTGTATTTCTGCTGGCTGTCCGCGGAAAGAACGGGCAATCATTCGCGAACATGAACATCCGACCCCTTCCTCTCGCCGTATCTTTCGTCATGTTTGGGGTTGTTGCCACGCGATCCGCCATGGCAGACGATGCGATTTCGCAGGATGAACTTGTTCGCCGCACCCAGGAGCTGTTCGATGCCGTTGTCCCAGGCGACGCAGAGCCATGGAAAAAATATTTCGCTGATGATTGCATCTTTTCCGATGAAAAAGGACGCACCCTGGACAAGGCCGCGCTGGTTGCCGACATCACACCACTGCCACGCGGCTATTCTGGCACGATCAAGATCGCTAAAGTGCAAAGCATCATCCATGGGGACACCGCGATCCTGAGTTACGATCTCGATGAGACCGAAACGGTTTTCGGCCAAAATCTCACTGCTCGTTATCACAGCACTGACACTTGGCTGCGACGTAACGGCACGTGGCAGATCGTGGCCACTCAGGCCATGCGCTATTACGAAGATCCCGCAGTCGGCAAGGGCGACCCAAAAAAGTTTGCGGACTTTGTTGGCACCTACGAGCTGGCACCCGGACAAACCAGAATCGTTTCCACCGAGGGCGAAAAGTTGTATGTCGAGCGAAAAGGCAAACGCGAGCAACTCCTGCCCGAGACTGCGGATATCTTTTTCCGTAAGGGCGTGGAGGGTCGCGTTCTGTTTCGCTACGCCGATGACAGAAAGGTCGATGCTCTCATCGATCGCCGGAACAACGAAGACATCGTCTGGCGCAAAACAAAGTAAATGGTCGCGCGGATGTACGGCTGACAAGGAGGCCGGCCAGAGCATTGGCGACGAAACCGGAAAATTCTCAACAAAAAGCGAAGGGCGCCTTCGTTTCCGAAAGCGCCCTTCATATTTGATGGCGGTAAGCCGAATTCTGTCGGCGTGATTGCTCACGCGGATGATCATTTATCTCCCCCCGCTTTCGCGGGACGCCCGACGCGCTTGAGCGCATCGTGATGCGACGATACCCGAGGATCAACCCCGAAAAGGTTCGGGGTGTACGGGCCGGCTGCCCTCCCTCTGTTTTGTCTTGCACCGCATGGGGTTTTTCCTGCCTCGCGAATTGCTCCGCGAGCGGTGAGCTCTTACCTCGCCTTTTCACCCTTACCTGATCTTTGTTGCCAAAGAACCGGCGGTGTCTTTTCTGTGACACTTTCCGTCACCGCGATCTTACAACTGCGGTGCCCGCGTGTTTTACGCGGCATGTCGCCGTATGGTGTTCGGACTTTCCTCCAGCAAGCCGCAAGCGGCTCACCAGCGATCATCTGCCATCGGCGGTAATTTAGCATGATTACTATCGAAGAAAAGAGAACCGCGGATTATGCGGATGAAAACGGTTGTATCCACATGCGCTGCGCCGAAGAGCAAGAGGGCGCTGGCCCGGCGGTTTGCAACTTCTTCTAACGTCGAGAGATGTCTCGACCCGTTCGACTTCGCTCAGGGCAAGACTCCCGCTCGACATGACAAGAACTAGAAGGGCGGCGGCACGGTCATAAAGAAAATCGTGATCATTACGAGTGCGATCACCAATTTGCCGATCATTCCGCCGAGATTTCCCAACAAACTTCCCCAGCCTGCCCGGCCGGCGTCGATCATTCTTTTGCCGGCAACGAATTCTCCCAGGATCGCGCCAATCACCGGTGCAACAAACAAGCCGACGATTCCGAAAAAGATGCCGATGAGTGCGCCAAGAATAGCGCCGAACATCCCCCATTTTGTCGCTCCAAAATACCTGGCGCCAAAGTAACCGCTTAGAAAATCGAGCGCATATGTCGCGAGGGTCAGGAGTACAAGAACGACGATGGTCCGCCAACCGATACTTTTCTCTGGGCCAAGCATGATGCGGTGAATGATCGCCGCGGCCAGAATGATCGTCGTTCCCGGGAACACCGGCAGGACCGTGCCGATAAGACCGGCGGCGAATAGCACGATTGTGATCAGCCACCAGAGAAGTTCCATGAACCGTGGATCGTAACGCGTGAATCGAGAATCGCGAAGAGCCCTCCGCTAACGAATCACGATTTCGCGAATCACCATCTTCTTTTTGACCGGCTACATGTCGATCTTATACTGAAAGTCCACACTGAACTCAAAACCGGAGAATTTGTTATGCCACTTGCAGCTGGAACCAAAGCGCCAGATTTCACGTTGTCGACCAAGACCGCTGACAGACCGAAGCAGATCAGGTTGAGCGATAATTTCGGAAAACGAAATACGCTGCTCCTTTTTTTCCCGATGGCTTTCACCGGCACATGCACGGCTGAAATGTGCGACGTCAGTAATGGCCTGAACGCTTACACCGATCTGAACGCTGCCGTTTATGGAATTAGTGGCGACAATCCATTTGCACAGGAGGCGTGGGCGCAAAAAGAGAAGATCACGGTTCCGCTGCTCAGCGACTACGAACATAAAGTCGCGAAAGCATATGACGTGATGTACGACTCCTTTCTGCCGGAACTGAATCTCGGAATGGCGGGCGTAGCGAAACGTTCGGCGTTCATCATCGACAAGAACGGCGTCATTCAATTCGCGGAGAGCAACGACGATGCGAGACAGTTGCCTAACTTCGACAAAATTAAGGCAAAGCTGGCGGAATTAAAATGATTAGCATGCGTCACAGTTGAAAATGCACGACGAATTTAAGACGCTGACGAAATTCGACGCGGGCGAAGGCCGTCAAGGTTTTCTTTTTTCGCTGCCTGCTCTGGAAGAGCAAGGTATCGGCAAAATTTCGCGTTTGCCCGTGAGCATTCGGATCGTGCTCGAATCAGTCCTGCGAAATTGCGACGGAAAAAAAGTCCGGCGCAAAGATGTCGAGACACTTGCGAACTGGAACGCGAAATCGCCTGCGAATGCCGAAATTCCATTCGTCGTCGCGCGCATTGTGCTTCAGGATTTCACCGGCGTGCCGCTGGTTGTGGATCTTGCGGCGATGCGCAGCGCAGTGAAGCGACTCGGCGGCGATCAGAAAATCATCGAGCCGCTCGTGCCTGTCGATCTGGTGGTTGATCACTCGGTGCAAGTCGATTTCTTCGGTTCGGCGCGAGCGTTGCAACTTAACTTGGAAATGGAATTCAAGCGCAATCGCGAGCGTTATCAGTTTCTGAAGTGGGGACAGCAAGCTTTCAAAACTTTCCAGCTCATCCCGCCGGGCATTGGCATCGTTCACCAGGTGAATTTGGAATATCTGGCAAAAGGCGTTCTCTCCTCTCAACCCTCAACTCTCAACTCTCAACTCTTCTTCCCGGACACGCTGGTCGGCACCGACTCGCACACGACCATGATCAACGGGCTGGGCGTGGTTGGCTGGGGCGTAGGTGGAATCGAAGCAGAAGCCGGCATGCTAGGTCAGCCGGTTTATTTTTTAACGCCGGAAGTAGTGGGCGTGCATTTGACCGGGCAGTTGCGCGAAGGCGTCACCGCAACGGACCTGGTGCTGTACATCACGCAATTGCTGCGCGCGCAAAAAGTCGTCGGGAAATTTGTCGAATTTTATGGCGACGGCGCGGCATCCCTGCCAGTTCCTGATCGCGCGACGATTGGAAACATGTCGCCCGAGTACGGCGCGACGATGGGATATTTCCCGGTCGATCAAGAATCGGTGGATTACTTGCGGGCCACGGGGCGCAGCGACGAGCGATGCAGGGCATTCGAAAATTATTTTCGTGCGCAAAAGATGTTCGGCATGCCACGTAAAGGAGAAGTCGATTACAGCTCCGATATCGATGTGGATTTGGCGGACGTGCAGCCGAGCGTCGCCGGACCAAAGCGGCCGCAGGACCGGATCAATTTGCCGGAACTCGGGAAGACATTTCGCGCATTGCTCGAGAAACCGGTGAGAGATGGCGGCTACGGAAAAGTAAAGGTCGATCTTCGCGAAAAACATCTGGTGGAATTGAACGGAAGCCCGCCCCGCAACGGCGAGATGGCTTCGAGCGATACAAAGGAAGATCAAGGAATTAATCCGGGCGACGAGTGGAATAAGATCGAGATGGTGGCAAACCGGCCGACGCCCGATACGCGAAAAGAAATTGAAGCTGAATCCAGCGATGTGTTCGCACATGGGCACAGTCGCATCGGTCATGGCAGCGTCCTGATCGCGGCGATCACGAGCTGCACGAATACGAGCAACCCAAGCGTGATGATCGCAGCCGGTTTATTGGCAAAGAAAGCAGTCGAGCGCGGTCTGCATGTTGATCCTGCGGTGAAAACCTCGCTCGCGCCCGGTTCGCGGATTGTTTCCGATTACCTCGACAAAACCGGACTGCAAAAATATCTCGATCAGCTCGGATTCAATCTCGTCGGCTACGGTTGTACCACCTGCATCGGCAACTCCGGGCCGCTGCATCCAAAAATCGAGAGAGCGATCCACGAATTCGATCTGGTTGCAGCCTCGGTGCTCTCGGGCAACCGAAATTTCGAAGCGCGTGTGCATCAAAACATCAAAGCGAATTTTCTCATGTCTCCCCCGCTGGTGGTTGCTTTTGCGCTGGCGGGGCGAGTGAATATCGATCTTTCGCGCGAGCCGCTCGGGAAAGACAAAGATGGGAAAGAAACGTTCCTGCGCGATCTCTGGCCGAATCTCAGTGAGATCAAGAAGACCATGCAATCCGCCCTCAGGCCGGAAACGTTTCGCAAACTTTATCGCGATTTCGCAGATCAAAACCCGAAGTGGAACGAAATTCCATCAAGCGCGGGCGACATTTACGAGTGGGATGAGAGGAGCGATTACATTCACGAACCGCCGTTCTTCGAGAATTTCTCGATGAAGCCCGGACATATTGAGGAAATCCGCGGCGCGCGCGCACTTGGGATTTTCGGCGATTCAGTCACGACCGATCACATTTCCCCCGCGGGCGCGATCAAGGCCACATCGCCGGCGGGGCAATATCTGGTTTCGCGCGGAATTGAGCACGCCGATTTCAACAGTTACGGCAGCCGGCGTGGAAACGATTTGGTTATGACACGCGGAACATTCGCGAATGTTCGGATCAAAAATTTAATGGTGCCCGGAACAGAAGGCGGAATCACCCTTCATCAACCGAGCGGCGAGCAGATGTCGATCTTCGACGCGGCGATGAAATACGCGGAAACAAAGACGCCATTGATCATCCTGGCTGGTCACGAGTATGGCACTGGTTCATCACGCGACTGGGCGGCGAAAGGGACGCGTTTGTTGGGCGTGAAAGCGGTAGTGGCCGCAAGTTTCGAGCGAATTCACCGATCCAATCTCGTCGGGATGGGCGTGTTACCATTGCAATTTCCCGATGGAACAACGGCGCAATCGCTTGGTCTCGACGGTTCGGAAATCTTTTCGATTACCGGGTTGTCTGATGAAGTTAAGCCTGGGAGAAATGTAACACTCGAGATCGAGGGTAAAGGTCGGCAAAAGCGCTCGGTGTCCCTGAAATTACGGATCGACACGCCAATCGAGATTGATTACTACCGGCACGGCGGGATTCTGCCGTTTGTGTTGCGGCGGTTACTGGCGCGAAAATAAGCCGCTCGTTAGATATCAGTAAAGGATTCCTCAACGGAGCCTGTCCTGAGCGAAGTCGAAGGGCTCGGAATGACAAAGAATCAGCATGGCGGGATTCTGCCGTTCGTGCTGACGCAGTTACTGAGTCGAAAGCCTGATTTCGGCTGGTTACGGACCGCCGCTACAAAAGAATAGATCTTCGCTGGACGGTAATCGGCGAACCATCCACGATGAATGCGGACCGCGGCGGGCTTCCCAACGTTTCAACAAATTCTTCGCCGTAAAGTGTGGCGACGTCCGCGCAAAATTCGAAACTATTTGTGTTCCACATTTTCCAGCGCGGGTGCTCGACCCTGTATTCGCTACAGCCAGCCTGCACACGCGTGTAACCCCAGTGGTGTTGGGTGATGAATTCGGCGTGCGAACCGGCTGGAATGGATTGGGCTTCGCCGGTTCCACTCACCTTGAGCGATTCCCATTTCTGCCCGCGTCGCCAGCTGTATTCGGCGGAAACCCGCGCTCCATCATCGACGATCGCGTGTCGCATCGGCAACGTGACATACGGTTCACCGTAAAATGCGCGGGCGACGAGCGCGATCGCGTGGCGCGGAATGAGCTTACGGACAAAAACAACGCCGCGCCGCCACGTGTCAGCCGATTTTTTCCGAACATAGAAGCGCAAATTCACTTCCTCGAAATTCCGATGCAGCGGGATGGGAAAGCCGAGCAAGCGCGTGTCGAGAAAGAGTAAACCAACAATACTCAGAAACGTTTGGCCGTTTTCGTAATCGATCTCGGTACCGATCGGAACGAGTGGACTAATCAGACGAGGATCGACCACGTAATTGAGCATCGCCAGATAACGCCAGTTGGCGGTGAGAAATGGTTTCACGGAATGCAGGCCTACGGAAACGGTGAGAAATTCCGAACGATTTGAATTCGCCGCGCATATTTGTCATGTCGAGCGGAGTCGAGACATCTCTTATTGGTCATCCGAACGATTTGATAATTTCACAGTGAGAGATTTCTCGACTTCGCTTTCGGCTTCGCTCGAAATGACAAGAAACGAGACTCCTCTCGACTTTCGCTCAGGGCAGGCTTTCGCTTGAAATGACAAGGCAGGTGGGACTGAGCGGCGCGAGAATCCGAGGAATTTCGGCCACCTGGTCACTGCAACAATTTCTCCAGTGACGGATCGGGCTGGGTGCCGAGCGCAGTGGCCCTGGCGTAGTGTCGTTTGGCTAATTCTTTCGAAGCGGGTTGCGTCGTGGCGAGAATGACCGCCAGATTAAAATGGGCGTCTGCGTAATCAGGATTGTTTGCGATAGCCTGAAGGATTTCCTTTTCGGCCTCCTGCTGCCGTCCGTTTTGGCCCGCGGTAATGCCGAGATAATTGTGAGCAGTGGCGCTCTTTGGATTGATCTCGACCGCCTGGCTTAATTCGGCGCGCGCGCGGTCGAACTTGGATTGCCGATAATAAACAATTCCCAGCCTGGTGTGCAAAAACTCATCGTTGGACGAAATCGCCAGAGCCTTTTTCAGAGTTGATTCCGCCGAGCGAAACTTGCCGCTGCGAAGATAAACCACGCCGAGGTTGGAAAGCGCGTAAAGGTTTTTGGGGCTGTTGGCCAGGATCTCCTGATATTGCTTTTCGGCCGTCCGATATTTGCCCTGATCGAAACTCTCTTTCGCCGCCCGTGCAACATTCTGCAGATCATCTGGCACGTCCGGTTTGACGTCGCTGAGCGGCGTAGCGTCGTTGGAGTTATCGGTCGTCGCGCCACCTCTGTCGGGAGGCAATTTTTCTTTTGTATCCGCCTCAGCGATCTTGACCGGGTCTGCCGACGACTTTTTTGCAAAAATAAAGCTCGCCTTCAATATGCCGGGGTTTTCGTTTGAAATGGAGACCACTGGCTGCCGCAGTAAAGCGAGCTCTTCGCTGCTCAATTTTGTGACCGGCTGCGCGAGGAATTCGATCTGCTTGTTCAAAGCATCCGATTTAATTTTCAATTTCGCCAACTCTGCCAGCATGAGTTCCTTTGTCTGATAGCGGTGCGCTTCTTCCTGGCGTTCGCGCACAATGATGTTTCGCAGGAGCTCGTTTTCTTTGGCCAACCGCGCCGTTTCCTCGCTGTCTGCGCCGGCGAGCTTCGCATTCTGCACCTGGAAATTGGCCTCATCCAGTTGAACGCGAAGCTCGGCGACTCTGGCTTCGAAATATTGATTTTGTTTCTGAGTTTCGGTCAATTGCTGTTGAAGCTGAGCCACCTGCCGTTTCGCTTTGTCAAATTCCGCGGCATTTTTCGATGGATCGCCAAGTTTCCGCACGGTCTTCTCTGCATTTGCCAGTTTCTGTTGTAAATCGTCATTCTGGGCAAGCAGTACCTGGACCCGCTGTCCTTCTTCCTTCGCGCCCTTCAACTGAGCGAGCGCGTCGTCGCGTTCCCGGCCAAGAGTCGCGATTTGCTTGCTTGCCTCGGCGAATTTTGTGTTGGCCTCGTCCCTTTGCTTTTCTGCCGTAACCCGCGCCCCTTCAGCGGCGGCAACGGCATCTTTCAGGCGAGCGACTTCTCCGCGTAATTGGAGTTGCTCCCGGGCACTACTGTCTCGCGACGATTGCAGCGCTTTTAACGACCCCTGAACCTGTGCGAGTTGATCGCGAACCTGACCCTCTGATTTCTTGGATTTATCGATTTCATTTTGTGTTTTCTCGAGTTTGGAAGCTGTTTCCTTCAGGCGAACGTTTACCAGTTCCTTTTCCTTCCGTGCGGTCTCGAGATCGCTGCGCGATTTTTCAAGCGCTGCTTCCAGTTGATCGACCTTGCTGCGCAATTTTTTGGTTGCATCTTTGATTGCGGCGTCGCTCGAGATTTCGGCTCCCTGCGGCGCCACGACTTCGGGCCCTGGTTCCGACCATGCCTCACTTTCGGGAAGCGAGGGGGCAATTTCTGGTAAACGACTTGGACCCGCTGTCAGATCATCTTGCCTCGACATCCTCGCTTGAATTCGCAGGATGCCCTCGCCGATCTTACGGGCGCGATATTCCACGATGGCCGGCTGCCAGTCAGCGTGCGATTTGCGCAACTCCTCGATCAAGCTTCCGGCAAATCGATATTTGGCCAGGGCCGTCTTAAACCGGTTTTCGTGCTCCAGTTTTTCGCCTTGTTGGGCTGACAGGTAGGCTTTAAGAAAAATTTCGCTCGGATCGTCTTGCTGTGCGCCCAACTGGTTGAACGGCGGCAGCAAGAAAAAGCCGACAAGCAAAATCGGGCCGATTCGCTCCAGGCGAGAACGGGGCGGAATCATAATCCAGCTGCGCAAGTTACAATCCACGGTTCCTTGGCTCTCAGAATGAAGAGGCCGGCCGGAAAAAGCGAGCCCTTTATCTTTGCAAAACGAGATTCGAATCTTAAAATCTGTTTTCGGCGTCAAAACGATGGTGGCCGTAGCTCAATGGTAGAGCCCCAGATTGTGGTTCTGGTTGTTGCGGGTTCGAGTCCCGTCGGCCACCCTTTTTGCCAGAATGTGAATAGTGATCGGTGACTAGTGAATGGTGGATCCTCGGTACAATTCACCAATTACTTATCATCATTCACCAGCGAAGTGCCTGTAGCTCAACTGGATAGAGCTTCTGACTTCGGATCAGAAGGTTGGGGGTTCGAATCCCTCCAGGCACGCGGCTTGATCGGAAATGATTATTTGTGTTTGGCCCAAATCCAGACGAGGGTAGCCGCCTATTGGATCAAGTTCTGTTCTGTTCGTTGCGTGGTAGATCGTCAAGTGAGGTTTTCCTCAGTGGTGGTTTGAAACCCGATTCCCGGGAACGGCTCTGTAGCTGGCAGTTATTTTCCAAAATCAAGTCACAATGAAACTATATGTAGGAAATCTCTCCTTTGAGACCACCGAGAACGATCTTCAGGATCTTTTCGAGCAACACGGCAAAGTCGCCGAAGTCGCGCTGATGATGGATCGCATGACGGGCAAGTCCCGCGGCTTCGCATTCGTCACGATGAACGACGCCACTGAAGCTGCTGCGGCCATGGCTGCGCTCAACGGCAAGGAAATTGCCGGGCGCACACTCTCGGTCAACGAGGCACGCCCGCGCGAAGAGCGCCCGCGTCCATCTGGCGGCAACCGGCGTTACGCCGATTTTCGCCGGTAAGAAGGATTATTCAGCCGGCCCTGAAAGGTTTCGGGGCCGGCTGTCCATCAAATATAATGAATTTAGAAAAAGCTATCGAGGTAGAAGGGATAATCATGTCCGTTCTTCCCGGCACAATGTTTCGCGTCGCGCTCGCAAATAAACATCTCGTGCTCGCCCACATTTCTGGAAAAATGCGCAAACGATTTATCCGCCTCACGATTGGCGACCGTGTGAAACTCGAAATGTCTCCTTACGATATCGACAAGGCGCGTATCGTTTATCGGCTCGCATAAAAAATGAAATTTTTTGCAACGACTTCACCACGCAAGGTAAAAACCGGGCCTGTCATTAAACGGCTTCTCGTGCGGTGTCCTTCCACCGCGAAACTCACCGCGACCGGTCAAACGATCGAAGAACAACTTTGGGCTGCAGCGAAGGTCAAAACCCCCAAATTCACCTGTCCCCACTGCCGCCAAGTCCACAGCTGGACAAAAAAAGACGTCGTTCTGGCTCGCTGAAGTCCGGCGATCTTCTGTAGCAACCGGCCTGTGGCCCGCTTTCGCGCTTACGCGTGGGCGGCGCATCCAGACAGACGTCGGGCGGCGACGCGGCTACGGCTTCCAGTAAGAGCCCGAGCGATTTTCGGTAACTGCTTGGCCACAGCTTGACATCCTAATCAGCGAGCGATTACCAGTCGCATCGTGAATCCGCCAAGCGAGAGCCGCCGCGAACTCGATTCTGCAGTCGTTAACATTGAGCTCACTCTCACCAGCATCATCCAGGGTGTTGCGCTCTTTTTCTTAACGGATAATGCCCGCGCGGCAATGTCGGTGCGGCACTGGGAAAGTTCTCTTTATGTTGTCGCCGGTCTGTGCGTGATCTTTATCTTTTGGTCACGGTCGATCATTCACACGCTTACTTTGATCAAATGGCCTCTCGAGTTTGGGCACAACTTTTTCTATATCGCTTGCGCACTTGGCGAGGCGATTCTTTTCAGCAGGCTTGATCGTCCTCTCGCGTGGTTTCAACTGAGCGCGGCTTACGCGGGAATAGTTTGGCTGCTTTTCATCTACGATATGCGGCTGATTGGCGCGCGTATCATCGAATCGAACAACGATGCAGATCGGGCCCTTTACGCTCGTGCCAGGGCTGATCAATTGCTCAACATTTGGGTGCTTGTTCCCTTACTCTTCCTTCTCAATATCGGGTGTGCCTTTGCCATCTGGCGCTGGCCGGATGTGTTCATCACCCGCGCCGATCACGTTTGGTTGATCGGCATTCAGCTCGTCTCATTCGTCATTTATCTCGTCTATATCGCCCGTTACTTTAACGTTATTGCGCCGCTGCTTCTGCGAAGCCGCGAAGGGGCTGGTGAGCGGTGAAAACGTTTAAGCCGCCCAGAGGCGCACCGCTCTTCAAAGTATCTGCCGCGAGCTTTGGTGGGTGATCGCTTTCTGCGTGTTTGCCGGTTTGCGCGTGCTCATTTTTTCAGCGGCGTTTCCCTTTTTCAACACTGTCGATGAGCGACGCGATCGCAGGGAAGAAACATGATATACGTGACTCACGTATATCATCGCGTGTAGAAGCGGGCGCAACGCTATCTCAGTAGCCCTGCGCATCCCACTCCAAAATCGGCAGGCGTCGACGCTCCAGGGCGCGCACCAGTCTCAGGTGCCTATCGTGAGGAACGCCAACTCTGTCCCAGTGCCACTCGATGAACAGGTGATTGATGCGGCAAATAGTCCGATCCCGGATCATCTTCTCCAGGATATTATATTCTGCCCCTTCAACATCGAGCTTCAGGATAACGTAGTCGAATGTCCTCGTGTTCTGCCGGAGCCAACTAGAAATGTCGATGGTTCTCACCTTGGCCGGGTTCGCGGTGTCGAGGGTCCCAAAACCACCGTTCTCCCGGGTCAACTTGTTTCCGAAAAGGGAACTCCCATCGCCATCGTCCCGGTCCAAGAAGAAGTTCTGGAATCCGTCTCGATCGTACACGGCCGCCTCAATGAGACAATATCGCGGCAGATCCGAATAACATGTCGCATACAAATCGTTGGGTTCGAACGTGACCATCTCGAAACGACCGTGGGGATCGAAATCTTTGATGAAGCGCCGTATCGAGCAACCGTCGTTGCCTCCGCAATCTACAAATATGTGCCTACGCCATGGAATGACACTATTGTAGCGCATCGGATTGGTCACGTATCTGCGATATTACCACATTCAGCGTCACTCGCGCTTAATGGGCCGAAGGGTAGCGCGGTAGGCTGCCCCGTAGCCTAGCGAGAGCAAGATCAGCCGCCGCTGGCAGGGTCGAGCTTTGCTTTCACTTCATCCTTCATAATTCATCCTTCAGCCTTTCAGTACGCCGGCCAGCGGTTGGCTGCATTCGCATAGATGACATGTAAAGAGTGCGGGCAAGTGGTTAAGCTCACCCGCACTATGAATAAGTGTCATTTAAACACTGAGTTGTCCTCACTCGAGGAAACCCGCAGCCAGTTTAATGGCGGCAGATGCGCGATCAAGCTTGGAATTGATGTGCACCAGGATTTTTACGTGGTGGTGATGCAGGAGGGCGGGAGCAATCCCAAGCCGCCGCAGCGTTTTAGGAAGCGTTCTTGCACTGGGCGGCCAAACTCAAGAGAGAGGGAGGCGAAGTGCATGCCGTCTATGAAGCGTGTGGGTTTGGTTTTGCGCTGCAACGCCAATTGAGCGCGCTATCGATCCAGTGCCACGTGGTTTGCCC
>WNGQ01002438.1_pt1 | contig 25219 bp, 24 predicted proteins | sample 5407661 | NCBI WGS metagenome assembly WNGQ01 (sample SAMN13153382, study PRJNA577476) | soil metagenome | isolation source: 60 cm soil or saprolite under Garry oak tree replicate 2 | place: USA:California | collected 2016-06-15 | reverse complement strand
GCGGTGCCGTGGGCGAGCAGGAAGCCGAAGACGCCCAGGATGTGGGCGAAGACAAGCCACTGATACATAAAACTCCCTCGACTAGTAAATGAAACGCGTGACTTATGAGCATGGGGAACCTTCCCAGATGGGCAGGCTTACCCCCCTTGATGTTCTTCCTAGACAATATAGAGCAGAACGGTAATACAAACGGATAACAGGACGACAGGTGTACACAGAACTCGCCGCAGCCCGCTGTGCTTGCTCCAAAAAGATTTCATGAGAGTCTTTCTCCTTCTCTCGTTCCAGTTTGAGGAACAGCAGGTTTGCTACCGAATATGGTATTCTCTAGAGAGAATACAAGGGAGGGTTCTCCTCGTCAAGCACATACCAGGGAACCCGTTCTCTACCGAACACCTAACCCTGATTGTTCGTCAAAGAAAGAGGTGACATCCGTGAAACAACAGAAAACAGATCGTCGTTCCCAACGCACGTATCATCTGGTGAGTTCCGCCTTCGCGGTACTCTTGGGAGAAAAACCCTACGAGGAGATTCTGGTGCAGGATATTTTGGATCGGGCAAACATTGGCCGGACCACCTTCTATGCCCATTATTTCGATAAAAAGGATGTTCTGGACAGTATAACAGAGCAGGAGCTCTCGATGCTCACGCACCAGCTCGCCCAGGCACCAGCAAGACACCGGATCGTGCCCAGTCTGGAACTCTTTGAGCATGCCTACCACTCCCAGAATCAGCAGTTTCTGGCACTGATGCGAAGTCGTGCGGGTGAGCCCTTGTGGGAAGCCTTGCAGATGGCACTCTGCCAAGCGATTGAATCGGCGCTCTCCACCCTCTGTGCAAAAAAACGGTCTCCATCGATCCCGCTGCCAGTGGTCTCTGAGTACCTGGCCGGGGCCTTGCTCACCTTGCTCAAATGGTGGGTCGAGGCTTCTATGCCCTACCCACCAGAACAGATGGAAAGCATCTTCCAACAACTGGCGCTGCCCGGCGTGTGGGCCATGCTCAAGGAAAAGTGAGCAGAAATCGGCAAGCATGCCTGAGCCTCTCTTGCGAGGCCTCGCAGATCAGCAAGCGTTGTCTCCTCATCCACAAGGAATATTCACGCGTATTCTTGGTCGAGGTGCGCGAGCATTGTAGTGGTGTGAGACCCTGTTAACCTGTTGCATTCTTGTTGCGCAGAAGGTGTTCAAAATACCGTGAAACCCTGATCATATCACCAGAGTTTACCAACGTCCGCCGCTGAAAGCCCCTGTCTTTCAAGCAGGGGGATGAAAGCGGCGTTCCTTTTGGGGCGTGATGAGTTGGGTACTATTCAACGATTGAGTACTCAACAAAAGGCTAGACAGACATGAGACACTTGTTCTAACAAGGCTCCATAAGGCGTGAGTAGGACTTGTCCGAAAGTGCAGGAGAACCTTTCTCTTCTCTTCGTTGACTGCACAGCAGGAGTGCCTGGAGTTGGGCGCAAGTCGCAACGAGGAGTATCAATCGACGGAAGGATAGGCTCTGTAGCGCTATCCACGGTCATGTCCTGAACCGTGAGAGTCGATCGGCTTAAAGTTCTATTGGTCTCCATCGAGGCTTCTCCGCAGAAAGAGATGAGAGGTGGAACGACGTTAGAATCCCCTGCCTAAAGGCATGGAGAGACTCAGGGGATGCCTCCCAACTTTAAGTAGCGAGTTTTTTGGAACAGAGCCGCCTCGTTCCGTAGGGACGGGTGTGGTTTTACACGGGTAGGTTTTTTGGAGATCCGCCTCACAGGCCGATAGAGAACATACAATGCATGTTCGCTCCATTGGCTTTTCAAGCGGATTGACCGAAAATCCTTCCAAAAAACCTACCTTTGTAAAACGGGTGTGGTGTGGAGCGGGAATGGGACTCTTGCGTCGCCCGATTACCTGGTGAGTACTAGTTTGCGATGCGAAATGGAGGCCTTGAGACGGCTTAAGAAGCCAATGACCTTGCTCAAAATCTGACCAAACGGAGCTCAACCGTTTTGAGCCGCTCCGGAAGGCCTTTCACACGCTCGCTTGCTTATGATCTCAAATGGCTCTCAACCCCCTTGTCAGGCCGTTTCAGCATTTCGCACCGCACACATTATGAACATACTGGAATGGCATTAATCACCGACGCAACCGTGCTTCTTCCCGGATAGCCTGGAGGTTAAGCAATTCTGCTACTTCATAGGTCGTGACCGGTCCAGGTTTTGGACGGAGGCGTATTAGTGAAGGAAAATGCCCGATGCGTCCATGTAATTCAGCCAGTAGTACGAAAGCTGCGGGTGCATACCCTGGTGGGTTGATGAGCAATGGGCGAATCTGCCATTCTTCTGAAGATAAGCCAGTAGCATCTACAATTGAGGCGATCTGTGGTTCTAGTGGATCTTCCTGGTTGATCTGCACATGGACATTACGTATTTCCTCAATGGGAGTGCTGGCGAGGGCTTCGATTTGCGCTCGCTGTTCGTCGGTGAGAGGGTGGGTGAAGTTGAGTACGAGCATATTATTTCCTCGGATATTTGGGATGTTTGGCTTGTTCTTCTAAGATTTGACCTACTTCGTGAAGTCTTTCTCCTGCGATTACAACTATGTTGCGCTCTTCTGCCTGTTGATTAAATATCTTGTAGCTCTGACCTTCTCCTAATTGATTGGTAATGAAGACCTTGCTCACATATGTTCCACCAAGTAGATCTGCTACAGCATCGATATCTCGAAGATAATTGTTCTGTCCCCTAAACGGTTTTTCATTTGTCTTACATTCCCCTATGACCAGTTGTGCTTTGTACATGAGCACTAGATCAAGTTCCAAATAAACTTGATCTTTGATGACACTATATCCCCAGCGAATGTCATCTGCGAAGTTTGCTCGATTTGCTTGATGCCATACATATACCTCTAACCAATCACCTGTGCCTAGAAACTGTGCTGCATCCTTCGATGCAAAGTAATACATAATCTTGTCGGAACCGTCCCTTTTGCTGAGTAGCAGCCCGTAATCTACCAGAAACTGCACTAGCGGGGTTGTTTCTATTTCTGTTGATAGTGGAATAGGAACTTTAACGACTTGATCTAATTCTCCGCTCTTTTTGTGCCGATAAAAAATAGGGGTCAAATGATGGGCATCTCTCGATAGAGCCATTTCCTGAGCAACTTCTGACCAATTTTGTGCGGTTTGACGGCAGTCAAGCGTAGGCCCACTTTTCTCTTTGCACGTGCGTCCTTGAATTTTCACGTAGCCATCAAAAGAGAGGTGAAAGAATCTTTTCTTGTCTACCTCTACCTTTTTTATCAGGGAAACAACCTTATCACGTTGTGCATCAATATGCCAGCAAGGTATACCAATCTCTTTAGCAACTTCATATGCCGCTATAGCTAAAACTTTAGGTGCTGATGTGATGGTAAATGTCCATTCCCATTCAGTTTCTGGATAAGTTTTACATAGGTCCCTACAGGCCTTCATACCGGCGTCGAGATCGTAAGCATCAACCTTGGGCGGCGGTTTCACTTGACAGGAGGGTATTGCGCTTGCTATATCCAAAAATGCCCTTTGACCTTGCCATCCCTCCTCGGATGTGATGGTGAGAACCAAGTCGGGTTGTAGGTACAGCAGGGGTAAGACATCTGGAACCCCTCTTCCACCTGCTACCACTAATAGCGCCTTCTTCTTTCCCATTATCGCAGCTCTTTCTGGGTGTAACTACCCTTTCTTTTTAGGTCGCGGCTGGCATACCAGTACAGTGCATCCCTTCCGCTCTTCTTCGCGCATGAATAAGCAGATACGAGTTTGGCCAGGTTTCCAGTCTTGTGCTTCCTCTGTACTAACAACGATCAACACGTCTTTGGTCGCGAAAGATTGATAACTCAAGAATGCCCTTGTATCAGAAGGTGCCCTTTGTCGCAACTCATCTGTTGGCGCGATCACCGACCCTGTGATCTCCTGCCCCTCTCTGAACTTTGGAATGTTGGGTCGTATGCGTTGGACTGGCACAGGTTGCTGCGTTGGGCTAGCTTGCACTACTGACGATGTTTCTTGTCCGTCACGAATCTCTTTGAAGTACCCATAACCCGCGCTCGTTTTACCGCCGACACCATATTTCTGCAATGCCTCTAATAGCCAATCCTTGACTAGTTTCACATCGGCTTTGTGCTTACCATCGTTTGGATTACGTGGGGCGAGTGCAAAGGTGTATGTTGTGTTGGTCACAGTAAGGTAGGTAATAGGGTTGGGTGGCTGGTCATTTGTTGGTGGCGTCGGTTTACTGCTCTTCAATGAATTGTAGTAATCGGGATAGTGCGGGTTCATGATATCAACCACGAACTGAGCCTGACCATACAAAGGCATTGCATCAAAAAAGCACACCGTTCCGGCCACTGTTTGCGTCCCAAAGATGCGTTTGATTTCAGGATGATCTTCTTTAATGTTCTTGCTTGCCCTAGGTGGCTCTTCGGAAATGTAATACTCCGTATACTCCTCAGATACGAATGCCCTGGTCAGTCCTTTTAATGCACTGCCTGGTATGACAGGAATGCCGTAAAGGTGGTGTAGTGTGATGTCAGTTTCGAGAACACCTTCACCGCCCAGACCAACAACCATACGCCAGGCGAGGTTGGTGTTAAAGCGAGTGGCCTCCAGCGCGGACATCATGGCGTACCAACGGCTATATGCTGCTTGTGTGAGTGCTGAGTCAATATGATTCTCATAAACAAGGGCTTGCAACCAAGGACCTTTATTCTTTGTTTCAGAGATCACTGCCTGTGTAGGGTACTTGTCAAGGATAAGTGACAGGTTTTTACACCTGGTTATGTGATCATTGAGTAATGCTGATGTGACGGCAGGTAGGTAATATCTATCGCTCATTACTCTTCTCCTGCCTCTGGCTCTTTCAGTTCCGCCTCCGCAAAGCGTCGGAGCCAGTTCCCAAATGCTAGGCTTTCTGTTGTCGCGCGTCGATAATCGGCACTGTCTGTGTCCTTGTCAAGGATCCATGATAGTAACCCGTCATAACCCTTGCTCATCACGTTGATGTTGCGTGCAGTGAAGTGGTGCTGCATCCATTGTGTGAGATGTCCCAACAGGTAGAAATGTTCGGTCTTCTTTTGCTTGCTCTTGGCCTTCAAGAAGCCTAATGTCTGCCCCAGACTATTGATCTGGATCATGGCGTTTAGTCCACGAGCCAAGGATCGATATTTCTTTTCCAGGCCTTCGTCATGCAGTCCTTTGATCTCTCGAATATCCTCCCATGCCTGCCTCCCACGTTCCTGCTCTATGTTCTGTCGTCGTGTCCCTGCTTGCTCAGTCATCGAAAACCTCCTGCGCGTGTATTACTTGCCCCAATTCATCCTTACCATGCCACGGCCAACTGTCTCATCTCCCCCCAACTGCAAGTACCCTCTCTGGCTTACCTCAAGCGACCTAGCTTTTTCAAGGATCTCACTGGCCAGCATCGCAGGTACGTCTTTATCTCCATCTTTTTTCATTTTCCGCGCATGGGTAGCATAAATCGGTACGTAGAGCAAAGTGTCCGTAGGAAGATGCTCTTCTGTCCAGAGTGCTGTACCAGCTGCAGTTTTTGTCTCGCGATTAATGCTTATTCGTGTAATAATCTCAGTGGCATTGAGCACGAAGTCGCGGAAGTCGTCTTCAGGTAAGATTACAAGTGAGTTCTTTATCTTATCTCGCCAATATTTGTATTCTTCAGTTTGCGGCAGTGCTTTCTCAGCAATCCACTTAGCGATATCATCCACCACTGGCTTTGTCTCAGCATTGAAGCTGAACTCTTCAAGGACGAGCATGTTATTGGCTGTAACACAACTGGTTTTTGTAACCAATGCTACGTGCTTAGAATCCTCTGGTTTTTCTCCCTGGATGTTCCACTTCAAGGAACCACCTCCGCGATTCATATCACGCATAAAGCGGTTAAGGACATCGTATGAGGTAGTGTAGGCAAACACTCCGTTGAGTGCGCGTATAGGGAAGAGCAGAATGCGAGCATCGCCTGCAATGAGTGCACCCGCATGATCTGATCCATTTTCTGGACCAAATACGATTGTTACCTCATCTTTAATCCATGTTGGCTTCTCACCTTCTGTGGCGGCAAATGCTGCAGAGCGGAGCCTACCCTTGATGCCACTTCCCTGAACCATAGGATATTGCGTGGTACGTTCGCGCTGGATCGGAAGATCAATGCTATAGAGCATTTGTGTATCTGTAATCATCCTTGATATCCTCCTGTATATGCAATACCATAGCCAATTTGCCAACCGTATTCCGTGAGTGGTTGCCGTACTGTAAGGGGTTTATCGAAGAAGTAGATGCTACCTGCTGGTACGCATCGGCGCGTCGTTTTGCTACTACCGCCTGCATTGTTAGGGTTCAGTTGCCATCCACCAATTGACACCGGGTTGTTAATCGCCGCAGCTATAAGCTTGTATTCAGGGGTAAAGCTCTTTGGGGGCGGTTGCCATCCTTTGATAAAGTAGGCGGGTGTTGCAAGGTAGACGCGCTGCCCTGGCTGTTGTGCTTCGATGCTCCCTTCTTGAGGAGTGATGCCAAGCACAGTAAAGTGTGCTGCTCGTTGCTCTCCCCCGAGGGTCAACCAGCCCTCGTCAGGAAGCCCCAGGTCTTTTTGCGTCTTGCTATCATCGATAGACTTGCCTGGATTGCTTTCCTCGCTAAGACGGATATCAACGACAAAGCCGTAACCAGCTTCCATACGTATCATCTGTATCTGATACAGGTAGCCTGTCTGTGTCGTTTTGGTATCGTTTTGCATTCCAATACCCAGACGTGGTTCAAGTGTGTAAAAATCGCTCTCGGTCTCGATTGATGGAAAATCATCCTGCATGTTGAGAGCCTTTTGTAGGTTCTTTTCCATAAGCCAGCCTGGTGATTTGGGCTTACCTTCAAGTTCCTTACTGCCAAAGTCGGGTAAGGTGAGATACTGCATACCATCTGACATATTGCTGACAACACCTGAAAGCGCTTTTGGCTTGAGTTGTATGATGGTTGTGTCCTTCTCTCCCTTAAACCTCACTTTCATGAGAGAGGCAGGCGCGGGAAACAGTCGCTCAACTAATCCATTCCCCTCTATGCGTTTTCCTAGTGCCAGTCCCGTGATATGGAAACGTCCGTAACCGTTCTGGTTTCCTATGAGTTTAGTAAGGGTATCTGTGCCCAATCGTGCTGCTATGCTCATGGTGCTGTTCACGAGTGTAGTGTTTGCTGCAATCATTGCTCGTATTGCGCCTTGCATTGTCTCAGGAGTTGGCGGAAAGATACTCTCTGCGAAATTATTCTCACCCGCGTCGAATGGGCGTCCTGTACGGAACAATAGTGGCTCTGTAGGTTCGATAAAGATGCGCATTACTCCTGATCCTTTCTTGCTAGAAACACCGCAACGAGAAGCCATCCAAGCATCTCTATAAGACCATAACGTCGCTTATCGGAGTGTAGCTCGACTGATCGTGTAGTATCATGCTTGCGTTTCTTATCGTTGTCCATCGCATTTGCTAGCTCAACGAGATGCCTAGCAAGTGTGGGTATGCTGATGGCGGTGACTGAAAGTTTGTTTTCCTGCTTTTCGTCATATTGGCGCGACAGCACGCGCTTGATCTCGCTCACCTGTGCTTCTTTCTCCAATCTCACGAGAGCGGATGCCTCTTCGAGCAGAATGTAGATGCACTTGGGAGAAAGCACATCGAATTTGAACAGCTCGTAGAAGTAGGTGAACAACGAGATGGGCTGCATTTCTAACCCTTGATACTTCCAATGACAGCCCACTCGAGTCTGCTCACCAGAACGACGTATGACAGTGATGACAAGAGCGTCACGTCCATAATGATCCTTGGCGAGTTCTTCAGCGGCTTTTGCCATACGTCGTACGTAGGAAAGCGAGGTGTAGTGATGTGCGATGGCTATGCCAGTGCTGGCAGTGACATTTTCTTTGTGCTTAAGATCAGATATAGGCCCCTCGACGGTGGTAGTGTATGTCTGTTGTAGCTTATCTACGAGATCCAGGACAGTAACAATGCCCTCTCCTTTGCTAATGTCTCGTGCAAGTGGTGCAAGAGCGAAGACATCATCGCCACCGGCGTAGACAAGGCGTGCAGGATACTGCTTTTCTACAATATCTAATGCTGATTCATGTGAAAATGTAGAAAGAGCTTTACTTATCGCCTTGTGTTCTGCTTCGCCTGTTACCCCACTGAGCAATATACCCATTTGATCGCCGTCCATCTGAATCATGGCGTAGTAGGGTGTGGGACGAGTGATACTCAGGTCGTCTGTAGCTCCAAGTAGTGCTTTGAGAGCTTGACTGCTCTTATCAGCAAATTGTTGAGTTTCATACTTTTCTGTGGTGCTCGTGTATGGAAAGTAATAATCTTCCTTGAGACGATATGCAGTGAATGTATCTAGAAAGTACAAGTCTCCGTCACGTAAGAGTACGTCTTCTCTTCCATCTATTATTTTCCCCGGTTGCTGAAAGTATGGGATGGAAAAACGATATGTCTCACTTTGCCTTAACTCTTTAGTGATGTTAAGCCATGCATTCAGAGCAGTATCTTTAATCTGTGCTGTGAGGAGTTTTTCAATGTACGATGCTGTCGCTATAGAGCTAGTTGACGGGAAGCCTGGACTAATATCCTTCTCTATTATCTTTTGTGAATCGTAAGCAAAACGTTTTGCCATGTCGATGGCATCAAGCCGCTCTTTCCCATTTGGGGTGATCTCGTCATTAGAAAACATTGTGGATAGATCTCTCCAAAAGACACGAACGCTCTCACGGGATGTCTCCTCGCCACGAAGCGCTTCACGTTCTCCTGAGATGGTACTTTTCTCACCTGGTTCATCTGTTATGGATAAATTATCTGGATTATAGGGTATCTTGAAGCCCCGGAACCTCTTGCGTGCATCAAACGCATACTCGGTGCGTTTCAGCCATGTACCATACTCTTCTGATGGACCTCTCTCCACAATAACCCAAAATATGTCGAAACAAACTTCGGGATTGGTTTGCCTGTTCCATATTTTGTGTGCCGTGTCGATACCTTGCTTAGGACGATGCTTTATAAGGGTCTGCTCCCAAACATCGTTGCAGATACTTGTCCAACATGAGTATAAGCGTTCTTTGCTATCTTTGGCGGCTACTTTAGCTACTTCGAGGTCATCAAACAAAGCAACATACTTGTTTGGGAGGTCAGGAACGTTACTCCCCTTTTTCAATATTGGGTCAGTAGGATAGACAAGGAAACTATCCATACTCTTCATCGCGGCTTCCATTAGTCTTGCTAGCAAAAAACTGCCCAACCATAGATCCCGTGTCTTGCGCGCCTGGGCGATAAATGTTTGCACTGGTCCAAGAGAGAACATAAGCATATATTGATTCATAATGCCACCTGCAATGCTTTCGGAAAATCTTGCGCCACCCATTTTTCGATAAGTGCATAGTCAGACATGGATACGCCTTCACTATTTGTTTTGAATAGTACCGCTATTCCAACGTAATGTTCTCCTTGAAGCTTCGTAACTTTTAGGAGTAGAGGTGAAGCTCGGCGGCGCTCTTCTAACTCTTTTTTTAACTCCCTATCTTGTAAACCTCTAATGATAAGAGGAAGACCAAATATTGTACGCTCTCTAAGTGAAAGACTGTTACGGTAGGATTGTAGGCTCTCACCAAGGGTAGACATGACATCTTTAGCATTGTCCCAGGGGCGTCCCTCGTCTTGTTGTAAAATCCATATGCGACAGGCGTCGGGAAAGGAAAGTATATCAAATGATGCATCTTCTAGTTGTGTACTGACTGAAGCATCTCCCAATTTGGTTAACTGTGTCGCCCATAGTCCCCGTATTTCCTGTATCCCCTGTCCCAGCGTGTTTTGAAGCTTCACTGAATTAGCAGCCTCAACAAAGGAAAGGTTAGTTGTATTACCTTCAATGCGCGTAACAGCGAGGCTACCAGCACATCGTCGAGAACGAGAACCTACTCCGCCTAATTGTGTAAGGAGCCACATTGCAGCCGTAGCCTGTTTTAGCGCCTTCTTTCCTTCATCATTTTGTCCCCGCACTGATAGTGTGATACTAAAGCTGGTACCAATATCATAGTACTGGCGTGGCGGTTTGTATTTTGTCTCCCTTCCTTCCCCGTTAATTCTACGTGCAGTCCAGTTTTCTTCCCTTGGTCTGCCACTATCTGACATCGACCAAAGTAAATAGCCCTTACCGGTTGCCCTCCATTGTCCGTCCACTTTTTCACTAATCTTTTCCGTGAAATCTGCTGGCCCTTCAGACGGCATTGATACTCTGATGTGCACGATAGAGCCTTTATCAGTCATTCCAAATACTTTGGTTTCTGCCTCTATCCCTTGCTTAAGCCGTTCTGTATTTGTTTTAGCTAATCCTCCCACAACTGCTCTCTGCCAATAGCGTAAGAGGCCACGGAATGAAGGAACTCGTAATTCGGCTCTGCTTTGCCAGGAGTAATCATCCATTTTTGAAGGCGCTTCCCACCCTCGAAAAGGTTGCCTGGGTGGCGGTACTTTGACTTTCTTTTGTTCAGCCCCCGCCAAAAACATCGGCGTTATCGTTTGCAGGGTAAATATCACTTCCTGCATCCCTATTGTCCTTTCTCTCTGCACAAATATCTCAATATTCCCCAAAAAATCTTACCATCCCCCATCCCCCAAACACATCAGAGATAATCCCCCCAAAAAATCAGATATAACCTCTGATGTGCTTTTTACTGGGAAGATGTATACTCATCACTGTTAAAGTATGGCGCAAACGTCTTGCGCAGAAAATGGTAATCGAGCCGAACGTCGGGATCAATGGTCCACGCATTGCGGTAAAGACCGAGCAATTTTGTCTTATGCGTATCAACGGTCTTGGCGGAGATGTTCAGTCTCTGCGCTACCTCCTGGGGATTGAGATCCTGGGCAAAGGCACGCAGTACTTCCCGCTCCCGTTCGGTTGCCTGCGCGAGAACCTCTTTACAGCGCTCCAGGAATTGGGTATCCATTTGTTTGATCTGTAAGGAGCGTTGCGTCTCGGCACTGGCATCGGGCAGAGTGGGGAAGTACGTTCCCCAGGGTACAAAGGGACCCTGAATAAGTTGGACACCATCGTTAGGAGAGAAGTGCATAAGTGCCCCTTCTTTTGCTCGTACGCTGACGTCATCAGGAGTGTAAATATGCCAGATACGGTCGAGGTGATCAAAATGGAGCTGCGCAGCTGAAATAGCCAGCAATGACATGAGCCGTCGACCACCGGTAACCGATAGGTGAATGCACCGGTTCTGTAGCTTCAGATCGCGAATGAGGCGATGTACTGTGTTGAGAGTTCCCATCGCGCTCGCATCGTCGACAATATCATCGATTGTCGCACCATCAATTCGTAACACATGAGAACGAAAATGAATAGTTCGACCATCAAATCGATAGGTGTCACCAACAAATTCTGCATTAAGGCGGTTCAATGAATGTTCCACGCGAGGCTGTGACACTTCGGGGTGGATGACAATCACCTCGCTGATGGGAATATTACGCTGGAGCAGGAGATCGAGCGTAAATGTAACCACCTGTGGCTTCCCACCAAGGGTTGCCAGCATCGTGTGAATATACTCTGGCATCAGTATTTCCCTACTTCTATCTCTCGAAATGTATGTAGGAGGATTCCAATCAATGGTCAATCTATTGCCAGCCATCTTAATTGGTGGACCTCCCCACGTGGGGAAATCGGTGTTAACTTATGCCCTGACACAGGCACTTCGTAAGCAGAACATTGATCATTATGTCATACGGGCCTGCCCTGATGGTGAAGGTGACTGGTCACAGGAAACCGATCAGTCAACGGTGCGTCTTATTCGCGTCAAGGGTAGGTGGACGCCTGATTTTGTGAAGAGTATCTGCCGTGACCTGGAACGACGCCATTTCCCGTTGCTGGTAGATATGGGAGGCCGTCCTGAGGAATGGCAAACGCGCATTTTTCGCCATTGCACCCATTCCCTGTTACTGCTACATCCTCACGAGGAACAAACTATTCAGTACTGGCGTCAGCTTGCCGCGACCAATGGCTTGTTACCTCTGGCTCAGCTGTATTCTGAACTGGAAGGTACCTCTACTCTTACTGCGGAAGCGCCCGTTATTGAGGGTACTTTCAGCGGCTTGAACCGCAATTCAGTCGTGTATGGTCCTGTCTTCGAGGCCCTTGTTGAGCGTGTTGCCTCTCTCTTTACCTCTTATTCCTTTGCTGAATTGAGGAGAGGTCACCTCGAGACGGCCCCTGAAGAGGCGGTGGACCTCGATATATACCTGCATGCTTGGGCACCTGAATTAAACCGTTGGGAACCTCAGATGCTCCCACGATTACTTGCGCAATTACCGCAGAATACCCCCCTGGCTATCTATGGTCGAGGCACGAATTGGCTTTACGGATCATTGGCCATACATAGCAGTTTACAGCCATTCTACCAGTTCGATTCTCGCCTTGGTTGGATAACTCCCCCTTCTCTCCATATCGGTGAACCAGTATCACTGGATATCCAGGTAACTCTTGATGTTCAGGATCAATTCACCATTCTCAAGATGCGAATTGTGAATGCCTACCTTGATTACACAGAAGCCGGAGATCTGGCCTTTCCCTCTGTATCTACGACGCAAGGACTCATTCTATCTGGCAAAATACCCCACTGGCTGGTGACAGCCTTGGTACGCCTATACTCTCACGCAGGTGTTCCATGGATTGCCTGTTACCATCCACAATTGAAGCAGGCTGTAGTTGTGGCTTCAGTCACATCGAAGCATGTCCCTGGCAACCTGGTTCCCATCTTGTAGAAAATATCCCTCATACGCATTGTACCCCATGAGTTGAGATAAATCATTCTTATAGGTAAAATATGCTATATAAACACTTACATAATTTTTCTAATTCTACGACCGAAGCTACCAAATTGCATTATAAGGACAGATTTTGTCCCAACCTGTATGCTATGCTTGAGTGAGTAGCACCAAGAACAACTAACTCTATCCGAGTAACAAGGTCAAAGTCGAAAGGGAGTTTTATGGAAGACGAGTTTTCTGTAGCGCAGCCTTCAGAAACAGGTCATACAGGCAGAAAAGTGGCCCAACCCAGTACCGATAAAGCCTTGCGCACCATGCTGTTGGCAGTACTCTTCCAGGTATCCTGGCCCGCGCGACTCACGCGAAAGGATATCATCGAGTACCTCCCCATGTTGTATGGGGAAAATCCCAGGCGCGCCCTGTATCGCGATATCGAGACACTCACCGATACGCTTGTCGATGATCTGCCTGAGCCTGATGCCGAGCATCTCTCCGATTGGTGCAACGAGCAGCAGCAGCGAAAACGCCTGGCGATCACCCACCAACGCCGCACATTCACGTTCGGCCTGGCGCAATCCATCTTCTCCATCGACATCAGCGAAGACGAAGCAAGAGCTTTTGTTGCACTCCAGGAGGGTTTTACCCCGGGTACACCCTACGCGGACGCAGTGCAACAGCTTTTGATTCGTTGGCAGTGGCTCTTCTCAGAAAAGAGCCATCAACTGGTCCGGCAAAAGCGGAAACGCCACGCCCGCCCTGTTCTACTCCCATTGTCTCCTGTCGTCGATTATAGCCAGCACGGCGATACCATTCTGCTGCTCGACCAGGCGCTTGAGGAGGGTGCATACGTCTCGTTCGCCTATACGCCTCTCACGCAGAGTTGGGACGACGAGCCAATGCTGCACGAGCACACGGAACCCTATGAATTAGAATATCGCGATGGGCACTGGTACTACACAGCTTATATTTCCGACCTGAACACCTTCATTGACTATCGCGTAGATCGTATCCGTCCAGGCTCCTTACGCAAAGAACATGACCACTTCTATCCGGGAGGCCGTCAACGCCCAGGCGTTAAGATCCGCTACTGGCTCTCCCCCATGTTAGCGCGTCACGGCAGCCTCAGCGCACGTTTACGCGAGCAACAGGTAACGTTGTTAGAAGATGATCAGGGCGCCATCGTCGAGGGCTACGCAAAATCCCTCTGGTGGGCCAGGCGACTATTGCTAGGCTATGGAGAGCAGGTGAAAGCTCTGGCCCCCAAGAAATTCATGCAAATGATGCATGAGACCGCTCAAGCAATGAGCCAGTTGTATGAAGAGGAAAAATAATTGCCGCCCGTAAAGGGCGGCGGGTCAAGACAATTCCGGACGGACTGATGATGAGAGTTCTCACGTCATATCTAGGTATCATGTTTCAATCGCAGACGCACATTTTATGACTACCCTTATTATAACACAAAGGCTACGACGAAGTAATGAAGTGCAAAAACTTGAGCTAGGATTCTGGTAGTGAGTAATATTGATCTTTAATTTGCTGAGGAAGAATTTTCTTTTTATATCTAGGTATCATAACAATTGATTTTGGAAGAGAAATATGTTAAGCTCCTCTTGAAGTGCTGCAGGGATTGTAGTATTTCTGTTTGAAAAGTCTGAGTTTAGAGAAAGGAGGAGCAAAATGACTAAAAGAAAGCTCTCTGCTAAAGCAGAGGCGAGACTACCTAGAAGAAAGGTCTCTGCTAAGGAAAAAGTAAGGCTGGCAATTTCCAGTCTTCCCGAAGGGGTTAACAAGACTAAGTTTTGTGCCAAGTATGGAATTTCTCGTAGTACTCTCTATGCTTGGCAGGGTGTTGTGTTAAGTCGCCTTTCTGAAGACCTATAGCAACAGTTTTCCTGTAATTTGCAAAGGAACCCCGATGAATAAACTGTCAGCCTTAAATAGTTTATCCATCGGGTTAAAAGATCATTAAAGGACAAAGGTGAAGGAGACATAGTTGATGAATACTATCGTTTTACACATCCTCCCCGTCTACTCGGAGCAATATACGGGCCCAGACCAGGAGATAGGCTCCATTCACTTATTAAAACACCAGGTCGAAACCCTGGCGGCGTTCAACGATCCCAATGTAGACGTCATCTTTAACGTGGCTATGACCGGCGATGGCAAGAGTCTTGCTGCCTACCTGCCAGCATTTCAGCAGCAGAAAAGCATCATCGCCATGTATCCTACCAACGAGCTGGTGCAGGATCAGCATCATGCACTCCCAACCTATGCTGAACGCCTCAACATCCGTTTGCCTCGCTACGGCACCATGTACAGCGACAGGATCACCAGTTTGATGCGCCAACACGATAGCACTATACGTCTTGAAGAGGTGCGCAAGCTGCTGGAGAAAAACCGCATCCTCTTAACCAATCCTGACCTCATTCACCTGATGATGAGCCATCAATACGGCTGGGATCATTATCGTAAAGAACTACCTGTCACTATCGGCGCGTATTTTGATTACTTCCTCTTTGACGAGTTCCATGTCTTCGGCGTGCCCCAGGTCATCTCCGTTATGAATATGCTTGGTTACTTGAAGGTTAATTATCACGATAAGCCCGCCGACCGCAAAAAATTCGTGTTTCTCTCTGCCACGCCCAGCAAACTTATGAATGACCTGTTAGAACGCGGTGGTTTGCGCTATAAAAAGATCGAGGGAAAATACCTCTCCACAGAGCAACCAGGGTATCATCGTATCTTGCAACCATGTGAGTTGGACCTGCACGAAGTAAGCCAGGAAGCACCCACCGAGACCTGGATAGAGGAACACCTGCCAGAACTGCTCGCCTTCTTCAAGTTTCACCCACAATCAAAAGCAGCCATCCTTGTCTACTCCGTCGCAACCGCTCGCCGTCTCTCTATGCAATTGAAAGCCTATTTCGAGCCGCACAGTATCACCGTCGGTGAAAATACGGGCCTGACACACCGCGATGATCGCCGCGCTTCATTTGAGAAACATATCCTCGTTGGTACCTCGACCGTCGACATTGGCGTCGATTTTCGAATCAATTACCTCATCTTTGAAGCCTACAGCGCTGGCTCGTTCTTACAGCGTTTTGGTCGCCTTGGGCGCCACTCAGGTTTTCCCATTTACCGCGCCCATGCACTATTGCCCCGTTTTGTATTGGAACGGCTGACGTTAAAACTGGGTACCTTCGAAGAGGTTGAGCGTGAAACCTTCAATGCAGCAGTTAGAGAGGCATTTCCTGTTGAGGCTGAATTTAAAAGCTATACTCAGCGCTGGGGCGTGGTGCAGGCTGCACAGATAGTGGCAGAGCTGCAGGGCCAGAGCAAAAAGGATGCCAACGAGGCTTTCTCTATAGCCCTATCGAACCAATACGATCTCTTCTATGGACAACAAACTCGGCCTGCCATGCTAAAGGCTCTGAAAAAGTATTGGGCTTTTCGAAATAAACAACCCGAAGTACTGGCAGAGTTAAGCAGTTTTCGCGGTCTAAGTCCGCTCTCCTGTGGAGTGTGGGATACCGATAATCACCTGCAGACCTATGACCTCTTCTTCCTGCTGGCCAATACCGAGTTTGAAATACTTTCTTCGGCAGAGTTCATGCAAGAGGTGAAGCGTCAGGAACTTGAGGAACGGGACTATAATGATCAGTTGCTCTACCTCAAAATAATCAACTATGTACCGGAACGCCAACAGTTGATTCTGGGTTTGCCATTTGTGGTGGCAGACTTTGCTACCAGCCTGCACAATGTACAGGTGCTGGATAACTTTTTTGTACGCGAACCATCCTTTACCCGGCGTGACCAGGTCAATCGCGCGCTCAAAACGAAAAATCTCACCTGTATTCTCAGCGATATGGGTCGCAAAGAACTCAAACAGCGCCTAAACCTGCCCACTATGTTCCCCATCCAACGCCTGCAGGATAAAACAGGCACCGAATATGCGATAGCTTTTGGCCAGGAAGCCTTATTACTGGACTCACTCATCTTCTGGCGTAAAACCAGAGGTGACCAGGCTATGTTTCTATAAAACCCTGACCCCGGCTTTAATAGACCGTCCTTGATCTAGACATTGAAAGGAGTGGAAGTGTTTTACCTGGATTTTCTCAAGCAAGCGGTTGATCCTGACGATCATGTAACCCTTTCATTTATTGAGCACATGATTCCTGGATTGATGGAACATTACGCTGTGAAATCAGCAAAAGGAGGTGATCATAGCGCCAATTCCCGCTTAGATGAGCAGACAAAGCGCAAATTTGAGGAGAAAGATGATCAGAGTATGCTGAGTCATCAACTCAATGGCATCTTCCCAACGTTGCGCCTGGTGAATCTGCTGGAGGCTGAGCAACTCGTCGACGTCCCTTTTTCTGCCGTCGAGCGGCAGGTCTATATTCTCTCATATCTCATGCACGATGTAGATAAGATAGTAGACATTCGCGGCGTGGAAACAAAAACTCGTGAGGATATCGAAAATGCGAAAGACCTGGTCGCGGAACAATTGCGCCTGTGCCACGTGGAAGTCTTCTTTCCAGATTTTGCCAGCTACCTGGAAGACATCGCCTACCTTGTCGTTAATACACAACAGAAGTGGGGCACAAACCTGCATACCTACCTCTGGCGTCTCCAGTTGCCTGAACGACGAATGTTACAATTACGTCGCCTCTGCACTTACTCTGATCAGGTTGCCTATCTTGTACCTTCTCCTTCGGCCATCCTGGAAGATGCTGAGACGAGAACGCTCACCACCATTCTCTCCGAACTGAGTGACGACCAGCTCGTCTTTACGTATCACCAGCTCCGCGAGGTGCGCGGCCTTTTTACCAACGTCGTCAATAATGGCATGATCCACCTCTACACCGATGGACGGGACGGCGTCTGGCCCTACCTGTTCTTCTCCGACGGCGTGGTCTACATCAAACGCAAATCACTCCAGGTGGCAATTACCAATGAGCAGATTGTGGAGACTGTGCAGGCTCAACTACGCAGAATTTGCGCCGGTACCATCAAAAGCCACGCGCCTGGTTTCAAGTTCAGTATCCAGGGTATCGCCAAACACCCGGGGTACTACTTTGAATTTTTATCGCTCGAAGAATACGCTGAACTGCTTGCACGCTTTACCATTAAAGGTACAGGCAGCGATATTTCAGCATTGCCATTGGAAAAAATACGTCAAATGCACTCCAATGGCGAGATTGCCACTGACCTTGTTACCGATTTTACACCTGATATTCGTGTTGGAATGCTGGCGCGTTTCTTCTCGGTAATCTTCGTCTCTGTGTTGGGTATGCTTGATAAGAACCAGGATGCCTTGCACGAACAGGTAGAAAAAGCTGTTGTAGAGCACCTGGGTCTCACGCCCTATTGGCTACAGTCTCAGACTATTCCTCATAAAGGAGGTGTTGAATATCGTTGGTTCTGGTTGGGAGCCTGTTACCTGCGCGATCATCGCGGTGTCGATACCTATGATGGCGAAGGAAATTTGTTTGATGCTTTCAATTCGGCCCTCCAGCTTGTCATAAAGCTTGCGGGCAATGAAATACGCAAACAAATGCCTCTCAAATACCTGAATCATTTGACGCGCTACCTTGATAGCGTCGTTGAAGTTCCACTGGCTATGCGCGCGGCAGGAGGTTTACCTGATTTTCAAGCGGAACTGGAACGCTATAGCGGAGCAAAGAGCAAAGGGCGTAAGCTTATTTGCACACTATGCAACAGCGCCTATCCTACCGAAGAACATTCGGATAATGCTGTGCTCTTCCAACCCTGGGTGTATAAGAACAAGCTCTCGCTCAACGCCGGGAAAAATGCCGGTGGTATCTGTGCCATCTGCGCCCTTGAATTGATGCTGCGCCAGATACTTCTCAAAGGCCAGCTGCGTCTCACCGGCAGTAAATTTGAAGCGCTCAAAACGAAGTACCTCGCGGTCTATCCCAACTTCTTCTTTACTGCGGAGACGGGAGCAATGGTACAGGGGATACTCGACCAGTTGCAGGACGTCAACTTCTTTACTATCCGACGGCAATTGGACCGCCAGGATATCACCGTTCAGCACCTGCTACACCTGGATGTCTTTATGGCTCCACAGCAGTTCAAAACGCCACAGGAACCCGTTTTCAATGACGACGATGAGGCCATTGAATCAGGTGAGGAAGAGGAACAAGAGGAGATTCAACCTGCGCCGAGCGAAGTCAATGATCGTCGTTACATTAAATACGTCCAGGATAGCTATCCTGGCCTATGCTTCTTCGGTATGAAAGCTGGCAGCGATGACAATGATACGTCATCCTGGGCTATGCCCGCGTTTCTTGCCCTTGCTCTGCCACTTGTGACGAATACCAAAGTAGTCGTATCGGAGATGTCACTTCCCCTCTTCTCGTCGGGACGCGATTTTCGCGAAACCGTCATCTTCGATGCCCCTCACCCCTACCTGGATCGCTTGCTGAAAGGGAAGCGTGTACGCGTCAACGAGGTCATGCACAAGTTACGTGTTCTCGCCAGCATCTATCAAGTCAACTTAGACACCTATGCGAAACAGGGTAAGCCTGAATGGAAACACCTGAGCTCGATTGCGCGCGATTTGGAGACCGATCCCCTGTATTTGTTCAGCTATCTGAAGAAACAACAGCGTGGAGAGTCGTTATACGCTAATGATGTGGAACACTACCTGCACATCTATGAAACAATATTGGAGGAAGATTTGGGCAACATTCAACGTTGTGTAGACCATTACGTGGTCTTTTATCGCGGTGGCTACCAGTCACACTCTATTCTAAAACCTGTCGATATCGTCGCCAAAGCAATTATCAACAGCCCTTTCAACATTGAGCGTGACGACTTGCTCTGGCAGATTCAAGGCGAGTTGAAAAACTGGCTCGACCGCGTGCGTGGGCGACAGGCTACTGGCTATGCCATCTTCTGGGGCAAGGACATCGACACCAAGGAAGCCCCCGCCATCGAGGCTTTTGTCAAAGGCTTCTATGATGAGGTCTTCATGGACTATTGCCAGGGTGAACGCGGCATCTTACGCAGCCGTATCAATCGTTTCAAAGACGGTTGCGAGGCATATTATACCAATCTGCGCACCGCAAAGCGCATCCAGGAACAAGAACAAATCGCGAATCCAGAACCCGTCGCCTAAAACAACAAAATAACAAGAAGGAGTGAATCAATCATGTTTTTGCACAGTCTAGAGTCCCTGAACGTCTTCCAGCAGGATATCCCCAAGCTGCCAATGGGCAAGTACGCCCACATCATCACCTTGCGTGAAACAAACTCGTTTGCCCTCTTTCAGACGGATGGAGAGCTAAACATCAGCCGTGTTAGCCTGGGGCGCAAAGAGCAGACCCCCGGCACGCGCATCGTCCTCTTTAAGCGCAAGCAATCAACCCCAGAGCGCCTGACAGGCCGCGAGATACTCCGCCGCTATGGCCTGGTCGAGAATTGTAAATACAACACCGCAGAATTTTGCAAACGCTGCCCTGATTGTATCTACTACGGTTTTGCCATCGGTGACTCTGGCTCGGAACGCTCCAAAGTGCTCGTCGATTCGGCTTTCTCGCTGACCGGCTATGACATGTCACACCAGCAGTTCACCTTTAACGCGCCATCTGAAAACGGCACCATGAGCGAAGACGGCAAGATGAAGACCGCCCTTGGTGAACAGGATTACGTACTGCCGCAGGTCTACTTCCCTTCTGTTGTCACGATCAAGGACCCAACAGAGGCCGAATTTATCTATGTGCTCAACAATATATTGCGCACAAAGCGCTATGGCGCGCAGAATACCCGTACAGGAACAGTGGAAAATCACATTACTGACATCGTCTTCTCCGACGGTGAGGTTTTTTCAAACTTGCAGTTAACTCAAGCCATTTACGATATCCTTTCACCGGAACAACGCGCCAAAACGCCCTTGCCGCAAGCTGCCGTACTTGAAGCCATGGAATCCGCTGTGCAGACACTGCTGGGCGAGGATGGTCTGGTAGCCCAACTCTACTCCGGTGAGCGGCTCGATGCCTTGCTCCATGAAACGTTGCAGATCACCAGCGATGAGGCTCGTTTGACGGCAGTGTTACAACAGGCAAATGCCGAAGCGAATCGCTACGCACAGGCTTATGGCGTCGGCGCAAAAGAGGCAAAGGCGAAGAAGTAGGAGCATACCATGTTCATTACGGTCTGTCACCTCACCTTGCATGATTTTCTCTTCTATGCTTCACGCGAGATGGGTCGTCTCTATGAAACAGAGAAATACCTGCATAATTACGGGTTGACCTATGCACTTGGCATGGCGAAATCTCCCTATTCAAATCTGGCACAGGTACCACGCTATCAAGAGGACCTGGATGGTATGAATCAGCAGGGGGTGTATGTAACACCTGCTCATCCCTTGCGCTATACCTTCTCATTTAGCACTTTCAAAATGGCCAATGAGAATCACTATAGCTTCATGCCTCAGGTCAGTACCAATCGAGTGGTATTCGGGCGATCAAAAGAACTGGCCCCCGAGAGTAGCTTTGAATTCTTTGTCCTGAGCGAAAAAGAAGTAGCCCTACCACGTTGGGTACGCCTGGGAAAATGGATGGCAAAGGCACGCGTTGATATCAAGGGGCAAGGATTAGCACAGGCCCATAGCGGAACATTCCGAGCTGACGGCGCCCTTAATCCACTCGATCTCACAATCATGCCCGAAAATTGCAATATCGTCGCTATGGCCCCGGCAAGCCTCATCACCAACGTCTCCTGCACTGGTGGCTACTATGAGCTTGCCCTTGATGCTGGCGGCTATTCACGCACCATTCGTTTGCCAGCGGAGATGAGCTATCAGCCTGATCGTCATCGTCGATTGTTCGCTTGAATACCCTGTGTGCTTCTCAACATGGATAGAGATGAGAAGCACACCTACTCAATTGTAGTAAAGGAAAGAATCAATTGTTGGATACATCTTCTACCAGTCAGGCACCCGCCAAACTCTACGCGCTCCATCTCAAACTGCGCCCCACAGAGCGTGGAACCCTCATGCCATTTACAGGCGAAATGGCTCATGCCGCCTGGCTCGATTGGATCAGGGCTGCCGCACCAGATGTAGCAAATATGCTTCACGATGGCAACAAAAGGAGGCTATTTACCTGCTCAAGCCTGCAATTCCCTTTCCCACCATTGAGAATGCAGCAAGCAGAGCGCGAAAACATCCATCTCCCACTGGACCCGGAAAAGACCTATCTCCTGCGCATTACCCTGTTGCTCGGTGAATTGTTTCCCCTTTTCTACAACTCCCTCATGCACTTCAATATGTCCGAGTTAGGAGCAAGGAAACAGGCTTTTATGTCTATTGGGAAACAGCAGTTTGTACTTGAAGAAGTCATCGCTGACAACGATGATCGTTCTGACTGGACCGGGTTTACCACGTTTGCCCATCTCGCAGCGGAAGCCAGCAACCAACAATTGGGCAACGTTGCTCCGTTAAAGCTAGAATTTGCCTCGCTCACCACCTTCAATCGAGGCTGTCTCAAGGAGAAAGACTATGGTAACTTTTACGCGCGGCTGCCTTTGCCGGAGTACGTCTTCCCGGGTTTAGCCAGGCGATGGCAAGAACTGGCCCCTCCCGAACTGGCAGATATCGTGCATAAGGAACAGATTGAACAATACATACAGGAAAATGGCATCATCATCGAAGATTACGACTTGAAGACCCATTGGGTCAGCTTCGCCAAACACCCCCAGCGTGGCTTTCTAGGCACGTGTAAATATCATCTTCGTGGACCCGATGAGCTAGCCACCACCGAGTCGCCGTTAACAGTTCGCCAGCAAATACTCTTGTTAGCCCAGTTGGCCTTCTACTCAGCAGTTGGATACAAACCATCCATGGGTATGGGCCAGGTGCGTCCAGTAAAGGCTTGATGGAGGGAAGAATCTTGATTGAAATCGATGAATCTGATGCGAATGGCCTGGATGCCCTCTCCATTTCTTACCTCAATGCGCTGGAGTATTGTCCGCGGCGCTTTTATTATGAATGTGCTTTAAGCGAATTTCTGGACAACGTCCACATCGTTGAAGGGAACCTGCGCCATGAGAGAAGTGACAGCGGCTGCGCAACAACAGAAGGCAATATAACCACCCTCAGGCGTGTATGGGTCTGGTCAGATCGCCTGAAATTGAGCGGCTTCGTAGACGTTGTGGAAGAGTCGGAAGGAAAACTCATACCCATCGAATACAAGAAAGGGAAAATGGGGGAATGGTTGAACGACCATATACAGCTCTGTGCACAGGCGCTCTGCCTGGAGGAGATGCTTACCTGTACCATTCAATATGGCTACATCTTCTACTTTGGCTCAGCACATCGAGAGGAAGTCATATTTACCCAGGAGTTACGCCGTCACACAGAAGAAACGATACAGTTCGCCTTTACCTTGTTAGAGCGTGGCATCCTTCCTCCACCGCTGCTCGGAAAGCAAACTCGACGTACCACCTTGCCAGCCTTCCATCCAAAATGCCGGGACTGCAGCCTGGAACCCCTCTGTCTCCCGCGCGAAGTGCTGGCATTAGCCCAGAAGGAAATAACACATGGCAACACTCTATCTGAATGAACAACAGTCAATCGTCAAAAAACGTGACGGCTATCTCATCGTACAATATCCCCCGCCGGACCAACGCAAAATAGAAGTCCCACTTATCAAAGTAACGCAAGTCGTCATCTCGGGCGATATCACCTTAACCACCCCCGCTGTCCACACGCTATTGGAAGCGGGTATAGAGATCTGCTACCTATCCATGTATGGTCACTTCCGCGGGAGGCTCTCTCCCCCAGTCGCCAAAAACGCCCTCTTGCGCCGTGAACAATATCGCGCTCATGCTGACCCTCAACGAGCCTTACAGGTTGCCCAGGCGTGTGTAAAAGGGAAACTAGAAAACATGCGTACGCTCCTGTTGCGCTCCAATCGGCAGTTGCAAGACAGCGAAGTAGCTGATGCGACCGCCACGATACAGCGTATCATCCGCGAAATTCCTCGCGCCTCAACCGTTGGATCACTCTTAGGCTACGAAGGCAATGGTTCCGCTGCCTACTTTGGCGTGTTCGGCAAACTCCTGCGCGACCCAATGACCTTCAGTCGACGTCGTAGGCGTCCGCCGAAAGACCCCGTCAATGCACTCTTGAGCTTAGGCTATACCCTCTTGTTGCACCAGGTTTCATCAGCCATCCAGGTCGTCGGTTTCGACCCCTACGCAGGCTACCTGCATCAACCGCGTTATGGCCGGCCTGCACTTGCATTGGACCTCATGGAAGAATTTCGTCCAATTATAGCCGACTCAGTCGTCCTCAATATCATCAATCATCGTATACTGACGGAGCAGGACTTTCAGGAAGAATTGGGTGTCGTTCACTTAAAAGCGGAAGCTCGTAAAAAATTTTACGCCAAGTTTGAGGAACGCCTCCAGGAGGAATTGCAGCATCCCCATTTCGAATACCGCACGAGTTACCGGCGATGTATAGAGCTGCAGGCTCGACTATTAGGGAAATGGCTCACAGGCGAGATACCCGTTTACCTTCCCTTGAGTGTACGTTAACCAGGTAGAGTAATGAGCGACAAACAGAGACGCGGCGACGAAAATATGCTCTATGTCGTGAGCTACGATATCCCTGATGATCGAAGACGGACACGAGTGCATAGCGCCTTAACTGGCTTTGGCACCTGGGTCCAGTTTAGCGTCTTCGAGTGTTTTCTAGACCAGAAGCAGCGTATGTTACTACAAATGCGTTTGCTGAAAGAAATACACCAGCGCGAGGACACTATCCGCATATACAGCCTCTGCGGGGCATGTATTCCAAAAGTAGAAGTATTAGGACAAGGAGAACCGCCTCGTGACGAGGATATCTACCTCTTATAGGCGTTGTGACTTAACGCTCCCAACTAAGTTGTGCAAGACATCCTATAGCCCGAAGGACACCTCTTGGGAAATTTCGCGTTGCGGATCGAACACCAGAAGTAGCGAGGCAGCCAGTGGTGGTAACTCCAAGCACGCTGCCTCGCAAAGTAGTACATCCATCCCAATGCTCTTCACAAGCCCTTGTAATTACTCAGTCTTGTATATATACTATCTCATAGAACAACAAAGCCCTCGGAATAATGGAAGTAAAGTGGCTCCCTCGCGAACAACATCATGGATCCTCTTTACAGGCCAAACGAGGCGCACCGCAGTCGCCAGGGGCCTGGCATCTCGTCTGAGATTGAAATTTTCATGGCAACAAACGCAACTGTAGCGAGTCCAACGTCGCCAGGGGCCTGGCATCTCGTCTGAGATTGAAATTCAAGCCGTGCGACTGCTGCCCGCATAGTCTTGTGTGTCGCCAGGGGCCTGGCATCTCGTCTGAGATTGAAATT
>WNGQ01003847.1_pt1 | contig 25224 bp, 26 predicted proteins | sample 5407661 | NCBI WGS metagenome assembly WNGQ01 (sample SAMN13153382, study PRJNA577476) | soil metagenome | isolation source: 60 cm soil or saprolite under Garry oak tree replicate 2 | place: USA:California | collected 2016-06-15 | reverse complement strand
TATGCCAAAAACTATGTTTGAAAAAATCTGGGAAGCTCACACTGTACGTGATGTGCCAGGTGAATCGGCAATTCTCTATATCGACCGTCACCTTGTGCATGAGATGACCTCACCGCAGGCTTTTGCGGGTTTACGCACCGCACATCTGCCCGTGCGCCATCCCGAAGCCACCATCGCTGTCCTTGATCACAATGTTCCCACTGTGGTGGGCCGCAAGATGATCAACATCGTCGATGCAGGCAGCACCGAAGTCATCACCACCATGGAGCAGAACGCCAGAGACTTCGGCCTCACCCTTTTCGACATGGGCGACGCTCGCCAGGGTATCGTTCACATCATCGGCCCCGAACAGGGCATCACCCTCCCCGGCATGACCATCGTCTGTGGCGACTCCCACACCTCCACGCACGGTGCCATGGGCGCCCTGGCCTTCGGCATCGGCACCAGCGAGGTCGAGCTTGTCCTCGCCACCCAATGCCTCTTACAAAAACGCCCCAAAACCATGAACATCCGCGTCGAAGGCACCCTCGCCCCCGGCGTTACCGCCAAAGACCTTGCCCTTGCCATCATAGGCAAACTCGGCACGGGCGTGGGTAACGGCCACGTCATCGAATTTAGTGGCTCTACCATCCGTAGTCTCTCCATGGAAGGGCGCATGACTCTTTGCAATATGGCTATCGAAGCCGGTGCGCGGGCCGGTATGGTTGCCCCCGACGATACCACCTTTAACTACATCAAAGGCCGTCCTTACGCTCCCAAAGGCGAATTGTTCGAGCAGGCTCTTGAGGCATGGCGACAACTCGCTAGTGATCCCGGTGCCCAGTTCGATGCTGTTCATGAAATTCGCGCTGAGGGTCTTGGCCCACAGATTACCTGGGGCACTAATCCTGGTATGGTCGTCGATGTCAATGGCTACGTCCCCGATCCCGCCTCAGAGAGCGACCCCGAAAAGCGTCATGCCTATGAACGTGCCTTGAAATATATGGACCTCAAACCCGGCCAGAAGATCACCGAGATCCCCTTAAATACCGTCTTCATTGGCTCCTGCACCAATTCACGTTTGGAAGATCTACGTATGGCTGCCCAATATGTCAAGGGCAAGCACATAGCTCCCAACATCCGCGCCATGGTCGTCCCCGGCTCTATGCGTGTCCGCCGCATAGCTGAAGAAGAAGGGCTGGCCGATATCTTTCGCGAAGCCGGTTTTGAATGGCGTGAGGCTGGCTGCAGTATGTGCATTGCCATGAACGGCGACCAGCTCTCCGAAGGTGAACGCTGCGCTTCCACCAGCAACCGCAACTTTGAAGGCCGTCAGGGTCGCGGTGGACGCACTCATCTTGTCAGCCCCGCTATGGCTGCTGCCGCTGCCGTTGCCGGTCATTTTATCGATATTCGGGAGGAAAAATAATTGGAACCATTTACTACGTTAACAGGTTTGGTGGCACCACTAGACCGCACCAATGTCAACACTGATGAAATCACACCCGCACGTTTCTTGAAAACCATTCATCGCACAGGCTTTGACAAAGTTCTCTTTGCCAACTGGCGTTACCTCGACCCGAAAGGTGAGAAACTCAACCCAGACTTTGTCCTCAATCAGCCGCGCTATCAAGGAGCCAGCATTCTGCTCTCCGGCGATAACTTTGGTAGCGGCTCATCCCGCGAACATGCCCCGTGGGCCATTCGTCAGTACGGCTTCCGCTGTCTCATCGCCCCCAGTTTCGCCGATATCTTCTATAACAACTGCTTCAACAACGGCATCCTGCCCGTCACCCTCGATGCAGCTACCGTGCGTGAACTCTTTGCCGAAGTCGAGGCCACCGAGGGCTATACCCTCTCGGTCGATCTGTCAGCCCAGACCGTCACTACTCCGAGTGGGCGTGTTCTCCACTTTGACATTGACAACTTCCGCAAAAACGCTCTCATTCAGGGACTCGACAACATCGGCTGGACCCTTTCCCACGGTGACGAGATCGCTGCCTACGAACAACGCAGAAAGCAAGAAGCTCCCTGGGTGTTTGTAACCAACGAATAACTGTAGGCAAAGGAGCTAGAAGTGGTAACTCGACAAATTGACATTGACACCGCCATGTCCCCCCACCAGATTCTCGATCCCGAGGGCAATCTAGTGGGCAACATGCCCGATATCAGCACGGAGCGCCTGCTCTCGCTCTATCGCTACATGCAACTAGGACGGGCCTTCTCTAACAAAATTATTGCTTTACAACGTCAGGGCCGTGCTACCACTTTTGGCTCGCTGGCCGGTCAGGAAGCTACCGCTGTCGGGCTAGCTGCTCCCATGCAAACGCAGGACTGGCTTACCACCTCCTACCGTGAAATTGCCTCTCTCATAGTCAGAGGCTTTCCTCTTGCTACCCTGATCTATGCTTTTCGCGGCTTCACCCCTGCCACCTATCCACGCGAGACACATTGCCTGCCCTTCCAGATCGTCATTGGCACCCAGATGCTGCATGCCGTCGGACTGGCTATGGCGGCTAAAATCTCCGGCGACCCCGTGGTAGCCGTTGGCGTCTGTGGCGATGGAGCTACCTCCGAGGGTGATTTCAATGAAGCCCTGAATTTTGCCGGTGTCTTTCAGGCTCCCGTCGTGCTGGTCGTACAAAACAATGGCTGGGCCATCAGCGTCCCACGCCACAAACAGAGTGCCGCTCCCACCCTGGCCGCACGAGGTATCGGCTTTGGCCTCCCTTCCTATCTGGTCGATGGTAACGACGTTCTGGCTGTTTACGATATTATGCAGCAAGCTATTGCCCGTGCCCGTTCTGGTCAAGGCCCAACGCTAGTCGAAGCCCTGACCTACCGGATGGGCGCACACACCACTGCCGACGACCCTACTCGCTATCGCAACCCTGACGAAGTAGAAGCCTGGCGCAGGAAAGATCCCATCACGCGCTTTCAACGCTTCCTTATGAAGCGTGATCTGCTTACTGAAGAACAGGACCGCCAGCTCATCGCCGCTATCGAAGAGGAGATCAACGAGGCTGTGCGCGAAGCCGAAGCTATGCCACCCATGGCCCCCGATAGTTTCTTTGACTACACTGCTGCCACTCTCTCGCCACGCCAGCAAGCACAGCGTGCCGATCTGCTCCGCTACGTAGAAGCTAAAGGACGCGAAGCGTCATCATCGTAGGAAAGCATTTATGAACAGAAAAATTCAATCCCAATATAGATGTAGAGGCGGCATTTATGACGCCAGTCAGCATCGGATGCTGACTGGCGTCATAAATGCCGCCTCTACGTCTGAATGGCAATATTCTGCTACAGTATGTAATCGCCCCTCAGGGGCCATAGGCACCAACACTTCATCATTGCACAAAAGAGGCTAAACATATGCAGATGACTATGATTGAGGCCCTCAATTCGGCCCTCACCCTCGAACTGGAACGCGACCAGCGCGTTGTCGTCTTTGGGCAGGATATTGGAGCCAATGGCGGTGTCTTCCGTGTAACCGAACACTTGCAACAAAAATTTGGTGAACAGCGCGTCTTTGACACACCTCTATCAGAGTCGGCCATCATTGGGAGTGCTGTTGGTATGTCTGTCTATGGCCTGCGCCCCATTGCCGAAATACAATTTGCTGGCTTTCTCTTTCTCTGCATGAACCAGTTGGTCACGCAGGCCGCTCGTATGCGCTTTCGTAGTGCCGGAGCCTTCACCTGCCCTCTGGTGGTTCGCGCTCCCTATGGCGGCGGTGTACGTACTCCTGAAATGCATTCTGATAGTCTCGAAGGCGTTTTCTTGCAAACCCCTGGTCTCAAGATCGTTATTCCATCCAACCCCTACGACGCCAAAGGCCTACTTGCTTCAGCCGTGGCCGATCCAGACCCCGTACTCTTCCTGGAAAACATTAAACTCTATCGCTCGTTCCGTCAGGAGACACCGCAGGAATACTACTCGCTCCCTCTCGGCAAGGCCAACATTATCCAGGAAGGCAGCGACGTCAGCATCTTTGCCTACGGAGCCATGGTCCCCGTTGCTCTTGAAGCGGCTAAACACATGCAGCAAGAGAACGGCACCAGCATTGAAGTCATCGACCTACGTACCATCTGGCCCCTCGATGAAGAAACCATTGTCGCCTCCGTCGAAAAAACTGGTCGTGCCATCGTTGTTCACGAAGCCCCCCGTGCGGGCGGTGTCGGAGCCGAAGTTACTGCCATCATCAACGATCACTGCCTCTACTCCCTACTCAAACCCGTTGGTCGTGTCACCGGCTACGACACCCCCTACCCTATTCCCGGACTAGAGGACTATTATTTACCTACACCAGCCAAAGTGCTAGCGGCGTTGCGACAGGTGATGGAACCATAATGTGGGAGCGTTATGCGTCGCGCTCTCTGGAGACAACCTATGTACGAATTTAAACTCGCCGACCTGGGCGAAGGCATGCACGAAGCCGAAATCGTCCAGTGGCTCATTCACGAAGGTGACACCGCCAAACTCGACCAACCCATCGCCAGAGTCGAAACCGACAAAGCTATCGTCGAACTGCCCGCACCCGTTTCTGGTCGTGTGCGTGAAATTCGCGTCAAAGACGGGCAGACGGCAAAAGTCGGTGACGTTCTCGTTATTTTTGACAGCTCAACACCTGCTAACGGAGACACGCCTATTAAAAGCAGCGAGACACAACCCTCCTCTTCTACTACCTCGTCGACACCATCGATAGTGAGCCACCTCGACTCAAACTTTGCTGTTACACCCACTACACCTGCTACACCTGTAACAGTGAGCCACCCCGACTCAAACTTGCCAAGCACATCTTCTCCATCCACCAAACGTCCACGAGTCCTGGCTGCTCCCGCCGTGCGTAAACTCGCTTTCGAGCTTGGCATAGATATCGAACAGGTCACTTCCTCCAACCCCAACGGGCGCGTCTCTCTTGAAGATGTTCGTGCCTATGCTGAACGTGCTAAAGCTACCCCTGAGCCAGTGCAGCCCACAGCACAATCCGTTGCTCCAACTGCCCCACAAAAAATGGAACAAGCTGCTTCGCCTACCGCAGATCAACGCCAACCGCTTACCGGTCTGCGTAAACGTATCGCCGAACACATGGAACGTTCTTGGCGCACCATCCCCCACGCCACCGCCTTTGCCGAAATCGATGGCACTGGCTTGATGGCCCTGCGTCATGCCCTCAAATCTGTTGCTGAGCAGCGCGGCACTCGCCTCACCTATATGCCTCTTCTGGTCAAACTCTTGCTGCCCGTGCTCAAAGAGTTCCCCATCTTCAACGCTAGCCTCGATGAAGAGAAACGCGAAATTATCTACAAACGCTCTTACCATATCGGCATTGCTACCGACTCTCCCGACGGTCTGCTTGTCCCTGTCCTGCGCGATGCTGAGCGCCTCACCCTGCTTGAAATAGCCACCAAACTTGAGAAACTGATAGAAGGCGCACGCCACCGTACCCTATCGCTACCCGAATTGAGCGGCAGCACCTTCACCCTCAACAATATTGGCAGCTTCGGTGGCAGCACCGGTACTCCTATCATCAACTATCCCGAAGCGGCTATTCTCGCTGTTGGACGCCTGCAAGAGAAAGCAGTCGTCTCTCAAGGCTCCATCATAGCCCGGCCAATGATGCCCCTTACCCTCTCCTTCGATCACCGCCTGATCGATGGAGCCCTGGCCGCCAAGTTCCTGGGACGCTTCAAAGAACTGGTCGAAAATCCCCAACAACTCATGCTGGATATGGTGTGATCTGAAAATGGATAGACGCGTAGCTCTCTCATTTAGGCCTATAGCCTCCCTGCCAGTGTTATATGCCATGATGAAAGGACGAAGGCGATCGTTGCGGCGGTCGCCTTCGTCCTTTCATCATGGCGTTTAATAGATCACCGGCTTGTATCTGGGCGGAGGTATTGGCTTGCCCTCAGCAAGCGCAGCTCCAAGCCATGCCGCTTTAGCAATCTGCAACTCTTTGAGAGCCTCCTCAGGAGTGCTACCGAAGGCGGAACAGAATTTGAGGTCGGGGATATCGGCGATGTAGCCTTCGTCCTCTTCACTATAAAAGATGTTAATGTTGTAGTCTTTCATGCTTATGCTTCTCTGTTTTACCCACTGAGGCGATGCCAGAGATCAGTGGGCCGATTGAGGATTTTTCAGTTGGTCCACAACCTTGCGAATTTCTCCTGCAATATCAGCAAAGGCTCTGTCTCGATTGAGATCGGCTACAGTCTTATTGTTATCTCTGGGCAATGATTGAATTTTGGCAAACTCGGTTCTGTTCCAGTCTGAGGTAGGACGCAACATAATAGGGATGACGCAGGCTGCGCGCGCATTATGGCGTTCTAACGCCTCTTTCATCTCAACATCGTAGTGATAATCGGAGTCGAGAAAGTCGGGACTAACTAGTAATAAGATGATACGTGCTCTGTCCAGGCGTTTCTTGACTTCGTCCTCTTTCTCAGTTCCCACATCAAGATTGTGATCGTAGCCAGTGATGAGCTTCTCACGTTTCATTTGTTTAAGATGCTTCATTAATTCATCATGCAGTACTTTATCCTTTTCAGAATAGGAGGTAAAGACCTCAAGTGGTTCTGCTGGAGTCTGCACTAACCAATCTAACTTGACTCTTGGACGTTGCAGCGCATCAAGGCTATCTATCCATTCTCTGTGTTGTTGATGATACTGCTTCTGTTGTTCTTGCAGTTCTGGGAACTCTTGTAAGATATTTTTTGTGAGTAGTCCACTCCCACCTACGGCTGCGACGGTGCTGGTACTGTAACTGAGTTGAACGATACCACAGACGCCACCTGTATCCCAGTTGAGTAGAGGTGAGCCACTCATACCTGGGCGTGCCTGGCCCTGTTGAAATTTGAGCCGTTCGAGTTGGCTACCAGCCCAGCCTTCACTCTTGAAGGTAGTAGAGGCTCCCTGTGGTTCAATATCCGGGAAGCCAAAGCTATAGAGGTGATTCTGCGGTTGAGCTCCACCGTAAAGAAGTACACAGGGATGGTCTGTCAGATTGACATCCAATAGGGCCAAATCAGTGGTTTCCACGTCGCGAAACTGCTGTATTTGGGCGGGAAGAGTTTGTCCATTCCATGTTATCTCGATGGGCAGTTTCTGTTGCTGGGCTGCCTCTACAACATGGGCGCAGGTCAGCACTTTTCCAGGAGCTACAAAAAAACCTGTTCCCTTCACCTTCCTGGCAGGAACAGATACGAAGACAACACAGAAATGTAAAAGATCATACAGTGATTGCGCTGCCATATATCTTCCTCTCCATTAAATAAAGCTACTGGCTGAGCTCTCCCCATTCCAGGGTAATTGTGAGATTAGCTGAACCGGTACCTTTGACCAGCAAAGCAGTAAGTTTCCCTGACTCGACACCAACTTGCACACCAAACTCAACGCTTCCTCGACGCGGTTTTATCCTTTGTAGCATCGCCAGCACTGGTTGTGCAATATGTTCAACCGTGTTGGTCACATCAGTAAATGAGATTGGACCCATGTCAGCAATACGCTGCTGACCTCCAAATGATGTTGCTTGAATACGGATGACTGAGCCATCATCAAGTTTAGCTTCAATAGTTTCGTCTGGTTCCATCTTTTTCTCCTGTTGAGTTGTATTTGTTGGCATTGTAGCATATGTCCTGAATTTGGAAAAGCAGTTTTTTGAAGCAAATCGGGCAATCCCCTCAACCAACTTCGTCTCTCATTCGTGTTCTCTATAGAGCGACAAAACAGTGATACAACTGGCCATAGCCCCATGGCTTCCTCTTGATGCCCCCTTTTTCCTTAGAAAACCCATCTACACTTTTTAAGTAAAGCAGAAAAAAATGAGAAAAATAATGCTTCGATTTAATATGCTTTAGTTTCTGCTTAGAGTCGCTTACACAAGAGCTTATCAGGCCCAAAATCCCTTGTTATTTGCTGGCAAACCAGCTAATCTAGTATCAGACGAAAGAAATGAGGAGAAACTAAAAATGCAAATACAAGATGCACCACATAAACCACACATGCCGACTATGGATATGACAGATGGATTGCTTGCACAGCAAACCCTGGCCGGTGACCCGTATGCGTTTGAGGGTCTTATCCAGCGCTATAGTACCCCTCTGTTTAACTTCATCTATCGCTTTTTGGGTGACTACGATCAGGCTTCTGATATCCTGCAAAATGTATTTATTCAGTTACATACCTCTCTGCCATCACTACGCACCGATAAGCCTTTGAAAGCCTGGTTATTCCAGGTGGCACGCAATCGATGCCTGGATGAGCTACGTCGCAAGCATGCTATCCATTTCTCTGAGTTGGAAGCTATCAATGATGATGAAGAACTTTCGCCCTTAGCGGCTATTCCTGATAGTGGCCCTCTACCTGAAGAATTGGCTGAACGCAGCGATCTGCAGCAGCGTCTACAAGCCGCCATTTCAACCTTACCGGTGAAGTTCCGTTCTGTGGTTCTCTTACGCTACGCTAGCCAACTCAGCTTCTCTGAGATCGGGCAGGCTCTGAATATGCCAGAGGCGACCGCCAAAACCTACTTCCAGCGAGCCAAACCTCTCCTGCGTGCTGCGCTGACGAATACACCAGAGCTAGTGGCTCACTAAGCATTTTCTTATAAATTTGCTAATCATCCTCTCAGAATTTGAAACTACCCTCTTTGTTTATTCGTGCTAAAACACAGATAGCATGAAATGGAAAAGAGGGTGTGCAGATATGCAGTTCCAGCCAACAAATTCATTCCTAGAAGATGATATGCTCGAAGACGATATTGATAGACTGTTTAACCAGCTTCAGTGTATAGAACCCCCACCATCGCTTGTCTCGCGTATCCTGAGTCAACTGCCGCCGCATCGCACATCTGCAACGCTCGTTTCCAAGCCCGTAGCTTGGAATAATCTGGATCATTGGCTTGCGCAAAACAAGAAACGGCAGTTGTGTTAGGCTCTTTTGTTGGACTTCTTGCTACTTAATATGCGCAAAGAGATCGTTTCCTCCTGGTAGATCACGGCCAACGCGAGAAGCTGCCAGTTGGAAACACTCGTACTTGCGCCACTTGCGCTGTATCTCCTCTGGTAACTGTTCTCTAAAGCGAGCGGAGCCAGCTTGAGTACGGTGTTTAGACCATGAGCTATCTTTGGTCTCACGCCACGACTCAACGTCGAGCCAGACGCTGATCAGTTCATCGGGTATGCCAAGTTTGTCGGGATCGAGATTGCGGAAAGATCCCTCATAGTGCTGCGATCTCATCCACTCAGCCATGGACTGTACTATGCTGCGTGGGAACGCGCCATAATAGAGTTTGGAGACGGCATGTGCTGGCCCTAATTCGGGATATTGCACATCATCGGCAGCAGCATAGAAGGCACTGGTCGTGTGCCGGTAGATCGCAATATGATCTGGATGTCCATAAGCTCCGCTTTCGTCAAATGTAATCATCACCTGCGGACGAAACTGACGAATGATTTCGACAAGTTTGCCGACAACTTCCGCCGCACTCACCTGAATGAACGAGCGCGGATCACCGTTTTCAGGAGTGCCATCCATCCCGGAGTCGCGATAATCCAGGAACCATAGATGGTGGACGCCAAGGACATTAGCAGCTTCGCGCATCTCATTCTCACGTACCTGTCCCAAATTTTCGGGTGTTGCCAGACTTGGATCGGCGATCTCGCCAACCTCTCCCCGTGTCGCACAGATCAAACCTGACTCGATACCTTGTGTGTTATACTGCAAGATAGCACCGCTCATTGTGCCTTCATCATCGGGATGAGCAAAAACACCTAGTAATCTTTTCGTTGTCATGCTTCTCGTTCTTCCTTACTGCTCCGTAGAGGTATTCATTAACCTCTACTCTAGCACTCATGGGAAGACATGTCAAATCGGAGGATTGAGGTCATGTCTTCCGGTATTCCTTAAGGAATAGAACGAGTATTTACAATATTTCTCTATATTTTTCACCACAAATATGCTACACTGTTTCTTATAAAGAAGGCAAAGAGGCCTCTTTTGGAAAAATACCTGATGAAGGAGCCCTGGGAATGTCAAGAACGCTTTTAGATAAAGAATTACAAGAACTGAATAATCAAATTGTGCAGCTAGGCAGCCTGGTGGATGATGCCCTGGCGAAGGCTTTGGAGGCATTGAAGACAGGTGATCTCGCTAAGTGTGGCTTAGTGATAGAAGCGGATGTCACCATTGATGGCCTGCGTGCAGCTGTCGAGGAGCATACGATTCGCTTATTGACCCTACAACAACCGTTAGGTGGACGTGATCTACGTTTCCTCACCTCGACCCTTTCCATTGCAGGCGACCTTGAACGTATTGGCGATGGAGCGGCGGGCATTGCACAAATCATTTTGCGTATGGTACCGTTAAAGACAAATGGAGCTTCACAGGTGAAGGTGGAGGACAAGACCAGTGATGGGGGCGAGGTAAGTGAAGTCTCGAGCTTGAATGGTATTCTCGAACTGGGCAGCGAGGCACGCCATGTCCTGCAAGGGACAATGGAGGCATTTGCACATCGCGATGTGAAGGCGGCCCGCTATATCTGGGAAGAGGACGATGTGGTAGATGTACGCTATCACCTCGTGCGCCATGACTTGATGGCCATGCTGGCCGGGGCACGTGCTATACCTGCCCTGCAAAACGATGCCATGATCTTGCAGCGTGCCACCTACTTGCTCTGGATTGCTCACAAGCTCGAACGGGTCGCCGACCATAGCGGCAACATTTGCGAACGGATCGTCTTTATTGTGGAGGGTGAGACCTCAATTCAACGTTCACAAGAATAAAACTTTCCTTGTAGATAAACGTATACCTAAACATGAGGCAAGCTGGTATTCCATTTAGAATGAGGTACGGTAGAAGGCGACCAGAGCAAGAGGAAGGTTTCAAGATCACTCAGGTTCTGGAAGCCTTTACTAGTTTGCCGCGTGTGTTGCGCCTGGTCTGGTCAACGCATGCAGGATTTACCCTAATTATGGCTATATTAAGCCTGCTACGTGGATTTATTCCTGCCATTACGGTATCCATTACCCGCTATTTGATCGATAGCGTCGTTCTTGCTATCCGTTCCCCCACGCATAACATCTCTATGGTCTGGGTATTTGTGGGCTTACAACTGGCGGTAGGATTGCTTGATCGCCTTTTCACTGTGCTGAGTAATATCGTTCAGCAACTGTTGCAGGAGCATGTGTCCAATCGGGTGCAACTGCTGATCCTGGAAAAGTCAAACAATCTCGACCTGGAATTCTTTGAGAACGCTGAATTTTACGATAAGATGCGGCGTGCCTCCGAGGAGGCAAACTATAAACCTGTCTCCATGATTTCCCAGCTCTTCGATCTGGGCAGAACTCTCGTCACCCTATTTTCCATGATTTTCCTGCTTCTACAGCTGGCATGGTGGTTGGCTCTGGTTGCCATCGTAGTGCCTTTGCCTGCCTTTGTAGCGAACTCACGTTATGGCTGGCGAGGCTATCAAATGATGCGCCGTCAATCGCCAGAGCGGCGGCAGATGTTCTACTTTACGCAAGTCATGACCGTTGATGACTACAATAAAGAGATCAAGCTCTTCAAGCTCGGTCAGTTTTTTATTTCACAATACCGTCATCTGGCCGAAAAGTTTTACCGCGAAAATCGGGGAATACTGGTACGTCGCTATCTGACCAGCTTCTTCTGGTCTGGGCTATCTATCGCTGCAAACTCAGGCATTTATATCTACGTCGCTTTGCAGGCTGTGGCAGGACGTATCACGCTAGGTGGCCTGACGCTCTATACACAGACAGCGATGCAGGTGGGCCAGAGTTTCCAGGGGGTGCTGGATGGCATCTCCGGTATGTATGAAAATAACCTCTTCGTCAGTACCCTCTTTGAGTTTCTAGAATATCAGCCAAAAATCGTTTCGCCGAAGGAGCCACAACCCCTGGTCTTATCCCCGGAGAGCAAAGGTCTGGATATCGAGTTCCGCAACGTCAGTTTTACCTATCCTGGCAAAGACCCAGAAACCGAGGCAGCCTTAAAGAACGTTAGCTTTACTCTCTCTTCCGGTGAGGCGATTGCCCTGGTGGGGCGTAACGGTGCCGGTAAGACAACGCTGGTGAAGCTGCTGACACGTCTGTATGATCCCGACGAGGGTGAAATCTGCATCGGAGGACGTAACATCAAAGAATATGACCTGCAAGAGCTACGTGAAGAGATCGGCGTCATTTTCCAGGATTACGTCACCTATCATCTGAACGCACGCGAAAATATTGGTGTAGGTCGCGTGGATGATATCGATGATCTTGAACTGGTGCGTAATTCTGCCCTGAAAAGTGGAGCTAATATAGCCATTGAAAAACTGCCTGAAGGATATGAAACCATGCTGGGACGCTGGTTTCAAGATGGCGTGCAACTCAGTGGCGGTGAGTGGCAAAAGGTGGCCTTGGCACGTGCCTTCATGCGCAATGCGCGTATCCTCATTCTCGACGAGCCAACCAGTTCTCTCGATGCTCAAGCCGAGTACGATGTCTTTGCCAAGTTCCGCGTGCTGACCCAAGGCAAAACCGCCATTTTCATCAGCCACCGCTTCAGCACCGTGCGCCTGGCCGACCGCATCCTGGTCATCGAGAATGGACACTTGATTGAGAACGGTGCTCACCAGGAGTTGATAGCCTTGGGTGGGAGGTACGCCGAGTTATTTAATTTGCAAGCAGAGGCGTACCGGTAGGGTACGCTATTACAACACTTACATCAAAAGTAGCTATTATTCTTGCTCCTCGTCCTCCTCTATGGCAAGAAGGTACTGTTTTGCCTCTTCAACGCTTTGAGCGATGCTCAATTTGCCTATCAAGTCCAGCAGGATGGCAGTATCTTCAGCAAGGACTACTTGCTTTCTCGCTAGACGTACTAACTTAGGAAAGCGTTTTACTACAACCTCCACAACTGCTTGATTTAAGCCTCTTAACTCACCTTGCTCAATTCCTTGCTCAATTCCCTCTTCGCGTCCTTCTTTCAAAATTTCCTGATAGATGGGTGTCTCTCGTAGAATATCGTGCATCTCACGAAACCTCCTGATCAGCCAATTCTGATCGTCTGAACTCCTGCTTCTGAAGACTAATGATGCGAAACTGAATCCTATCAACTCTATCTCAGTTTTGCCTGTTCCTCCTAGCTCCTGAAACATCCTCTCCACTTTTTCCCGTTTGTTCTCTCCTTTTGTCAGGGGTAAGAATGGGTAGAGGCTCGGCAGCTGGGTGGCGAGAATATCTTCTTCGGTCAGCTGGCCGACTCGGCATGAATAAGCTTTTTGAAGGTATCATCCCAGACTTTTGCCACGATTACGCACTCCTCATACTGCTATTCTGTTAGAAGTGTAACATAGTGGCAATAGGCCTGTCGAGAGGGAAAAGAGAGGGATTATGCTGCTGAATAGGCTGTGTAACCTCCCTCCGTATATTCTTATGGGGTTTCTATGTACACTTACAGTCGGGGAAACGTGAGTGTGTAACCTGTTTCGTACCTTTTAGCAATTAATGTACCTGTAGTATGGTAATGCTCTCTTATCCAGTATAGAACGTTGTGTCTATAAGTATGTTTCGAGGAGGTACATCTATGCTTACCCGTTTGTTCCCTTCACGAATGCGGCTCTTCATCACTCTTGGTAGTGCGTTGGTGTTACTGCTGGTGGCAGTGCCAACTATGGTGTTTGCCTACCCCCGTCAGGCAGCGAGCAGCAGTCATAGTAGCTTTTACCAGCAGACCAATCTTGTATCGGATGTTGCTGGTATGGCGCAATTCACCGATCCCAACCTTGTGAATGCCTGGGGGCTGGCGTCCAGTTCAAGTAGCCCATGGTGGGTTGCTGACAATGGTACCGGTGTAGCTACACTGTATAACGGCCAGGGCCAGGCATTCCCGCTGAGTTCACCACTCGTGGTTACGGCTCCACCACCGGGAGGTAGTCCAGCCGGAACAACGGCGGCTCCAACTGGCATCGTCTTTAACAGCACGAGTGGCTTTCAGGTCTCACAGAGTGGGAACTCTGGTAAGAGCTTTTTCATCTTTGACACGGAAGATGGCACGATCTCTGGCTGGAATCCAAACGTGAACTTGAAAAGTGCTGTCCTGGAAGTAGATAACTCGGCCTCTAGCGCAGTCTACAAAGGACTTGCCATTGGCAGCACGGAAGCGGGTACGTTCATCTATGCCACGAATTTTCATGCTGGCAGGATAGAGGTCTATAACTCGCAATTTGCCCGTGTGCATCTGTCAGGTTCTTTTACCGATCCGGACTTGCCTGCCCACTATGCACCCTTTGGTATAAAAAACCTTGGCGGTAAACTCTACGTGACGTATGCAGTGCAGAATGCGGCTAAACATGACGATGTAGCGGGTCCAGGTCATGGTTTTGTTGATGTCTACAATACCAATGGGCATTTGCTCCGTCGTTTGATTTCGCACGGCAAGCTCAATTCTCCTTGGGGCTTAGCCCTTGCTCCCGACGACTTTGGCCGGTTTAGTAATGATCTGCTCGTAGGCAACTTTGGGGATGGACACATCAATGCCTTCAATCCGCATACAGGTGATTTCCTTGGTCAACTCAAAGATAGTCAAGGCAATCCTATTCAGATTGATGGTTTGTGGAGCTTAGCTTTTGGCAATGGGGCCCAGGCTGGAGCGACCAACGAGCTGTTCTTCACAGCTGGTATCAACGATGAAAAAGATGGTCTCTTCGGCTCAATCACGAGCGAAGACTAGCCTTATAGGTTTGTGCACTGAGTGCGGCAACTTGCCGCACTCAGTGCACAATGTTATTTTCTTTCCACTCCCAAACCTCGTTCCACTCCTGACAAATCATACACGCCACCTTTTTGTACATAGCCACCGGTAAATGGATCCTCAGCCAGTAACATGGGCGTGTCAAGATCGATGAAACGAAAGCCACCGAGACCGGCAACGAAGTGGGCAGCAGCAGCAGCAGCGGTGGCGAGGCGCGATTCCATCATGGCACCTATCATTAATTGGATATGATTCGCTCTGCAGACAGCGGCAATGTCGAGAGCTTCAACAATGCCGCTTTTCATGAGCTTAATGTTCACAACGTTGCAGGCCCCTATGGAAATGAGATGAGCGACGTTAGCAGCACTGGAAGCACTTTCATCGGCGGCGATGGGAACGCTGGTGTGCTGAGTGACGTAGCGTAAGCCGTCATAGTCATCTTTGTGGACGGGTTGCTCCATCATCAGGGGGCGGATATCGTGGTCATCGAGGGCTTCCAGGCAGAGCAGGGCTTCGCTGGGAGTGTAGCCCTGGTTGGCGTCGAGGGTGAGACCAATGCCAGGGGCGGCTTCGCGAATGGCCTCGACGCGGGCGACATCGTCGCGGATATCACCGCCAACTTTGATTTTGATCCTAGTGATCCCACGAGCGATAATGTCTTTGGCCAGTTCGTAGCCGTGTTCGGGTGTGACCATAGGGATACTCATATCGGTTTCGACAGACGTGCTGGCACCACCAAAGAAGACGTAGAGAGGGATGCGGTAGGAGTGGGTCAAGGCATCGAGCAAGGCCATTTCCATACCGGCGATAGCGGTAGATTGGCTGAAGTAGACGCTGCGCATCAGTTTAGAGAGAACACGCCAGTGGGCGGCATCTTTGCCCTGCAACAGTTCAGCACAGCCATGGGCTGCCGCGAGGGCGGTTTCCTGGGTTTCGCCAGTGCTGGGGGAGAAGGCCGCACTTTCGCCATAACCGATGCTACCATCGACCAGTGTGATGGTGATGAGGACGTTACGCGCTTCACTGGCGGTGCCAGTAGCGATGGTGAATGGTTCCAGCAAGGGTATGTTCAGAGGTTCGACGGTGATGGAGCGAATGGTGGTGTGTGACATATGTTTGCCTTTCTTGGTGTTTGAGCCTGATCCCCACAAGTTTACATTGTTAGGCTTTTTCAAAGCAGCGGCTAGTCATCTTCTAACGGGCAGCCACAAGGGCCCCTACCGTGCATCCGCTCCGCCCCTGCCCCTACGCGAGTTCCGCCCCAAGACGACTTCTAAAAATCACCGATGCAGAACCCTCACAGGGGGTGCTACAGATTTTAGCGGCTGGTGCGATTACGTTGTTTATCGTCGTAGCGTTCGATAGCGAGTTCGATCAGGCGATCCAGGAGCTGGGAGTAGGAAAGGCCACTGGCTTCCCACAGTTTGGGATACATGCTGATCTGGGTGAAGCCAGGCATGGTGTTGACCTCGTTGATGTAGACCTGTTGCGTGTCTTTGTCGAGGAAGAAATCGACACGGGCGAGACCGCTGAGATCGAGGGAGACGAAGGCAGTGATAGCTTGACGGCGTACCTCTTCGGCGATAGGCTGGGAAATATCGGCAGGGATGATCGTTCGTGATTTGTTGTCGATGTATTTGGCGTTGTAGTCGTAAAATTCGCTGCTGGCGATGACTTCGCCGACGACGGAGGCGAGGGGTTCGTCATTGCCCAGAACGGCACATTCCAGTTCACGACAGTTAATGCCGCGCTCGATGATGATTTTACGATCATATTCAGCGGCTACCTGTATGGCATGCTCTAGTTCGTTGCGGTTATGGGCTTTGTTGATGCCCACGCTGGAGCCCAGGTTGACGGGTTTGACGAAGCAAGGGTAGCCCAGGCGTTGCTCGATAGTGCCCAGGATATTTTCAGGGGAACGTTCCCACTGATTGCGACGGTAGACGAGGTAGCCCACGATGGGCAGGCCGACGGATTGAAAGACCATTTTCATTTTTTCTTTGTCCATGCCCAGTGCTGCGCCTAGCACGCCACAGCCAACATACGGAACGTTGGCCATCTCTAAGAGACCTTGCAGGGTGCCGTCTTCGCCATAAGTGCCGTGGAGGACAGGAAAGATGACATCTAAGGCTCCATTATCCTGAAGTTGTTGATTGCCTTGCACGGGGATGAGGCGGCGTAAGTTGGGGTCTCCAGTGAGGGTGACGGCGGTGGTTTGTACGTTTTCGTTGGCGGTATCGACGCTTTGTGTGGTTGCGAGAAGTTGAGCCGGTTCGGTGCCGAGCAGCCAGGAACCCTGGTGAGTGATGCCGATGGGGACGATTTCATATTTATCCTTGTCCAGATTGGCCAAAATTGAGGTGGCGGAGGCAAGGGAGACTTCGTGTTCACCTGAGCGTCCCCCAAAGATAAGGCCAATACGTTGTTTTTTCTGTGCCATAGATGTGTCCTCTCTATGATATACGCATCAACATAAGGGAATGTTCGGTCTCACCTTGTCCCTCTCTTTTGCGCTTCGGTTGATGCGTCTTGGGGGCGATCCATCGGGCTCCTACAGCATATTCAATATGGTTTCCATACGCATGCCGCGTGAGCCTTTGAGAAGTACGAGGTCGGTTTCCCGAACCTCTTTTTTGAGCAGGTTGGCGGCATCTTGTTTGGCAGTTTCGAGTTCGGTCGGATTTTCGACGTCAGCATCAAAGTAATAGATATTTTCGGCTGGCATTCCGGAGCGAATGGCACCCTCGATATAGTAGCGAGCTTGGTCTCCGACAGCGATGAGGTAGTCAACGGCTCCAGTCAATTGCTCGCCAGTAGTGCGATGTTCGGCGCGTGCATATTGGCCGAGTTCAAAGATATCACCTAGCACGACCCAGAGTTTGCCGCTATGAGCGAGAGGGGCGTCGTGCATAGCTCCAGCGATGGCGAGGATGGACTGGCGGTTGGCGTTGTAGGTATCGTCGATGAGGATGCTGCCGTTGGGGCCGGGTTTGACTTCGCCCCGTCCTTTGGCGGGTGAGAGGGTCTCCAGCGCATCACGAATAGCGGCAAGAGGTATGTTGGCGGCACAGCCAGCGGCGGCGGCGGCCAGGGCGATAGTGATGCCATGTTCGCCGGGGAGCCGTAACTGTACATGTACCTGTTCATTCTGGTAGCTCAAGGTGAAGTGACGACCACGAAGGGTATCACCGCTGATCTCGCTACCGCGCACATCTGCACCTTCGCCGAGACCATAGTAGAGAACTTGGGCCGATGTTTTAGCTTTCATAGTGCGAACGTTGGGGTCATCATAGTTGAGAATGGCGCAACCATCTGCTGAGAGAGCCTGCACAAGTTCGCTTTTGGCAGTGATCACCTGTTCTTGTGAGCCAAAGTAGCCGAGGTGGGCTGCGCCGATATTGGTAATGATGGCCCAGTGTGGGGTGGCAATGGTCTTGCAGAGCCAGGTCAGTTCATTGACCCACTGCGCTCCCATTTCCAACACGGCGTAGCGATGTTCGGGTTTTAAGCTGAGCAGAGTGAGGGGATAACCAATTTCGTTATTATAGGACTCAAATGTTTTCAGCGTCTCTCCCTGTTGGCTGAGGACGGCGGCGGCGGCCTCTTTGGTACTGGTTTTACCATTGGTGCCGGTAATCCCGATCAGAATGGTGTTTTGCTGGCGTTGAGTACGGACGCGGGCGGTGGCATGTAAAGCCCGAACAACGTCGGGAACAACGATTTGGAGAAAGTCGGGTGGTGCTTCACGGGATGGTTCTGTACAGAGTACGGCTCCTGCGCCTGCCTGTGCTACCATGGGGATATAGTGGTGTCCATCGGTATTGGGCCCTTTGCGGGCCAAGAAGAGATCACCCTGCTGAACATGGCGGCTATCTTGATGAGCCGTAGGAAAGACCTGTTCTGGATTGATGGCTACTCCATTATATATCTGTACCGAACCTTCGTTGCCTTGCAGTATGTCGTTGAGAGTGAGCATATGGGCACATCCTCTGGTCTTTAGATTGTGGTTTAGGCAATTATATCATATGCTGGTGAGATGATATACTGAGGCAATTGGTGGGAGAGGGATAGGAGAGGTTTGAGTGGGATGGCTCATTGTATCGTTTGTATCACTTGTGACGGATGTGACAGCAAAGTCTGAGTCGAGGTGGCTCAAAGTGACAGATATGACAGGTGTAGCGAAAGTGGTGGGAGTAGTGGGTGGTGCTATGAAGGCATAGCGATCAATCAAAACTCACAGAAGGAGATGATAATCATGCGAGCTGTTGTGATTACCAGACCAGGTGGGCCAGAGGTATTAGAGGTGCAGGAGGTGGAGAAGCCAGAGCCGGTGGGGGATTATGTGCGGGTGCGGGTACGGGCGTCGGGGGTGAACCGGGCGGATTTGTTGCAGCGTGCGGGAGGATATCCGGCACCGGCAGGGTGGCCAGCGAATATTCCAGGAATGGAATTTGCGGGTGAGGTTGATGCGGTGGGGCCACTGGAGCAGATGTGGAAACCAGGGCAGCGGGTAATGGGTCTGGCTGGTGGAGGTGGGCAGGCGGAATATATTTTGACTCATGAAGGGCTGCTGGTAGAGATTCCTGATAAGCTGGATTTTGTGCAGGCGGCAGGGGTGCCTGAAGTCTTTATGACGGCCCATGATGCTCTATTTACGCAGGCGGGTTTGCAGATGGGTGAGCGTTTGCTGGTGCATGCGGTTGGCAGTGGGGTTGGCACAGCAGCTATCCAACTCGCCCATGCGGCAGGTGTGACGACGTTTGGCACGTCACGCACACCCAGCAAGCTAGAGAAGGCCAAGGAGCTTGGTTTAGACTTTGGGACGTCTGACAAGAATTTTGCCGAAGAGGTGAAACGGTTGACGGATAGTAAGGGCGTGCATGTGGTGCTGGATTTTATTGGTGGAGCCTACCTGGAGCAGAATTTAGAGGCATTGACGACATGGGGCCGTATCGTTTTCCTGGCAACCATGGGTGGGACGCAAGGCAATGTGAATATCGGCATGCTGATGAATAAGCGTCTCACGATGTTTGGCTGTACGATGCGAACGCGGACGTTAGAGGAGAAGCTGGCCGTAAGACGCCGTTTTGCGACAGGCGTGTTGCCTCTGCTAGCAAGCGGCAAGGTGAAGCCGATTATTGAGCAGGTGTATTCATTGGAGAACGTTGGGGAGGCGCATAAGGTGATGGGGGAGAATAGGAATTTTGGGAAGTTGATTGTGCGGGTGGATTAGGTAGTACTGGAACTCAGACTACAGACAACTCTCCCAATCGCGCTTCAACTTTGCATCTGCCTGGGTAGCACGGAACATGTTAGCGGCCAGCTCCTCACTGCCCATGTAGTCAAGTATCTTCTGGCTCTGGTCAGTAAGTCCTTTTTCTCGATGAATGTCATTTTCACGACGTCCATCGTAGAGCCCCATGTACCCGTGGTCAGTGAAGACTGCGAAGTCTCGTGGCTCGATGACTCCTGCTGCGCGTGCTGTATCGGCAAAGCGAGTGTTATAGGTGGACATCAGCGAGCGGAAGATGAGGCGCTTCTGTGCTTCAGGCAGCTTGGCCAGCGTCAGCTCGTCGGCGATCTCTTGCCTGCGCGTCTGTACAGCAAAGTAAGTTTGCCCGAGGGCAACAATCGGTTTAGAAGGGTCGGCGTTCTGGATGATGAGGTAGCATGCGTAGCGTGTGAGATGGTAGTCTTCTATCGGACGTTTTGCACCCTTGCCAGCTTTGATCAATTGCACCTGGAGGTGAAAATGATCTGCAGCCGCATGACCGCTATTCTCGCAAGCCCTTTTTGCTTCCTCTATGGATTTCTGAAACTTTTCCCAGCGTGAATATCCAAGTTGTCTGTAGAGTTCGCGAGCTGACCAATACTCTTTTCCGTGCTCATCCTCTTTGCGGATTGCGTCAAAGGGCGATATGTGGGGTGTTTGACTCATGGTTTCTCCCCTTCATCAACGTTCACATCGGTAGTCTTCATCTTTTTGACATGATAGTTTTCCAGGTCATGCTTGAGATACAGGTTGGTACGTCTATCCTTCTGCTTGCGCCGTATCTTGCCTTTGTACGCCAGTAGCCGAACATAGTCCGGCGAGACGGGCCCGTTGCTATGTGCGCTTAAGACTGCCGCCGCCTCGTTGACTTCAAGCCATTCCTCTTTATAACGTGGCATGTGTTTTGTCTCCTTCCTTGTCGTATACGTCTGTCATATATCCATTGTACAGGAGAAAAACGTCCTTGTCAATACGTTAGCCGTATACTATGTGAATACGGCATGAATATTTGAAAACTTGCTAAACTGGCTTCAATTTTGCCTCTATGACGCTTGACAAGTATACGCCTGCCGTATATAATATAATCAGTGAGAGGGACGTACCCGAACACTTGAGACCACTCCAAAGGAGACACGGAAACCATGAACCACCAAACGTTTGTTGCTCTCGCCCTTGCTGAGGTAAGACTAGGATCCTTGCGAAAATCACTCATAAGGCCATGAAGTCGCTTCACAAGCCAGTTCAGTAGCACGAAGAAAATCCAGAATGAAACAAGAGAGGTGCTCGAAACAGAGCGTAAAACCCCTTTTCTGCTCTCTCACATACTGCTTTCCAGGCAAATTTCTAGAATGAAAGTTCGCTCTGAGCTATTTTTACACGAATCCTAGCCCTACCTCTACCTGGGGGTGAGTCTTCTTTCGTTGAGGAAGGTACCATTGCTGCTGCCTAGATCGCTGATAGTGTGGCCTGATGCGGTGGGGCGGATGGTTGCATGACGTGCTGAGATTTTAGGATCGTTTACGACGAGTTGGTTAGTAGGCAGGCGTCCGATGTTGATGGATGTATTTCCCAAGGTTATTGAGCCAGATGGCCCATTGAGAACCGCCTGCTGGTTGCTCTCCGATACTTTGGCTGACTCACTTTCGGATTGCTGTATTTCGTAGATCGCTTGCTGGATGTTGGCTTCCTCGGTAGGTTCTTTTAATTCGCTAAAGAGGGCCAGGGCTTGTCCATAGCTCTCCAAGGCAGCGTCCTTGTCTGTCAGTCGCTGTATATCGCCTATTGTTTTCAGCACTTTGGCACGCTTGAGGTGATCTTTCTCGTCTTGATAGAGTTTGAGGGCCTGCTGGTAATTGTGAAGAGCGGACTCGTGTTCACCTAGCGAGTGGTAAATATCGCCTATCATTTCGAGCAGCTTGGCCTGCTCTGCCTGATTCTGAATTTGCTGAAAGAGGGCAAGGGCCTCTTGGTAGCTTTGGAGGGCTGCATCAGGCTGCCTGCTTAGTTGTTGTACATCACCAATGGCTTGCAAGACTCTGGCTTTGCCTGCAGAATCGTTCAGTTGCTGAAACAAGGTAAGTGCTTGCTCGATATAAATGCTAGAATCCTTCAAGAATGAGCAACCCAGCCTCTTCATCCCTACCAACCACAACAGGAATGCCCATGCTTTGGCTGGTTTGCATGCAGAAATAGGGATCATCATGTAGGCCCGCGTCGAAGACACTTTGGGCAGAGGCACAATGTTCAAGTATTTGGGGGCTGGTAGGCGTGGAGGCGTACCTGCCATCACCACCATCTGGTCGGGCCAGTGGCGTTGGGATGGCGCGGAAGATAGGGATAGCTGGCGGTGGGTGGTGGTTGCAAGCGTGAGCGGAACAGCAACGTGATTACCAGCCCAGTTATAAAGCCACCGACATGAGCCAGGTAGGCTACACCACCCATACCCTGTTGGACTTGACTGAGCGAAGCGACGCCGTCGAATAGCTGTAAGACAAACCAAAGCCCGATCAGGACTATGGCGGGCAGAGTTACAATGGTGAAGAAAATGAAGATGAAGATGATCGTGCGTACTCCTGCCATGGGAAACAGCACCAGGTAGGCCGCGAGAACGCCCGCAATAGCCCCACTGGCACCGAGGCTGGGAATGGGAGAGTTGGGGGCAGCCGCTACTTGTGCGATGCTGGCAATAATGCCGCAGAAGAGGTAGAAGATGAGGTAGGGCAAGTGGCCCATGCGGTCTTCCACATTGTCTCCAAAGATAAAGAGATAGAGCATATTGCCACCGATATGCAGCCATCCGGCGTGCAAAAACATGGAGGTGAGCACGGTGAGGTAGACCGGATTGGGTGTATGAAATGGTAGATTAGCTGGCACACCAGGAAGGGATGTCTGAGGTATGCCGTGTGTCAGAGCTATTGGTACAACAGAATAAGCGAACATAAATGCCGAAGCAGCGGAGCCTAGCGAGACCTCGTAGAGGAATACGATAATGTTAATAGCAATGAGTGTCCATGTCATCCATGGTACACGTCGACGCGGCCCCGGATAGTCTTTAATCGGTATCATGCTCGTCCTCCTGTTACGAAGCTGGTGAGACTATTGTCTGTTTATCATTATACGCCGGAGGAGGGAGAGGTGAATATGCTAGCTGACTCATCGTCAGCTAGACATCTGACTATACTCTCAGTGACGGAACTGGTGTACTCAATACTTCTTGAGGACTGAGTTTTTGACAAACAGTTTCTAAGACCTGTGAAGGACTAAGATCGTCTGTCATAATCAGCACAGCATCCTCTGTTGGCCGACACGATCCATTTCATCACGACGGATCATATCTTGCAGGACTTCTTCCATTGAGCTAACAGCAGAGCCATGTCCTTCCTGACGATTCAACAACTCAAGATAGCGACGGCGTGCGCGTACTTCGGGATGGGCATCCAGAAAGATTTTGAGATGGGCATCGGGCAACACAACTGTACCAATATCGCACCCTACCATTTTGCAATGGGGCTGAGAGGAATCGAACCTCCGACACACGGTGTTGGGTAACAGGTCAGATCTCGCTTGCATAAACAAGAATGCCAACCACTCCCCACCGAACCGGACTTGCACCTTTCAATGCATCCGGCTCTCCAGGAGCAATGACTTCCGAACCCTCCAGAGGATCTCTAGCACATTCAGATAACCCTCTTAAGAGAGTAGAATTTGCTCCCTGTAACCCTTCCCCTGTTAACTTTTCCTGAAGACAGGTGTTTGCTAACTCGTTAGAAACGTGTCCCTTCCATTACAAAGGGCATTTGGGTACTATGGTTACTCCGTCGCCTTATTCCTCACGGAACGTAGGCGATCCCCAGGTTACATAAGAGCCTTGGTTCGTACGTAGGTATCCATTTCGTTCTTTTCCCATGATAGTACGGGTTGTCTTCAACGGAAGCTCCATCAGAACTCCTAAATGTCTTGACGGCGTTGAACACTAGAACTTGGCTTCAAGCAATCCAGCCTTTACCATATACGACCTAACTGACCGCTCTATTATCGGCCTTTTGATGCCATGCTATTGTCCTCTCACGCCTTTCGGGTGAAAGTAAGGCACTGTTTTAGCCACATTGCTTCAGTGGCACTACCCTCTGGTAGCAAAGACTCTTACGCCTCTCTGGGCGCACTTAGGAAACCGATGCTCTATCCACTGAGCTACAGCCCCATGGCAAGGATTATATCATAAACGTCAAGATGAGGATTAGTAAATTAGAGTTTGCGTTGGAGGCCTGTCAGAAACTAGATATCAATGCGCTCCACCTAGAAGTGGAGCGTACGAACATCAGCAGTCAAAAGCTCTACCGCAAATTTGGGTTTGAGAATCATGATCGCTATTTGCTGACTCGACGGATTACCAAATAACTCAGCTTACTTCCACTTATCCACAATTTAGAACATTTGTCCACATAGTTATCCACATTAATCCATCAGATCCGGCACTGTCTCAATAAGATCAGTGGAGAGCAGTTTCATCATTTCTTCTTACGTTTCTGCATAGCTCGTTGGGCTGTTTCTTGCTGGTCAAAAGATGTAGGACCGGTGAGTGATGCGTCGGGCAGTGAACGTAAAGGGCTATCGTTGCCAGGTACGCCTGTCTCCTGGTTATAGCCGATCTCGACCACTTGCTCTGTACGTCCAGGCACCAGCTTTTGTCCCGGAGGTGGCAAGGTTGTCTGTGGACCTGGCTTAGATGTCGGCCAGCTAAAATGGGGTATGTTCGGATATTTTTGTGGTTGAGCCTGCTGTGTCTGTTGTGTCTGTAATTTTTGTTCTTGCTGCATGGCTACATATGCCTCCTCTTTAATATGTATATTATCACGAAAAAGATGTAGCTGGGGAGACAATATCAGAGTTTTTACCTATGAAGAAAGTACTAGTACTTCAGGGACGTAAGACTCTTGAAAATCTCTTACAATCGTTGGATCATTATATAAGAACCCTACATGAAGTAAAGGGAGAGGGTTCATGAAGAGCTATAAGTTTGGAGAGTCATTTTTTTATGAAAGTACTGATTACGGGTGCCACCGGTTTATTGGGTGGCCATTTGATTAAAGAATTGCAGCAGCGCAACGAGCAGATTCGTGCCCTTGTGTTGCCGATCGAAAATGCTAATAGTTTGCTTAAACAGGGCGTAGAGGTGGTACGTGGTGATATTACCGATGCGAGTACCCTGGCATCCGCCGTGC
>WNGQ01003251.1_pt1 | contig 25245 bp, 25 predicted proteins | sample 5407661 | NCBI WGS metagenome assembly WNGQ01 (sample SAMN13153382, study PRJNA577476) | soil metagenome | isolation source: 60 cm soil or saprolite under Garry oak tree replicate 2 | place: USA:California | collected 2016-06-15 | reverse complement strand
GTGAGCGCGACCGCAGGCCAGGCGCAGGATCATCGCGACCTGGCCGGACGGCTCGGAATCAAGCCGGGCCAGGTGGTGCAGGAGATTGGCTACGACGACGACTGCGACGAGGAGTTGCGCGACGCTATCGCCGGGGGAACGGACGTCGAGCTTGTCGACGAGGATTACGACGATGTCGTGGACGTGGTTCTGCTGTGGTGGCGGGACGGCGATGGTGACCTTGTCGATGCCCTGGTGGACGCGCTGACGCCGCTCGCCGACGGCGGCTACATCTGGTTGCTCACGCCCAAGGCGGGCCGGGAGGGCCACGTGGAGCCGAGCGAGATCGGCGAGGCCGCGCCGACCGCCGGGCTGTCGCAGACCTCAAGCGTCAGCGCGGCGCGCGACTGGTCGGGAACCCGCCTGGTGGCGCCGAAGGCCCGCCGCTGACCGATGTCTGGTCAGGCAGCCTGCTCGCCGGGCTGGCTCGCCGGGCTGGCCTGTGCCGCGTCGCCGGCTGTCATGCCGCGTTGCCCGTGTTGCTGGCTGCGGGCGCCGCGGGACGGCGGGCGGCGGGTCGTCATCGGGTGGCACACTGAATCCATTCCGGATTGAACCCCCGCGGAAAGGACTAGCTATGGCGGTGGAGGTCGGCCAGCAGGCCCCTGACTTCGAGCTGAAGGACCAGCACGGCACGCCAGTGCGGCTGTCGGGGTTCCGCGGCAAGAAGAACGTCGTGCTCGTGTTCTACCCGCTGGCCTTCAGCGGGGTCTGCTCGGGGGAGCTGGCCGCCATGCGCGATGAATTCCCCGAGGCATCGCGCGACGATGTCGAGCTGCTGACCGTCTCGGTGGATTCCGGCTACGCGCTGCGTGCCTGGTCCGACGCCGAGCAATTCGGGTTCTCGCTGCTGTCCGATTTCTGGCCGCACGGCGGCGTGGCCAGGTCGTACGGCGTATTCGACGAGAATCTGGGTATCGCCACGCGCGGCACCTTCATCATCGACAAGGATGGCGTGGTTCGGTGGAACATAGTGAATCCCATTCCGCAGGCGCGTGACATCGCCGACTATCAGAAGGCGCTGGCTAGCCTGTAGCGCGCGAGCGCGCTGCGGGACGGCGAGAGATCGGAAAAGCTGGATGCCCTGCTATCGCTGCGGCACGCGGCAGGTCGACCCGGACCGCGGGCAGAGCCCCTGGAAACGCGGGGTGCGTACGGATCACCAGGTGCTCATCTGCCCGGGCTGCCAGGAGTCCTTCGACTGGGCAGCCGACCTGGACCGGTGCGTGGTCTGCGGCGGCGTGCACCTAGTCCGGCGGCTGGGTGAGGTCGAGTGCAGAGACTGCGGGCATGTGCGCGAGCCCGCGGACGGCCTTGGCGCGGGCAGTGGTACCGGCAGCGCCGCTGGCGGCGGGCAGGCCGGGACGCCGGGCGGTGATCCCCGGGCCGGTCCGGGCAGCGGGGCCCCCGGGCTGGCCGAGGACGTAGAGCGCGCGCTTGCCCGGGTGCTCGGCGGCACCCGGCGGACCGCGGGAATCGGCTAGCGAGCACGGCCGCTCAGGCTCGTCAGGCGAGCGGCAGCCGCCAGGTCTGGCCGGTCAGGTCGTGGCCGAAGCTGTGGTGGCGCTCGGTGCCGGTGAGCCGGAAGCCGGCCCGCTCGTAGACGCGCCTGGCCGCAGTCAGGACGTCGTTGGTCCACAGCACCAGTTCGACGTACCCGGCGCGGCGGGCAAAGGAGATGCACTCGGCGACGAGCCGCGCGCCGATGCCGAGCCCGCGGGCGGCCGGGTCGACAAGCAGCAGCCGGAGCTGGGCGGTGGTGTCGCTGTTGCGCACGCAGAACACGCAGCCGGCCGGCTCGCCGTCGACCTCGGCGATCCATGCTGCCTCCCGGCTGGGATCGTGCTGGTTCGCGTAGTCGGCGACGATCCGGGCGACCAATGCCTCGAAGGACTCGTCCCACCTGTACTCGTCGGCGTAGACGGCGCCGTGCTGCCGGATGACCCAGCCGAGATCGCCCGGCAGCGGTGCCCTGAGCACGTAGCCGGCCGGCCGCGGCGTGCCTGCCAGGATTCCGCGCACGGTGGCCATGGCGCTGGCCAGCCTCCGCCGGTCGGCGCCGGAGAGACGGCCGAGCAGGTCGCCGATCTGGCTGGACGACCGGTCGTCCAGCATCAGGAACGCGGCCATGCCCTGCTCGGTCAGCCCGATCTGCTGGCGCCGCCCGTCGGCTGCCGACCGCTGCCGCGAGATGAGCTTGCTAGCTTCGAGCCTGGCAAGTATCCGGCTCAGGTAGCCGGCGTTGATGTTCAGCGAGCGGCCCAGCCCGGCCGCGTCTGCCTGGCCGCCCGCCGCGAGCTCGAAGATCACCCGAGCCTCGGTGAGCGAGTACGGGGTGTCCAGCAGGCCCTCCTGCAGCAGCCCGAGGATGTTCGTGTAGAACCTGTTGAACTCGCGAACCGCGGCGACGTGATTCCCGGCATCGCCAGGAGTAGTTGCCTTGAGCGTGGATTTAGTTGCCACAGGCAACAGTATCGCCTGCTGGCCAGCTCAGGTCCAGCCTGACTGGTCCGCTGCGGCAGGCCTCAGGGCCAGCGGCGTGATGCGTCAGTGCCAGCCGGCCCCGCCTGCTACTGCCGTCATCCGCGCCGGGGGAGGTACGCTGTCCCGGATCGTCGCTCAGCCGCGGGGCTGGCGACTGCACGGGTGCATAGCTCAGCGGTAGAGCACTCGCCTTACAAGCGAGGGGCCGCAGGTTCGAACCCTGCTGCGCCCACTGTCTTTTGGAGCTTGAGATGATCGTTAGGGAGCCAAACGGGGAGCCAAAGTTGATGGTGATCTTGTCCATGGCCGGGCTATGCGAGGCCTCGCGTAGCGCCGGGGCGTCGTATTCGTTTGCGAGCTGATTCCCGGCGGCCGTGCCTGGCGGAGAATGCCGGCTCTTGCTGAGTTGTCCCGGCCCGGACGCCAAACCGGCTGAGACTGGTGCCGCGGGCCGGCAGGCCGGAGCCGGGCATTGTATGGGCTGACGGCTCGATCTGTTCTGGCCGGAGGCGGCCATGAGACGCATGACCTGTCCGCTACGGAATGTGAGCAATTTTCAGCGCCCAAAACGCGCGCTTCGTTGCGGAGTCAGATGCAGACGCTGGGGGCGGTTTGCCGGGGGCTACTGCGGCCAGTCTTGGCGTGTTGGTGGTCTGGCATCGGCGGAGAGCGCCGGATGGGGTTATTTTCCAGCAACCGCACGGTGCCGGTCGGGGTCGGTGGCGCCGGTTTCGGCGGGTGAGGGCTGACTGGTGCTGCCACCGGTCCTGCGTATCTGCCCGCAGCGGCTAGACGGAGTCCAGCCGATTGCCTCGCTGGACCTTGGCGGCCCTGCGGCCCGCGGCGGGGTGGAGTTCCTGCCTGGCGGGAGTACGATCAGCGTGAGCCTGGCGGGCTCTCGAGGTGATCTGGGTGAATACGTGGGGGGTCAGCGGGTCTTTATTTTTGCTGATTTATGCGGGGCTGCTTGTCGCAACCTGGGCTTGGGTGCTTGCCGCGCGCCGGCGAGCCGGGGGGATGGCAGGCACATCTGCCGCCGTCGGCTTGGGCTTGCCTGAGCTCGGCCCGTATGAGGTGGCGATGCTGAACGGCGGCGGCCGGCTGGCGCTCGCCGCGGCCGTGTGCCGGCTGAAGGAGGACGGCAGTCTCACGCTGAACGCGGATGGTAGGTCGCTGGGTGTGTCGGGACCGCTTCCGGCGAACGCCAGTGCCGTCGAGGAATGGCTGTGTGACTGCGTGAAGAACTCCACGGCCGCTGCGCCGGAGGTGCTGGATGAGGCCTCCGCCGAGAGGGTGCTCGGCCCGATACGGGACCGCCTCCGGGGACTTGGGCTCATGCCGACCGATCGCCAGGTGGCGTCGATGCGATGGCAGGTCTTGTGGTTCGCCCCGCTGCTCATCCTGGGAGCCGCCCGCGTCATCGCGGGGACGGCGAATCACCATCCGGTGTTCTTCCTCGTCGTGCTCATGCTCGTGAGCCTTGGTCTTGCGATCAGTCTCGCCAGTCAGCCGCCGGGTAGGGTGCTCAGCACCAGTACCGCAGCCAGGTTCTTTTTCCTTCCGCGCACCACCGGGGCCGGGACTTCTGTGCTCAAGAGCCTCCGCACGCAGTTCTCTGGTGGCGAGCACTCATCTGTGCTCGGCTCTGGCCGGCTGGCCGGTGAGGTCGCCTTGATGGGGATTGGCGCGCTGGTGCTAAGCGACGCCGCGCTCGCCTCGATGCTGGGCCCCGCCGCCGGATCGGGCTGGTCGGGCGGAGGCTGGTTTGGCGGAGGCGCGAGTTGCGGGAGCGGCGGCGGGGGCTGCGGCGGCGGGGGCTGCGGCGGATGACCGGCCCGGGCAGCGGCTCCGGCGTCGGCCTCGGCCCCAGCCCCGGTGTCGGTATTGGCTGGCGCGCCGAGCTGGCCCGTTTTATCGCGGGCATGGATGATCTGCGCTTTGTCGAGGTCATCGCCGAGGGCCTGACAGCGACCGGGCCGCTGCCCGGTCCGCTGGCGCAGCTCAGGGCCCGTGGCGTGCGGGTCGTCCCGCACGGCGTGCGCCTGTCGCTGGGCGGGGCGGACAAACCCGACCGCAGGCGGATCGCGCACCTGGCCAGGGTCGCTGAGTTGCTGGACGCGCCGCTGGTGAGCGAGCATGTGGCGTTTGTGCGGGCTGGCGGCACCGAGGCTGGGCATCTGATGCCGGTTCCAAGGACCCGGGAGGCGCTGCAGATCGTCGCCGAGAACGTCCGCCAGGCCCAGGAGCAGCTACCGGTGCCGCTGGCACTCGAACAGATCGCTGCTCTGGTGGACTGGCCGGAGGCGGAGATGGACGAGGCGGCGTTCCTGTGTGAGCTTCTCGATCGCACCGGCGCCTTGCTGCTGCTCGATGTCGCGAATCTCTACGCCAACGCCCGCAACCACCGTTACGATCCGCTCAGCTTCCTGGACCGCCTGCCGCTGGACCGGATCGCCTATGTGCACGTGGCGGGGGGCTTGGAGCGCGATGGCGTCTATCACGACACGCACACCCGCGCCGTCCCCCCCGGCGTGCTGCAGCTACTCGAAGAACTCTGCGCACGGACGGCCCCGCCGGGGATACTCCTCGAGCGCGACGATGACTTCCCGCCAGATTCGGAGATCGCCGCCGAGCTCGACCGGATCCGCACGGCGGTGAACCGCGGCGCGCGCGGGCGCGCCTCCGTCCGATGACGGCTGAGCTGAGGGCCCGGCTCGCCGCGCGTCAGGCCGAGCTGATCTCGGCGCTGTACGGGGGCCCGCCAGCCGAAGGCCTCGACGCACGGCTGGTGACACTGACCTCGGTTTCGCTGGCGCACAAACGCGCACGGGCGGTGGCCCGGGCCTGGCCGACGCTGGCCCGGGCCCTCGGTGCCGGCCTCGCCGATCAGTTCGCCGCGTTCGCGCGGGTCACCCCGCCACCAGAGGGCGGCGCGCTGGCCGACGGCCTGGCCTTCAGCCAGGTGATCGCCCGCGAGCGGCGGCTGCCCGACGACGCACGTATCGAGAGCATGCTCGCGACATCGCGCGTCAAGCTCCGCCACAACCGCCTGGTCGCGCGGCGAGGCCCGCGGCTGGCGGCGGCCATGACCGGCCGGCCGCGCCGCCTTGTGGTCATCGCCACCCTGCCGCCGATCGGGACGCGCATTGCCACGCTCGGGCCGCTCACGCGCGCGCGACGTTCCCAGCCCGGCACACGGCCTCGCTGATGCCAGCGCCGCATACCCAGCGCTTCGCGAAGGCCGCATTCGATGCTGCGGCAGGCAGCCAGTCCGCCGCCAGCGTGCGGCCGACGCCGAATAGGTCCGATCGCGTGGCCGGATATATAGGACGCCTAGACTTCCTTCGCATCCAGCGATGCGCGAGCGGTTCGCGGCCGTCATCGCTAACCATGCCGTCCTGCACCGTGCCGGGGCGCGGATCGTCTGCGGCACAGACGCCGGCGTTGGCCCGAGCAAGCCACATGACGTGCTGCCGTATGGCGTGTCCAGCTCGCTGCCAGCCATCGGCATGACGAACGCGGAAGCACTCACCGCCGCCACTGCTGTCGCGGCCGAGGTATGCGGTCTGGCAAATATCACCGGCACCCTTGAAACGGGCAATGACGCTGGCATCCTGGCGGTCGCGGGCAACCCGCTCGAAGACATAACAGCCATCCACGACGTGCTCGCGGTGTTCGTCCGGGGTGCAAGAGCACCCATCTCGATCTAGCGGGATGCCCGAGGAGTCTCCACAGTTTCAGGGGAACCCCGTCAGATACCGAATGGCACTACTGCCAGCCGTGCGGCGCCGCTGGGGCTGCCGGGTGGACAGTCCTATCGGCGAGCCATCTATGGTGAGCCCAATGCGGTGCATGCCATGACGGCAGCGCCAAGGCAGTCACCATCACCCTGACGCAAAGCCGCGCCTGCTGCGCGTTGTGCGACAGATAAATCTTGCTGCGGGTGACAACCGAAGGCGGCGCTGCGCGCCTCTATCGGATGTGAAGCATCTGATCGGGCATGGTGACCGGTGAGCCGCCGGGACGCCGAGTACACCCAGTACGTCGCGGCCAGGTTGTCATCGCTGCGGCGGCTGGCCGTGGTGCTGTGCGGTGACTGGCAGCGTGCGGATGACCTGGTGCAGACCACGCTCACCACGCTTTATGTGCATTGGGGCAGGGTCCGGGCGGTCGAGCACGCCGACGCCTATGCACGGGCCGTGCTGGTCCGCGAGTTCATCCACGAGCGGCGCTCGTCCTGGTCCAGGCGGGTGACCCTGAGCGGCGCGGTGATCGATGGGCCGGCGGCCGCGGTCGACCAGGATGCCGTGCTTGACCTGCGGGCGGCGGTGGCGGCGCTGCCGGCCCGCCAGCGCGCGACCTTGGTGCTGCGCTTCTACTGCGACCTGAACGTCGATCAGTCAGCTGCGGTCCTGGGCTGCTCGCCGGGAACGGTGAAGAGCCAGACCGCCAGGGCCCTGGAGTCAGTGCGCCGGGCCCTCGGTTCCGCGGCCGCCCCGGCTTCAGGCGGTCAGCCCGCCGTGGCGGAACACCAGAGCTACCCAGAACACCAGAGCTACCCAGGAGGCCCCGGCCATGACTGAACCCCAGATCCGTGCGCTGTTCGCCCAGGAAGCCAACGGCGAGCCGGCCCCTACACAGGTGGACCAGATCGCCCGCCGCCGGGGCCGTGCCCGGCTTCGGTGGCGCCGGGCCGGTGTGGCGGGCACCTCGGCGCTGGCCGCAGCCGCTGTCGCGGCCCTCGTGGTGGGAGCGGTCCCGACCTCCCGGCCCAGCTCTAACCCGGCGGCCGCCGGGCCGCCAGCGCCGCGTCAGTTCAACCCGCTGGTCACGAACGTGTCGTTCGGCTTTCTTCCGCCGGGAGAGTCGATTCAGCAGGGTGGCGTGGAGCCAACGGTGGCGTTCATGACCGCGGGGGCCTCGTCAATTGGCCTTGGGTGGGAGGCCAACGTCTACGCCAAAGGGCGGTGCCACCTCACCGGCCACGCCAGCAACCTGAGTTGCCCCGGCCCGGCTCTGACCGGCGTGACCGTGCGATTGAGTGGACCCGCGCCTGCCGTGGGCGGGCACCGTGCATTCTGGGCTCGCTCGGGCCTGGTCTGGCAGTATGCCCGCGGCGGCTGGGCGTTGCTGGACGCACCTGTTCCTAGCAACACCACACTGCGGCATGACCCACACCTCCGACCCCTTGCGATCAGAGTCGCCAGGCACCTCCGGATTGGCGCGGCGACGCCCCACCTGGTCTTCCCCGCCCAGTTCTCCCGTCTGAACAGCCAGTGGCGAGTCGGCGAGGCGCACTACTTTGCCGACGCCGGAGTGTTGCAAGCACAGGAATACACACTGCTCAGCGGCACCTCCCAGTTCCTCCCGCACGTCGGCGACCTGGGTGTCTGGACCAACGGTGTTTACGTCATAGGCCACAAGGCCCCGGGCAACGGCACCTGCACTCCGCACGACCCGTCGACACGGAACCACAGTGAGATCATCAACGGCTTCCGGGTGGTCGTGAAGCACGGGGCCACCGGTGGTGTCACTGAGCAGGAACTGTGCTCCGCTCACGCCGACGGTCTCTGGTTCGACATCGAAGAGTTCGGCTCCCATCCCCCCATTGGCGTGGCCACCTTGTTCCGGCACCACGTGCAGCTCCTCGGCCCCAACTCGGCGAAGTGGACCGAAAACCCCATCAGCTAACCAGGGAATCTTCCCGCGCACGTCAGCGAGCCGCCAGCGCGGCCGGCGCCCCCAGCGGCGCCGGCGGCTCGGCCCGTCGGTCTGGTATTCCGGCGCCATGGCCCGTCGCCGATCTTGCGGCCGGCGGTGCGCTGATGATGTCATTCGCTGACTAAGCAATAGTCACCGGGTTCCTGAGTTTGCCGACGGCTGCCTTCAGGCCTGATCGGGTCTGGACCAGGACCTCCGGAGTTGTCCCACTGCCGGCGAGTCGCTCCGAGCTTTTTTCGGCCTCCGTGAGATGATCTCGCCCGAGGTGGTGATCCATCGCCTCCGGTGAAGTTGGGGGTGTTGGGTTGGCTCTGGCCTTGGTGCGTGATCTGCGCGAGCATCGGGCACCTGCGAGCGGGGAAGAGCTCGCGGATTTCGAGACCGACGTGCTGGCCGGGTTCGTGCTGGCGCGGGCCTCGGCCGGGCTGGCCGATAGCACGGTCCGCAATGACACCAATCACCTGGAGCTGATCCGGGACTGGTTCGGTCGGCCGCTGTGGGAGATGCAGCCAGCCGACGCCGATGCCTACTTCGGCAAGGTGCTGCGCGGGGCCAGGCCGTCGACGCGTACCGGGCGGGCGGCCGCGCTGACGGTGTACTTCCAGTTCCTCCCTGTTAAGTGGTCGAGGACATACGGCATGCGCTGATGGAGGGGCTGGGATCTGTCCCGGCGTTGGGAGCGGTGCTGGCGGGGCAGGGGACGCAGTTGCCGTTCTTCGTCGTGAACAGCGACGGCGAGGAACTCAGGGAAGTGAGTGCCTATCTGCGGGACTTGATGCTCGGCGATGTCAGCCCGCTAACTTGCCGCAGCTATGCGTTCGATCTCCTGCGGTGGCGCCGGCTGCTGTGGTGCGTTGGCATCGAGTGGGAGAAGGCGACCGAGGCCGAGGTCGCAGCGATGGTGGGCTGGCTGCGGGCCGCCCGGAACCCGCAGCGGGAACGCAGGCAGCCCGGCTCGGCTCCGGCGGGATCGGTGAACCTCAAGACGGGGAAGCCGTCGCTGCGAGCGGGGTACGCCCCGGCGACGATCAATCACGCTCTGACCGTCGTGCACGGCTTTTACTCCTTCCACGGTCGTTTCCGGGATGGCCCGTGGTCAACCCGGTGCCTGTCTCCGCCCAGCGGCGGCAGGTGCTGGCGCACCGCAGCCCGCTGGAGCCGGTCCCGGTCGTGCGCAGGGCACGACTGCGGCAGCGGGTTCCTCAGCAGGCACCGAGATCGATCCCGGATGCACTGTGGGATGAGCTGCTCGCGGCGATGGGCTCGGACCGTGACCGTGCGCTGCTGGAGTTCTACGTCAGCTCGGGCGCACGGGCGAGCGAGTTGCTCGGGGTGACTCTGGAGGACGTCGACTGGGGTGGGCAGCTCATCTACGTCGTGTCCAAGGGCACCAGGATCCGCCAGCCGGTCCCGGCCTCCCCGGACGCGTTCCGCCACCTGAGCCGCTATCTGGCCGCTGTCGGGCTTCCTGCCGAAGGGGAACCGGTCTGGAGAACCCAGCGCGGTGAGCCCCGGCCGATGACGTACTGGGCGATGCGCCGGGTGCTACAGCGCGCGAACAAACGGCTGGGCACCAACTGGACCTTGCATGACGCCCGCCACACCGCCGCCGCCAGGATGGCTGGCGATGAGCGGCTCACTCTGGCCGAAGTACAGACCATTTTGCGGCATGCGCATCTGGACACGACCGGGCGCTACCTGACAGCCCGGATCGAGGACATGCACGACAAGCTGCAGGAGCATTACACCAGGCCCCGGCCGCAGCGTTCCTACCCAGCTGGCTATGACCCCGACGACATCAAGGCGGTCTTCGGTGGCTGAGCCGGCGGTGACCCAGCTCCCCGCGGATCCGAGGATCGTGCCGACGCGTTTCGCGGGCTTGCAAGCGGCGCAGGCCCTGCTGCCCGTCATCTGTCCCGGACCCCACGGATACCTTGCGAGCGCGAGCCCGGGGGAGATCGAGGCGGTGATGCGCAGGGTCTGGCCGGGCGGCCGTGACGCGGAGAACCGGCGGGTCCGCGGCGCCCGCATCCTCCTGCAGCACCTGGACGGCTTCCCGGGCGGGTCGTGGCAGCAACGGTGGGAGGCCAGCGGGCTGAATGAAGCACACCAGCCGGTCAACGTGCTGATCCCTGCCTACCAGGGGCGCAAGGAGATCTGCACCGGTGCCGCCTGCTTGTTCGGACTCCGCGTCATCCGCCCATCGCTGCTGGCGCTGCGGTCGACCCGGCTCCACGGCTACGGAGAACGATTCCTGGCCGCCCAGCACGATCCGCTGCTGGAGGACTTCTGGAAGCGCGTCCAGGACCATCCGGTGCACCCGGTGCACCACACTGCGGCGCTGTTCGACGTCACGGTAGCGCTGACCACCCAGGGCATCACCCTGGACGACCTGACACCTGAGGCATTCCTGCACTACGTGTGGCAGTCCCGCGATCAGGGGCTGAACATGAAAGCGCGCGGAAAGCAGAACCGCGGCCAGTTCGCGGGCCAGCTGGCCTGGCCGGTGCTGCACGAGATGGGCCTGTTCCCGCCCAGCACGCCACCGACAGTGCGGGCAGCGGTGCTCACGGGGCGGCGGACGCTGGAGGAACTCGTCGACCGCTACGAGATCCGCCACCAGGGAGTCCGCCAGCTGATCCTCGACTACCTGGCGCGGCGCCGGAGCGAGCTGGACTACAGCTCACTGGACCAGCATGCCCGGTCGCTGGCCGGCTTGTTCTGGGCCAAGATCGAGGCCCTGGCTCCCGGGCATCCTGACCTCCGCATCGACGCAGAGCTCTGCGAACAGTGGCGTGAAGCGCTCAATACCCGCGAGAACGGCCAGGGCAAGCGGCACGAGGTCGAGCGGATCCTGCGGTCGGTGCGGTCCTTCTACCTCGACCTGCACAGCTGGGCGGTCGAAGAACCAGAAAGGTGGGCGCCGTGGGTGGCGCCGTGCCCGATCCCGGACAACGCCCTGCGCGGTCTCTCGGTGCAGAAACGGCGCACCAAGGAGCGGATCGATGACCGGATCCGGCAACGCCAGCCCCTGCTGCCCACGCTCGTCGCCCACCTCGAAGATCGCTACCACCATCTGCGCGAGATCCTGCGCCAGGCCTCATCGCTGGCTCCCTGCGAAGCCTTCGCTGTTGAGGGCCGCTCCTATCAGCGTGCCTGGAGCCTCGCCGACGAGAAACGCCAACGTCGCGGCGGGCAGGCCAACGTCCGTGTCCGTGACCTGACCAGCGCTGAGGACATCAACGTCACCACGGCCGAGGAACTCGCTTTCTGGGAATGGGCGGCCGTAGAGGTCCTGAGACACAGCGGGGTACGGGTTGAGGAACTCCTTGAACTCACCCACCTCAGTGTCCGCCAGTACCAGCGACCCAACGGGGAGGTCATCGCGCTGCTGGTCATCGCCCCGTCCAAGACCGACCGGGAACGTGTCATCCCGATGTCCGCCGAGCTATTCGCCGTCATCGCAGCGATCATCCGCCGGCACACCCGCGCCGGGCGGGCCATCCCGCTGATCCAGCGTTACGACCAGCACGAACGCCGGATGAGCGAGCCGATGCCGTTCCTGTTCCAGCGCCAGCTCGGCACGACCCGCCGGGTCATCTCGCCCGCCACCGTCCTGGTCATGCTCCGCCGACGCTGCGACGATCTCGCGGGCCACCACCCTGATTTCCGCGCGGCTGGCTTCACCCCCGCACGACTTCCGCAGGCTGCTGGCCACCGACCTGGTCAACAACGGGCTGCCGATCCACATCGGAGCCGCCCTACTCGGACATTTGAACCTCCAGACAACCCGGGGCTACGTCGCCGTCTTCAACGAGGACGTGGTCCGCCATTACCAGGCATTCCTCGACCGGCGCCGCGAGGCCCGGCCGGCCGATGAGTACAGGACCATCACCCAGCCCGAATGGCTCGGGTTCGAAGAACACTTCGACCAGCGCAAGGTCGAGCTGGGAGGATGCGCCCGCCCCTACGGGACCCCTTGCCAGCACGAGCACGCCTGCCTGAGATGCCCCATGATCAACATAAATCCGAAGATGCTGCCCCGCCTCGACGAGATCGAAGACGACCTCCAGGCCCGGCGGAGCCGGGCCGCACACGAGGGCTGGCTCGGTGAAATCGAGGGCATCGACCTCACCCTCGCCTTCCTCCGCCAGAAACGGGACCAGACCCGGCGGCTGGCCCGCATCGCGCCCACTGACCTCGGCATGCCAGGCGTGCTCGCCACAGAGTCACCATGAGTTCCCCGGCCAGCTCCGGGCTACGCCGACAGGCCCGGCTTGACAAAGTGCAGAGAATGGAGCTGCGGCACAAGGCCGAGATCTACAACCTCACCGGCCGCGTGACCGAATGCCCGCTGGATGAGATGAACCGGCCGCGGGCGTCGGCCGGCCCGCAGCTGCGCGTGCCGGCGGCGGAAGCGGAGATCGGCCAGTTGTTCGCCGGGTGGCGAGGAGAACTGGCCGCCTGCCGCAGGTTTGCCCCGGCCGCCCGTAACTACGCGGTCGCCCGGCTGGCCGCCGACGTCGGGCTGCGGATCAACGAGGCCCGGATGCTTGACCTGGACGATGTCCGGTGGGAGCTGGGCCGGTTCGGCAAGCTCAACGTCCGCCACGGTAAGGGGGCGCGCAGGCGTGGGCCGAAGCCGCGGCTGGTGCCGCTAATCAACGGAGCAGACTTCGGCTTGCGGTGGTTCATCGAGGATGTGTGGGGACATTTCGACGCCGACCACACCCGCCCGGGTGCCCCGCTGTTTCCCTCCGAGCGCAAGAACCGGGATGGCTCCTGCGCACGGGCGACAGCGGATGTGTTCCGCCACTCGCTGGCCGAGGCGGCCACCCGGCACCTCCCGGCCTGGTCGGGGCGGCTAACACCGCACGTGCTCCGGCATTTCTGCGCCTCCCAGCTCTATCAGGCCGGGATGAGCCTGTTCGCCATTCAGGAACTACTCGGTCACGCCTGGACTGGCACAACGGCCAGGTACATCCACGTCCACGGCAGTCATGTCGAAGACGCCTGGGTCGCCGGGCAGCAGCGCGCCGCCGACCGGTGGAAAGGACTGACGTGATGAAGTGGAACCTCCGGCTCGCCGCGGCCAACCGCGGCATCTGGAAAGCCAGTGAGCTGCAGCGGATGCTCGCCGACCGCGGCATGACGGTCAGCGCCGGGAAGATGTCGGGCCTGTGGTCTGGGCAGCCGAACAGTATCCGGCTCGACGAGCTGGACGTCATCTGCGCCGTGCTCGCCTGCGGCGTCGAGGAGCTGCTGCTGCCTGAGCCGCAGGCTGTGCCACAGCCCGCAACCAGCCAGGACGCTAGCGCTGTCGCGGAAGCTCGCGCTGTCACGCCCCGGTCCCGGACTGGCCGGTCTCTGCCGCCCCGGTGACCGGCGGCCCAGCTGAGGGTGGCGGCCCGTCCGCACACAGCCCTCGCCTGCCCAGGCAGCCGTCTACTGGATCTGCTGCCGGCCGGGTGGCGTGCTCTGGTTTGGCCCGCCCGGCAAGACGCGTGACCGCAGAGATGCTGATGCGGCGCTGCGACACCCCGCTGCTGGCAGCCGCCACCCGTCGTGCGATCGCTTTGGCCGAGGTGAACGGCTGGTCTGCCGCGACCATCACCGGTGTGCTTTACGGCCTGAAAGCTGTTCTTGATGGCCGTACCGGCGACGACCCGATCTTGCTGTCGGAGGTCCGCGAGCGGGTGCGGCCACGCCGCCACAGCTCAGCCACCAGGATCGCCGAAGTCCTCGCCGAGCTGGAACTGCTGCACGACGACACCACCGTGGCGATCCGTGCCTGGATCGACCGCCGCACCAGCGAACTACCCGCCGGATTCCGCGACGATATCCGTGCCTGGCTGGTGGTGCTGCTTGACGGCGACGCCCGCACCCGCCCCCGCTCACACACAACGCTCCGGGTCCACTTCGGCGTCCTGCGGCCGTTTATCGAGTGCTGGGCAGCAACACGCGGCCACCTGCGGGAGATCACCTCCAGCGACATTGACACCGTCCTGGAGCCGCTGCGCGGTCACCGGCGCTACAACGCCATCACCGCGTTGCGCTCGCTGTTCCGGTTTGCCAAGCGCCGCGGCCTGACGTTCGCTGACCCCACCCGCCACCTCAGCGGCGGCCGCGGCACCGAGCGCATCATGCTGCCGTTGACCGCCGAGCAGATCCTGGCTGTCCAGCAGGCGGCCGTTACTCCCGCCCAGCGCCTGGTCGTTGCCCTGGCGGCCGTGCACGCCGCCCGCGCCGAGGCCATTCGCGCACTCACCCTCGATGACATTGATCTGCCTAACCGGCGCATTACCATTGCCGGCCACCGCCAGCGCCTCGGCGAACTCACCCACAACGCCTTCGTGGCCTGGCTCGGCTACCGGCGCGCCACCTGGCCGAACACCGCCAACCGGCACGTCCTGATCTCGCGCATCAGCGCACTGGGCACCGGCCCCGTCTCGCCCGGCTACCTCGACAAGCACCAGCTGCGCGGCATCTCCCTCGAACACATCCGCCGCGACCGCATCCTGCACGAAGCCCTGGCCACCGGCGCCGGCCCGCTCCACCTTGCTCTGGTCTTCAACATCGACCACACCAACGCGATGGCCTACGCCAATGCCGCCCGCAATCTCCTGAGCGTCCCGGTGGGAGGCGCAGACGTTGCCGTCCTGTGAAGCGCCGTGCATGGCGCCGGCGGCCAGCGGCGGGAAGGGGAAACACAGCGTTCCCGGCGCTACCGGCTTCGGCGGTAACGCTCGCGGCTCTTTCGCCCAAGAACTGGTGGAGGCGAACGATGGGGGGAGCCAGGACGCTGCCCGCTGGGCCGCGATCCGCGACCTCACCTGGAAGACCTCGACCTGCCCAGTCGCCGCATTACCATCGCCGGCAGCCCAGCGCGTCCACGATCTCAGCATCCGAGAGCCCCGCGTAGTAGCGCAGCAGGAACGTGCTGCGCAGCCGCGGCGGCAGCGCCTCGATGAGCGCCCGCACGTCCCCGTCCTGCGGGTGGCAGGCGTGATCGTGCGCCGTCGCGGTCAGCGTCTTGATCTCTTTGCGCTCGCGGACCGGCTTCCGCCAGGGGGCGGCCGGTCCAGCGCGTGCTTGCCGGCCCGCTTCCGCAGCTCGGGGCCATCGGGTGTTCAACGGGGGTGCCTGAATCCGATGTCTTCTCGGGGTCTGTGAGACAACTGGGAGAGATCCCGGCCGGCCGCCGCGAACACGGCGGGGGGCTCGGGCTAACAACAGGGTGACGGAGCCGCCCGCATGAAGGATGTGAGTGGTGATTGTGACCGGTGAACCCAGCGGCCCGCCCGCGACCGATGCTGCGGTGATTGAGCAGTCATGGGCCGAGCCAGAACGGTTCGAGGCGATCTTCCGGCGCTATTTCGGCCGGATTCACCAGTATCTGGCGGCGCGGGTCGGGGGGAGGGTCGCCGATGATCTGGCGGCGGAGGTGTTCACCATCGCGTTTGCCCAGCGCCAGCGTTATGACCTGGCCCGCGAGTGTGCCCGGCCGTGGCTGTACGGGATCGCCACCAACCTGGCCGGCACGTACCGGCGCCAGGAGCAGCGCCGCTACCGCGCGCTGGCGCGAATGGATGCCCGAGGCGTGGCACCCAGTGATGAGGACCTGATCGCTGAGCGGGTCAGTGCCGTCGCGGCCGGGCCGGCCCTGGCCGCCGCGCTGGCCGGGCTGGGCAGCGGCGACCGGGACGTGCTGCTGCTGGTGGCCATCGCTGGCCTTGACAGCCAGGAGGTCGCGCAGTCGCTTGGCATTCCCTACGGCACGGTGCGCTCACGGTTGAGCCGGGCGCGCACGCGGCTGCGAGAGTCGCTCGGCGGCGCCAACCCGGCGGACAGTGAGGGCCCGGCGGACGGCAACGGCCCGGCGGACAGCATGAGACCGGCCGGGTCCGGAAGGAGCAACCCAATGGATGAGCTAAGCGCGGTCCAGCGGCTGCTGGCGCAGCCGCCGCCGGGGCCCGATGTCGTCGAGGCGGCACGGCTGAGGCTGGAGCGTGCCGCCCTGGGGCGCACGCCCCCGCCCATCCGCGCCGCTGGCAGCGGCTGGCGTGCGCCTGGCCTGGTTCGCCGCGGTGCTGCGCCGCGCCGCTGGCCGGGGTGGCTGGCCCCGGTGGCCGCCGCGGCGGCCGTGGCGGCCGTGATAGTCGCGTCGCTGGCCATCTCCGGCGTGATTCAGCGCCGCCCTGCCGGGACAGGACCGGCGAGCTCCTCAGGAGTGTTTGCCAAGGTTCCCCGGTACTTCGTCGCCATTCCCGAGATCCCAGGCCGCGCGGTGGTCGGCGCGACCGCCACCGGAGCCGTGCTGGGGACCGTCGCGCCGCCCCAGCCGTACACGATGTTCACGGGGGTGGCAGCCGCTGGTGACGGCCGGACGTTCGTCTTTGCCGCCGCGCCCGGGCTGGACAAGCGGCCGGTCAAGTTCTACCGGCTGATCCTGGGCCGGTCGGGTCATCCGGGCCGCCTGGCGCCCCTGCCCATACCCCCGCAAACGGCGACCGTCTCGGGCCTGGCGGTGTCTCCCGATGGCAGCAAGCTCGCCGTGTCACTCCTCGGCCCCGTCCACGAGCAGATTGGCTCCAGGATTCAGGTCTTCTCGCTCGCGACCGGGGCTGGGCGGGAGTGGGTGTGGCCTGGCGATGGAACGGTCGGCGAGATCTCCGGCGATGTCTCCGGCGGTGGCTCACACGGGTGGGAGGCGAACAACCGGACGCTGCTGTTCCAGGTGACCACCCGCACCAGAACCGGGTCGCTTGGGCAGCTCCGCCTGCTGGACACTGCCGCCCCCGGCGGCAGCCTGCTGGCATCCAGCACGCGCATCCCCGTCCCGGCCACCGAACTCGGCTGGCAGCACAACAATGCCGGGCACCGCATCGGCGCGATTCCGTTCATCACCGGCGACGGCACCAAACTCGTCGCCCCGTTCTTCCATCTATCTGCCCCGCCCAAGGTATTTGATTTCACGATCACCGAGTTCTCGGTGCGCACCGGAAAGCCCGTACGGGTCCTGTACCAGCGGCGGACCGACACCGAAGCAGGCGACGCTGAAGTGTGGTGGATGAACACCTCCGGCACCGCGATGATCGCCACCCGGGGGTTTGTGTTCGGCGTTCAGACCCCGGCCGCATTCACCCCGCTGCCCCCCAGCACCCAGCGCCTGTTCGTCCGTCACGGATTGCCCTTCCGGCTGCCCGCCTGGTAGCGCCCGAACCGCCCGGCCCGCAGTCCAACCACCCGAAGGAACTACGGGCCCTCGGCCGCGGCGTGGGATGGCTGGCAGGCCAACTCCCCCGAGCCCGCTCAATCGCGCTTCACGTCCAAGCCGAGCGCTGCACCGCGAACTCACGGTGATCGATGCGGTCAGCTCCCAAACAACCACGAGTTCCCGATGAGGAACCTTCAGTTTCGATGAACTCACGGCGGACCAGGTGATAACCCGCCGCGCCGCCCTGGATGACCGTCACCGGCCCTGGCAGCCGCGCACCCTTGCGGCGATGCTCGACTCGGTCGCGGGCCAGTACCCGGACCGGCCGTTCGTGATCACCGAGCAGGGCACCCTGAGCTACGCCGAGCTGGCCGGATGGTCGGCGCGGCTGGCCCGCGGGCTGGCCGCCAGTGGCGTGCGGCCGGGTGATCACCGGCGGGACGGCGAGTGAGCGAAGCTCGGCTGTTAGCCGAGGAACGGCGGGCTGGCCTCGTGATCGGCCAGCACCGACCGGGCGATCTAGTCGGGCCCGGTCAGGCTCACCCGACTGCCGTGTCAATGCGGATGTCCTGCGGCGCGATCGCCGCGACGCGGCCAGCGGCCCGCATCGCCTCCATCTTGGCCGACGTTTTCAGCTCTATCACTGATTCATGGTGGCATCCGCCTGCCTGCGGGCGCGCGTCGGCTCACCTATCGGCCTGGCGGCGTCCAGACGTAGGGGGTGGTGGCGGCAACCGGCTCGAAGCCGAGCCGCTGCAGAATCGGTCGGCTGGTAGGCAGCGCGTCGACCTGAAGGTAGCGGTAGCCGCGGGCGGCGGCCAAGCCCGCCCGGTACGCGACTAGGGCGCGGAAGATCCCCCGGCCGCGCCAGGCCGGAACGGTTCCCCCGCCCCACAGCCCGGCGAAATCGGTTCCTGGGATGAACTCCACTCTGGCTGCGCTGACCGGCTCGTCGCCGGCCATGGCGACGACCATCTGGACCAACTCAGGTGCTTCCCTGAGCTGGGTTGCCAGCCGCTCGCCGAGCTCAGGAGACGGGTGTTTGGTGAACGCCAGGTCGTTTACGGCCATCATCGCCTCGACGCCTGCAGTGTCGGTCACCAGGTCCAGCCGCACACCGTCTGGCAGCTTGACATCGCAGTCGGTGGCAGCGGTCTCGGCGACCAGCATCAGCTCCTCGTCATCGGGCACGAAGCCGGCCGCTAGCAGCCGCTGTGCCAGATCGGCAGGCTGGTCGTAGTCGTAGAGCGTCCACTCGACGGGCGTACCGCGAGCCGCGAAATATCGCACCTGCGCGGCGATCACGGCATCGGCAGAGTCGCGCGTGAGTTCGGACCAGGTGATGTACGACGTCTGCGTCCCCGGCGCAAGCCAGCGCAGCACTCCAGCGTCGGCCTCGACGACCGCACCCGGCTCGTCTGCACGGGTCTTCCGCCGGACCTGGGCATCGAAAGCCGCACGCACGGCGTGAGTGTCCACCAGCGCACCCCACCACGGCCATGCGGGCCGGTGCAACTCAGATAACCGCCACTCTTGCTGATCTATTACTAGGAAGGACTCACCGCCGGCCTTTCAAGCGCTGTAGCCAGCCATGACCGCTAGGCGGATGCAAGGTCGGCCCGGCCCGGAGCGGGCTGGGCGTGGTATTCGGCGTCGGTGACCAGGTCGCCCCATTCGGTCTCGGGACCCTGGCCTTCGGGGCCCTCCCAAATGGCGAGGTGGGTCAAGAAATGATCCGGGGAGCCGTGCCAGTGCCATTCGCCGGGGCTGGCCAGGGGTTCAAGCAGGAGCCGCTCGTCCAGCCGCTGGCTCGCGGCCACGCGTAGGGCGCAGATCGGGGCGGCGAGTATTTGATCGCGTATCGCCGGCGTCCGCACGATCCATGAACGGGCTTGGCGGTCGCGGCCGGTCATGCCGCCACCGGCCTGGCCCGGCCACGGCGATGGGCACTACTGGTGCTGCGTCGGCGTGCCTTCCGGCGGTTTGGTGCGCTGACTGTCCGTAGGCCTCGTGGCCGGAATCTGGCGCACTGTCCTCGATGGCTTCTCGAGGGCCACTGGCCGGGAGCAGCGGCGCGTTTTAGGCTTCGTTCGTGTTCGCCGAAGGTTAGCGGCGCTAACGAAAGGTGGGAGCCAAACGGGGAGCCAACAACCACCGACACCAGGCCACACCAGGCCACGTCCAGCCACAGTCGTGGCTGGCAGATGCCATATCGGGCCACGTCCAGCCACGTCCAGCGACGGTACGAACTCGTCTTTACAAGCGAGGGGCCGCAGGTTCGAACCCTGCTGCGCCCACTGTTTTAGCAGGCCAGCCGCATGCCGTGATCAACGAGATGATCGTTAGGGAGCCAAACGGGGGAGCCAAAGTTGATGGTGATCTTGCATGCTCAGGCCATGTGAAGCCTCGCGTAGCACCGGGTCGCCGCATTTGTCCGCGAGCTAATTTCCGGCGGCCATGCCTGGCGGAGAATGCCGGCTTTGCTGAGTCATCTCGGCCCGGACGCCGAGCTCGCTGAGACTGGCGCCGCAGGCTAGTAGGCGGGAACCGGGCATTGCATGGGCTGACGGCTCGATCTGTTCTGGCCGGAGGTGGCCATGAGGCGCATGACCTTGCCGCTACGTAAAGTGAGCAATGTCGTGGCGCCCTAAGCGTTCACACGGAGACAGATCGACGAATATTTGCATCTCTCCGAGGGCGGCCGCCATTGCCGTATCGAGCACAGATCAGCCCGTTCGGGGCGGCCTCAGCGCTACCCGCTACCGCCGGAGTCGTGCGGCACCCGCAGCGGTTGCTCCCGGCGCGGTCATGGGGACGCGGCCGTCCCGGTAGGACGATGCTGCTGCGGGCGCGCTACAGCTACCGGCTCGGCCGCGCCGTTCAGGGCTGCAGCAGGGTTTTGATGGCGCGTCGTTCGTCCATGGCTTTGTAGCCTTCGGCGACCTGGTCGAGCGGGAGTGTGAGGTCGAAGACCGTGCCGGGGTCGATGGCTCCGGTGAGGATGCGGTCGATAAGGTCGGGCAGGAAGCGTCGGACCGGGGCGGGTCCGCCGTGGAGGTGGACCGCGGAGAAGAACAGCTCGTCGCCGGGCAGGGTGACGTCGTGTGAGACGCCGACGTAGCCGACGTGTCCGCCCGGGCGGGTGGAGCGGATGGCCTGCATCATCGACTCCTGGGTGCCGACGGCCTCGATGACGCAGTGGGCGCCGAGGCCGCCGGTGAGGTCCTTGACGCGGGCGACGCCGTCGTCTCCGCGCTCGGTGACGATGTCGGTGGCCCCGAGCTCGCGGGCGAGTTTCTGCCGTGACTCGTGCCGGGAGAAGGCGATGATGCGCTCGGCGCCAAGTTCGCGGGCGGCGAGCATGCCGAGCAGCCCGACCGCGCCGTCGCCGGCCACGGCGACCGTCTTACCGGGTGCGACGTCGGCGGCGACGGCGGCGAACCAGCCGGTGCCGAGCACGTCGGAGGCGGCCAGCAGGGACGGGACGAACTTCTCGTCGGGCATGGCGGGTGTGGCGACGAGTGTGCCGTCGGCCAGCGGGATACGTGCGTACTCGGCCTGGGTGCCGATGGCGCCCATCAGCTCGGCGTGCACGCAGCGGGATTGGTAGCCGGCCTGGCAGATTTCGCAGGTGTTGTCGGAGGCGAAGAACGAGCCGACGACGAACTGGCCGGGCTTGAGGGTGGTGACGTCGGTGCCGGCTTCTTCGACGATGCCGACGTACTCGTGGCCCATCGGTGCGGGTCCGTCGACGGCTTCGATGCCGCGGTAGGGCCACAGGTCCGAGCCGCACACGCAGGTCGCGGCGAGCCTGATGATGGCGTCGGTCGGGTGCTCGATGCGCGGGTCGTCGCGGGTGTCGAGGCGGACGTCGCCGGGGGCGTGGAGGACTGCTCCTCGCATGGTAGGTCTCCTTTGGTTGCCGTTCGGTGGTGTTGATCGGGACGGTCAGCGGGCGGTGTAGCCGCCGTCGACGGGCAGCGCGACGCCGACGACGAAGCTGGCGCCGGGGCTGCACAACCAGAGCACGGCGGCGGCCATCTCCTCCGCGCTGCCGAGACGTCCGATCGGTTGGTTGGCGGCGGCCTCGGCGCGGTCCAGGTCGCCGGAGTCGATCATCTGGGTCACCATCGGGGTCTCGATGGTGCCGGGGCAGATGGCGTTGATGCGGAGGCCGCGGGGGGCGTATTCCAGGGCAGCGCTGCGAGTCAGTCCGATGACGCCGTGTTTGGACGCGTGATAGGCGGCACGGCCGGGCAGCCCGACCAGCCCTCCGAGTGACGACCAGTTGACGATGGCGCCGGAGCCCTGCACCCGCATGTGGGCGAGCTCGTGTTTCATGCTGGCCCAGATCCCGCGCAGGTTGATGGCGTTGACCCGGTCGAAGACGTCAGCAGTCTCGTCGGCGGCGTCGGTCATCGGGGATTGGATGCCGGCGTTGTTGTAGGCCAGGTCGAGGCTGCCGAACGTCTCGACTGTCTTGGCTATCGCGTCCGCGTCCTGGTCCTCGTCGGCGACGTCGCACCGCGTGGCCAGCACGCGGTGCCCGGCATCGCGTAGCTGGCGTTCGGCGGCGCGCAGTGCTTCGTCGTTGACGTCGGCCAGCGTCACGGCGGCACCGGCCTCGGCGAAGGCGCGCGCGGTCGCCCAGCCCATGCCTGAGCTGGCGCCGGTGACGAATGCGACGCGCCCGGTGAAGTCGTAGGTCGGGTTCACAACGTGCCTTTCGATGGTTGGGATGGTCAGTCGCCGAAGACCTGCTTGGCGACCGTCATGGCGGACATCGCCCGCGGCCAGCCGGCGTAGAAGGCGATGTGCGTGATCGCTTCTTTCAGCTCCGTCTCGGTGTTGCCGTTCTGCTTGGCCAGGCCCAGGTGGTAAGTGAGCTGCTCGCTGGCCCCGAGCGCGGCCAGCACCGAGACGGTGACCAGGCTGCGCTCCTTGGGCGACAGCTCGGTGCGCGGCCACACCTGGCCGAACAGCACGTCGTCGGTGAAGTGCACGAAGTCGGGGGCGAACTCGCCGAACGCCTTCTGCGCGCCGGACGGCTCCTTCTCGTCGCTCATGGTGGTTCCTCTCGTCGAGTTGGGGTTCAGGGCTGTGGGACGACCCGCAGGGTGGCGTTGACTGCCTGGCCGGCGAGCATCGGGGGCAGGTAGGTGACGCCGTAGCGGGCGTACTTTGCGCGGTAGGCGGCGTCGATCGCCTCGCGCTGGGCCTGGTCGGCTGGTGCGAAGGTGACGTCGGCATGGTGGTCTCCGGAGCGGATGCTGCCGGCCGGGTGCTGCGTGGCGTGCTGGTGCCAGGCGCCGCCGGTGCCGCGGTAGGAGCGCACTACAGGGCGTCGTTGACGGCGACGATCCAGATGGGTACGGACGGCCGGAGAGAGCCGTCGGGGCGGCGAGTGCTAATTTCAATTTCGTCGGCGCCGCCGAGCCGGATGAGCTCGCCGGCCGGCCAGGCGGCCGTTGGCGTGTGGATCATGAGTGTTCCTTGGTGGTGGGCAGGAACAGGGCGAGCACGGTGGTAAGGGCGAGCACGCCGGCGGCAATGAGCAGGCTGGTATGTACGCCGCGCACGAACGTGTCCGGGTGGGTGAGCAACCCGCCGAACACGGCGACCGCGAGGGCGCCGCCGACCTGGCGGCTGGTGTTGAACGCCCCAGAGGCCACACCCGCCTGACTTTCGGGCACGGCGTCGAGGAGCACGGCGGTCGCCGGCGGGGACACGGTCGGACCGCCGAGGCCCACCAGCATCATCAGCAGGGCCAGCAGCCACAGCGGCGCCGCTGCAGGCAGCAGAGCGATCACGGCCAGGCCGGCAGTCATCAGTGCCAGGCCGCTGATGATGATCGTCCTGCGTCCGACGCGTTCGCCGACCCGGGCCGAGAACGGAGTGAGCACTGCCCCGATGATCATCATCGGCAGGAACACGAAACCGGTCTGCAGCGCGGTCAGTCCGCGATGTTGTTGCAGGAACAGGCTGATCACGAACGGCAGGCCGTAGTAGCCGACCATGAACGCGAAGCCGCTGGCCACGGTGATGACCACGGTGCGGGAGCCGAACAGCGCGAGCGGCAGCATCGGATGGCGCACCGTCTGCTGGGTACGCAGGAAGCCCGCAGCGGCGAGCGCGGCGACTGCGAACGCCGCGATCACCAGCGGCGAGGCAAAGCCCTGCGAGCCAGCTTCGATCGCGCCGAAGGTCAACCCGCTCATCGCGATCACGCCGGTGGCCTGTCCCGGCAGGTCGAAGGGCACGACCCGCCGCCGCGAAGGTTCGGTGCGTGCCAGCAGCAGCAACGCGATCGCGCCGACCGGCACGTTGATGAAGAAGATCAGTCGCCAGTCGACGAGGTTGAGGACGCCGCCGAGCACCGGGCCGGACGAGGACGCAACGGCGCCGCCCATCGCCCACACCCCGACCGCGCGGCCGCGCGCCTTCGGCTCCGGGAAGGCCTGCCGGATCAGCGCCATCGACGAGGGCATCATCGCCGCGGCAGCCGCGCCCTGCACGAACCGGGCGGCGACCAGCTCACCCAGGCTGGGCCCGAGCCCGCACGCGACCGACGCCAGGACGAACACGACCATGCCCGCGGCGAAGGCGCGACGTGCTCCGACGCGGTCGCTCAGCGAGCCGGCCGACAGCAGCAGCGCGGCGAACATCAGCGTGTAGCCGTCGACGACCCACTGCAGCCCGGACACGCCGCCGCCCAACTCGGTCCGGATAATCGGCAGCGTCACGTTCACCACGACGGCGTCCAAGGTCACGACGAAGAACCCCAACACCGCCGCCGCCAATGCGAGACCCGCATGACGGTCCCCGATCGGCGCGCTGCTGCCCCTTCCTGAGACGTGCGAGCCCCGGACGTGCGTGTTCTCGATGCCGATCGCCGACATAGCCGAGCGATCCGTCGCGGTGGCGGTGGTCGGGGATGTGGTCACGTCATCCACTAAACCGCGACCCGCGCCAGGCGCGGGAGGTTGCGTTATGGGGGGTACAAGCTCGACCTCCCTAACGGCGCTGACGCTCGTAACGTGGACACCGTGGACAACAGAACCGAGATCCGCGACTTCCTGGCAACCCGGCGCGCCAAGCTCACCCCGGAGCAGGTCGGGCTGCCGGCAGGCGGCCGCCGCCGCGTGCCCGGACTGCGCCGCGAGGAGGTCGCCGTGATCGCCGGCGTCAGCACCGACTGGTACATCCGGCTGGAGAAGGGCCACATCAGCGGCGTCTCCGACGACGTCCTCGACGCAGTCGCCCGCGCCCTGCAGCTGTCCGATGTCGAACGTGAGCACCTGTTCAACCTCGCCCGCGCCGCGAAGCCGAGCCGCACCCCACGCCGGCGCGCCAAGGCTCAGATCCCGGCCAGCGTGCAGCGCGTGCTCGATTCCATGGCCGGCACCGCGGCGTTCGTCCGCAACGGCCGGCTCGACATCCTGGCCAGCAACCAGCTCGGCCGCGCCCTCTACGCCCCGGTGCTCGACCATCCCGCCCACCGCGGCAACATCGCCCGCTTCGACTTCCTCGACCCGCGCGCGGCCGGCTACTACCCCGACTACGACGGGGCGTTGTCGATCGCCGTTGCACTGCTGCGCACCGAGGCCGGCCGCAACCCGCACGACAAGGACCTCACCGACCTGATCGGCGAACTCGCCACGCAGAGCGAAGCGTTCCGCGTCCGATGGGGAGCCCACGACGTCCGCACCCACCGTGGCGGCGTAAAGACGTTCAACCATCCGGTCGTCGGCCACCTCGAACTCGCCTACGACTCGATGGAGCTG
>WNGQ01002897.1_pt1 | contig 25255 bp, 19 predicted proteins | sample 5407661 | NCBI WGS metagenome assembly WNGQ01 (sample SAMN13153382, study PRJNA577476) | soil metagenome | isolation source: 60 cm soil or saprolite under Garry oak tree replicate 2 | place: USA:California | collected 2016-06-15 | reverse complement strand
CATGCCGCGAGCGTAGGGTTCCTGGCCGGCATGGCGGATCTGCTCGGCTACTCGGAAGTGATTGAGTACTGCTACTCAATACTCGGGACCGCCGCCGTTCACCGCGTACTTCCCCGACGACGGTTCGCCGTTCGCCTGGAGCGGCTAGCCCGCGGGCCACTCTGGCTCGCGCTGTCGGTGGGTCACGGCAGTATGGAGACATGCCCGCGCGCGTAGCACCGGCACCCGGAGCAGGTGCCGCCACCGGGGCCCTGTCCGGCTTCTCCGAGCCGACCGCGTCGTGGTTCCGCGCTGCGTTCGCCGAGCCGACCGCCGCCCAGGACCAGGCCTGGAAAGCTATCGGCAACGGAGAGAACGCGCTGGTCATCGCGCCAACCGGGTCAGGCAAGACGCTGGCCGCCTTCCTGTGGGCGATCGACAAGCTGGCCACCGAGCCGGTTCCCGCCGACACGGCGCAACGCTGCCGGGTACTGTACATCTCGCCGCTCAAGGCGCTGGCCGTCGACATCGAGCGGAACCTGCGCTCGCCGCTGGTCGGCGTCGGCCAGGCGATGCGGCGATTGGGACTGCCGGAGCCCCAGATCAGGGTCGGGGTGCGGACCGGCGATACCGCCCAGGATGAACGCCGCAAGCTGGCGGGCAAGCCGCCCGACATCCTGATCACCACGCCGGAGTCGTTGTTCCTGCTGCTCACGTCGCGGGCGCGGGAAGGGCTGCACAGCGTGGAGACGGTGATCATCGACGAGGTGCACGCGCTGGCCGGCGGCAAGCGCGGCGCGCACCTGGCGCTGTCGCTGGAGCGGCTGGACGCGCTGCGGGGCGCCGGGGTCAGGCCCGCTCAGCGGATCGGCCTGTCGGCGACCGTCAGGCCACCGGAGGAGGTCGCGTCATTCCTCGGCGGCGCGCTGCCGGTGACCGTCGCCGCCCCGCCGAGCGAGAAGCGGCTCGACCTGACGATCGTCGTCCCGGTCGAGGACATGTCGGACCTCGGCCCGGCCGAGTTCGCGGCGCAGGCCGGAGTCGGCAACCCGGGGCCAGCCATTCCGCGGGCCGGCCCGGCAGCCGGCCTCGGAGGCGACCAGCCGGGCAGTGCGGCGCGGGCGAACTCGATCTGGCCGCACGTCGAGGCCCAGGTACTCGACGCGATCGAACGGCACCGCTCGACGATCGTGTTCGCGAACTCGCGGCGGCTGGCCGAGCGGCTCTGCGCCAGGCTCAACGAGCTGGCCGCGGAGCGCGCCGCCGGGCGGGCCGAGCTGTCCGGCGCCGATCCGGACGAGATCAGCGCGCCCGTCGTCGCCCGGGCCCATCACGGATCGGTCTCCCGCACCGAGCGGGCCCAGATCGAGGAGGCGCTCAAGGCGGGGCGGCTCCCTGCCGTCGTCGCCACGTCGAGTCTCGAGCTCGGTATCGACATGGGCGCCGTCGATCTTGTCATCCAAGTCGAATCACCGCCCTCGGTCGCGAGCGGCCTGCAGCGGACCGGCCGGGCAGGGCACCACGTCGGTGACGTCTCCCGCGGCGTCATCTTCCCCAAGTACCAGGGCGACCTGGTGCAGGCCACGGTGGTGGCCGGGCGGATGCGCGGCGGCCAGATCGAAGAGCTGCGGATGCCGCGCAACCCGCTGGACGTCCTGGCGCAGCAGGTCGTAGCGATGACCGCGATGGACGAGTGGACCGTCGACGACCTGCTTGCCCTGGTCCGGCGGGCGGCCCCGTTCAGCGGGCTGACCAGGCCGGTGCTCGAGGCCGTGCTCGACATGCTGGCGGGCAGGTATCCGAGCGAGGAGTTCGCCGGGCTGCGGCCGAGGCTGGTCTGGGACCGGGCGACCGGGGTGCTGCGCGGTCGGCCGGGCGGCCAGCGGGTAGCCGTCACCAACGGCGGCACGATTCCCGACCGCGGCCTGTTCGGCGTGTTCCTGGCCGGCCCGGCGGACAAGACCGGCCGGCACTCGCGCCGGGTCGGCGAGCTCGACGAGGAGATGGTCTACGAGTCCCGGGTCGGCGACGTGTTCGTGCTCGGCGCCAGCTCGTGGCGGATCGAGGACATCACGGCCGATCAGGTGATCGTCTCGCCCGCGCCGGGGCAGCCGGGGAAACTGCCGTTCTGGCACGGCGACACGCCCGGACGGCCCGCCGAGCTGGGCCGCGCGATCGGCGAGTACTGCCGCGAGCTCAGCGCCGCCGATCCAGAGCGGGCGACGGCGCGGCTGCGCGGTGACGGGCTCGACGAGCTGGCCACGACCAACCTGCTCACCTACCTGGCCAGCCAGCGCGAGGCGACCGGCTACCTGCCCGACGACCGGACGCTGGTGCTCGAGCGGTTCCGCGACGAGCTCGGTGACTGGCGGCTGGTACTGCACAGCCCCTACGGCGCCAAGGTGCACGCCCCGTGGGCGCTGGCGATCGCGGCACGGCTGCGCGAGCGGTACGGCGGGATGGACGTCCAGGCGATGTACACCGACGACGGGATCGTGATCAGGGTTCCCGACTCAGACGACCCGCCGCCTGCCGGGTTCGCCTTGCTCGATCCCGACGATGTCGAGCAGCTCGTCACCGCCGAGCTTGGCTCGTCGGCCCTGTTCGCGTCGCGGTTCCGCGAGTGCGCCGCCCGCGCGCTGCTGCTCCCCCGGCGCCAGCCGGGCCGCCGGTCGCCGCTGTGGCAGCAGCGCCAGCGGTCCGCCCAGCTGCTGGCGGTCGCGAGCGGCTACGGCAGCTTCCCGATCGTGCTGGAGACGATGCGGGAGTGCCTGCAGGACGTGTTCGACGTCCCGGCGCTGACCGGGCTGATGCGTGACCTGTCCGGGCGCAGGATCCGGCTGGTCGAGGTGGAGACCGCCACGGGCTCCCCGTTCGCCCGGTCGCTGCTGTTCCGCTACATCGGCGCGTTCATGTATGAGGGCGACGCCCCGCTGGCCGAGCGCCGAGCCCAGGCGCTGACACTGGACTCTGCGCTGCTCGCCGAGCTGCTCGGGCAGGCCGACCTCAGGGAGCTGCTCGACGCGCAGATCGTCGCCGAGTCGCAACGGGACCTGCAGCGGCTGTCGCCTGGCAGGCAGTGCTCGTCCGCCGAGCAGCTCGCCGACCTGATCATGGGGATCGGCCCGCTGTCTGCCGCCGAGATCGCCGAGCGCTGCCGCGACGCCGGTGCGGCGCCCGCCTGGATCGCCGAGCTGGCCGCGCAGCGGCGGATCATCGAGGTCCGGATATCGGGCGAGCAGCGGCTCGCGGCGATCGAGGATGCGGGCAGGCTGCGGGACGCGCTCGGAGCCGCGCTGCCGACCGGCATCCCGGTCGCGTTCACCGAGCTGCTGCCCGACCCGCTCGGTGATCTGGTGGCGCGGTACGCGCGGTCGCACGGGCCGTTCACCGCGGCCGAGGTCGCGCACCGCTACGGCCTGGGCATCGCGGTGCCTGGCAGGACGCGCTGCACGACGCGGCGGCCGGTCCTGGTGCCCAGGGCCTGCCCGGAGCCGACTCCCGGCAGGGCAGGCGGCGGGCGAGGCAGCCTGGCCCGGACGCCGTCTACTCGGTGGTCGAACAGCTCGCCGGGGCGGCCGTGCCGGCCGCGGCATTGGAGTCGCTGATCCTGCCGGCCAGGGTCGAGGGGTACGCCCCGGCGATGCTCGACGAGCTGACCGCCGCGGGCGACGTGGTCTGGGCGGGCGCGGGCGCGCTGCCAGGCGGCGACGGCTGGCTGGTGCTCGCGCCCGCCGAGTCGGCGCCGCTGCTGCTCCCGCCGCCTGGCGAGATCACCATGACGCCGGTGCACGAGACCGTGCTCGCCGTGCTCGGCGGCGGCGGGGCGCTGTTCTTCCGCGGGCTGGCCGACCGGGTGGTTGACCGGGTGACCGCGCAGCACGCCGAGATCGGCCCGGCGGCCGTCCTCGAGACAGCGGACGGCACGACGGCGGCCGCGCGGACGACGCCCTCGCGCACGAGGGACGGCCCGGAGGCGGCGACCCGGGCGGCCAGCCGCGTGCGTGCACTCAGCCGGGTCAGCGACCAGGCCGTCGCGGCGGCGATCTGGGATCTGGTCTGGGCGGGCCTGCTGACAAACGACACGCTGGCACCGCTGCGCACCGTGCTCGGGCCCGGCAAGTCCTGGGCGCCCGGGCCGAACCCAGGCCCGGCCGCCGAGCCGGCCGGACCAGCTGACGGCCTGGCGGCCGGGGGCAGCCGAGCGGCCGGCGCCCCGGGGGGCCAGCCACCGTTCGCGGCCGGTCTGGGCCGGCCAGGCGGCCGCCTCAGCGCCCGGCGTCCGGGCTTCGGCCGCGGGTCGCTGCCCTCGCACGCGGGCCCGCCGACGGTGAGCGGCCGGTGGTCGCTGCTGCCGCCCGCTGACCCCGATCCGACCAGACGGCTGCACGCCCGGGCACTGTCCCTGCTCGACCGGCATGGCATCGTGATCCGCGGCGTGGCCGCGGCCGAGCGGGTCCCCGGCGGCTTCGGCGCGCTCTACCAGGTACTGCGGGCCATGGAGGAGACGGGGCAGTGCCGCCGTGGCTACTTCGTGGAGGGCCTCGGCGCGGCGCAGTTCGCGCTGCCCGGCGCCGTCGACCGGATGCGAGCGATGGCCGACTCGGTGCTCATGTCCCCGACAGGCCACGCCGACGGCGGCCAGGCCGCCCCGGCCGATGCGCCGTGGCTGACCGCGGGCGCGCCGGTCGGCCAGGCCGCCCTGCCATCGGCCCCGTGGCCGGTGCCTGGCTCGAGCCCGGCAGCCGGGCGAACCGGGACCGAGCCGGCTGTCGTGGTGCTCGCGGCCGCCGACCCGGCGAACGCCTACGGCGCCGCGCTGCCCTGGCCGCCGAGGCCGGACGAGACGGCAGGCGGGCACCGGCCGGGCCGCAAGGCCGGCGCGCTCGTGATCCTGGTCGCCGGCCGTCTGGTGCTCTACGTGGAGCGTGGCGGCAAGACGCTGCTGTCCTGGACCGACGATCCCGTCCTGCTCGAGCCGGCGACCGCGGCGCTGGCGGGCGCCGTCAGGGCCGGAGCGCTCGGCAGGCTGACTGTGGAACGTGCCGACGGAGGCGGCGTCTACGACTCGCCGCTCGCCCACGCACTCGAGGCGGCCGGATTCCGCCCGACCCCGCGCGGCCTGCGGCTTCGCGGCTAGCGCCGGCCTGGCGAGGGCGAAAGGCCGCCGCGGCGCGGATCGCCGGGCAGGCTCATTTGACCTTGTCCCAGGGTGAAGCGATCCGCGGATCGTCGACCGACGCGTGGTAGTCGCGCTCCGACGCGCGCCGCACGGTCTCGGTGGCGTCGAACAACTCGAGCGTGGCCCGCTCGAGCGACCCCTTCGGCAGCACCAGTGGCAGCACCCCAGCACCCCAGCACCCGCCACCCCGCCCACTGCCCGCGCCCGCGCCCGCGCGGTGCATCCTCACGCGCCCCGCCGGCGCCGTCCACCGCTCGGCCCGAACATCGATGTGGCATCGCTGTTCTGGAAAGCAGATCTCGGCCGACATCGATGTGACAGCGATGCTCGCCGGCGAACATCGATGTGGCATCGCTGTTCCGGAAGGCGCTCCTCGGCGGACGTCGATGTGACAGCGATGTTCACCAGCGAACCTGGGCTCGGCGGAGGCGGGGGTCAGCGGAGCGTGATCACGTTGGCGGTGATCAGGGCCGCTGCGGCGCGGACCGCCGGACAGCTCACTTGACCTTGTCCCAGGGTGAAGCGGCAGTGTCGGGAGCGCCGGGCGACCCGCCCGGCCGAGGAGGGCATGGATGAGCCTGCTGACGATCGGGGCCTTCGCCAGGGCGTCGCGCCTGTCGCCTAAGGCGCTGCGCCTGTACGACGAGCTCGGCTTGCTGCGGCCGGCCGAGGTGGACCCGGCATCCGGATACCGCTCTTACGACCCGGATCAGCTGGAGCAGGCTCGGCTCGTAGCCTGGTTGCGACGGCTCGGCATGCCGCTCACCCGCATCCGGATGATCTGCGACGCCGAGCCGGCCACGGCTGCCCAGGAGATCGCCGCGTACTGGGCGCAGGTCAGGGCAGAGACCGCGATGCGGCAGGAACTCGCCGCCTTCCTCGTCGACTATCTCTCGGGAAGGGCCACCACCATGTCCGACGCACGAACGAGTCTCGGAATCCGCTTCGCCGCCCAGTCCGACATCGGCCTGGCCCGCAGCCGCCAGGAGGACAGCGCGTACGCCGGCCCGCGCGTGCTCGCCGTGGCCGACGGCCTCGGCGGTCACCCGGGCGGCGAGCGGGCCAGCGCCGCCGCGATCGAGGCACTCAGGGTGCTGGAAGGCAACGGCAGCCCCGCGGACCCGCTCGCTGCGCTCGGCGAGGCCGTCCAGCGGGCGGGCGCGGACCTGCGTGCCCTCGCCGAGTCCGACCCGGCGCTTGAGGGCCTGGGGACGACGCTGACGGCATTCCTGTGGTCAGGAAGCCAGCTGGGGCTCGCCCACATCGGCGACTCCCGCGCGTACCTGCTGCGCGACGCCGCCATGTTCCGGCTCACCGAGGACCATACCTACGTGCAGTCGCTGGTCAGCGAGGGGCAGATCAGCGCCGAGGAGGCGGCCACGCACCCGCGGCGGCAGCTGCTCGTGCGCGCGCTCGACGGCACCACCGACCCGCAGCCCGACCTGTCCTTGCACGCGGTCAGGGCGGGCGACCGGTATCTGCTCTGCACCGACGGACTGCACACCGTCGTGGCCGACGCCGAGATCCAGGCGGCGGCCAGCGCTCCCGCCGATCCGGAGCGCGTGGTCGGCGACCTGATCACGATGGCCAACTCGGCAGGCGGGCCGGACAACGTCGCCTGCGTCGTGGCCGACATCGTCAGCGTGTAACAGCCCTCGACCGCGCTGGCGCGGCAGGCGCGCCTGGCCGGCCCTGAGCCTGCCAGGCAGCCCAGACTCGGGTGTGTCCCGCGTAAGGAGCGGGCCTAGCCACCCGGCGGGCACCACAGGTCGGTGACCGACATCCCCAGCTCGGTGAGCATCCGCCTGAGCAGCGGCAGCGAGAGCCCGATGACGTTGCTCGCGTCGCCGTCGATGCCGTCGATGAACGGCGCTCCGCGCCCTTCGATGCTGAACGCCCCGGCCAGCGCGAGCGGCTCGCCGCTCGCCACGTAGGCGGCGAGCTCACCGTGGTCCGGCCTGCCGAACCGCACGGTGGTGCGGGCGACGTCGCGTACCCGGCGGCCGCTCGGGCCGTGGATCAGGCAATGCCCGGTAAACAGCGTGGCTTCGCGACCGGAGAGCCGCCGCCACATGCCGACCGCCTGCTCGGCCGACTCGGGCTTGCCGAAGGCCGCCCCGTCCAGGTCGAGCAGCGAGTCGCAGCCCAGTACCAGCGCGTCGGGGCGCCGGCCGGCCACCGCCTCCGCCTTGCGCTCGGCGAGCACCTGAACCAGCGCCCCCGTCGCCAGAGCCTCGCCGACGGTCTCGTCGACCCCGCTGACGACGACCTCCGGGTCGATGCCGGCGTCGCGCAGCACTCGCAGCCTGCCTGCCGATCCCGATGCCAGCACGAGGGCGGCCTGTGCCTCGCGTGCCGGCAAGATTGCTCCTGGCTGACGACGGGCTGACGGACTGAGTCGTGACGTACGGCCCAGTATCCCGCAAGACGCTCGCCAGTTCGGCTGCCTCAGACCGGCCGCAGCCGAGCGTGCGGCCGGCGCGGGAACTCGACGCCGATCGGGTTGCCAGGCCGGACGTGGCCGTCCGCGAGCACGATGCCCATGATGCCGGCCTTGCGCACGAGCCCGCCGCTCTCGTCCCGGTCGGTGATCGTCGCGGCCCCATGCGGCGATACCGCCGACAGCCACCTCGCCATCTGCCACCCCCGCGTCGAGCCGTCAGGTTCTGCAACTCGCGCCGACTGCCTGCATAATGCTTTGTATGCGACTGTCAGCCCGAGCCGATTATGCCTTGCGCGCCGCGATCGAGCTTGCGTCATCGGGCGAAGGTCACGTCACGGCCGAGCAGCTCGCGACGGCGCAGCAGATACCGGCAAAGTTCCTCGAGGCGATCTTGACTCAGCTGCGGCGGGCCGGACTAGTGCGCAGCCAGCGCGGCCCGGACGGCGGGTTCTGGCTAGCCCGCCCGGCCGGGGAGATCTCTCTTGCCGACATCATCCGGGCGATCGACGGCCCGCTGCTCGGCGTCCGCGGCGAACGCCCGGAGAATCTCGGCTATATCGGTGCGGCCGAGCCGCTGCAGACGGTGTGGATCGCGTTGCGCGCCAGCGAGCGGGCCATCCTCGAGGAGGTGACGCTCGCGCACCTGGTTACCGGAGTCCTGCCAGAGAGTGTGCGCAAGCTCGCCGATCTCCCTGGCTCCTGGGAGGCACGGGTCGGGCGCTGAGCCCTGGCAACTCCCGGAAGCTCAGAGTCCGAGCCGGGAGCACTCCACCAAGCCCGGGCGCATTCCGCTATCGGGCCGCGGACAGGCGCCCGGATCAGACGGGAACCATGTTCGTGATCTCGCGGACCGTCCTCGATACCTGGTCGAAGGCTGGGTCGCCGACGGCGAGGTTCGTCCCGATCGGCATCCGGGAAGGAACCGTGATCTTGTGCCCCGGACGCAACTGGCCTGCGCCGATGTGCCCAGACGCGATCTGCCCGGCACCGATGTGACCAGCCCCCATCTGCCCGGCACCGATCTGGCCGGCACCGAGGTGTGCCGCTCCGGCCGGGACCCGCGGTCCTCCGCCGGCCGGGACCCGCTGGCCGGCCGCGCGGCCGACGTGCTCCGAGGCAACCGGGCCGACGGGCACCTGCTCGCCCGGGTCGTGGGCCGAGCCGTGGCCTGCGCCAGTGACCTCGATGGCGGGCTCCATCACGTCGGCGAACACGGGCTCGCTCTGCAGTTCGGCGAGCGCGAAGTTGTCCGAGACCTCCCTGAGCACCTGCGACAGCGGCGCGCCGAGCGCGGAACAGATGGCGGCGAGCAGCTCGGAAGAGGCTTCCTTCTGCCCACGCTCGACCTCGGACAGGTAGCCAAGCGAGACTCGCGCCGAAGCGGACACCTCGCGGAGGGTGCGACCCTGCCGCAGGCGCAACCGCCGCAGCGCGTCACCGAGCAAGTGACGAAGCAGGACCATCGTCGCAATCCCTTCCCGAGGACTGGCCGCTGACACCTCCACCGTACCTGGCCCCGGTGACAGTACGGGAGAGGGCATCGCTGCGTGTTCCAGATACGTAACGCTGTAATCACGCATTTGCTTCCATGAGCGTCCGCACGAGCAGTTCGAGAACATGATCGACGGTGGCATGCCGGATCTCTGCGCGGGTGCCGTCGATCGTCAGCGACGCGTGCACGGCGCGAGCCGGCGTGCTCACCGCGATGTGGACGGTGCCGACCTGCCACCCGTCGGCCGGGTCGGGCCCGGCGACGCCGGTCGTGGCGAGGCCCACGTCCGCGCCGAGCCGCTCCCTGGCGCCGCCGGCCATCGCGAGCGCGACGTCCGGATGGACGGCGCCGACCCGGTCGAGCAGGTCAGACGACACGGCGAGCAGTGACGCCTTCAGGTCTGCCGCGTAAGCCACTATCCCGCCCCGGAACACGGCCGAGGCGCCGGGAACGGTGGTCAGCGTCGCGGCCACCAGACCGCCCGTGAGCGACTCTGCCGTGCCGACCGTCAGGCCCTGGCCGGCCAGCAAGCCGATCGCCTGCTCCGCCGCATCGTGGCCGGCCCCGAATACGGTCACTGCGCGCCGCCCATCTCGCCGGACGGGGTGACCGGCGCGGCGCCCTGGCTATCGCCCGGGCCATCGCCCGGCGCGGGGCCCGGCGCAGCGGCCGGCCCGCCGCCCCGCGTGTCCTTAGCCGGATGACTGCCCGCGGCCCGCCGCAGCCGGAGCGCCCTGACCACGTAGTCCGCGCCGGTCACGAGCGTCACGGCAACGGCCGCGGCCATCGCCGCCGACCTCAGCCAGGTGACATCGACCGGCAGGATGTAGAGCCCGATCGCGACGATCTGGAGGACTGTCTTGATCTTGCCGCCGCGGCTCGCCGCGATGACGCCGTGCCGGATCACCCAGAATCGCAGCACGGTCACGCCGACCTCGCGGACCAGGATGACCCCGGTCACCCACCACGGCAGGTCACCGAGCGCCGACAGCGTGATCAGCGCCGACCCGGTCAGCGCCTTGTCCGCGATCGGATCCGCGATCTTGCCGAAGTCGGTGATCATCCCTCTGCGCCGCGCGAGCTGGCCGTCGAGCAGGTCGGTGACCGAGGCGATCCCGAACACGAGGAACGCGACGATCCGCGACCCGGTTTCGCCGGCCACCAGGAACACCACGAACACCGGTACCAGCGCGAGCCGCAGCATGGTGAGCCCGTTCGGCAGGTTCACCAGCCGGGGCGCGGCCGTAGAGGTCCTGGCGTCCGGGCTAGTCAACGGTCTCAGGCTGCCCGGGACGTCCGCGTTCTTCCTCATTGATCAGATCCGCCACCAGGTCCACCCCCTCTGAGCCTGATACCCGCGCTCGGACGAGGTCACCGATCGCGAGCGGGCGAGACGAGAGCACCTCGGTGGCGCCATCGACCTCGGGCGCCTGGTGCGCGGTCCGCCCGCCATAGCGCGACGGCGCGCCGTCGCGGCCGTCGGCGTCCAGCTCCTCGATCAGCACCTCGTGGGTCTCGCCGGTCCGCTCGGCGGCACGCTGGTCCATCAGCTCGTCCGCCAGGCCGGCCAGCTGCTCGACCCGCGCGGCGATCTCGTCCGCGTCCAGCTGCCCGGGCAGGCCGGCGGCCTCGGTCCCGTCCTCGTCGGAGTACCCGAAGATGCCGATCGCGTCCAGCCTGGCCTCGGCGAGGAACCGCTCGAGCTCGGCCGCATCGGCCCGCGTCTCGCCGGGGAAGCCGACGATGAAGTTGGACCTGATGCCCGCCTCCGGCGCCAGCCGCCTGATCTGCTCGATCAGCGCGAGGAACCGGTCGCCGTCGCCGAACCTGCGCATCGCCCGCAGCACCCGGCCGCTCGCATGCTGGAACGACAGGTCGAAGTATGGCGCGACGCCGGGGGTCGATGTCATCACCTCGATCAGCCCGGGGCGAACCTCGGCGGGCTGCAGGTAACTGACCCTGACCCGGTTGACCCCTGGCACCGCGGCGAGCCTGGGCAGGAGCGTCTCGAGCAGCCTCAGGTCACCGAGGTCCTTGCCGTAGGAGGTAGAGTTCTCGCTGACCAGCAGCAGTTCCCTGGCGCCGTGGTCGGCGAGCCAGCCGGCCTCGGCGACCAGATCGTCGGGCGGCCTGGAGATGAACGCGCCGCGGAAGGCCGGGATCGCGCAGAAGCTGCACCGACGGTCACAGCCGGAAGCGATCTTCAGCGGGGCGACGACCCCCTCGCCCAGCCTGCGCCGCAGGACCCTGGGCCCCGACGCGGGCGCAACACCGTCGGGCAAATCAGCGATCCGGGCCGAGGCATGACCGGGCACATGTCCCCCGGCGGCGCCGGGCCGGCCGGCCGGCGCCACCGGCAGCAGCTTCCTGCGGTCCCGCGGCTCGTGCGCCGGCCAGCGCTTGCCCGCCAGGACCTCGTCCAGCCGGGACGATATGCCGGCGTAGTCATCGAAGCCGAGCACCTGGGCCTCGGGGAGCGCTTCGGCCAGCCCGGCTCCGTACCGCTCGGCCATGCAGCCGGCCGCGACTACCGTCGCGCCGGAGTCGGCGGCGCTGAGCAGTTCGTCGATCGAATCCTGCTTCGCGGCCTGGATGAAGCCGCAGGTGTTGACCAGCACCACGTCGGCCTCGCGGTCATGGTCCTCGGCCAGATTCCAGCCGCCGGCCTCGAGCCTGGCGGCGAGTTCCTCCGAGTCGACCTCGTTCCTGGCGCAGCCGAGAGTCACCAGCCGTACCGAACGCCCGGTGCCCGATGCCGCGGAACCTGTCGATGACACACCGGCAGACTACGGTAAGGCGCCGCCTGCGACGGCCTCCGGACGCCGGCCTCCCGGCCTCCGGACGCCGGCCTCCCGGCCGTACGGACGTGCTCTAGTGAGCCAGCCCGGCCCGCAGGCTCAGCGTCACCATGCTCACCGAGCCGGGCGGAATCGGGTTCTTGCCGTTCACGAGCATTTTCACGCCTGACGGGTTCCCCAGAACCATCTTGACCGGATGGCGCTCGGTCCAGTTCATCGAGTTGCCCGCGTACACCATTCCGCTAAACAGGGTCGCACCGGTGACGCTGGTGATCTGGACCCAGCAGTCCCGTACCGCGGTCAGCGTGATGTGCATGCGGCGCGGCGCGTGCCGGACCGCCGCCGGCGACGTGGTGATCTTGGGCTTGGACGCGGTGCTCGGGTTCTGCACCCGGGCGTCCTGCTTGGCGGCGGTCGCCGAGTGCGAGGCGAAGTGCTGGTAGGTGAAGATCCCGGCGATCACCACGAGTGCCAGCGCCATCGCCGCGGTCCAGTTGGGGCGCCGCCGCTCCTTCAGCCTGACCGGCGTGACCGGCTGGAACACGTCGGCGGCGCTGATCGCCTGCGGTGCGCCCATGGTCGCGTCGTACTCCTCGACCAGGGGCTCGGGGTTGACGCCGATGGCGCGGCCGATGCTGCGGATGTGCCCGCGGGCGTAGAAGTCCCCGCCGCACCCGGAGAAGTCGCCGCGCTCGATCCCGCGGATGATCGTCTCCCTGATGCAGGTCCGCTGGCTCACCTGCGTGACGGTCAGGCCGGCCTGGCGACGGCCCTCTGCCAGCGCGTCACCGATGCTCATGCCGCGCCTCCACGGTTCCTTTTCAATGGCCGCTGTCCAGTCAGTTTCGGGCATAGCCACGATCCCGCTCCCCCGTTCCCCATTTCAGGGGCTGGTGACCCAGTGTAGACATCCGGCTACTGCGCGGCGACAACCGCACCGGGTGTCAGGTAGGTCAATGCCAATGAGCAAATCCGGTTACGCAATCCCCACCCCTCATGCCCGCAGCTCAGCCAGCCAACACCCACGCGCTGGGTGACCTTTCGCCAGCCGGCCGGACCGGAAGGGCAAAGCTGGCCGCGGGGCGGGCCGGCTACTTGCCGCGCAGCGAGTCGAGCAGCCCGGCCAGGTCGTCGGGGCGGACGAGCACGTCCCTGGCCTTGGATCCCTCGCTCGGCCCGACCACGCCGCGGCTCTCCAGCAGGTCCATCAGCCGGCCGGCCTTGGCGAACCCGACCCGCAGCTTGCGCTGGAGCATCGACGTGGAGCCGAACTGGGTGCTGACCACCAGCTCGGCCGCGCGGAGCAGGTCATCGAGGTCGTCGCCGATGTCCGCGTCGATCTCGCGCTGGCTGCCCTCGGCCGCCGTCACGTCCTCGCGGTAGTCGGGCTCGGCCTGCTTCTTGCAGTGGCCGACGATCTCGCGGATCTCCTTCTCCGTGACGTAGGCGTTCTGCAGCCTGATCGGCTTGCTCGCCCCCATCGGGAGGAACAGCGCGTCGCCCTGGCCGACCAGCTTCTCCGCGCCTGGCTGGTCGAGGATGACCCGGCTGTCGGTGAGACTGGAGGTCGCGAACGCCAGCCGGGACGGGACATTGGCCTTGATCAGGCCGGTGACCACGTCGACGGACGGCCGCTGGGTGGCGAGCACCAGGTGGATGCCGGCCGCCCTGGCGAGCTGGGTGATCCGCACGATCGCGTCCTCGACGTCCCGCGGCGCGACCATCATCAGGTCGGCGAGCTCGTCGACGATCACCAGCAGGTACGGGTAGGGTACGTACTCGCGCTCGCTGCCCGCCGGCGCGCTCACCTTCCCGGCCCGAACCGACTTGTTGAAGTCGTCCATGTGGCGGAACCCGGACGCGGCCAGGTCGTCGTACCGCCGGTCCATCTCGCCGACCACCCACTGCAGCGCGTCGGCGGCCCGCTTCGGGTTGGTGATGATCTGCGTGATCAGGTGCGGGATTCCCTGGTAGGCGGTCAGCTCGACCCGCTTCGGGTCGATGAGGATCATCCGCACCTCGTCAGGATTAGCCCTGATCAGGATAGAAGCAATCAATCCATTGATACACGTCGATTTCCCCGCACCCGTTGCGCCCGCTATCAGGATGTGCGGCATCTTCGCGAGGTTGGCGACCACCGTGCGGCCCTCGACGTCCTTGCCGAGGCCGACGACCATCGGGTGATGGTCGCTCTCGGCGACCGGCGAGCGCAGCACGTCGCCCAGGCTGACGATCTCGCGGTCGGTGTTGGGGATCTCGATCCCGATCGCCGACTTGCCAGGGATCGGGGACAGGATCCGCACGTCCGCGCTCTTCACCGCGTAGGCGATGTTCTTCGACAGCGCGGTGACCCGCTCGACCTTGACGGCCGGCCCGAGCTCGATCGCGTACCTGGTCACCGTCGGCCCCCGGCTGAACCCGGTGACCTGGGCGTCGACCTCGAACTGGTCGAGGACCATGGTCAGCGCCTCGACCATCGCGTCGTTGGCGCGCGTCCTGGCCTTCGGCGCCGATCCCGGCTTGAGCAGCGCCGACGGCGGCAGCGTGTAGCTCGACGAGCTCGTGCTGGTCAGGGTTAGCTGCTCCCCGCCGCGTCCGGGTTTCGCCGTCTCGCGCGAGCCCTCGCGGGCGGCCTGCCCGGCCGGCTCCTCGGCCCCCTCGTCGCCCCCGAACCAGGACTTGCGCCAGGAGGCCTCGGCGCCGGAGGCCGCCCCGGCCGCCCCCGCCTGCCCGGCGTGCCCGGACGCGGCGCCGGGGCCGTGGAAACCGGGCAGCCCGGCCTGCGACGTCCCGAACATCAGCGCCTCGGCCATGACCTCGTCGTCGGTGGACCGGTACGCGGCCACGCCCGCCTGCGCCGCGGGCTCGGCCGGCGTCCCGGCGGATCCCGTGGCCGCTGACTTGCCGGCCTTGGCGGCACGGCCAGCAGCCCCGCGCGGAACCAGCCCGCCGAGCAGCGGCGTGTCGTAGGGCCGGTCGTGCTCGCCGGCCTCGATGGCGCCGGCGTTCCTCCGCTTGCCGAGCCGGGGGCCGGGCGGCCCGTCCTGGCCGGTCTCCGCGTCACCGGCGACCTCCTCCTCGACCATTCCCCTGGCCCCGCGGATCAGGAACGCGAACTCGGCGAAGCGCTCGGGAACCCGGTGCAACGGGGTGCCAGTGATCACCAGCACGCCGAACGCGACGAGCAGCGCGAGCAGCGGGATCGCCGCCCACGTGGTGAGCAGCGCCTGCAGCGGTGCCGAGATCGCGAACCCGATCAGCCCGCCGGACGACTGCATCGCGGAGGCGCCGTCCGACGGCCCGGGACTGCCCAGCGCGATGTGCACGATGCCGAGCCCGCCGACCAGGAAGGCCGTCCAGCCGATGACCATCCGGCCCGTGTGCGCGTTCTTGTCCGGGTGCCGCAGCAGCCGCCAGGCCAGCAGCGCCAGCAAGATCGGCAGCGTCCAGGCGCCGACGCCGAAGGTGCCGCGGGTCAGCGCCGTCAGCGCCCGGCCCACCGGCGTGCCGAGCCGCCACCACGCGGTCGCCGCCGCGATGATCGCGGCGGCCAGCACGGCAAGCCCAGCCCCGTCCCTGCGGTGCGCCGGGTCGAGCTCGCGCGCGCTGTCGCCGAAGCGCCGGGCAACGAATCCGACCGCGCCGGCCAGCTCTATCCAGACCGCCGCGACCGCGGCGGCGACCCAGCCGATCATGATCACGAACGGGTTGGCGGAAGCACGCATGCCGACGGCCGGACCGCGTCTCGGCGGGGTCGGCTTGCCGCGGCTGCGGTAGTAAGGCGTGCCGCCGCGCCGTCCGGCCGCCCCGCCGCGGCCAGCCCCGGTCCGCGTGCCGCCGCGGCCCGTGCCCGTGCGGCCCCTGCCCGTCCGGCCGGTGCTGGCCCGGCCCGTGCCGCCGCCCCGCGAGCCGCCCGCGCCGGAGCCGGAGCGCGCAGAACCGCCCGCCGCGCGATTACGGCCGGCGGAACCGCCATTTGGGCGCGCCACACCCTTGGGCGCACGAGTCGCCATGTTTCACACGGTAACCAGCACCCGCCGGATTCCCAAGTACCGGACCGGAGTGTCGGGCAGGCACTCAGCCGCGCTCCGGCTGCCCGCGAGGTCCCGGAACCCGCGCGAGGGCACGCGTGCCCGCCGCGGGCGGTCCGCATTGACGACCGGCCGGCCGGGCACGTAGCTTCGGCACAGTCCGGCCTGCGACGATGTCCCGGGCCGCGGGAAGGGGCGACGGAGTGCGAATCGCGGTCGTGGGCGGCGGCCCTGGCGGGCTGTACTTCGCCGCGCTGGCCAAGCAGCTCGGTCCCGCGCACGAGATCATCGTCTGGGAGCGGAACGCGCCCGACGACACGTTCGGCTTCGGGGTGGTGTTCTCCGACGAGACGCTCGGCGGCATCGAGCACGCCGACCCGGCCATCTACGCCGCCATGGAACGCGAGTTCGCCCGCTGGGACGACATCGACGTGCACTACCGCGACCGGGTGATCACCAGCGGCGGCCACGGGTTCGCGGCGATCAGCCGTCGGCAGCTTCTGCACATCCTGCGCCAGCGCTGCACCAGCCTGGGCGTGCGGATGTACTTCCGCGCCGACGCTCCCGGCCCGGCCACCCTGGCCACCGGCTACGACCTGGTGATCGCCGCGGACGGCGCGAACTCGGCGACGCGCGCGGAGTTCGCCGCCGCGTTCGGCCCGACGGTCGAGCTCCGGCAGTGCAAGTACATCTGGCTCAGCACCGACCTCGTCTTCGACGCGTTCAAGTTCTACATCGTGGAAACGCCGTACGGCGTCATGCAGGTGCACGGATATCCCTACGACGCGACCGGCAGCACGTTCATCGTCGAGATGCACGAGAAGGTCTGGGCCGCCGCGGGCTTCGCCGGCCTCGCGCCGGCCAGCCTGCCGCCCGGCCAGTCCGACGAGGCGTCGATCGCGCGGATCGCCGAGCTGCTGGCCGACATCATCGGCGACCACGCGATCGAAGCCAATAACTCCAAGTGGATCACCTTCGGCACGCTGCGCTGCCGTAGCTGGCGGCACCGCAACGTGGTGCTGCTCGGCGACGCCGCGCATACCGCGCACTTCTCGATCGGGTCCGGCACCAAGCTGGCCATGGAGGACGCGCTAGCCCTCGCAGCGTGCCTGAACGAGCAGCCCGGCGTCGACGCCGCCCTGGAGGCTTACGAGACCGAGCGGCGCCCGGTCGTCGAGTCCACCCAGCGCGCCGCGCAGGCCAGCCTGGAATGGTTCGAGAACCTGGGCCAGTACACCCACCAGTGCCCCGAGCAGTTCGCGTTCAACATCATCACCAGGAGCCGCCGGGTAACCCACGAGAACCTGCGGCTGCGCGACCCCGAGTTCACCGCCAGCGTCGACGCCTGGTTCGCCGCCGACTGCAAGCGGCGCGGGCTAGGGCACGCGGGGGGTTCCGGGGGGTCGTCCACCCGGGCCGATACGGCCGAGGTGGTGCCGCCCATGTTCCAGCCGATGCGCCTGCGCGACCTGGAGCTGAAGAACCGGGTCGTGGTCTCGGCGATGGACATGTACTCGGCCGGCGACGGCACGCCGTCCGACTTCCACCTGGTCCACCTCGGCGGGAAGGCGGCGGGCGGCGCCGCGCTGGTGATGACCGAGATGGTGTGCGTCAGCGCGCACGGCAGGATCACGCCGGGGTGCGCAGGGATGTACGCGCCCGAGCACGAGCCAGCCTGGCGGCGGATCACCGGGTTCGTGCACGACTACACCACCGCGAAGATCGGGCTCCAGCTCGGCCACTCGGGCCGCAAGGGGTCGACCAAGCTGATGTGGGAGGGCATCGACGAGCCGCTCGATGAGGGCAACTGGGAGGTCTGCGCGCCGTCGCCGATCCCGTACCTGGCCGGGCTGAACCAGGTGCCGCACGAGCTGACCACGGCCGAGATGGAGCAGATCAAGGCCGAGTTCGTGGCGGCGACGCTGGCCGGCGAGCGGGCCGGGTTCGACCTGATCGAGCTGCACTGCGCGCACGGTTACCTCCTGTCCTCGTTCATCTCGCCGGTCAGCAACCGCCGGACGGACCGGTACGGCGGATCGCTGCGGGCCCGGCTGCGCTACCCGCTCGAGGTGTTCGCGGCGATGCGGGCGGCCTGGCCGCCAGGCAGGCCGATGACCGTGCGGATCTCGGCGACGGACTGGGTACCAGGGGGCATCACAGCCGCCGATTCGGTGCGGATCGCCGAAGCTTTCGCCGCCGCCGGCACCGACGCGATCGATGTGTCCACCGGGCAGGTCACCCCCGACGAGCAGCCTGCGTTCGGCCGGTCGTACCAGACGCCGTTCTCCGACGCCATTCGCAACAAGACCGGCATCGCGACCGTCGCCGTCGGCGTGATCTCGTCCTACGACGATGTCAACTCGATCATCCTGGCCGGCCGCGCCGATCTGTGCGCGATCGGCCGGGCGCACCTGTACGACCCGAACTGGACGCTGCACGCCGCCGCGGCGCAGGGCTACTCGGGGCCGGGCGCAACCTGGCCCGACCAGTGGGCCGCGGGCAGCCGCCCCCCGCAGACCGGGCGGACCGACGGGCCGAAGCCCCGGCTGGCGCTGATCCGCGAGGCCGGTCTCGGCACGGCGGGAACCCGGCACGCCCGCTGGCGCCCGCAAGCGGCCGCCAGCTCCGGGACGCCGGCGCGGGCCAGATCCGCTCGGGCGGCCGCCGCCGCGCACGCACCCACGGAGGCAACCTCGTGATCATCGACCCGGTTAACCCGGACGGCCTGGCCAGGCCGTCCGGGTTCTCGCACGCGGTCGTGACGACCGGCGGGCGGCTGGTCTTCCTGGCCGGCCAGACGGCGCTAGACGCATCCGGGTCGATCGTCGGCGCCGATGTCGTCGCTCAGTTCGAGCAGGCGCTCGCCAACCTGCTCACCGCGCTGCGCGCGGCGGGCGGCCGGGCCGAGCACCTGACCAGCCTCACGATCTACGCCACCGACCTGGCCGACTACCGGCGTCACGCCCGCGAGATAGGTGCCGTGTGGCGCCGCCTGGCCGGATCGCGCTACCCGGCGATGGCCGCCGTCGGAGTCTCGCGACTGTGGGACGCCGCCGCCGTAGTGGAAGTCCAGGGCTTCGCCGTCATCGACGATCCGGGGACGGGCACCCCATGACGCTCACGCCATCCGCACACGCCGACACGTTCTGCCGCGACCACCTGCCTCCGGCCGATCAGTGGCCTGACCTGGAGTTCACGCTGTCCGAGCTGGCCTATCCCGACCTGCTGAACTGCGCCGACGCGCTGCTCGGCGACACGATCGGCAAGTTCGGCGCGGACCGCCCGTGCCTGCTGCCGCAGGACCCGGCCGAGCCGACCTGGAGCTACGGCGACCTGGCCAGGACCGCCAGCCAGATCGCGCACGTCCTGACCGACGATCTCGGCGTCGTGCCGGGGAACCGGGTGCTGCTGCGCGGGCCGAACAACCCCTGGCTGGTCGCCTGCTGGTTCGGTGCGATGCTGGCCGGGGGGGTCGTGGTCGCGACGATGCCGTTGCTGCGCGCCGCCGAGCTGACCACGATCTGCGACATCGCCCAGGTGACGCTGGCGCTGTGCGACGACAGGTTCACCGACGAACTCACTGCCGCACAGGTGCCGGGCCTGCGGATCGTCGGCTACCACGCGGCCGGACCCAGCTCGGCGGGCGACCTCAACGCGCTGGCCGGCCGCAAGCCGGAGATCTTCGCCGCCGTCAAGACGGCGGCCGACGACGTCGCCATAATCGCGTTCACCTCGGGAACCACCGGCAGGCCGAAGGCCGCGATGCACTTTCACAGGGACGTGCTGGCGGTCGCCGACACGTTCTCCGCGCACGTGCTCAAGCCGACGCCGAACGACGTCTTCACCGGCACTCCCCCGCTGGCGTTCACGTTCGGCCTCGGCGCCTTGCTGATCTTCCCGATCCGGGCGGGCGCGTCGACGCTGCTGATCGAGCGCGCCACCCCCGCCGAGCTCGCCGATCACATCGCCGCGCGCGGCGTGACGGTGGTCTCCACCGCGCCGACCGCGTACCGGGCGATGCTGGCCGCGGGCAAGGCCGACCAGCTGCGCGGGCTCCGCCGCCCGGTCTCGGCGGGCGAGACGCTGCCGGGATCGGTGTGGCACGCGTTCCACGACGCGACCGGCGTCAAGATCATCGACGGGATCGGCAGCACGGAGCTGCTGCACATCTTCGTCTCGGCCGCCGACGACCAGATCAGGCCGGGCGCCACCGGGTTGCCGGTCCCCGGCTACCGCGCGCTCGTGCTCGGCCCCGACGGCGAGCCGGTGCCCGACGGCCAGCCGGGACGGCTCGCCGTCAAGGGGCCGACCGGCTGCCGCTACCTGGCCGACGACCGGCAGCGCGACTACGTCAGCGGCGGCTGGAACTTCACCGGCGACACCTACGTCCGCGACGCGGACGGCTACTTCTGGTATCAGGCCCGTTCCGACGACATGATCGTCTCCTCCGGGTACAACATCGCCGGCCCCGAGGTCGAGGAGGTGCTGCTGTCGCACCCGCTGGTCGCCGAGTGCGGCGTCGTGGGCATCCCCGACGAGACCCGCGGGCAGGTCGTCACCGCGTTCGTGGTGCTGACCGACGGCGCGACGGGCGGCAAGGACCTGGCCGCCGAGCTCCAGGACCTGGTGAAGCAGAAGATCGCCCCGTACAAGTACCCGCGCTCCATCGAGTTCCTGCCGTCGCTGCCCCGCACCAACACCGGCAAGCTCCAGCGCTTCAAGCTCCGCGAGCTGTCGGCCGGCTAGCCAGCGGAGCCGCGCCGACACTCCCGCGCGGAGATGGGACTAGGCGGGACTAGGCGGGACTAGGTGCGGTAGGCAATCGTGAGGAAGTCAGGGTTATGTCTGGTCCTGGCGCTGAACCCGATGATGACCACCGTGCGGCCGTTGGGGCTGACGGCGAGGCGAGCTGCCCGTCCGGGCTGTCGACGAAGTCGCCGGGGAAGTCGTAGCTGGGTGCGGCGGCGACATGGCGCCTGCTGACCCACAGGCGGGCCCCGGTGGCGGAACGGTAGGCGATCGTGGCGTAGACAAGGCCGGCGGGTCCGGCAGGGCCCTGGCCGGTGACGTACACCGTGCGCCCGTCGGGGCTGACCGCCACCGTCCTGGCGCCGGACGACGTGCCAGGACCGCGGTAGCGGCCGACCCATAGCTGCCTGCCGGTAGCCGTGTCGTAGGCGGCCGTGACCGTGAGCTGGGGGTCCGAGGACATCACGGTGTGACGCCGTACCCCGTACCCAGTGACGAAGACGATGCGGCCGTCGGGGCCGCTGGCGGCCGAGACAGCAGTGGCTACCGCCTCGCGGGTACAGCCTCATCCAGAGCCGGGCGCCCGTCGTGGCGTTATAGGCGATCATGCAGAGGTGTCCGCTCCAGTGTCCGCTCGCCCGTCTGGCGATAGCGCCGGTGACGAAGACCGCGCGCCCGTCGGGGCTGACCGTTAGCGACGAGGGGCTGCCGTCGAACACGCGCCCGACCCACTGCCGCGTCCCGCTCGCGGCGTCGTAGGCGACCGTGACAATGATGGCGAACCCGAGCCCGTCACGCCCGCTGCTCCCTGTCCCGGTGACGTACACCGTCCGCCCGTCGGGGCTGACCGCGAGCGCGGAAGGTACGGCGGCGCCGCGAGGTGAGAGGCGGGACGCCCAGAGCCTCGTGCCGCTAGCAGCGTTGTACGCGACCGTGGCGTAGTCGCTGACATGGCCGTAGCCCGGTCTGTCATCGAGGCCCATCCCGGTGACGAATACCGCGTGCCCGTCAGGGCTGACGGCTACCGAGATTGCCCTGTAGCCCGGATACCGGCTGACCCAGAGCCTGGTGCCGTTGGCGGGATTGTAGGCGATGGTGACGAAGGCAAAGTTGTTCCCCTGGGCACTCTGACCCGTGACGAACACGGCGCCGCCGCCCGGGCTGACGGCGACCGCTGTCGTGGCGTCGAGGCCGTTGCCCGGCCCGCCGTAGCGGCTCACCCATCGCCTGGCGCCCGTTCCGGAGTCGTAGGCGACCGTGGCGTAGTCCTCCGTCAGATTCGTGCCTGCGCTGCGGCCGGTGACGAACACCGTGCGCCCGTCCGGGCTGATCGCCACCGCAGCGGGGAAGTCCTTGTAATTGCCTGGGCCGTTGTAGCGCTGCACCCACAAAACGGCTCCCGGAGCGCTGGCTCCGCCTGCCGGCGAGCACGCGGCCAGCATCGCGGCACCCAGCCCGGCGGCAAACGCCACGCGCGTAACGGACCTGACCAGCCTCGCGAAGCGCCTGGCCGCGGCCCTCGGTCCCGCCACTTCATCACCGTCTCTCCGGCATCCCGCGGTCGTTGCCGCTGTCGGTGCGTGCGGCGCTCGTTTCCAGCTTGCCTGCTCAGTACGCCTCGATCTATCCGTGCACCGCCGCCGCTCCGGTGAGCCAGATCACGCGCTCGCGAAGGCCAGCCGCTCGATGCCGAAACCGCTGATCAGCATCCGCTCCTTGGCGTTGCCGAGCAGCTTGGCCGTCCAGTCGACGAACCCGCCGTCACCCACCTCCAGCGCCGAGCCGCCGCGATCGGCGAGCACCTTGAAACACAGGTCCCGGTAGTAGGCCCGCGCGCTCTCGCGCTCGGGCGCCTCGGTCACCGCCACGCCCCTCCGACCCGCGAACTCCGCGCTGGTCGCCGCGAGTATCCGCCGCGCGGGCTCGTTCAGGCAGGTAACCGCGATCGTGACGCGGTCGAGCCCGAGCGCGGCTAGGCCGTCCGCCGCGAACCTGACGTGCTCGGCCAGGTACCGCGACTCGAACTCGTGGGCTCCGGTGTCCCGCCCGGCCGTCACCACCCCGAGCAACTGGAAGTGGGCAAAGCTCACCGGGCCGCTGAAGACCTGGGCCCGCGTCACGCGCTGGCTCGCCGCGAGCCGCACCGGCTCGGCCGAGCGGGGCGCCGCCCGCAACAGCTCACCTCGCCGCACGGCAGCCTCGAGCGCCAGGCCATTGGTGGGATCGGCCGCTACCTCAGTGGCCCTGATGGTCGCGACGACATTGCGCGGGTCGACGCCCGCGGCGGCCGTATGGGCGCCGAGCGGCAGGACGGGGGCGAGGACGACGGTTTCGAAGCCGCCGGGCAGCGCGCCGAGCATGGCGTCCTCGGTCCGCCTCAGCGCCGCGAAGTCCACCGTCGCGGGCGCGACGAAGCGGTCGGAGCGGTATCGCCGCAGCACGTCGGCCGGGCTGAGCCGCTCCGCTCGGCGGCGGAACACCTCAAGCAGCAGTGTGGTTAGGTCCGAGCCCGGCAGCTCGTCGGCCAGCACGTCGAGCAGCCCAGCGCCGCCGAGCTCGCCGACGACCCGGCGGAGTGCCTGCCCGGAGCCGCCCGGCCCGGTCACGGCGCCATGGTCATCCATGGCAGCACATCATGGCGGATCGGGCCGCAGCGACGCGACCGAGTATCGGGAGCGCCTCAGACCTCGACGACCACCGGGATGATCATCGGCCGCCTGCGGTAGTTGTTGTTCACCCACTTGCCCACGGTGCGGCGGATGAGCTGGCCGAGCTGGTGCGCCTCGTTGATCCCGTCGGCCGCCGCGCGGGCCAGCGTCTCCTCGAGCAGCGGGCGGATCTGGTCGAAGCTGGCCTCGTCGATGCCGGAGCCCCTGGCATGGATCTCCGGCCCGGCCACGAGCTTGCCGTTGGTCATGTCGATCACCACGACCACGGAGACGAATCCCTCCTCGCCGAGGATCAGGCGGTCCTTCAGCGAGGTCTCGGTCACCTCCCCGACCGAGAGCCCGTCGACGAACACGTACCCGCAGTGCACCTTGCCGGTCACCGATGCCTTGCCGCCGACCAGGTCGACCACGATGCCGTCCTCGGCGACCACAATGTTCTCGGCCGGCACGCCGGTCAGCGCGGCCAGCTCGGCATGCGCCTTGAGGTGCCGCCACTCGCCGTGCACCGGGATGAAGTTGCTCGGCCTGACCATGTTCAGCACGTAGAGCAGCTCGCCGGCCGGCGCGTGCCCCGAGACGTGCACCAGCGCGTTTGCCTTGTGCACGACCCGCGCGCCCAGCCTGGTCAGGTCGTTGATGATACGGGACACCGCGGTCTCGTTGCCCGGCACGAGCGAGGACGCCAGGATCACCGTGTCGCCCTTGGCGATCCTGATCGGGTGGTCCCGCCCGGCCATCCTGGACAGTGCGGACATCGGCTCGCCCTGGGAGCCCGTGGAGATCAGCACGATCTGGGCGGGCGGGAGTTCCTCGGCGTCCTTCATGTCCACGACCAGGCCGCCGCGCACAGAGGGAATCCGCAGGTAGCCCAGGTCCCTGGCCACGCCCATGTTGCGCACCATGGACCGGCCGACCAGCGCGACCTTCCTGCCGTGCGCGGCTGCGGTGTCCAGAACCTGCTGCACGCGGTGCACGTGGCTGGCGAAACAGGACACGATGATCCGCTGCTCGGCGCCGGCGAACACGTCGGACAGCACGGAGGCGATCTCGCGCTCGCTGGTCACGATGCCCGGGACCTCGGCGTTGGTGGAGTCCGACATCAGCAGGTCCACGCCCTCGGCGCCAAGCCGCGCGAAACCGCCCAGGTCGGTCAGCCGCCCGTCGAGCGGAAGCTGGTCCATCTTGAAGTCTCCGGTGTGCAGGACGACCCCGGCACCGGTCTTGATCGCGACCGCGAGCGCGTCGGGGATCGAGTGGTTGACCGCGAAGAACTCCAGGTCGAACGGGCCGAACGGCTGCCGCCCGCCGGCGTCCACCTCTACGGTCTGCGGGGTGATCCTGTGCTCGGTGAGCTTGCTGGCGACCAGCGCGAGCGTCAGCCTCGACCCGACCAGCGGGATGTCGGGCCGGCGCCGCAGCAGGTACGGCACGGCCCCGATGTGATCCTCGTGCGCGTGCGTGAGCACCAGCGCCTCAACCTCGTCGAGCCGGCCGTCGAACGCGCTGAAGTCGGGCAGGATCAGGTCGACGCCCGGCGTGTCCGGATCGGGGAAGAGCACGCCGCAGTCGACGATGAGCAGCCGGCCCTCGTACTCGAAGACGGTCATGTTGCGGCCGACCTCGCCGAGCCCGCCGAGTGCGACGATCCGCAGGCCGCCGGCGGCCAGCGGCGGTGGCGGCCCGAGTTCAGGGTGCGGATGGCTCACTTGAGCTTGACACCGCCTGCGACCAGGTCGGCGCGAAGCTGCTCGACCTCCGCGGGTATGGCGTCGGCGAGCGGCAGCCGGACGGGACCGCCGGGCAGGCCGAGCATGGCCAGCGCCGCCTTCGTGGTGATCACGCCCTGGGTGCGGGTCATGATGCCGGCGTAGACCGGCAGCAGCTCCCGGTGGTGCCGCAGCGCGGTGGCCAC
>WNGQ01001378.1_pt1 | contig 25263 bp, 17 predicted proteins | sample 5407661 | NCBI WGS metagenome assembly WNGQ01 (sample SAMN13153382, study PRJNA577476) | soil metagenome | isolation source: 60 cm soil or saprolite under Garry oak tree replicate 2 | place: USA:California | collected 2016-06-15 | reverse complement strand
CCTGGATATTGCCGGGGAACAACTCGATGCCGGTCAGCAGGCAACTCATGCCGCGCATGTGATTGTCGCCATCGCCACGCACTTTGTTGCAGACGCCGTGCAGGATGAGCATACGCTGCCTAAACGGTTCCAGCGGCTCCATGATTTCCTTGAGCTTGAAATCGGCGCCGGTGTCCTCGGGCCAGAACGCCGGCGGGATGGTGCCATTGGGGCTGAACATGATGATCAATCGTTGCCGGGGACGGGCAGCACTGGCCAGGCCGAGGCTAGGCAGGCCAACCAGGAACGGCAGGGCCGAGGCAGAGATTCCGAATTGTTTGAGGAATTGGCGGCGATGAATTGCGTTCATAACTGTTGCGTTAACATTTATGTTACACGAGCGGTGTGCAGTCCGCCACCACTTTCTCGCCGGTTTGGTTGCTAAGTAAGCCTCCTTAGCCTCTTTGACGACCCTTGACGCGCCTCCAGGTCTCTGCGAACTTCCGCAGGCTTGGCGCAAGATTTGGCAATCGCGGCGACAAGCGAGTTGTTCGCTAGAGTTTCGGAGACTCCCGCGGTGCAATCCCTGGCGCGGCGCTTGGAGAAGGGGGGGGTGTTGTCTTGTGCCGGGATCAGCGGCGCAGCGCAGCCTTTTGTTGCCGCGCTGCTGCACTTTCTCTTTCCGCAGCGCCCTATCGTTGTGGTCACCGAAGGGCTGAAGACTCAGGAAAGCTTTCAGCAGGACGTAACGACGTGGATGGCTCTTGAGGCCCAAGCCAGAGATCCGCAGTCGCGCCTTGCGCCTCACGCCTCACGCCTCGCGCCTCACGTATCGCCCCCTGAGCATCCTCCCCCTCTCCCTCCTCAACCGTCAGCCCTCAGCCCTCAACCGCTCTTCTATCCTGCGTGGGAAATCTTGCCGCATGAGGACAGGCTGCCGCACGTGGATGTGATTAGTGAGCGGCTGGAAACGCTCGTTGCGCTGGCGGAAGAGCCCAAGGTCAGCGGCCCACAACCCACGGTTCACAGTCCGGAGCCTAAAGTCGTCGTGACCAGCGTCACAGCGTTGTTGCAACGCACGTTCCCGGCGGAAGTTCTCAGACAACGCACCCGCACACTGGCGCGCGGCGAGCGCATCGATCCGTTGGATTTGGCCCAGTGGCTCGAAGCCGGGGGTTATGAACCCGAAGCCCAGGTGACCCGGAAGGGCGAGCTCGCTTTGCGCGGCGGCATTCTGGATGTTTATCCGCTCAGCAGCCCCTGGCCGGTGCGTCTGGACTTCTTTGGCGATGTGTTGGAGTCGCTGCGCCACTTCGATCCGATTACACAATTGTCACGGGAGGAGATCGGCTCAATTAGGATTCCGCCGGGGGGCGAGCTAGGCATCCTCAAACGAATTGGGAATGACCAGGAGCGAAAGGCGCCCGATGCATCTCCCCAGCCTTCACCGGCGAACCCTCAACTGTGCCTGGCAACGCTGCTGGATTATCTGCCCTCCGATGCGATTTTGCTGCTCTGCGAGCCGGAGCAACTGGCCGAGCGAGCCGATGAGTACCACCAGCAAGTTCCCAAACATGACCCGTTCATTATCACCTGGGCGGAGTTTCAGGAGCAGGCCGCTGCCAGGCGGATGACCATTTTGGCTGCGACCCAAGAGGAACCGGATTTGATTGCGCAGGCCGAAGACTTGGTTGTGGCGGAAAGGTCGGGGGTGTCTTCCCCGGTCACTTCGGCCCTCAACGCTCCCATCACCCTCACCCTTGACCCTTCTCCCGTCGGACGAGGGCGCAGAAACGAGGCCCTGGAGGGTGAGTCTGGCAACACGATGCTGCAAAGCGAAAAACCAACACCGCACTTCCAGAGTCTCGACGCTTTTCGCCCTCTGACCGAGCGCGCGCCGGAAGCGCCAGTCGCCGAAGCCCAGCGGTGCGAGTTCTTCGCTCAACTCCGCCGCTGGTCGAGCCAGGACTACGCCGTACACCTGTTTTGTAATAACGACGGCGAACGGCAACGCTTCTGCGAAATCTGGGATGAATACGAGTCTTCCCAGGGAAGCGCAAACTTGAGCATCCCCGCCGGACTCTTGACAGCGGACATCGGACTCTCGACGCATCTGGGCTCCCTCGCTCGCGGCTTTCTTTGCGACGAAGCCAAACTGGTCGTCGTCAGCGACGCCGAGATTTTTGGCCGTTACAAAGTGCAGCGTCCACGCCGGCTCAAATCGCCGCACGCTCAGGCCACACGATCCGCGCTCGATATTGATTTCACCGAGTTGGAAGAGGGTGACTATGTCGTCCACTTGCAACATGGGATTGGGCGGTATCTTGGTTTGCAAGTTTTGCCTATCGGAGCAGGCGCAAGACCGACCGAGGCAACCGGCGCTAGCGTCCATTCCGGCCAGGAATGTCTGGTCATCGAATACGCCGGCGGCGATCTGGGCGATGCGGCGCCCAAACTCTACGTGCCGGTGACCGAGGCGCATCTGATCAGCAAATACGTCGGCGCGGGAAAAGCCCGGCCATCGCTCAACACGCTAGGCAGCCTGCGCTGGGCCAAAACCAAGGAACACGCCGAACGCGCCGTGCGCGATGTCGCCAGCGACCTGCTGGCCATTCAAGCCGCCCGCGAATCGCAACCGGGGCATGCTTTTGGCCCCGACACACCCTGGCAGCGCGAATTCGAGAGCGCGTTCATTTACGAGGAGACACCCGACCAGGCACGCGCCATCGTCGAGGCCAAAGCCGACTTGGAACGGCCCAAGCCGATGGACCGGTTGATCTGCGGCGACGTCGGATTCGGCAAGACCGAGGTGGGGATCCGCGCCGCGTTCAAGACCGTGATGGACGGCAAACAAGTCGCGGTGCTGGTGCCGACAACGGTCCTGGCGCAACAACACTTCAACACCTTCAGCGAGCGCATGGCCGATTATCCGATCCGCGTGGAACTGCTCTCGCGTTTCCGCAGCCGCCGGGCCCAACAAAAAGTTGTGAAAGATCTGACGGACGGCAGTGTGGACATCGTAATCGGCACACACCGGTTGCTGCAGCCGGATATCGCCTTCAAAGACCTGGGGTTGGTGGTCATTGACGAGGAGCAGCGCTTTGGCGTCATGCACAAGGAAAAATTCAAGATGCTGCGCAAACTGGTGGACGTGCTCACGCTCAGCGCCACGCCCATTCCGCGGACGCTTTACCTGGCGCTTTCCGGCGCGCGCGACATGAGCACCATCCAAACCCCGCCGCACGATCGTTTGCCGGTCGAGACCATTGTGACCCAGTACGACGAGCGGCTTATCCGCGAGGTGATTCAGCGCGAACTGAACCGTGGCGGACAGGTTTTCTTCCTGCACAACAGGGTGTTGACGATTGAAACGGTGGCCAAGAAACTGCGCGCGCTGCTGCCGCGCGCCCGGATCGTGGTCGGCCACGGCCAGATGCACAGCGACGATTTGGAAGAGGTCATGACCGAGTTCGTCAACGGCAAGGCCGACGTGCTGCTCTCGACCACCATCATCGAAAGCGGCCTGGATATTCCCAACGCCAACACGATTATTATAGATCGGGCGGATCGCTTCGGCTTGAGCGATCTCTATCAACTCCGTGGCCGAGTGGGCCGTTACAAGCATCAGGCTTATGCCTACCTGCTGTTGCCGCGCCACGGTGGGCTGCTCACCGACGTCCGCAAGCGGCTCAGCGCCATCAAGCAATACTCCACGCTCGGCAGCGGCTTTAAAATTGCCATGCGCGACTTGGAAATCCGCGGTGCTGGAAATCTGCTTGGCTCCCAGCAGAGCGGCCACATTACAGCGGTCGGCTTCGATCTCTATTGTCAACTGCTCAAGCAAAGCGTCGCTGCGTTGAAAGGCGAGAAGGTCAAACCGCGAGTCGAGGTGCAGGTGCGCTTGGATTTCCTGGCGCTGAGTCCGGGGGCGGAGATGAAGAGTCAGGCGACGGGCGACGGGGACCAGGAGTCAGGAGCGGCAGCGGAGGGTGGCCACGCGACACGCGACCCGCAACAGCCAACAAGCCTCGCGCACCCGCGGCGATGGCGCGACAGCGCAGCGAGTCACGGACCCTCTGCCGCCTATCTCCCTCTTAATTACATCTCCGAACCCCGGCAGCGCATTGAGGCTTATCGGAAACTGGCGCAGGCGACGGACAGAGCCGCGCTCCGGAGCCTCGAAAAAGAACTGCGCGACCGTTTCGGCCCTGTGCCGCCGCCAGTGAAATTGTTGCTGCAAGTTGCTGAGCTCAAAGTTGTGGCCAGCGAGCGGGGTGTCACGCTCATTGAGGTCAAAGATGACCGCCTGATGCTGACCCGCAACAACGACTTCATCATGGCCGGCAGCAAATTCCCGAGGTTGACCACGCTGGAGACCGCGGGGCGCTTGGCAGAAATCAAGAAATTATTGTTGGCGGTTTGAGTCCGCGAACGAATTAGTACTGGGTCAGCGACGGCGGACTACAACGTCATCGGAGTGCGCCCGTCCTCGGGCGCAGCGAGCACCGGTTGTCCCGATGCGTCCGATTCCATTGGGGCTCGCTCGCGTTCCGACATTGCTGCGCCCGAGGACGGGCGCATTCCGCCGAGGCGATCCCCCGCCGTCGCTGACCCAGTACTCCGCGAACAAATTAAGCGTTGGCAATTTGCCTTCCGCGCTGTTACATACAGTGTCCGCTCCGATTCAGGAGCGGGTTGGAAAACAAACCGAAACGAACTGGAATTTGAATTATGTCACAGCATCGAAGTCTGCGCGCGGCTGCCACGCTGGGTGGCAAACGGAATGTGCTCAAGCGCTTTGAGCGGATTGAACTGCTCAAGAAACGCGGCCAATGGAAACAGGGCGACCGGATCACCGGCCTTCGCAAGACCAAGCGGGATGCGTAAGCCGAAGCGCGAAGAACCGATGGCGAAATGGCGCAAGGCATCCCCTTGTTTCCGCGTTTTGCGCCTGGGCCCTTGGACCTACCGTGGTTCGACTGCAAAAATTTCTGGCGGAGGCGGGTGTGGCGTCGCGGCGGGCGAGTGAAGAGATCATTCTGGCGGGGCGGGTGGCGGTGAATGGCCAGACGGTTTGCGAGTTGGGAACCAAGCTGGATCCGAAGCGCGATCGAGTAAGCCTGGATGGCCGGCCAATTCGAGCGAAGCGAAAGATTTACCTCGCGCTGAACAAGCCACGCGGCCTGGTCTGCTTGCCCAAAGATGAATTGGGGCGTCCGACTGTCTATGAACTGCTGCCCAATGAGTGGGGCCATCTCCATTCGGTAGGACGGCTGGATTACAACAGCGAGGGATTGATGTTCCTGACCAATGATGGAGAATGGAGCCTGCGTCTGAGCCATCCGCGCTATGGCATCAAAAAGAAATACGTGGTGATGGTCGAGGGGCGCGTGGAAGTGGAAACGTTGCGCCGGTTCACGCAGGGCCTTTGGCATCAAGGCGAAAGACTCAAGGCCGAGAAGGCCCGGCTGATTTCCGCCAGCCGATCTCAAAGCGTGGTGGAACTCGAATTGACGGAAACCAAATACCGCGAAGTCCGCCGGCTGTTTGAATCCCAGGGGACAACAGTCAAGCGTCTGCAGCGCGTTCAGATTGGCAGCATCAAGCTGGGCGAGTTGCGCATCGGCAAATGGCGGACGTTGACAGAACCGGAGATTGAATCTCTACTGTGCTGAGCTATGAAAACGAACTGCTGGATAATTTTTGGAGTGATGCTTTCGACGAGCTTGCTGGCGCAACCAGTGACGAATCCGCCTCCCGCTGCGCCCATTGCAACTGCTGTGGCCGCCTCGGCGGCAACCAATGTGGCGGCGCCCTCAACAAACAACGCGACCGCCGCCAAACCGGAAAAGAAAAAAAGCGCCAAGAAGAAGGCTGCCACCAGGAAGAAAGCCGCGGCTGCGGAATTGAAGAGCGTGCCGCTGGTGGCCGGTCCGGCGGTGGTCATCGCCAGCAATGTCAACGTGCGCGGCCAGGCCAAGCTCAAAAGCGAGGTGGTGACTCGTTTAACCAAGGGCCAGCCGGTCACGGTCATCGAAGAGGTCACGCTGAAGAATTCCGGGCCGGATGAACCATCGGCCTGGGCGAAAATCGTCTTGCCGACCAATGCGCATCCCTGGGTGAGCGCGATGTACATTGATACCACCAACCAGACGGTGCTTCCGCAAAAGTTGAAACTCCGCGCCGGGCCGGGAGAAGAATACAGCGTGCTGGGAATCCTCAAGCGCGGTGACGCGGTAAAGGAGATCAGCGCCAAAGGTGATTGGAAACAGATCGAAGCTCCGCCGGACGCCTATGCCTTCATGGCGGCGCAGTATCTGAAGCAGGAAGAGCCCGCCGCGCCAGCCACCACTCTGGCCGAGTCGGCCCCAACGCCTGCGCCGGTGACCGAACCACCCCCAGCGGCCGCGGCCCCGACCGAGGCTCCGCCCACGCTGCCGCCCGCAGGATCTCTTGCCGCGACGAATGCGCCCGCTGCTCCCACGCCCGCGCCGACGGCAGCCGAGGAACCGCCGCCCAAGCGCGTCGTGCAACGCGAGGGCATGGTGCGCGGCACCTTCAGCATCCAGGCGCCGACGCGGTTCGAGTTAATCAGCCCGGACAATGGCCGAACCATCAATTACCTCTACACCACCTCGTCCGAGTTGGATTTGAGTCGTTACAAAGGCTTGCGAATCATCGTGACGGGCGAAGAGGGCCTGGACGAGCGATGGAGGAACACGCCGGTTATCACCATTCAGAGAATTGAAGTCGTCGAGTAATGTCCTCGGCGAATCTCATTGATGGACGGGCCATCGCCAGGCAACTGCAAGAGGAAGTCGTCCACCGCATTTTGGCATTGAAGACGCGCGGCGTGCAGCCGGGTCTGGCCTTCGTGCGCGTCGGCGAGGACCCGGCCTCGATGGTGTACGTCGGCCGAAAGGAAAAGGCCTGCAGCGAACTGAATATTTTTTCGGAGACGCATGTTTTGCCGCTAGCAACTGGAGAAACCGAGCTGCTGGCGCTTGTGGCGCGGCTCAACTCTGACTCGCGCTTCCATGGAATTCTCGTCCAGGCGCCGCTTCCCCCACATATCCGCGCGCCGGTGGTCTATTCGAGCGTGCTTCCGCACAAAGACGTGGATGGGTTCCATCCGGTCAACGTGGGCAAATTGATGCTGGGCGATGCAACGGGTTTTGTCCCCTGCACCCCTGCGGGTATCCGTGAGTTGTTGGTGCGCTCTGGAGTAACAATCGAAGGAGCAGAAGTAGTGGTGCTGGGCCGGGGCAACATTGTCGGCAAACCCATGGCTGCCATGCTCTGCCAGAAAGAAAAACACGCCAACGCAACTGTGACGATTTGCCATTCTTCGACCCGAGATATCCACCGGCACTGCCGGCGAGCGGACATTTTGATCGCGGCAATCGGCGTGGCGGAGTTCGTGAAGGCGGACATGGTCAAGCCGGGGGCGGTCGTCGTGGATGTCGGGGTCAATCGTGTCAACGATCGGGCCGCAAAAGGGGGTTCGCGATTGGTCGGCGACGTTGATTTCGCGCGGGTGCAGCCGATCGCGGGCAAAATCACGCCTAACCCAGGCGGCGTCGGTCCGATGACGATTGCGATGCTGATGCAGAATACGGTGCGCGCGGCGGAAATTGCAGTGCAGTGTGATGCGTCATCAGTTCGAGTATTAGCCGGTTCGATCGCCAATTGAGTCCAAATCCCTTTCCAATTGAATGAGTTACATGCAGCCGAACCGAATTCTGCCCGATTTGCAATGCTCGCTCTTGTGCGAGGAAATCCGCCAGGAGGTGACCGGGAATTTTTTCCTGGTCGGCGTGATCAATTTTATTCGCGTGCCGCAAGTGCCGGTCGTGGCCCTGAAGCTGAGCTTGTTCAATCGGTGGACGGCGGGTGTAGGCCAGTTCACCGAGACGGTGCGCCTGATCGGGCCTGACCAGGTCTCGGTGTTGCGTAGAGGCGAGGTGAAATTCGCATTGCAAGACGCCGCCCTCCACGCCACCAACGTCACGGTGTTCGGTCAGGTGGAATTCAAGACTGCCGGCACCTACTATGTCGAAGTGCTGGTGGATGACGTGATGAAACTGCGCTATCCGGTCCCGGTAATCGTGCAGCCGGCGCCAACTCAGCCACCACACGGACCGCCCACGCCCCCGCCGCCGGGGTAAACGTCCTCGCCGAAATGAAGCGCCCCGGCCGGGACCAGGCCCTGCCCATCCATTATCTCCTTTGCCAACTGCATGCTCCTTGCCGCGCGACCCGCGCGGCTGGCGGCATTCGTTTGACGCTGACGCGTCGTTCGAGCTTGGCTGTTAGCCAATAGGCCGGGAAGCAGATCCGCAAGTGGCCGCGCAGACGATCCGGCCGCCAGTCAAATACCGGGCGCACTTGGAGGTATGCTCTGAGTAGGAAATACCCCTATGCCAAAATCAGGCTGTTCCCCCTATTCACAGAGCTCGCTCTTCGGCGCAAACTTCGAGTGACGCGGCGCGGGCGGACCGTGCTGATCTCAGACCCATGACAACCCTAAGACCCAACTCCGATGAAACCTGCTGGATTGCTTGTTCCCCTCGTTCTGGTTCTGTGCTCCCCTGCGGGCCACAGTCAAAGCGCCACGCCGTCAACGGTTGACAGTGGTTCCACTGATACCAACAACCTCTCAATCCCGCCCGGGTACACCAACGCCGTGGAAGCGGCCGCAAGGCTTGGGCTTCAGAATGCCCTCGCGGAGCCTGCAAGCGCCCCCAGCCCGGCGTCCGTTTCCACCAACAGCGTGGCGCCTTCCGACACGTCACAAAGCCTCACCCCGGCCCAAACCCCTTCCGCCCCACCGCCACCGGATGAAATTCAGATTTCTGGCGGCGTGGCGCTCGCCCAATATGGCCCTCTGAAAGCCACGTTCTCCGGGAATTTGAACACGAGCTCGCCGCTGGCTCTGCTCACCCCTGACGGCCTCCAAATCCGCAGCCAAATTTACGGTCTTTGCTTTTACTCGCCCAGCAGCGGCCAGTCGCTCCTGTTTGCCTGGCCTCAGGACTGCCAGGGCGAAGTGGTCGCGCCAAACACAATAACGTACACGAATGCATTTGAGGGCGCAGAGTGCGACGTCAGCTACAGTTATGGCAGGGCAGCGCCAGCGCTGGTGCAGGACATTGTGATTCGCAAGGCATTGCCTGATCCATCGTCACTTGGATTTCCCAAGGACGTGCGGCTGGCCGTGATCACCGAGTTCCTCGATGGGCCCGCGCCTGTGGTTATTCCCAGCAGCATCGACCTGACCGCCCTCAACCAGCAATTCGGGATTCAGGGCGAGAACAGCTTGCCGGATTGCACCCTGTTCCTCGGCGGCGCCATGCGGCTGGAGGCCGGCGCCAGCAAAGCCTTCTCGCTGGGCGACAGCAGCACTGCCGTTCCTTCAGCAAAAAGCATCATCCTGGACAGCGAAGGAGGCCATTCCTGGTTTTTGGTTGAGAGCACGCCCTGGAACCTGCTTTCTGCCCAAATTCAGGCGCTGCCAGCCGGCACGCTTCACGCGCAGGCCAAACCCAGCCGCAGCCTCAAGACCATGCTGGCCGAGGCACCGCGGCCCAGGCGCGGGAACGACTCCAGCCAAAGGTTTTGCCTGGCCAAGGCTGCCGACACTCGCCCCGGCGTGGTCCTGGACTACCTCATGGTGACCAGCCCTCTCATCAACGTTGACTGCGGCGGGGCCAGCCCCGAGAAGGTCGGTCCGGCCGCCGTCGGCCAGGGCACCAACGATTTCTGGACCACCTGCATGCCAAACTCCACTCCACTCTCGCTGGCCAATCTCAAATGGTCTGATTCGACGACTTCCTCGGTCGGCCTGGTAGTCAGCAACGCGCCGGGCGGCTGGGGCAACGGCAGCACTGACCCGATGTACAACAGCTACCTCTACCTGAGCAACGGCACCATCACGCTGACCATAACCAATCTGCCGTCGAACAGTTACAACTTCTACCTTTATGGCCGCGCCGCCAGCGCCGTAGCCAACAGCACCTTCCAGCTTTACCGGGCCGGCAGCCAAATCGCCTACAAAGGAACCAGCCTCTGGGGTCAAGGTTGGAATTCTACAAACTGGGAACCCGGTTTGGAGTACCAGGTGTTCAAGAGTATCACCGTGACCAACCAAACCATCCAGGTGGTCATCCCGCCCGGCGGGGATGGTTACGCCTACATCAATGGGCTTCAGATCGTGCCCTCGGCCGCAGTGCCGCCGGCCACCGTGGCCATCAGCAACCTGATCAACGTTGATTTCGGTGGCTATTCCACCAGCAAGGTTGGTGTCGCCGCCGTGGGCCTATCCACCAACGACTTCTGGAATGGCTATTGGATTCCGAATGCGAGTAGCGGGAGCGTCGCGCCATTGACCAATTCCGCCCGCACCGCTTCCACTGCGGGGTTGACCGTCTTGAACGCCCTGGGCGGCTGGGGCAACGGGATCAACGATCCGATGTATAGCACCTACCTCTACGTCTTGGACGCCGGCAACATCACGGTCACGCTTACCAATCTGCAGGCGGGCAATTATGACTTCTATCTCTATGGCCACGCAGCGGCAGACAACGCCAACTGCGTCTTCCAACTCTGGACCGGCGACCGCGATTGCGACCTGCGCGGCACCAGCATCTGGGGCTCGGGCTGGAACTCAGGCACCGCCTGGGACGAGAGCCAGCAATTTGTCGTCTATCGGGACATCTGGGTGCAATCCAACCAGCCGGTGATCATTGTGGCCGGCCACGACATCAACGGCTACGCCAACCTCTGCGGGATGCAAATTGTCTATAAAGGCTCTGCCGACACGAACAGCAACGGCCTGCCCGATGCCTGGGAGCGGTACTTTTTCGGCAACCTCAACCAGTCGGCGAGCGGCGATCACGACGGTGACTTTTTGAGCAACATCCGTGAGTATCACCTTGGTCTGGACCCCACGCGAACCAATTCTTTCCCAGGCGCAATCCCCGCAATCCCGGACTGGCAGAGATCTGAAGTGGTTTGGGTCGAAGACTCCACCCCCGGCGGCTGCTACACGAATGACTATAGCACCCTGCCGGGTCCTCCTTACCCGGAGAATTGGAACTGGACCTTTGCGTGGAACGACGGGCACGGCTGGGGCGGCAACAATGTATACGCCTATTCCGGGAGATCCATGCACGTCTCGGATCTCGTGACCAACAACATCCACGAGCACTGGTTCGACAAGCCTGACACCAACTTCCTGGTCAACGTCGGCGACTCGCTGTTCACCTATATCAACCTGGACTCGAGCTATCCGCCGAGCGAAATAATGCTGCAATGGTACGTCATGGAGCCGAATGGCGCGGGTTCATGGGAGCATCGGGCTTACTGGGGCGGCAACCTGATTTCCTGGGGAACCAACGGCACCGCCAGCCGTTATTACGCGGGGACGCTGCCCAGCGCCGGCCAATGGGTGCGGCTGGCAGTGCCGGCCAGTGCGCTTGGCCTTGAAGGCAAGGTCATTCAAGGCATAACTTTCACGCTTTACGGTGGGCGGGCCGCCTGGGACCGGGCCGGGAAATTCATCTCGAACATGGACGGCAACGGCTTGCCGGACAGTTGGGAAATGCAGTACTTCGGCCACATCGGAGTGGATCCAAACGACGACCCGGACGGCGACGGGATCAGCAATTACACGGAGTATTTGAATGGAAGTAATCCAGTCGATCCCTGGCTGGTCGGCTGGGGGAAAAATGACTTTGGCCAGACCACCGCCCCTGCGGGTCTCGGCCTGGCCACAGCGGTTGATGGCGGATTTGGGGGCACGCTGGCGTTGCGCACCAACGGGCTGGTCGCGGCTTGGGGCGACAACGCTCACAACCAGACCAACGTGCCGGCAGACGTGAGCAACGTGGTGAGCATCGTGGCGGCCGCGTATCAGAATCTGGCTCGAAAGGCCGACGGCACGGTCGCCCAGTGGGGGATGTACTCAGACGGACCGAACTATTACGCTGTGGGGGCGCCTACTGGCCTGACGAATGTGAAGCAAATCGCTGCGGGTCTCGAACATGCTTTGGCCTTAAAGGCCGACGGTTCCTTGGTGCCCTGGGGCGTGACCAATGCGATTGCCAATTCGGCGCCGACTAACCTGGCGGGCGTCAAAGCGATCACGGCTGGCTGGCGGCACAACGCTGCGCTGTTGAGTAACGGAACGGTCGTGGCCTGGGGAGACAACGTTGGACAATTGGGTTGGAACGTCACCAATGTGCCGGTGGGGCTGAGCAATGTGATTGCGATTGCAGCCGGCGAATACCACACGCTGGCCTTGAAAACAGACACGACCGTCTCGGCTTGGGGAGCGGGTCAGATCGGCCGCACTAATGGAGGGGAGCATGGTCAATCCGTCGTTCCGGCAGGTCTGTCGAACGTCGTCGCGGTCGCCGGCGGCGGCTTCTCCAGCATGGCCCTCAAAGCTGACGGCACTGTCGTGGCCTGGGGCGAACTGAGCAACGCGCCGGTCGCATTGAACCAGGTCGTCGCAATCGGCACCGGAGACGGCCATTGCCTGGCCGAGCGGGTTGGGCGCCAAACACCGCTGCTGACGTTGCAGCCCCAAAGCCAATGTGTTCTGGCCGGGACGAACTTAACGTTCAGCGCCTCGGGCATCGGTCCGGCCTCCGTTTCGTATCAGTGGCAATTCAACAACCTGAACGTGGCCGGCGCTACGACCTCGGCCCTCACAATCAACAACGTGCAAACCGCCAACCAAGGCAACTACCAGGTGGTGGTGTCAAACGGCGCGGGCTCCATCACGAGCCAGGTTGCCACCTTGAACGTGGTGGGTCCGCCGCTGATCGCTTCTCAGACACAGCCTTCAAATCTGCAAATTCTCTACGGCGGCAACTTGACCCTGAGCGTGAGGGCGACCAATACCGGCTCTTGTTCCTTTCCCATCACTTACCAATGGTCTCTTAACAGCAACGTGATATACTCGGCGATGAACGGGACCAACTACACCATCACCTCGGCGGCCAACTCTAACGCCGGGGTCTATTCGGTCCTGATCAACAATGGGGCCTGCTGCACCAACACCTCTTGGACCGTTGACGTGGCCGGCGAGGGCCATGCGATCTGGTGGGGCAACATGACCCAAGCCTGGAACTATGTTCCGGGCGTTACCAACGCTATCGGCCTGGCCGGCGGCGGGAACCACGGCCTGCTCGTGGAGGAAACCGGCGCCGTTGTTGCCTGGGGGACCAACAGTTTCGGCCAGACCAACGTGCCTCCTTGGCTCACCAACGCCGTGGCGGTTGCGGCGGGCGACGCCCACAGCCTGGCCTTGAAAACCGACGGCTCCGTGGTAGCTTGGGGCAGAAACGATCTCAATCAGACCAACGTGCCCGGCACCGTGACCAACGTCATTGCCATTTCCGCTGGAGGGAACCAAAGCCTGGCCTTGAAAAAGGACGGCAGCGTCGTCCAATGGGGCCAGACCTTTGCCTCGGTGCCCGCCAATGTGACCAATGTGAGCGCCGTTGCTTCGGGCACGAATTTCCATCTGGCGCTCCTGACCAACGGAACGGTGGCGGCCTGGGGCAACAACGCCAACGGCCAAGCCACCGTGCCCCCTTGGCTCACCAACGTTGTCGCCGTCGCCGGCGGTGGCGATCACGCGCTGGCACTGAGGGCGAGCGGAACCGTCGTCGCCTGGGGCAATAATTCCAGCGGTCAGACCAATGTTCCCGGCAACCTGACCAATGTGATGGCGATTGCTGCCGGCTATACGCACAGCATGGCTCTGCGGAATGACGGCACCCTGGTGACCTGGGGTAACAACACCTATGGTCAGACGAATGCGCCACCGTTGAGTAACCTCAAGCTCATTGCGGCTGGCGGTTACCAAGGCCTGGTCTCGATCTTCTCGCCGCTTGTCCAGTATCCGGTGGAAGTGACAAAAGGCTTGTTGCTCATTTACAACACCAACTCCCAAGATAGCTCCAATGTCTGGTCATATTACATGCAGCATCGCCCAATGATCAGCGGCGCGAACGTTTTGCCTATAGGCTGTGCTCCTCAGGAAACTGTCAACCGCGCCGATTTCACAAACACCATTCGCCAGCCTATACTAAGCTGGCTTAATGGAAATCCGACAAAGCGTCCGCAGTACTGGATTCTCTTCCTCGACATTCCGTCACGGATCAACGAAACGACAAATGCGGGAAGCTACGGCGTCCTGCCCAAGGATAACAGTGTAAGTTACGAGTTAAACTCGACTATGCAAAACGCACCATTCGTAACGCACATTAACATGAATGGTACCAATGACTGCAAAGCTTACATAGACAAGCTTGAGTTTATCGGCACCAATTATTCACCGGGCAAACTTATCTTGAGCGCTAGCGTCGGTGGATATGGAAATACGAATTATTATTTTGACGACACCAGGTTCGACAACACCCCTGGTGTACCATCGGCCGCGAACAACGCGAAAACGGGCGTTCTGGGAGTAAATCCGACAGCCTCGATAGTGTACACCAACGGTGGCCAGGACTATGACACCAACCTGCTTCTCCACATTAGGAACGGCACCAATGTCGCAGGCTATCTCTCCTGGGGGGCGCACAGCGCTCTTGACAATCAGTACTTACTAAACGGCTACGTCAATTGGTCCGGAAACAGCAGGTGGTGGATCATCGCAACAGTCGAGTCGGTGAACGGCCTTAGGTTCTCGTGGCAAGGCAACTTTCTCCAATGGTTTTCCGGGGCCGGATTTGGAGGGACTAATTACTCCAACACGCCTGTTGGGGCAGTTTCACATATCGAGGAGCCTGGGTTTCTTGGAAACTACGCCGATCAGTACTTCGGGCGATGGGAGGCCGGGAAAAACTTTGCAATCTGCGCGTGGACCTCCCGCTGGACGCCTTACTTCCAAGCAGTGGGCGATCCACTATTAACCAAATAACCACATGAAGGCACACGAACTCTTTCTAATTATCCTTTTGTCCGCCGACTGCTCCGCTCGAGCACAAGCTTCCTTTCAGAACCTTGATTTCGAGGACGCCAGCGTTCAGGCAACTGGTTTACCCACCGAGGTGCCCTTTACTAATGCTCTTCCTGCCTGGACCGGCTACCTCGGTTCGAACCAAGCCGCGCAAGCCACATACAACGGCATATCGGGAGCATTTGCAGAAATCTCTATCATCGACCGAAATTCGACATTCTACAGCAACAGCGTTGTCGCAGGCAATTACACCACAGCGATTTCTGCCGGCTTTTCCGGAACGACTTTCGTGCCCACTGCAATTGCGCAAACGAGCCTGGTCCCCGCGACAGCTCACTCGCTAATATTTGATGCCCAGCCCTTCAGCGGAAGCATAAACGATCTGGAAATCACCTTTAACGGCCATGACGTACCCTTCTTCCAGATTGGCACAGGCACGAACTTCCAGATATACGCCGCTGACGCCTCCCCGTTCGCCGGACAAACGGGAGAACTGCGGTTTATAGAACAACCCAGTTTGAGCTCATCGGCGACTACTGTGCTTATTGACGATATACACTTCTCTATGGCGACGATCCCAGAGCCGGGCGTGTTTGGCCTCTCAACTTTAGGAGCTTTGCTGCTTTGCTGGCGACTCCGGCACCGGTTTGACCAACAGCGCCTTCGTCAAGGACTATTACCTCGCAAACAGGCCGCTGGTGAGAGGAGCCAACGTTCTCCCCATCGATTGCACGAACGCCGAGACAATCACTCCGCTAACCTTCACCAACCAAATTCTCACACCGTTTCTGGGATGGCTTGCGACCAACCCGACCAAGCATCCTCAGTACATCATTCTATTTCCTGAAATCCCATCCGCTGTTTGCGTGGGGCTGGATTGCGCTAACGGCGGCAGCAGCGTGAGCTACGGGCTCTCCACGAGTATGTCGGGTATCCAGCCTTTCATAACCAGCATCAACATGGGCCTGTTCGATACCACAAACGATTGCGTGCACTATATTGACAAGCTCAAGAGCTTCGGGACGAACAACCAGGTCCTCATCAGCGCAAGCGCGGGAGTCTATGGGAACACGAACTATTACTTCGACGACACCCGCAATTTGGATGTCGCCTCCTACCCAAACGCAGGCGGCGCTGCGAGGTCTGGAGTTCTGGCTGCAAACCCGATGGCATCCGTCACCTACAGCAACGTAGTCCCCGATCCCGGTGGCCTCCAGGGACACATAACCACTGGCAGCAACGTGGCGGGGTACCTTTCCTGGAGCGCCCACAGTGCTCTTGGGTCCTCGTACGCAACCAACGGATACGTGACATGGTCTGGCAGCAGCGGATGGTGGATCATTGAGACAATCGAGTCCTTTAATGGGCTGCGCGAGTACGGCGGCCAAGCTTTTTTCCTGCAATGGTTTTCTTTGGGTGCCTTCGGCGGAACGAACAACTACTCGAAAACGCCGGTTGGCGCGGTCAGCCATGTTTACGAGCCAGGGGGTAACTGGAACGATCCTGCAACCTACTTTGGACTCTGGGAAGCCAGGAAGAACTTTGGGATTTGCGCCTGGAACTCGAGGCGAACGCCTTACTTCCAGGCGGTAGGCGATCCACTGGTAACCAAATAAAGTTATGACAATCCAGAAATCGGTAATGGTGTGCGCCGCTATTTGCTGCTGTGCCGTTGCTGCGTGGGCTCAGGGAACTTTTCAAAACCTCGGCTTCGAATCGGCCACGCTGGTTCCTATCCCGGGGGATGCGTATGGGAAGGTGCAATTCGCCCCTGCGTTCCCGGGATGGACCGGAAGCGTGGGAGGAGTCCAACAATCCGCGGCTCTGTATAATAATTTTTTCTTGGACACTTCTGGAAACGGCATCATGGATAGTGGCGGTCCTTTCCTCGGTGGCGTCATCCAAGGCAATTATACGGCGCTAATTCAAGCGGGATTTGGGCCTGGCACCTTCACGCCGGCGGACACGACCCTCTCTCAGACGGGCCTTGTGCCCTCCGCCGCACAGTCCTTGCTCTTTAGAGCTAATCTCGACCCCAGCTACGCCACTTTCGGCGTCACGCTTGGCGGGCTGCCGCTGTCGCTTTTCCCTTTGGGTGGCGGTACTAACTATACTCTTTACGGCGCAGACATTCGCGCGTTGGCTGGCCAGACGGCCGAACTGGACTTCACCGTCTTCGCCCAAAGGCCGCACATGGACAACTACACGCTTTTTCTTGACTCAATACAATTCTCAGGGACAGCCATTCCCGAGCCGGGCGTACTCGGCCTGTCTGCTTTAGGAGCTATGCTGCTAGGCTGGCGGTTTTGGCGAAAGCGTCGGTGATGCGCCTGTTCATGTTCCGCAGCGCCCACAGTTCGCTTACAAACCGGTACCCGAGAAATGGCGCAGTCAAGTGCGGCGAAAATAGCTCCTGGTGGGATAAAGAGACAGTTGAGTCGCAAGATGGGTACCGGTTCTCAGATTCTGGAAACTTCATTGAGTGGTTTTCCCGTAGCGCGTTCGGTGGGACAAATTACTCCAATACGCCGGTCGGGGCCGTTAGCTACGTGGAAGAGCCTGGACTCTCTGGCGTCAATGAACCTTCAGCTTATTTCGCTTTGTGGGCTCGAGGGAAATACTTCGCGATCTGCGCATGGAACTTCAGGCGCACACCATTTTTCCAAGCGGTCGGGGATCCCCTGATAACCAGATAGCACCTATGAACTCAACTTTTGGGAAGCGCGTCTTGACGGTTCTGACGTACGGGGTCGCTACCATTACCATGCACGCGCAGGGTACGTTCCAGAACCTCGACTTTGAATCTGCCGTTATTCTCCCTGTTCCAGGAGACCCCTACGGCAGGGTGCAGTTCGCCCCGGCCTTTCCAGGATGGACCGGGTCATTAGGGACAAATCAACAAGACCTGGCTCTGTTTAACAATCTATTTATAGGGACAGCGGCTATAGCGCTCCTAGGTCCCGGTTGGAGCGGCACTGATATTATCGCAGGAAACTACACCGCAGTGCTGCAGGCAGGCAGTGACCCGAGTGGATCCATAACCCCTGTTGATGCCTCCATCGCGCAGTCCGGGATGGTCCCCGCGGGAGCGCGGACGATTCAACTGGTCTCCTCTGGTGCCCGCAACGGGTTTATCGTTAGCCTAAACGGCCAGCGAATCAACATGGCCATCGTTGGAACGCAAAATGGGTTCAACACCTACGCGGGGGACATCTCGCAGTTCGCCGGTCTCGCCGAGGAGTTGAAAATTACTGCGTTATCTGCCCCGTCTAGCCCAGCTAATCTGGACCTGGATTCCATCGTTTTCTCCGCTCAGGCTATCCCTGAGCCGAGTGCGCTCGGGCTTTTTGTTCCTGGGCTAGTCGCCCTCACTCTGGGCCGTAGAGGACGATTGCACGAACGCAGAGAAAATCGATCCGCTAACCTTCACCAGCCAAATTCTCACGCCCTTTCTGGGATGGCTCGCCACGAAGCCCACCAAGCATCCTCAGGTTGCCCGCCGTGTTTTCAAAGGCTCTGCAGCAGCTTGAGCATCTCGCGGTCGAGTTTATTGCCGCGAAAATCTTCGTAGTCCACGTCGCCGCGGCCACTGTCGAGCACGCCGAAGCCGCCGCGCAAGTTCCACAGCGCCCAGCCCCAACCCGCTTCCTTCCACAGCTCCAGGCAGTCCCGCATCCAGGACAGTACGACTTTATGCGGGGTGAAGCTGAACGCGCCCCATTCACCGACATGGATGCCCACGCCTTTTTCCTCGAGCTTTTTCCAGGGCTGGATTCGTTCCTGGCGCAACGAGTCCTTGTTCGCGGTCGCTTTTTCGCTTAACTTCAGCGGCCAGCCAGGCTCCGGCCACAGGTCTGCGCCGCGGACCCAGTTGGCTTTGTAATGGGTCAGTTGCATCGGGTCGTAACCACGAGTGCTTTGAGCAATGCCCAGTTCCACCAGTCCGTACACCGGATCGCGGCCCCAACGCAGGCCGTCGGCGATAATGAGCCGCTGGGGATCTTGGGCGCGGATGGCCTGAACGAGGCGGGTTACCACCTTCACATAAGCCTCTTCGGAAACGTTGGCAGGTTCGTTCAGCAAATCGAAGCTCAGGTGGTTGCTGGGAATAGTTTTGTAACGTTCGGCAAATTGGCTCCAGTGGAACGCGCAAGCGTCGAGCGCCTTCTGGTCGGTCCACAAATCCAACGGTTCCTTCGGCGGGTTGACGCAATACCCGGGTGCCCGATGCAGGTTTAGATTGATGTGCACGCCATGCTTGCGGCCTGATTCGATTGCCTGGTCAATGTCTTTGAGCTCTTCCTCGCGCAACTTCAACCAGTCGTCCGGCGCAGCCCAACAGAGATACGACAAGGGCAGGCGCGCGAAATCAAATCCCCATTCAGCCAGCAGGGCGAAATCGCTTTCCTTGAACGGCGGATTGCCACGCGTCCGCTTGACGCATTTCTCAGTTAAATTGAATCCGCGCCAGCGCGGCAAGCGACGTGCCGTGACGAAGTCCTTTTCAGCAGCGTCCGCCGCCAACGGGGGCCAAGCCCCAGTGGCAACCGCAAGCGTGGCGGAGGTTTGGAGGAATCGCCTGCGGTTCATGACTTTTTCTCACGGTCCAGTGAGCGGGTAATCAAGCTGGCGTGCGGCGTCAGGCGCGAACGGCGCGCCAGCAGGCCTGCGGCCATGAATACGACGGCCAGCAAGAGGAGTCCGGCAGCCCAGAGGACTTTATGGTTGATTGGAGTTTGGGATGGAATGGCCACGGCGCCCTGGGCGTGTGGCCGGGGAATGGGCGTGTCCGGCGCCGGCTCGGCCAGTACGACCGAAGTGGCCTGGGACAACACCGGCGCGGCCGCGGTGGTCCCGCTGGTTGCGGATTGGTCGGTCGAGGTTGCGGCAGTTGGCTTTGAGGTTTCGGGCGCCGTGAGGTCCGGTTTTGAGACCAGCGCGGGCGCTGCCGCAGAAGGTTGAAGCCTGGCCACTTCCGCCGGAGGCGATAAAGATTTGGCCGGCTCAACATGGACAGGCTCGTTAGTGTTCGCCGCTCTCGCTTCGGAGGACGGCGCGCTGGCGGCTATGCCCGAAGGTTCCGGCTTTGCCTTTTCGACTTTCTCAGATGCTCCTGGCTGCGCCGCCACGGCATCGCTTTTGGCAGCTTCACTTGGAGCGACAGTAGCGTGCGGTTCCGATTTCGCCGCAGTGAGGTCAGCGGGCCCGGTCGTCTGGGTCGTGTCCGGTTTTCTGCCGGAGAGGATGAGCGGAGGAGCGCGGGGAGGTTGGACCTTTTGAGGGGCCTTGGGCGGTTCCACTTTCGCGCTCTGCGTGTTCTGGAGTTCCGGGGGCAACGGCGGCAACTCCAGCGGCCAGGGTGGGGCGTTGACCGAGTAATCGGTGAGCCTGCCGTCCTTGGCGCGCAGGAGGGTCAGAAGCGGTTGCCGCGCCTTTTCTTGTTCATCGCGCCATTGCTTGTAAAGCAAGTTGATCTGGTCATCGAACGGTGTGCCCTGCATCGTTTCGGCGCCGTCAGTAACCAGGATCATTGTGATGAACTCCGAGTCTTTTACCAGGCTATCCATCGCCGGCAGGACTTTATCGAAGCTGGCCCGCCTTTCGTACTTCTGCTTCTGAAGGAAGGCGAGCGTGCGGAGCGCGATGCCCCTTCGGTCCCCGGGCGACCAGTGTTGCAGCGGAAAACGGCCCATATACAGGTCTTGGTTGAAGGTCCAGACTCCCAGAGTATCGCCGCGGCGCAACTGACCGTTCATGGCCGATTCCAGCAACTGCTGCACGGCCCTTAGCGAACCCTCCGCCCGAGGTCGCATCGAATGGGAAGTATTGACGATCAACAGGTAACGGTTGGTTGGCGAGGGGCGTTTGACGGCCTCGGGTTCTGCCCAAAGCGGACGCGGCCCTGGGAAGCCGAGCAGGGCGAGCGAGGTAATAACCAAGCTTGGAATTGGCAATCGTTTCATTGACTATCTCCGGCGTTTGAACCGGTGGTGCTCTTGCCGATTATGATGTTTAATGTCTTCGGCCAGCTCCGCCAAGGTATTTTCGACTGTTTGAATAAAGTTCCAACAACTGGAAGCCATGCCGCCCAGGCTGATCACCGTCTCGCGCTCGGCTTGATCGTCGGTGACCGTCAGCACCTCACCATAAGCGCCGAACCGGTGCGTCGCGCGTTCGATCATGTCATCAGCCGTATGGCCATCTCGCGAATAAAGCACTTCAACCTCGGGCGTGGACAAAGCAGCGGGCGTGCCTGGTTGGGCGCCGGCGCCGTCGAAAAAAATCGTGATCGGAGTACTGATTGCGTCGCGGTAGAGCGTCAGCCGGTGAATCAACTCGTCACGAGCAGCGGCCGAATGCCGCGGCTGGCCGGGCGCCAACTCAGGCCAATTGTGCAGCAGACTGTAGCCATCAACTAAAATGCGCACCAACGCCATGACGCTATGATACTGATCTGGCTGCGCAATGGAAACCAAAAACTAATGCCGAACAGACAAAGGGGACCGAAACTGAACGTGTTGGTCGGAATTCCTTTTGAGCTTGGAGCCAGGGTCCGGGGGATCATTGCCTTTGCCGCGGCGCTTCGATCGCTTTGGAAGGTTCTTCAATCTTTTTCTTGACCCGGCCCAGCCTCTTTTCCCAATCCGACCAACTCGCCGCCCAGAGGTTCCCGACCTGGTTGGCGCGGACGCTGGGCCAGCGTTCTTCGAGCGCCTTTAACTCGCGCCGGGCTCCCTGGCGGTCGCCCCATTTCAAATAAGCCTCGATGAGGTTCAATCGGTTCTCTGGATACTGCGGGGCCAACTCGGTCGCGCGCTGCAAGTGTTGCCTGGCTTTGACGCGGCTGCCAATGCTGCCCAAGGCGGGCGCATCGCGATAAAGCAATCCGAGATTTCGATCCGGTCCCGCGTAATCAAATTGCTCGTCCAGCTCGCGCGCCAGGCTGAACTCGCGCTCCATTTCGCTTACCAGCTTGAGGGCACCCAGGCCCTTGGTTTGCGCCAATTGCCCGAGATTCATCCCCAGATAATAATGAAGAGGGGCCGAGTTCGGGTCGCGCGCGATGGCTTGCCGGCAGGCCGCAATTCCCTGCTCCGCAACTTCTGCGCGTTCGGCGCTTTCCGTCGCAACGTCTGCCAGGTCGAAACAGGCGCGGGCGAACTGCCAGGCCGCTTCGGTGTCGCGCGGCTCATGCTGGTATCGGGCATGCGCCCGGCGAAAGTTCTTTTTGGCCTGCGCAACGAAGTTTGTTTCGCCAGTCAAGCGGGGGTTTGCCGAGTGGTTGGTCTGTGCTGCGACATCCAGTGGGAGTATCAACAAGCAAGCAAGCGCAACTCCAACCACCGCGATACCGACGCCTCGAATGCGGCCATTCCGTCGCGTCGGGCACCGGCCCGAGCCGGGGCTGAATACTGGTATCCGGTCAGTGAAGGCGGGGGATCGCCTCGGCGGAGTGCGCCCGTCCTCGGGCGCAGCAATGTCGGAACGCGAGCGAGCCCGAATGGAATCGGACGCATCGGAACAACCGGTGCTCGCTGCTCCCGAGGACGGGCGCACTCCGATAACGTTGTAGTCGGCCGTCGCTGACCCAGTACCGAATACTGCCAAATTAGGTGTTGCCAAAGGCATTGGATAACTTATACTGATAGTTCGTGAGATTACATTGGAAAATCCTGCGGCTGGCGCTCTGCCCGGCGCTTCTGTTGCCGGGCGCAGGCTGCGGCGGCATCAACGTGTCCAAGAGCGTGTCTCCCGCCTCTTTCCTGCTGCCGGGTCTATTGCAAGCCGATCCTCCACCTGCGCCTCCGGAGCGCACCCTGCCCGCAGACGAGCCTGTTCAACAAGTCGTTCAAGCTCAATAATAATCCTATGCGATTCCCACTGGCGTTGACCGCGAAAATCGCCCACCACATCATTAAACACAAGCTCCGGCGCACACCCAGGTTCGCGCTGGTGCTGCAACTGGAACCGTTGCATACCTGCAATTTGACCTGCACCGGCTGCGGGCGCATTCGTGAATACTCCACCAGCCTCAAGGACATAATGCCGCTGGAAGATTGCCTGGCTTCGGCGCAGGAATGCGACGCGCCCATGGTCTCGATTTGCGGGGGTGAACCGCTCATTTATCCGAAAATCGAAGAGTTGGTGAACGGCATCCTCGCCCAAGGCCGCATCGTTTATGTCTGCACCAACGGCATGTTCATGCGGAAAAAGATGAAGGATTACCTGGCCGGCATTTACTCGCCGTTGGTGGAGCCGACGATCGTAAAATTGATCGATACGAAACTGATTTCTGAGAAAGACGCTGAGACGATTCGGAAGGGCAAGCGAGACGCCCGCCCCACGATCAAGCCCAGCAAGTGGATGTATTGGAACGTTCACATTGACGGCCTGGAATACACCCACGACCTGATCGTCGAGCGCGAAGGCGTTTTCAAGGAATGTGTCGAAGCCGTCAAGATGGCGAAGATTCTCGGCTACCAGGTGGCGACCAACACGACGGTCTATAAGGAAACCGAAGTCAAGGAAATCGAGGACATGTTCGAGTTTTTCTCGTCCATGGAAGTGGACGCGCACACCATTTCGCCGGGATATGAATATGACGCGGCCAAGAAAGACATGGTCAAGCGACTGGGCAAGCATCCGGAAGATTTCTTCCTGACGCGGAAAATGACTCGGGAAAAATTCAAGGACATGGAGAAATGGGGTGATCGCTTCACGATCATCGGCACGCGGGTCTATCAGGAGTTTTTGGCGGGCAAGCGTGAATTAACTTGCACTGCCTGGGCGATTCCCACGCGCAACATCAAAGGCTGGAAAGCGCCGTGTTACCTGATGACCGACGGTCATTACGACCGCTATGAGGAGATGCTGGAGAAAGTGGACTGGAACAAATACGGCGTTGTGGACGGCGTCGCGCGCGACCCGCGCTGTGAAAATTGCATGGTACATTGCGGTTACGATCCCAGCGGCGCGCTCAGCCCGAAGTTGACCGACATGTGGAAGAACATGAAATACAACTTCGGCTCGAAGCCCAAACCGTTTTATCAAGGCGCAAATGTTTTCGCGTTCAACGGCGTCTCCATCGGCAAAGGTCATTTGGCGGAGGCGAAGGCGGCTGTTAAAGTGGGTTTGGCGGGGGCCAAATCTGCATCTCAGCAGGCTGGCACGGATCATTCCTGCGACACGAGCGATAGCTCCCAACGGGAGGAGTTGGAGGCGAAGATCGCTGAAAAGCGAGCGCTTTGAAGAGAGGCCGCCCGCATTCGCGAGTCTCATGTCTAGACTTAGCCCCGCTGCCAGCGCGTCAAAGAAGATCCAGTTTCATGCTCTTGGCGATCCCGCGTACCCGGTCCACAAGATCGCTGCCCGACTGGAACCATACTTGCGCGTGCTGGTGGAGAAAATTCGGCCGGAGAAAATCATTCTTTTCGGCAGCTACGCCTATGGCCAACCCGACGAGCACAGTGATGTGGATCTACTGGTAGTCCGAAGAGATATTAAGTCCGAGCGGGAGAGCAATATTGAAATTCGAGACGCTTTTGAGTCCGTGCCAGGCCCACTGTTCTCGTTCACTATCCTGAGCAAAACGCCCGAGCGGATTGCCGAACGGCTCACGGTCAAGAGCCCATTCTACGAGGACATCGTTGGAAAAGGGATCGAAATCTATGCCGCCAAGTAGGCTCTCCGATGAAAACAATCCGGAAGACTGGTTCTATTCTGCCGGCGATCGGCTCCGGGCAGCCGACTCGCTCCATAAGACCGAAGGCCTTACCCATTCCGGCGTCGAACTCCTGCAAGAAGCCGCCGAACGCTATCTTAAGGGTTTCCTGGTCGCTCACGGCTGGCGATTGGCTCGGACGCACGACTTGCGCCGGTTAGTGCAAGAGGCTAAAGTTTATGACCCCTCGTTCTCGGGGTTTGAGGCCATGTCTAAGGAATTAACTGAAGATTTTTTTGCCCAGCACTATCCCGGTGGTGACTGGTCGAACGTAGGGGTCCATTATGACGCCTTGCGTGAGCAACTCGGCAAAATGGTCAATCACATTCAAAACGATTTGCCCCAGTATTCCACTAGACCACCGACCTCTTGATTCTATGAGCAAAACTCTTTTCCTCTCTCCGCCTTCATTCGACGGCTTCGACGGCGGCGCCGGCGCGCGTTACCAGGCGCGCCGCGAAGTCACAAGCTATTGGTATCCGACCTGGCTCGCGCAACCCGCCGCGTTGACGCCGAACTCGCGCCTGCTCGACTGCCCGCCGCACGACATTGACGTCGCCAAGTGTCTCGCCATCGCGAAAGACTT
>WNGQ01004804.1_pt1 | contig 25264 bp, 31 predicted proteins | sample 5407661 | NCBI WGS metagenome assembly WNGQ01 (sample SAMN13153382, study PRJNA577476) | soil metagenome | isolation source: 60 cm soil or saprolite under Garry oak tree replicate 2 | place: USA:California | collected 2016-06-15 | reverse complement strand
AAACGAAAGCGCAGCTAGAATGCGGCTGAGACTTCAAAAGTGTTCACGAGCGGGGAAGCAGCTTCTACAATTGAATCAAGCCGCGTCGTGTGGCGCTGGCGACGGCTTCGGTGCGGCTGACGACGTTCATCTTCGCGAAGATGGCTTTTACGTGGGATTTCACGGTGCCTTCACTGATGAAAAGTGCCGAGCCGATCTCCTTGTTGCTCTTCCCTTTGGCCATCAGCTTGAGAACATCGATCTCTCTCGCGCTCAAAGTTTCGCCACTGATGCGTTCGGCCAGCTTTGCGGCCAGATGAACAGGAACACACGTTTCCCCGGCGTGCACCCGGCGAATGCTGTCCATCAACGCCTCGCGAGGCACGTCCTTGAGCAGGTAACCTTTCGCGCCGGATTGGATCGCGCGGTAGATATCTTCGTCGCCGTCAAACGTTGTCAGCACGATGATGCGAGCATTCTCGTTGTCCGCGCGGATCTCCTTAATCGCGCCGACGCCATCGAGCTCGGGCATTCGTAAATCGAGTAGCGTCACATCGGGACGATGCTGTTTCCAAAGATCGACTGCTTCGCGCCCGTTGCTGGCTTCCCCAACAACTGTCATGTCTGGTTTACGCCGGATCAGCGAAGCCAAGCCTTCGCGCACAACACTGTGGTCGTCGGCAATCAGGACCCCGATACGTGATTTTCGACGGTCTGAGTCCGCTGGGCGACCCTCACCCTCCCCCTCTCCCTTGCCAAGGGAGAGGCGACCCGCGCCGCGATGTGCTGAACGCCGCGGCGCGGCGTTCCGACCTGACGCGGATTTCTTTTTCGTTTTCACGAGACGGATTGATCATTAAACGGCAGCGTCACGAGCACGTCCGTGCCTTTGCCGTGCGCGCTGCTGATCTTCAGTGTCCCTCCCATTTGTTCGACCCGTTCGCGCATGCCGGCCAAGCCGAAGCCGTCATGTCGATCTTTTACTCTGAATCCGTCGCCGTCATCGCGAAGTTCCAAGCGAAGTTCTTTTGCATTGAAGGTCAATTTAGTTTCAAAATTGCGCGGGTGCGCATATCTGAGGGCGTTGGTCAAAGCTTCCTGTCCGATATGCAGAAGATTTTCCTGCCAAGCCAACGGCAGATGGCGCATTTTGCCACGAAGGTTGAAAGTCGTGTGAAGCGCCGTTCCCGCAGTTGTGTTCTTAATAATTCCTTTTAGCGCCTCCCAAAAATTACCTCCTTGCAAAGCTTGTGGCCGCAGAGCGTGGACCGATCTGCGCGCTTCGGACAAACTACGCCGCGCTAATTCGCCGGCACGTTGCAAATGCTCATTCGCTTCATTCCGACGGCAACAGGCGATTGCATCCTCGGCCGCTTCCAATTGCACGATCACGCCGGTGAAGCCTTGCGCCAGCGTATCGTGGATATCTCGCGCCATCCGATTTCGTTCTTCTAAAATGGCTGCCTTCCGGCTTTGCTCGGCAGACTCGTTGAGCTGAATCGCCAGCATCGCCTGGTGCGCCAGCGCCTGTGCCAATTCGATCTCTTCCGACCGATATGGCGGCCGGTCGCCGTGACGAACCCCGATGAATCCTTTCACCTGACCGCCGACCAGCGTTGGAATTCTCAGAAACTTCTTTGTTCCTCCAGATTTCAAATACTCGCGAAGCTCTTTTGAAATATCAGGATCACGATCGATATCTTCGCAAGCAACTGGCGCGCCGGAAAAAAACAGCTCCCGAAGTCCGGGATCCTCCTTCCACGATGAAGGATTTTTGATGAATGGGTGTTCCGGATCGGCCTTGGCAAAATTTGCGCCCTCGGCCCAGGCGCGTAAAACGAGCAAGTCATTCGATTCGTCTAGCAACCAAAGGATCACGCTTTGCGCTCCAAGCAGGCGGCCGATTGTGCTCAGCATTTGTCCGAGGAACTTGTCTGGTGCTGGCGCAGTGGCGAGAACATCCAAACTATAGGTTAGCGCGTCCACCTGGCCGCGGGCGACTTGCTCGGAAGCACGCAAAGCCTCCTCAGCACGATCACGTTCAATCGCAACCCGTACGAGGTGCGTCGCCAACTCGATCAACTCGAGGTCTTGCGAGGTCGGAGTTCGCTGTTCGCGATAGTACATGCAGAAGGTTCCCAGGACTTTTCCTTTCGAGGAGAGTACTGGATTCGACCACGAGGCGCGCAGCCCGTGTTTCAGTGCTGCAGCGCGATGCTCCGGCACGTTCCACAGCGGATCATTCGCGATGTCCGAGACTATGACCTGCGATCTCCGATACGCCGCGGTGCCGCAAGAGCCGGCACACGGTCCGATTGGCAGAGTTTCCATCTGCTGCGTCCATTCCCTGGGGAGACTAGGTCCTGCGACGGAATTCAGATGAACACCATCACGATTTAGCAACAAAACCGAAGCGAGCGTGCCGCTCCGCTGCTCTTCGATAGACAGGCACAATGCATTTAGGATCTCTTTCAACGCGACGCCGGTCGCGATCATCTCGAGGAGCCGTTTCTCTGCCGCTAGCAAGGCTTCGGCTTTCTTCCGCTCGCTAATGTCGCGCAGAATCGCCTGGAAATATCCGCCGCGTATCCCAGACACCGAGACTTCCACGGGAACGATCTCCCTGTTTTTGCGCACAAATTTTCTCTCGAATCGTATCGTGCGTCCCGTCTTTAATTTACCGAGTCTCTCGCGAAACAGATGGCGTTCTTCCGGCAGGTAGGTGTCTGCGACGGGCGTGCCAACCAGTTCGTCCTGAGGGACTCCAGCCAGCTCAGCGCTCGCGCGGTTTCCCAAAACACAGATGCCATTGGCGTCGACGACATAAATTGCGTCTGGTGAAATCTCGATCAGGTCCCGATATTTCTCTTCGCTCTTGCGCAGTTTTTCTTCCGCGCATTTGCGTTCGGTCACATCTCGCAGTGTGCAAAGCGTAGACAAAAATTCTCCACTCTCTGAGAGACGTGGAACCGATGCGCCGTCGAAATGGATAATGGCGCCATCTTTTGTTCTCCAGCGGACTTGATATTGTCGCGCTTTGCCCCCCAGCAGATCCTCGAGCATTTCACGAGCAAACCGCCGGTCCTCGGGAAAGAGCAGGAGGTCAAAAACATTCGCTCCGCGCAATTCCGCTTCTGAATAGCCGCTCAGTTGAACGCCACGCTGATTGATGCAGAGGATGTTCCCAACGCGATCCAGGGAGAGGATCACATCGTGGGATAATTTAAACAGGTATTTTGCTGCGCTTTCGCCATCGTCTGCTGCGGGACAAGCTTCGGCGCGCGGTCTGAGTCCGCCAGAGGACGGAAGCGCGGTGGACTGGATCGGCTCCGCAGCAGTGACTTCCGATTTCATAACAAGTTAGTTAACCGCTGGGCAAAAACCCATTTCCCAGCCGGATGGTGCGCGTGCGCGCATGCCGGAAGTCTAACAACCACTTCGGCGGCGCGCCACTTTTGTTTCCTCCCTCGAAAGAGGTGTTATCGGCTCTCTCTTGAGGAGCATCGAAAAATCCTCCGACTGCTTCGTGGTCACGCAGCGTGAGGCTGCCTAGGTTTCAACGAAACAAAATTATCAGAAATGAAAACCAAACACTTCCAAAGCAATTCCAAGCGGGCCCTGTGGCGGATTTTCCGCCGTTCCTCGCAGCGTCACGACCGGATGCTCGTGCTCAACATGGCTCTGTTTAACTTCACTGACGGATGGAACCGGGTTTTTTCGAGGGATCAATATGCGCGCTTCTCTGCCTGACAATTCGACGGAGGCGATCGATCCCGCGCCGACCATACAGCCGGCGATAAACGCCGCTCAACAGTTCATTGTTGTGAGGGCGCCCATCGCCCGCGTGTATGAGCAATGGTCGCGTATCGAAGACCTGCCGAAATTCATCACGCCGCTGCGACAAGTGCAAAGAATTGACGATGCGCATTTTTCTTACACGTGGCATCCCAATGGCGGCGACCAGCGCGGGATGTTTCACATCGTTCTTCAAATTCCCGGCCGCCGAATCGCATGGCGCACCGTCTCAAACGGCTTCATGTCGGGCGTAGTTTCCTTTGAACCGCGTTCTCAACAGGAAACGGAAGTGACGCTGAAGATCCGTTCGATCTTCGATCCTCCCAATCTATCGCGGAGAGTCGAGGAGTATCTGCACAATTTTAAACGGCTGGTTGAGAACGAGGAAATCGGACGATGAGAAATCTTCCGAGTGAGAGAGCACTCGTAGCAGCGTACTGGCGAAAACTAGCCCGCTTCGTCAGAGCAGGATTCAGGACCCGCAGCTGCGTTTCTGCCCAGCGTGCGGTAGCGTTGCCAAGTCGGACGCGAGGCGGCTACCGAGCCGCTAAGGCGGCGCGCAGTCGCATTCACAGCGGTAAAGCATAAAACGGGACGGTCGCGCCACTCTATTATGCAGGCGATTTCTTAGCGGATCGTAGCCTGATGTTGATCTCGGAGGTGAGCGTGCGGTGGACGGGACATTTGCCGGCAATCTCCATCAGCTTCGCGTGCTGTTCTGCGCTCAACGATCCAGTCAGTTCCACTTCAACATCAATTCTGTCCAGCATTCCCTCCTTCGTTTCGCATTCCTCGCAATCCCTTGCATAAATGCGCGAGTGCCAGAGCGAAACCGCGATGTTCTCAAGAGGGAACTGTTTCCGGCGCGCGTATAGGCCGACCGTCATTGAGGTGCAGACGCCGAGAGCCGTCAGCAGATAATCATATGGATCGGGGCCGGCATCGCTGCCGCCTGCGCTTTCAGGTTCATCAGCAACAAGGCTGTGCTTACCTGCAACGATCTCTTGTCTAAAGCTGCGTGCACTGCCGTGCACGACAACGTCCGGGTTTTTGTCACTCTGCTGTGCACTCACGTTGAAATCAGGGGCGCAGAATTCCCGCGAAGCGATCGCGATATGACCAAACCAGGAAAAGTTCCAGCACTATGGCGATGATGGCCATCGGGACAAGACCTTTGGGATCCATCAAGATGTGAAACGTCCAAATATTGAAGATCATCGCGGCGAGAATGGTCAGGGCAAGCGGCACGAAACGGCCGATCAACAATAGTAGTCCACTCAACAGTTGCATGGCGCCAACGACGTACATGTAACCGCTCGCGGCGAAGACCTTGAAATAATCGCCAGCCAGACCTGGCGGCGGCGGCGGCATGGGAATGAAATTTAAAAAGAAGTTCGAACCAAAGATAACGAAGATTAGTCCGAGCAGAACGCGCGCAATAATGGTCGCAATTTTCATTCGAGCATGGTGGCTTGATCGAGAGGGAATTCCAATGACAAAGTTTTGGAACGATGCAGATCTGTTCGGATTTTGAAGAGCGCCAGATTTGTCGCGCAATGCGCCTGGCCTTTCGCTAAGCGTAAGGAATGGTGGAATACCAACCGACATCGCACCGGCCGATCGCGCAGATGTTCCGTCGCACTGGGAAAGGGGCGACGAATTTGTGTGTGCGCCTTGGCATTCCTCCCGATGCGATTTCGTACTTGTCGATCGTGGCCGCGCTCACCGCGGCATTGTGTTTTTGGAAATCAGGCAGACATGCGTGGCTGCTGGTTATTGCGCCGCTGTTTTGTTATCTCCGGCTTTGGTTCAACATGCTGGACGGCATGGTTGCGGCTGCGGCGAGAAAGGTGAGTGCGCGCGGAGAGATTGTGAACGACCTGCCGGATCGAATCTCCGATGTGATTATTTTCGTCGGCGTTGCGCACAGCGCTCTAATGAATCCTTTAATTGGCTATTGGACGGCGATTGTTTCCGTGTTCACCGCTTACGTGGGACTTTTCGGCCAGGCGATCGGAGGGCGGCGTGAATTTGGCGGAATCATGTCAAAGCCGTGGCGGATGGTTGCGCTGAGCCTTGGAGCCTGGGCGATGTTTGTTTTTAGATATTGCCAAGCCGGGTTACACGATTTTGGCAGGCTAACTATTCTCGATTGGACTTGTCTGGTCATAATCGCGGGCTGTTTGCAAACGATAATCGTTCGCTTGAAACGAATCGTGACTGCGCTTCAAGATGGTGCGCGATGATGTCTCCGCAGACCGCGCTGCACGACCCGGTATTTCGCGCGTACCTCTTGATCGTTCCTGTTTCGCTCGGGCTTGGTGGCGCGATTCTCGGTTTCCTCCATTGGGGGTTAAAGAAGGAGCTGGGCTCGATCTGGAAAACTTATCGGTCGTGGCTGGTGATGGCGTCGATCGGGCTGCTGGTTGTTTTCGCGGGACGCGTCCCGGTCATTGTTGGGGTGACATTGCTTTCGGTTTTTGGGTTCAAGGAATTCGCGCGCTCTTCTGGATTGTATCGCGACTGGTGGATGACTGGCGCCGTTTACGCCGGCATCGTTGCGGTCGGCATTGCATCCTGGGGGCCGCATCCACGCGGCGAAGAGCCAGGTGCAGGCTTGTATGGCTTTTTCATGGCCGTGCCGGTTTTCGCTATCGCATTGATCCCGCTCATTCCGATCCTGCGCAACCGCGCCCGCGGCGAACTGCAAAAGATGGCGTTGAGCATCGTTGGCTTTATTTACATTGGCTGGATGTTCGGACATTTGGGTTTTCTGGCGAACGCCACCAACGCCTACGGATTTCTTTGTTACGTCATCTTCGCGACCGAACTGAATGATGTCTGCGCGTTTACATTTGGCAGATTGTTCGGGCGGCATCCGCTTCGCAGCGAAATTAGCCCAAACAAAACGTGGGAAGGCGCGGTTGGCGCGCTCGCGGTTTCGATGGCATTGCCCTGGTTGCTGCGATTTTCGTTTCCATTTTTCGGCGCGACGCAACTGATTCTCACCGGCTTGATCGTCGGAATAGGTGGACTGCTCGGCGATCTTTCCATCAGTGTGATCAAACGAGACATCGGAACCAAGGATATGGGCGCGGCGATTCCGGGGCACGGCGGAATCTTGGATCGCATCGACAGCTTGATTTATGTTGCACCACTGTTCATGCACATGGCGGGATATTATTACCCCCTACGATGAATGCCCGGCATTACGATTCCGCCTGCGATGTCGATCAACCATTGGTCGATCGCTTACGCCGATTTCCGCGCGAGCCCGACATGCTGGTTTACGGAGTGCGCGCTCTGATCGCGTTGATCATCCGCGGATGGCTGCGCGTCTATCACAGGTTTGAAATCATCGGACATGAAAATCTTCGGACGAACCGATCACTAGTCATCGTAGCAAATCATTCCAGTCATCTCGACACGCTCTGCCTTCTTGCCGCGCTGCCCTTGCGCAAATTGCATCGTACCTTCCCGGCCGCGGCGGCGGACTATTTTTTCCAAAGCGTGCCGCGCACTTTCATCGCCGCCGTGGTTACCAATGCGCTGCCATTTGCGCGGCGAGTTCGCGTTCGCCGGAGCCTCTCCATCTGCTCGGAACTTCTCAGCGATCCAGAAAATATCCTGATCATTTTTCCGGAGGGCACGCGATCGGAAACAGGCGAGACCCGGGAATTCAAATCGGGAATCGGCGCGCTCGTCGCCGGCCGGGACGTCACGGTTTTGCCCTGCTATTTGCAGGGCGCTTTTCGCGCGTGGCCGAAGGGCCGGCATTTGCCGCGTCCAAAAAAAGTTCGACTCATTCTTGGCGCGCCTCGCAGTTATTCGTCGCGCAAAGCAAATAAGAGCGACATCTGTACAATCGCAGCGGAACTGCGTCGCGCGGTGAAGGAATTGGGAGAAAGCAATGGAAGCGACTGAGCACGCGATGAAGAGTTGGGACGGCACCGAGCTGTTCTATCGCGCGTGGATTCCTCGCGAAGCGACAGACAAAGCCATTTTACTTTTTCATCGCGGCCACGAGCACTCTGGCCGGTGGCAGCAAACAGTCGATTTACTCGGGCTTAAAGACATCGCCGTTTTCGCGTGGGACGCGCGCGGGCATGGACGTTCGCCGGGCGAACGCGGCGCCGCGAATAATTTTGCCGACGTGATCAGAGATGTGGACGCTTTTGCGCGCCATATTTCCGAGCGCTACGAAATCCCTATCGAGAACATGACCGTTCTCGCGCACAGCCTTGCCGCGGTCAGTGTCGCGGCTTGGGTGCACGATTACGCGCCGCCGATTCGCGCAATGATTCTGGCGACGGCTGCGTTTCACGTGAAGCTTTACGTTCCCTTCGCCGTTCCGCTTCTGCGAATGAAACAAAAACTGTTCGGCCCGGGCAAGGTGAAGAGTTACGTAAAATCGAAACTCCTGACTCGGGACCAGGAGCAAGCTGCTCAATATGACGCCGATCCGCTTATATTCCGGCAAATTGCGGTTAATGTTTTACTGGACCTTCAGGATACAGCGGACCGATTGGTCGCGGACGCTGGCGCAATCCAAACACCGACGTTGATGATCGGGGCCGGTTGTGATTGGGTCGTTAGCCTGAAGGCGCAGCGTGAATTTTTTAACCGGCTTTCGTCGCCGTTAAAGGAAATGGAGATTTATCCGGCCGCTTATCACGCCATTTTTCATGATCAAGATCGAGATCTGGTTGTGCAACGCGTGCGTAAGTTTGTCCGGGAGCGCTTCACCGAGCCGGTGATTCAGCCTTCGCTTTTGAACGCGGACCAGGCTGGCTACACGCGGGATGAATATGAGCGGCTGAAGTCGCGCGGTGGAATGAAGTTTGCCGTGGCACGCGCTGGATTAAGAGCGGCCGGCCGCTTGAGCCACGGCGTAGATCTCGGCTGGCGGAACGGCTTCGATTCGGGACTTTCGCTCGATTACGTCTACGAAAATAAACCGCGCGGCTCGTTAGGCGTCGGCCGTTTGATCGACCAATCGTATCTCAACAGCATCGGCTGGCGTGGCATTCGGCAACGCAAAGCCAACCTTAAGAATGTATTGAGGAGCGTAATCGAAAAACTTCATGCGGAAGGGCGGCCTGTTCGCATTTTGGACATAGCCGCCGGCGCAGGGCGATACGTCATGGAAACGCTGCACGAGCTTCCAGATATTTCGACAAACGCCACCCTGCGCGATTACAAAGAGGAAAATGTCGATGCGGCGCGAGCGTTGGCGCAGGAATTTGGACTGGAAAATGTGATCGTCGAGCGAGGCGACGCATTCGATCGCGAATCGATTGCCGCAATCGCGCCTCACGCAACGATCGGAATAGTGTCAGGGCTTTACGAATTGTTTCCCAGGAATGAACCGGTTTTGAATTCACTTCGCGGGCTTGCCGGAGCGATCGAGCCGGGCGGTTATTTGATTTACACGAATCAACCCTGGCATCCGCAAGTCGAGTTCATTGCGCGCGTTTTGCGTAATCGGGAAGGGCAGCCCTGGATCATGCGTCGCCGGACGACGGCCGAAATCGATGAATTGGTGTGTGTGTCCGGTTTCCGGAAAATGGCGATGGAAGTGGATCAGTGGGGCATGTTCACCGTCTCAATCGCGCGACGCGCGGAGCGTTAACCATCGCGTGCACGTCTCTCGCCTTAAGGCATTCGCGGTTTCTGCGGGATTGTCGGTCCTGTTTCTGATCGTTTACGGCGGTTGCAACTGGATCACAGGGCAACGCAGTCAGGTCGGCTCGTTTTATTTTCAATGGGAGCGCGCCATCCCATTCGTTCCTTTCATGATTCTTCCCTATATGTCGATCGACCTCTTCTTCATCGCGGCCCCGTTCCTTTGTCGAACGGACGAGGAACTGCGGATCTTTTCGCGACGGGTCGTGGCCGCAATTCTCATTGCCGGCCTTTGCTTTTTGCTTTTCCCGCTGCGCTTTGCTTTCCCGCGCCCTCATGCCAGCGGATGGCTCGGCGCGACCTTTGATTGGTTTCGCGGAATGGATTCGCCGTTTAATCTTCTCCCGTCGTTGCACGCCGCGCTGCTGTTGCTCCTGGTCGATCTCTACGCGAGAAATCTTCGCGGCGTTTTGCTGTTCGCGGCGATGCTTTGGTTCTTTCTGATCGGCCTCTCGCCGGTGCTCACTTACCAGCACCACGTCATCGACATTGTGGGTGGTTTTGTCCTGGCCGGATATTGCTTCTACTTCTTTCGCGAGCCTTCGCTTCCGCTGCCAGTTGTGGTGAATCGGCGCATCGGTTTGTACTACGCAGCGGGAGCGGCGGTCGCCTTGCTCATGGGCGCGATCTTCTGGCCATGGGGCGTTTTGCTTCTTTGGCCAACGGTCGCGCTCGGTATCGTGGCGATCGCCTACTTCGGAGCGGGTCCGATCGTTTTTCACAAGACGAAAGGAACGTTGCCGTGGAGCACGCGGTTTGTGCTGGCGCCTTGTTTGCTCGGTCAATATTTCTCGCTGCTGTATTACCGCAGCCGATGTCGATCCTGGGATGAGGTCACGCCGCGAATCTGGATCGGCGGCAAACTGGGGCCGCGCTTGGCGAACGAAGCTTTGTGCTCCGGGGTCGCCTCTGTACTCGATTTAAGCGCTGAGTTTTCCGAAGCGAAACCACTCCGCAAGATCAATTATCGAAACATCCCGGTCCTCGATTTAACTGCTCCCACCCAGGCGCAGCTCGCGGAGATGGGCGAATTCATCGGCAATCACTCCCGAGACGGCGCCGTTTATGTTCACTGTAAGATCGGTTACTCGCGAAGTGCGGCCGCGGTCGCCGCCTATTTAATAATGAGTGGGAAAGCGAACACTGTGAAAGAAGCATTCGCGATCATTCGCCGGGTTCGACCGTCCGTTGTTATTCGACCCGAGGTGATCTCCGCCTTGTTCGAATTCGACCATCGACTTCGTTCTGCCCCCGGTGGCACTGACCTCTTTTCTCCTCGCCTTGGATCACGGCCCGCCTTCATAATCGCCAGAATCTTATGAACTATAACGAACTGATTCAGCTTTACTTCGAGCGCTCGACTGCGATGCAGCAATACTGGAACCTTTACGTCATCATCGTGGGCGGTGTCCTGGCGTTTTCCTCTCTGCGTAAACAGCCGGCTGCAATTACTACCGCACTGGTCTGCATTTTATTCGGCCTGTTTGCGTATAAGAATCTCGATGCGATGAAAGACACGACCGCGCAACGCTTCGCCACGATTGAAGCGATCAAACAATTTGATTCTGGCGGTGTCACCGCGACTGCCTCGAAGCAAGTTCGCGATTTGCTCGAGCCGACTCTTACGCCGGCCACATTTGGAAGCGTCAAGGCCACCCACATCACCAGCGACCTGCTGACCATCGCCGCACTTTGCGCGATGGAGCTTCGAAGAAGAAGGCTCAAAGCGACCCCGAGTACGTCCTGAAGCGCTCGATCCAGAGACCGCCCGCGAAATTCAACGACGAAAATTTGCCGCGATATCTACTTCGGGGATGCTCTTCGACGATCGCACGCGTGCAACGGCAATCATGATTTTTCCCGGAACAATTCGTTCAGGTCGGCGGAAGGAGCGTTATTGGCCAAAAGAGTAAATGAGCCGTTTGTTTTGATGTCTTGCGCGGCGCGGAGAAATGCGCCCCATGCGGCAAGGGCGAGCCCGGAACCGACAGAGACGCGGCGGACACCGAGATTAGCAAGTTGTGACATTGAAAGCTGATGATTGAATCCGGAGACGAGGATGTTGACAGATTTCGGTGCGAGCTTTTTGACGATCTGTGCAATTTCATCCGGATTACTGACGCCGGGCGCGTAGAGACAATCGGCGCCGGCTTCAGCGTAGGCGGTGAGTCGGTCGAGAGCGGTGTGCAAAGGATTGGGATCCCCGACCAGCCACGCTTCGCAGCGTCCGGTTAGTACCACGCCAGTTTGCGAATCGTCAATCGCCGCGCGCGCGGCACGAATCCGCTCGATCGCCAGTTTTTTCTCGTAGAGCGGCGGATCGGTGCGACCCGTATTGTCTTCGATCGATAAACCAGCAACGCCGGTTGCAAGACAGAGTCGCATGTTGTCCGCGACGCCTTCCGGTTCATCGGCATAGCCTGCCATGAAGTCTGCGTTCACCGGCAATGCGGTAGCTGCCACAATTTCGCGAACCGCACCATCAGATTTCCCGCGTGAAAAAGCGAAGCCTGCCGAGGTCGTAGCTAGCGCTTTGAATCCAAGGCGCTCCAAGTAGATCGCCGTTCCGATATCCCAGGGGTTTGGAAGCACGAAGCATCCGGACTCGTGCATCGCGCGAAATTTTGTGGCAGCGGAGCTTTGCGGTAATCTCATCTCCCGACATTACACTCGCTCTGGCGAGAGGGCGATGCTGCGCATTTAATTCGGTGGGCAGAGGACTGCCCGCCCTACCAGTGCGCGAACGTTCGGTAGGGCGCGTCACTCCGTGCGCGCTGACTCTTTGTCCCAAGCTTGTATTGAATGCCGCGCCGTTGGCACTAACAGGCAGCGCCTTTCGTGAATAGCGGTGGACTATCTTCCGCGCGCGGCTTTCCAAATCTGTCGCAGTGGACCTTCAGCGCCGTAGATCGGATCATTGTCTGGAATTGGCAGAGCCGCGATTCTCTGATCGGCTTCGGGCCGCTCGCCGGGCTGACCCCGAAGGAGATCCCATTCGCGTCCATCCGGGTACGCCCCGACAACGCCAAAGTCGTCGCGGGCGCCAATATTCTGGTGCGCCACACCGGCTGGGATGACGATCACATCGCCGGCGTGCACCTCGACGTTCTTCCCGTTCTCCCCACCAAGGCGCAGGGTCGCAGAGCCAGAATAAACTCCAAGCACCTCGTGCGTGGTACTGTGGTAATGCCTAAAAGGATAAACACCGTTTCGCCACGAGTTGGTCCAGTTGTTCTCGGCAAAGGATTGTTCAATAACGGATGCGCCATCTTCCGCCTCCGTTGAGAATGCCTGCCGATACAATAGCAAAGGCAGGTCGCTGTTTGGGAAAACGCCGTCGTCCTTAAATTTGAACCGTTCGGGTTCAACCAATTCCTGCTGTTTAACGGTGGGATGAGCTTGCATATGTAATGCAATATCGAACCGGTCGTGTTGGTCAAATATTCTCATCAGCCAGGTCGCGTATTGCCTTTCCGAATATCGAGCGTATGGCAACGCAATACCGCTGAAGCTGCCATGCAAGAACCAACAGGCGTGTCTCAATTGGTCGAGCATCTCTTCCGTCATGAGGCGGGAAAAATGGTGGCGACGCTGACTCGAATTTTCGGGATCGAACACTGGAACCTGGCGGAAGATGTGGTGCAGGAAGCGCTCTCGCGCGCGTTACAGACCTGGCCATACCGCGGGATTCCAGAAAATCCGTCCGCGTGGATCATGCGCGCGTCGCGCAATCTCGCGCTCGATGTGATCCGGCGTGAAAAGAGTTTCCGCGCGAAAGAAGCCGAGATCGCGCGCTTGATCGATCTCGACGGACCTGCATCCGACGCTGCAATTTTTTCCGAACACGAAATCGCCGACGATCGATTGCGGATGATGTTCGTGTGCTGTCATTCAGTCATTCCGCGGGAGGCGCAGGTGGCACTGGCATTGAAAACACTCTGCGGCTTCAGCGTGGCGGAAATCAGTCATGCATTCCTGACGACCGAAGTGGCGATTGCCAAGCGATTGACGCGCGCTAAACAAAAAATCCAGGAAGCGCAGGTTCCATTCGAGATTCCTGTCGGCGATGAGTTGACGCGGCGGCTCGATAGCGTTCTGCAATCGCTCTACCTGCTCTTCAACGAAGGTTACAAAGCCTCCAGCGGCGAAAACCTCGTCCGCGAAGAACTCTGTCAGGAAGCAATCCGCCTCACGGAATTACTGGCACAACATCGCGCCGGGAATCAGCCCAAGACGCATGCCTTGCTCGCATTGATGCTGTTGAATGCCGCGCGGATTCCCACTCGGCAAGATGACGAGGGTAACCTGCTTCGACTTGAAGAACAGGATAGGACACGCTGGGATCAGGCGATGATCGCGCGCGGTATGTCTCACCTGCACCAGTCGGCTGCAGGTGAGGCGCTCAGCGAATATCATCTTCAAGCGGGTATCGCTGCCTGTCACGCAACGGCAACTAATTATTCAGAGACGGATTGGTCCAAGATTCTTTCGTTATACGATCGATTGAGCGAGTTCGATGATTCGCCTTTGGTCGCGCTTAATCGCGCAGTAGCCGTCGCGAATGTTCGCGGTCCGAAAGCAGGATTGGAAACAGTGCGCGCCATACGTGACCGCGAAAGATTAGGTTCGTATTACTTATTGTATTCAGTGATCGGCGAGCTCGAGATGAGGTTGAACAACCGTGAAACCGCTGCGCAAGAATTCCGCAGAGCGTTTGAACTGGCCGAGACGAAATCGGAACGAGCTTTCCTTTTAAAACGATTGCAGCGCTGCCTGGACAGCTAGCCTAGTCAATCAGAAAAACTTTGTCCTAAATCGGCGCGCTCGTTCGTCGTATCTCTGACAGAACTAAAAATCACACATCAACAGAAAGGCAAAGTATGAGCAAGTCAGAGAAGAAACAGGCTGCAAGCATCGTTTGGTTTGAAATCCCGGCGGACAACCCGGAACGTGCCAGAGCGTTTTATGGCAATTTGTTTGGCTGGAAGATCAATCCATTTCCCGAGGGAGGCGACTACTGGCATATCGACACCGGCGGCGCAGATGACACTCCGGATGGTGCTCTGAAGAGGCGTCAACGTCCGCAGGAACCAATCATCAACTACGTCAGCGTGGATTCGGTAGATAAGTACGCCGATAAAACCGCGAAACTCGGCGGCAAAATCCGCATGGCGAAAACAGCCGTGCCGCAGATGGGGTATTTCGCCGTCTGCCAGGATACCGAGGGCAATTCGTTTGGGATTTGGCAGAGCGACGAAAATGCAAAATAATTTGTCCTCAACCAGCAAACTCGTTCGTCTTAATATCGAAAGCAAAATTTAACAATCAACGAAAGAAAATATGAACGCACTAGAAATGAGCAACAACGGATACCTGCTGCTGTTCCACGGCAACGAATGGTGGAAGGAACTTGGGCGCGAGGAGCTTCAGAAATATATCGCGCAAAGCAACGCATGGCTCGAGCGGTTGATGACCACGGGCAAAGTCAAAGGCGGACAGGCGCTCGCCCGCAAAGGCGCGATTGTTTCCGGCAAAAACGGCCGCAACGTCACGGACGGGCCATTTGCGGAATCGAAAGAAGTTGTCGGCGGTTATTTGTTGCTGAACGTCGAAACGTTCGAAGAAGCTGTGGCCATTGCCAAAACCACTCCGGGTCTTGCATTTGGCCGCTTGGTTGAAGTCCGGCCATTGACGAATGTCTGCCCGTCCGAAGCCCGTCTAGAAGAATTGGCGCGCGAAGAACAACTTGCAACGGCCTAAACTAAAACATTCAACTCAATCAAAAATTATGAACACACAAAATCAGAATGGATACATGCTGCTGTTTCGCGGGAACGACTGGCACAAGAGCCTTTCGCCGGAAGAAACGCAGAAAGTGACAGACCAATGGATGGCTTGGTTCCGGCGGCTGACCGAGCAGGGCAAAGCCATCGCCGGCAACCCGCTCGAACGCGAAGGCAAGATCGTCTCGGGCAAAAACCGCGTGGTCTCGGATGGCCCATTTGCAGAATCGAAGGAAGCGATTGGGGGCTACTTCTTGCTCGACGTTGCCAGTCTCGATGAAGCGGTGGCAATTGCGCAGGAGTGCCCAGGCTTGCCATACGGCGCGCGCGTAGAAGTCAGGCCCGTTGCTGGCGAATGTCCGCTGGCGAGCGAACTCAAGCGCGAAGCGGAGTTTGCTACCGTCTGAGCGAAGCTGACATCGTTCAGCCGACACTCATGGCGGCGGGCGCGAGTTCAACCAGTGGGGTTGATCGCGTTCGCCGCGAAGGAATCCATCCTCAAAGGCAACCAAAATCATCAAGAGAAAGGATAAATATGCCACGCGTTAATCATTTCGAAATTTACACCGACGATCCAGAAGCGGTGCAGCCGTTTTATCAAGACGTATTCGGCTGGAAGTTCCAAAAGTTCGAGGGTGGTCCAATCAAATATTGGTTGATTACGACTGGCCATGATAATGAGCCGGGAATTAATGGCGGCATTACTCGTCCGCGCGAAGGACAGAGTCCCGGAACACTGAACACGATTGCGGTGGAGTCATTGGACCGCACAATGAAGCAAATAGAGCAACGCGGTGGAAAAATCTGCGTTCCAAAAATGGCGATCCCGAAGATTGGTTGGCTCGCTTACGCGGCAGATCCGGCAGGCAACGTCTTCGGAATTATCGAGCCGGACGCAAACGCCAAATAATCGAACGGAGAAGAGATCATGCCAGCAAACACCATCCGACTTCACCGTGTGCTCCGGGCAACGCCGGAGAAAATCTATCGTGCCTTTGTCGATCCCGACGCGATGGCGAAATGGCTTCCGCCAAACGGATTCACCGGCAAGGTTCATCAGATGGACGCGAAAATTGGCGGCAGTTACAAAATGTCGTTTACGAACTTCACGACAGGCAAGAGCCATTCTTTCGGCGGGGAATATCTCGAACTGACGCCGCACGAACGCATTCGCTACACGGACAAATTTGATGATCCAAGTTTGCCGGGCGAGATCCAAACCACGATCACGCTAAAGAAAGTTTCATGCGGAACTGAATTGAACATTGTACAGGAAGGCGTGCCCGCTGTGATTCCCGCCGAGGCGTGCTATCTCGGCTGGCAGGAATCGCTCGTCCTGCTGGCGAAACTTGTTGAGGCTGAGATTCCTGATTAGCAGAAGACGCTCATGAAGATTCCGTTTACCGGCGGCTGCGCATGCGGCGCGATTCGTTACGAATGCGCTGGCGAGCCAATCATGATGCTCAAATGCCATTGTCGTGATTGCCAACAGTTGACGGGCAGCGCATTTGTTCCCGCAGTGTTGGTGCCAGCCGAGGCGTTTCGATTGACGCGCGGACAACTGCGCTACCATTTTACGCCCAGCATTGCCCGCGGAAAACACAAGCGCGGTTTTTGTCCCGAATGCGGATCGCGAGTTACCGGCGGCGAATTTGAAGAGCAGTCGCAGTTCGTCGGAATTCTGGCCGGCACCTTGGATGATCCGAGTTGGTTTCATCCGCAGATGGACATTTTCGTTTCGGACGCGCAACCGTGGGATCAAATGGATCCCGCGATTCCGAAATTCGACCAGTATCCGCCATCATCAACAAAGGAATAGACAAAGATGCCAAAAATCACGCCGTTCTTGTGGTTCGACCATCAAGCCGAGGATGCAGCGAGGTTTTACACGTCCATTTTCAAAAATTCCAAGATCGGGAGAATTCTTCGCTACAGCGAAGGAGTGGCCAAAGCCACTGGCCAGCCGGCGGGATCAGTGCTGACCATTGAATTCGAAATCGAAGGCCAGAAATTCGTCGCGCTTAATGGCGGGCCGCAGTTCAAATTCAACGAATCAGTCTCTTTCGTCGTGAACTGCGAGACGCAGGAAGAAGTGGATTATTTCTGGGAGAAACTCACCGCTGATGGCGGCGAGGAGTCAGCGTGCGGCTGGCTGACGGACAAATTCGGTTTGTCGTGGCAGGTCGTCCCCACTGTTTTGATCGACATGTTGCACGATGAAGATTCCGAAAAATCAGAACGAGTTACGAACGCGATGCTTCAAATGAAGAAGATCGATATTAAAACGTTGAAAGAGGCTTATGAACGGTGACGCGGTTCATGCGCAACCTCGGTAGGATTTGGCCCACTAAACACGCGAAATTACACGAAAATGTTAGAGATAACTTTCTCTTTCATTCGCCTGATTCGTGTGTTTCGTGGGAAAAACTTAAATTATGAGCAAAGTTCGAGTTTTAGTTGGCACAAGGAAAGGCGCGTTCATCCTGACTTCGGACGGCGCGCGTAAACGATGGAAAGTCAGCGGCCCGCATTTCGCGGGCTGGGAAATTTATCACATGAAAGGTTCGCCGGTTAATCCCGACCGAATCTATGCCTCGCAGACCAGTGGTTGGTTTGGGCAGATTATTCAGCGCTCGGATAACGGCGGCAAAACCTGGAACACGCCGGGCAGCAGCGCCGAGGAACTGAGCGGTCCGGACGGCACCCCCAAGGGCGAGAGTAACAAGTTCGTTTACGACACGTCGCCTGAAACCGGGAAACCACTCACGACGCACCAGTGGTATGACGGCACGCAGCATCCTTGGGAATTCAAACGCGTCTGGCACTTGGAACCATCGCTCCACGATCCCGATCACGTTTATGCAGGCGTGGAAGATGCCGCGTTGTTCGAATCAAAGGACGGCGGGAAATCGTGGCATGAACTCGCCGGACTGCGCGGCAGCGATACCGGTCCGAAATGGCAGCCGGGGGCAGGCGGCATGTGTTTGCACACGATTCTCCTCGATCCGAGTAATCCAGAACGAATTTCCATCGCGATTTCCGCTGCCGGCACGTTTCGCACAGACGACGGCGGCAAAACCTGGAAACCAATCAATCACGGCCTGCATTCGCAATTTCTTCCGGATCCAACAGCGGAAGTTGGCCATTGCGTGCATCGGATCGCGTTCCATCCGTCGCGCCCGAACACGTTGTTCATGCAAAAACATTGGGACGTGATGCGCAGCGACAACGCCGGTGATTCGTGGCAGGAGGTCAGCGGAAATTTGCCAACCGATTTCGGATTTCCGATCGACGTGCACGCGCACGAGCCGGAAACGATCTATGTCGTGCCGATCAAGAGCGATTCCGAGCATTATCCGCCGAGCGGAAGGTTACGCGTGTATCGCAGCCGCGCAGGCGGCAACGAATGGGAAGCGCTCACCAAAGGTCTGCCGCAGCGGAACTGTTATGTGAACGTGCTGCGCGACGCGATGTCAGTCGATTCGCTCGAGCCGTGCGGCATTTACTTCGGAACAACAGGCGGCCAGGTTTATGCATCGGGTAATGCAGGCGATAGCTGGAAGCCGATCGTGCGCGATCTTCCCGCGGTGCTTTCGGTTGAAGTCCAAACGCTGCCATGATACGCGTCGTGCTTCCGCCCCATCTGCGCACGCTCGCCCGCGTAGATGGCGAACTGGAACTCGAAGTTAAGGCTCCTGTGAGTCAGCGTTCAGTGCTGGATGCTGTCGAAGCGCGGTATCCAATGCTGCGCGGAACGATACGTGATCACGTCACGCTACTGCGGCGGCCAATGGTTCGATTTTTTGCTTGTGGCGAGGATTTGTCGCACGAGTCACCGGACACTCCATTGCCGGACGCGATTGCCAGCGGCTCCGAACCGTTTCTCATCATTGGAGCCATAGCTGGCGGTTAAAGGTAGGGACGGCGCGCTGCGCCGCAACCCTACCAACCGCAGAAATATCGGCTGAACAATTCTCAAATCGAAAAAGGCGACAATTCGCCGCACTTCGAATCGTTCAACGCGATTGCGCGGCACTAAACCGCGTCTGGATTATCATCAGCTGATTGCACAGCGACGACGGACTCGATATGCTCGCGCTCATGTCCGTAACAACGCGACAAAGTCTGCGAGGCAAAAGCGCCCCGGATTCTGGAAGCACGATCAAGAGCGAATTTGCGCTTGCAATCGCTTTGGGAACAGCGGCGATTTTCTTTTCAACTGGAAGTCAATTGACTGAAATCATTGCGAACCCGGCCGCGCTAATCGGTGTCTTCCTTTGGCTCTTTGCTGTTATTCTTTGGGCGGCCGTTTGTGTGGCGCGCCACGCTGACTGTCTCGCCATCAAATTGGGTGAACCCTACGGAACTTTAATCCTGACGCTGTCTGCAATCAGTATCGAAGTGGTCATGATATCCACCGCGATGTTGCATGGCGCAAATAATCCGGAACTCGGGCGTGATTCGATTTTCGCTGTAGTCATGATCGCTCTCACTGGGTTTGTTGGCCTGTCGCTGCTGCTGGGGGGGCTGCGTCATCGTGAGCAGTATTACAATCTCCAAGGTGTGAACTCCTATATCAATGTCATCATGACACTGGCAGTGCTCGGCTTGGTCTTGCCAAACTTCACGACTACGACGAAGGGGCCGACATTTTCCACGGGGCAGGAAGTTTTTCTGATTGTGATGTCGCTATTGCTTTACGCGATTTTTTTGCTCATTCAGACGATGCGGCACCGCGGCTATTTTCTGGAGTCAAAGGAGGCAGTGGTGGTGGAGAGTTCAGCCCATGGCTCGCTGCACGTGCGTTCGACAGCTTTTCATACGGTCATGCTGCTGCTTTATCTGATCAGCGTGATTTTGCTGGCGGAAAAGTTCGCTATCCCGTTGGACAACAGCATCGAGCATTTTGGCATGCCTCAGGAGTTTGGTGGCGCAATGATCGCTGCCCTGGTGCTTACACCAGAGGGAATAGGCGCCATCGAAGCGACTTGGCGCAATCAGTTCCAGCGTTCGATAAATATCCTGCTCGGTTCCGTCCTTGCGACGATCGGACTCACAATTCCTGCAGTGCTGACGATTAGCATTATCACCAACCGACCGGTCACACTCGGCGTGCAAGGCGGAAATCTTCCGCTGTTGCTGTTAACACTCGCTGTGTGCGTGGTTACGTTTACCAGCAGAAAAACAAATGTCTTGCAGGGCTGTGTTCATTTGCTGCTGTTTGCTGTGTTCGTGCTGTTGATTTTTGCGCCGTGAGTTTTCAGCGCGTCTCACGCTTCTCTGTGCATCACGACGGCGTCCGGCTTTTGTTCGAAGACCTTGAATCCGAACCGCTCGTAGAGGCGCAACACCGGCTTGCCGGCTACGAAGCTCAACGAGATCGTTGACTGCTCCGGATTGGCGCGGACCAACTGCGTCAGCAGAGCTGTACCGATGCCGTGCCTGCGATGCTCCGGTTTTACGACAAAAGCGAGCTCTGGTGCCGCGTGAGTCTTGTCGATCGGTCGCCGCAGCCATACTGCGCCCAACAGCGATCCATCTTTTTTGTCATTCGCAACAAATCCAGTGTCCCCGGCGCGGCCCCAGCCTTCAACGTAACGAGAGAATTCCGGGCGGCGCACGATGTCGCGTGGAAGACGCTCCTGTTTACCGAGGGAAGACAGGCCCTGATACAATATTTCCCAGAGAATGGGTTCGTCGTCAGCCGCGAGCGGGCGCATTACGTAATCCATGGCAATTGCTATCGCATCGCAATGGTCGCCGATTACCGGAGAATTACCAGTGCGACCTCGAGGGGTAACAATCGCGTGGTAATCTCGCTGCAATCGGCGACGGTCAGCGCATGGCAACGGAGCGTGATTACATTCTGGGGACGCACGAGGAAGAAATTTCCAGACTCGGTCTGCAACACGACGTGTGGCGTCCGGTTGTGCTGGATTGCTGGAAACGGGCTGGCATCACCGCTGGCAAACGCGTTCTCGATGTCGGAGCAGGTCCCGGGTACGCCACTGTCGATCTTGCGAACATCGTTGGGCCAACCGGCGGAATCGTTGCGGTTGAACGATCGAGCAATTTCGTAAATGCGCTCCGCGAAATGATTCGCGGGAATTCGCTTACCAATGTTCGGATTCACGAGATCGATTTGATGACTGACGATTTGCCCGCAGGTGATTACAATTTCGCCTGGTGCCGTTGGGTGGTCTCCTTCATTAACGATCCTCCCGTGCTCATTCAAAAACTTGGCCGCGTAATGCCAAAGGGAAGTTTGTCCATCTTCCACGAGTACGGTCATTACGAGACCTGGCGCTTCTTTCCGCGACTGCCGATGCAAGAGCGTTTCCGCGAACACGTGATCGCGACCTGGCGCGAGTCCGGCGGCGAGCCCGACGGCGCGGCCCCGTTGCCAGAGCTGCTTTCACGCAACGGTTTTATGATGCGCTCAGCCCGGCCACATGTCTTTTGCCTGCGGCCAGACGATTACATGTGGCAATGGCCTGCCACGTTCATTGAAATTTACCTGCCTCGTCTTATCGGCATGGGACGAATCGATCGCGAATTCGCCGACAAAGTTCGCGCCGATCTCGCGAGCGCGGAAAGGAATCGCAATTCGTTCATGCTGACGCCGCTGGTGCTCGAAATTATTGCTGAGAAGCTGTAGCCGGACCCACCTGCCCAGTGCCGGCGAGCCCGAGACGCTCCGCGTCTGATTTTAGCGCGGTGATGACTTCAGTGATGACGGTGTCAAGCGGCATGCCGAGCTTCTCCGCGCCTCGGACGATGTCGTCGCGGTTCACGGCGCGAGCGAAGGCCTTGTCTTTCATCTTCTTTTTCACCGCCCGAACATCGACCTCGTGAATACTTTTTGTGGGACGAACCAGCGCGACGGCGACAATGAAGCTGCTTAGTTCATCGACCGCGTAGAGAGTTTTCTCGAGTGCTGTCTCGCACGAGACGTTTGCGTAATCCGCATGCGAGAGTATCGCGCGGCAAATTTCTTCGCCCCAGCCGTGTTCACGCAACCATGCTACCCCCACGAACGGATGGCCTTCAGTGGGGCTGTGGTCCAGATTCGGGTGACGCTCATAATCCATGTCGTGCAACAAACCTACGGCCTCCCAAAGATCGGCGTCTTCCCCGCGCAATTGCGCGAAATGCTTCATTGAATCTGCCACCGCGTAGCAGTGTTTTCGCAAGCTTTCGGATTGGACCCAATCGTGCAGAACATTTAGCGCGCGAGCGGCGAGCGTTTCATTCATCACCGAACTTTAATGAATGGAGACCTTGTCACCTGGTTTTATTTTTGTTGCGAGACGGACGACGTCCCAATTGGCGAGACGAATGCAGCCGTGGCTTGCAGCGTGACCAATCGAATCTGGACTGTTGGTGCCGTGGATGCCGATGCCTTTTTTGTTGAGCGCGATCCACATCACGCCCACCGGATTACGCGGACCTGGTGGGAGCAGGTAAAAATTGCCGCTGCGCTGGCCGTGCTTGAGCATCTCCTTGTCGTAACGAAAAGTGGCCATCTTGGTGATCCGGCGCACCTTCCACTCACCGATGGGTGAGACGGTTTGAGCGGAGCCAACCGTGACCGGATACGCGGCGATGAGCTTTTCACCTTCGTACACCTCGAGCGTGTTTGCTTTGGTGTCGATCTTTATGACGACATTTGCGGTTGCGCCTCTGTGTTCCTCTGGAGTTCCAGCCTGCGCATCGGGTTGGTCTTCGATCTCATTGGCTGCCTGCAAGGCGACTTCGCTGCCCGGCTTAATCTTTTTTACCAAGGTGAGTTCAAACGGCTCGACATTCGGCGCCATTAGCTGATCGCCGGGTTTGATCGTTTTCATTTTGCCTGAATTAAGTTGCTCCAGCAAATGAACGTCGCTGTGGAACTTCTCGGCGATGGCGTCGGCTGCATCGCGGTAAGGAAGAAATTTTAATTTGGCCTGCGCGGCAACGCTGCTGGGCAATGGACCCACGCTCGCCAGATCAGCATCCGTAACAGTATAGGGAACGAACACCGGGCCTATCCTGTCGAGGTCAAGGCCCGTAACGTCGGGCGCAACATTCGATTTGAGCTTGCCCTTTTGTGGAGGGAGTTGCGGTTGTTCGCCGCGCGATTGCCGATAGAGCCCGAGCGCTTTCCAGGTGAACTCGTTGTAGGTTCCATCGAGTTTACCGGGACTGAAGTTGGCGCGATCAAGAAAGATCTGGAGACGAGCGGCTGCTTCAATGTTCGCCTTTTTTGGAGAAGGCTCGCGAGATGGTCTCTTCCGTGCCGTCGCCGAAAGAATGCCATTCGATATTAGGACAGCGATTATCGCAAAACGAAACAGAACCCTCACACGGTGTGATCGCCGACCAAGAATTGCGCAGTTGTTCGGGAAATGACGAGCGCCTTGGGCCCCCTCGCGGTTGTTTGATTGCAGTGCGAACATTTCCCGAAAACAAACGCGCCTTCACTGTCCCGCCGTTTGAGGCAGAACAGTAAGGCGCTATGGAGACAAACGAGACTAGATCTTAATCCTCATCGAGGATCACGCGATCAACCATCATGTCAGGCGCTGTGCCGACGTAATGGACGCGGACGGGAACCCCTACTTTGACCCTTGTTTTCACCGTAGTCTCATCCAACACTCTGCCGCTCCGGGTCACATATGTGACAGTCTTGCCGAAGCGATAGCGCACCGGACCGCTAGTTTCTCTGAGAACGATCGCACTCCCGGGCGTGTACTCCGTGATCGTCCCGTTGCCTTCAGTCGTGGTCGTTGTTGTGGTGGTTTCCGAAACCTGTCCCCACGCAAACGTCGCCACACATGCCAAGGCAATGCTCAAGAGTATCTTCTTCATGATTTTCCCTTTCTTGTTTTAGTTCCGATGGCAATAAAGCTCCCTCTTCCGGTTAATTTTGGGCCGGGCGGAAAGAGCTTACCGCCATATTGGATTCGGATTCGGTCCGCACGCCGGACGTTTCGAAATTCCTTAATGGGGCTTGAAGCCTTCAATTGCCCAGAGAATCTTGCCAGTCAATTGCTTGCATGAAATTCTGGATCGGCACCTCGGGTTTTCAATACGCGGAGTGGAAAGGAAATTTTTACCCCGAAGATTTGCCGGCTGCGCAGATGCTGCCGTTTTACGCCGCACGATTTTCTACGACTGAGATCAATTACACATTCCACCGCGTTCCCGCCCCGAAAACGATCGACAACTGGAGAGCACTAACGCCGGAAAATTTTCGGTTCGCACTGAAAGCACCGCAGAAAATCACGCACTGGTCGAAACTTCGCGATTGCGCGGACACGCTCGAATACTTTTTGAAAGTTGCAGGCGGGCTCGGCGAGCGACTCGGGCCCGTTTTGTTTCAATTGCCGCCAACGTTCAAAAAAGATGCGGACGTATTGAATTCATTTCTTCGCGAATTGCCGGATATGCGCACCGCGTTCGAATTTCGCCACGAATCATGGTTCGACGACGAAATCTTCAACCTGCTCAAGTCGCGCAACGTCGCGCTTTGCATCGCCGACACCGACGCGCTGAACACGCCGAAGAAAATCACCGCCGACTACGGTTATCTCCGATTACGCCGCGAAGACTACACCAACAGCGATATTGACCACTGGACCGATTTCGTCCGCGAACAAGAAGCAGTGTGGAAAGATGCGTTCGTTTATTTCAAGCATGAGGAGAGCGGGATCGGTCCCAAGCTCGCCAGGCAAATGACGGAATTGCTTGGGTGATGCTCGAAGGCTAGCGCCCGATCAAAATAAAAATTCCTGCAACCAGCGCCAGCACGCCAGTTATGATGCCGATCCCGAGTCCCGTGAGAGTAAGGATCCCCACCGCAATCAGATAAATCGCCAGCAGAAGCATTCCGATGTTTTTAGTAATCATGCCGCGAGTATCGGCAATTCCGCGTCGGTTTGACAATCCTGAACATCCTCGGTCAGGCGAGATTCCCGGCGGCGACGCTTTGGATGGCGAAGATCGGTCCTCTCAATGTGATGAGGACTTGTTATCTGCCG
>WNGQ01001377.1_pt1 | contig 25266 bp, 28 predicted proteins | sample 5407661 | NCBI WGS metagenome assembly WNGQ01 (sample SAMN13153382, study PRJNA577476) | soil metagenome | isolation source: 60 cm soil or saprolite under Garry oak tree replicate 2 | place: USA:California | collected 2016-06-15 | reverse complement strand
ATGAAGGATTCCGCCTCACGGTGAATAAGTGCTTCAACATTCTGCTTGCCCATACGGTGCTCTCCGTAGAGGGCAAAGAGCATCGCATCGAAGATGGTTGACTTACCTGCGCCGTTGGCACCGCAAAGCGCCCAGATGGAGGGACCAGTAAAACAGATCTCTGTCTCCTCGCGGTAGCACATAAAGCCTTTCAGATATAAACGACGTGGAATCATGCCAGTCCCTCCTCTACAAACAATTGTTCGGTCAGGCGCAAAAGCTCTGCACGCTCCGACTCGTTGCGGTCGGCCAGGACCGTCTGCAAGTAGTGCCGCACGGTCCCCACGACATCGTGCGTCTGTTGAAATGTCAGGCTAGCCTCAGTGACTGCCCCACTGTGTGTATCTTTCAACGCTCGATCATACCAGCGCGGGAAAATAGCCTCTATCTCTCGGCAATAGCGTTCCCGATCCTGGGTTGCAGAATCCCAGTGGAGGATATAACGTACTAATGCTTGTTTGGCATCGGCGTACTGTTCAGCCAGATGAGGAATCTGCGTTTCAGGATCAGTGATCTCGACTTCATAGAACGGCGTACTTTGTAATGGCAAGGTCTCCGGCGTTTGCACAAGCTGGCGCTGTTGAATCTCCAGGAGGACCACGCTCTTTTTGTCCTTCCTTTCCCCATAATCCATACGTTCGATACTGCCCGCATAACGCATATGGGGAGCACCGGGGATGGCCTCGTCTTGGCGGTGCAAATGGCCCAGAGCCACATAGGTCCAGGGAAAAGAGAGATCGCTTGGCTCAAGCATGACTTCGTTGCTCTGGTCTAGATAGTACTGAGCAGGTGTTGTTACCCCACGCACTGCGATATGACTGACCAGGATTGCTGGCCATCGTGGGTCCAGTTTCTCTTGTTGCGCGCGTAAAACCTGCTTAAAAGCCGATCCTATAGCCTGATTTCGTTGCTCAATATTCTGAAACTTCAACGACTCTTCTTTCCGGAGGTAGCGTATGGTAGGGTAGGGCATCAGGACAAACTGGGCAATCTCTCCGTCAGGCGTCTGAAGTTTTATATTGCGAGCGTTCGGGGCAATATAGAAACGCCCACATGGATGAATATCGTCGCGTGTCTCAACAGGTGAGACCAAATCCATTGCATCACGAAGCGTAGAGAAAAAAACTTCGCTGTCATGGTTCCCGCTAATGGCGAGGATGGTACCTCCCCTCTGTATGAAGGGATGAAAACAGTCCTTGATGATGCCTATCCCGATGCGCAATTGCTCCGGGCTACTGCGTTCTCGAAAGAGATCGCCGGATACGATCATGATGTCAACTGCATGTCCAATCAGATAGCTGCCAATTTGCTGGAGAGAGCGACGCAAATCGTCGTTGCGTGGACACCGTCCTCCCAGCACGCTATTCAAATGCCAGTCAGATGTATGCAAGATTTTCATGTGATGAAATTCTCCCCTCTTTTATTCATCAATCAGGTCGGAATAATCCACATCGCTCTGGTTATCCGCAGTGGGTAAAACGGCTTCGTCCGGGTTCATGGCCCATGCCGGGAAAGGGATACGCACCAACATTGGTTGGCGAAACGTGGCTTGAATAATCAGCTTTTCTTCAGGTCGAAGGTTCATCGCCCGTTCGCGTGCGCTCGCTGTGAGAAACTTCCAGATGGGCATACCCAGTTCAAGTGAGCCAGTCTGACCAAGCGCTCTGATCGCTGAATTCTCGATCACCTTCTCTGAAACTCTGGATGCCTGTTGCTGGGCACCGAGCAGAATGATCCCCTGAGAGCGCATTTCTGCGGCGACCATCTCGATCAGTTGCGTAATGGGATCACGGGCACCTTTGGGAGCAAAGCGATTTAATTCGTCGAGCACCACCGTATAAACCAGACCCCGAATGGCCTTCGTCCCGGTACGGGCCTCAACCAGTTGGCGTAAAATGGTTGCAACAACAAATCGCTGCATCTCAGGCATCGCAGCAAGAGAAAAGAGATCCACCACGATTGGATCGCTTGTTTTCGCGCGAATCACATCAAGCGGCTGGCCTGTGGATTCCTCGCGTCGCAAAACGCCATTACTCTCGTAGACCTGACGAAACAGACGCCGCCAAAGCTTTTTCCAGGTTCCCGAGTGATGGCCCTGGAGTACTGGGGCCGTGCCGTTTGACTGTTCTTCGATCCAAGTCAGCAGTTCCTGAAAAGTATTAGGAGCCTTCGGATTCAAAGTTCGTACGACACTGCTATCTCCCTGTCGTCGCTCGGTAGTGAGAAAATCTTCCAGCGCCAGCGTCAGGGCACCAAAGTTCGCGTCATTCGCGTCCTCGTCCGCGAAGAGATAGCGGAAGAGTCCTCGTTCAATGATATCTTTCAACCCCCAACTATAAGCCTTCACTTCCTCATCGCGTCCCGTTGGCACTGGAAGATTCACCTTTGCCTGTTGCGGAGCGAAAAAGCTGACATTCTGGAATGGTGCAGGCCGCTCAACACCGAGGAGTTGCCAGTTGGCCAAGTCCCGTTCCGGTTTGAAGCGTTTATTTGGGCAGTCGATGTAAAAGAGATCGAAGTTTTTTACATTCAGGATAATCGGCACAATCTGGCGACGATTCGCTGAGGAGACCTCCTGTTTGCGTGCATAGTCAAGCAACATCCTGACCATATACATCAACAAGCTCGATTTCGTGCCACGTCCTGCAGAACCGTTGACATTGAGGTGACCACCGTTCACACCCAGCAAATAGTCCAGATCTATCGCGCCAGGGCCGGCTAATTGCGCCCCGCCGTTTTTAATCAGCCCTGTCGACAGCGCATTCCCCTCCGCGATGTCATCGGCCCCGTAAGCGGTAGCCGCCTCTGCCTGGTCTGCCAGGTAGACCTTGCTGCGTTCGCACGGAGGGGTTAAGGCGGAGGGTGCTACGCTCAGAATGCTGACCTGCGCATAGGTATATCCGTCGCTCTCGAATGGAGGTACATAATCGGTATCGCCGTCAGCCTGATCAATCTCTTCGTCCATGCTCTTCTTCCGGCTGCGGCGTTTGACTTCCTCAACTACTCCATAAAAGGTATAGCTCTGACCAGCGATCACGCTCTCACAAACTACCAGCTGTGTTTCCTCAACCATGACGCCGCGAGCAACCCAGAAGCAATATTGTTTGCTGGTCGCCTCCTGACCCTGCGGTGAACCGACGACACCAAGGCAGATGGGCGCACCTCCCAAGGCAATGTTCTGTCTATTCATACACGTGATCCTCTCTAAAGGTTGGTATAGCGGTAGAAACGTTGCACCAGGGTTTCTACAGGAGTGAACAGAGCACCCAGGCTTTCCTCAGCGCGCTGTACAGGATAGATCGAGATAGGCGCGCGGCTATAACTTGTTCCGCGGCAACGATAAGCATAGACGATGTGAGAGAGATAATTCAGATAGGAGAAATCGCACTTGATGACCTCCTCAAAAAAGTTCTTGGGAATTTCCATCCGCACAATCCCCCAATCCGGCATCTCGCCCTGACCGTTGAGGCGCACATACCACGAGATGACGCCCAGTTTTTTCTCCAGGCTAAAGGCGGGTGTGCGTTCACCAGGCCGCAGTTCACAAAGCAACCGCAAACCTGCAGGATGCAGAAAGGTGCGATAATGTGTCTTGATCAGGCCCACGACCGAATCGGTGTGTTGATCAAACGCACCCATCCGAGGTTCCAGCCGACCATCAACCAATGTTGGGAGCGTGCTTTCCTGAGCCAATGCCTGCTTTTCGAGGATATCCATCGCTTCCTTTGTGCGGTTCTGGGTAGCCCTGCGCATTTGCTCAAAGGAATAGGACGGTTCAGCCAGACAGGGTAAAAGACGAAATCCTTGCTCCTGCAAGGCAATGGCGAAACTCTCTATTTCGTCCCAGGGAAACGGCTTTACAATAAGGGAGACCACGCGCTCGATCGCCTCATATTCACGCCGGAGCTGACTGTTTTGATCCGCCATCGCCGCGGCGCCAACCTCTGCCAGGCGCACAGGCATCGGATGACCTTCACGCGTTTGTAACCACGCGACGGTGCGTCCGAGATCTTTGCCATCAATAAAGCGCAGTGGACGCCAGGGCCAATCCTTTGGTGGCACACAGTCAAGGATAGTGAGCGCGCGCCATTTATCAAGACTGCACTCGTACGCCAGCTCTTTTTGCTCATCAGACGACTCAGTTTCCTGGGTACCATCGTCTAACAAGAATGGTTGCGGATCATAATTGCGCACGCGTTGTGCTCCATTATTTTTGAGAAATTCAAACCCGTTCATTCTGCCTCTTCCCCTCGCTCAAATTTGCGCTCTGGCAATGGTAGAAGATGAAAATTTCTCAATCTCCAGCGCATCGCCTCCTGACTCACCAGCATCTCTGTCGCCAGATACGACACGAGATCGTCATCACTGAAGCGCAACATCACGCGGGCGAAAAGCCCGCGTACGACTGTTTCAGGCATGAGCAATTCTGTTGCAAACTGATTCGCTTCATACTCCATGCGCGCCTCCGGCGGAAGGCGCTCTTCCAGGAACTGTTGATCCATCCGCTCTACACGCCCGCTAGCCGTCTCTTGCGGATCATCGTTTCTGCCTCGGTAGAGAGCTTCTATCAGTTCAAGGTACTCTTGATCACCCTCGGCGATTTTCAGCAATGGCCGAAAATGCAAAAGATAGTGACCCAATTCGTGCGCGACAGAGAAACGACGCCGCGTCAGATGATCGTTTGCTTCGAGAAAAATGCAGCCATAGGAAGTGTTAGCGTAAAGAAAACCGGCTAACTCATCCCGCCCCGCCGCTTCTAAATTTTCAAGAAGCACGCCCTGCTGTATCAGGTAGCGCATTGCAACCTGTTGTGAAAGACCTGGAAGTTCTTTACTGGCGAGATTTAAAGAACCGACCAAATCTCCTAACGGCGTAATACGACGGCGCAGGCCAGGAACCTCTACTTCAGCTTCTTGATACAGTTCAGTGATGAGTGTTGTTATCGAGGAATGGAGTGCCTCATCAGAAGAGATATTCATGATTCCTTCTCCTCTTCTCGCTGCGGTTTCCGCTGGCGCTGTGTCTTCTGGCGGCGGGTTGCAGCCAGTTGCGCTATCCCCTGTTGACGTGTCAGGGACAAGAAAATAGCTTTCTCACGAAAGAGCTTTTGCAGTTTCGCGCTCACAGCCACTCCAAGCTGCTCGAAGAGACGATAGACACTCTTCATGGCGAGGTTTTCTGGCAAAGGAACATCGGCCTGTGCGAGTTTCGCGTTGACCTGCTGCACCTCCTGCTTCATCGATCCCTGTAAACTCTTGTCCTCTTGTAACTTGCCGAAGACATCACCGATGGTAAGCGGAGGAATGGCTATCGCCTCTTCTTCGTCAGGGATGCCGGAGGGGAGATAGCGTACAACGAGATCCAGAATTTTCGCGAAATCTTCCTCCCGCAGCTTCACTTTTTCCTCTGCCAGATAATACTCATGGGCTTCCATGATCATTTCCTCTAACTGAGGATCATACATAGCCTGCTGGAGCACAGCTTCCATTTTATCGGAATCGCCGCGCTCAAAGGCACTGATATAGAGATAGAGCGCCTTCTCACGTGCGAGTTGCTGCGAGAAATCAGATGGATGGTTACGCATCGTTCTCACCTCTTCTGTTCTCGTCCTGACTGACCCAGATGTTGTATAACCGTCCGAGCGCTCGACAGTAGCGTGTACGCGCCGCCCCTGGTTTGATCTGTAAGATGCGTGCAATCTCGTTGTGATCGAAACCGTAGTGGATATAAAAATTCAGGATGGTCTGGTCATCTGCAGACAAGCAGGCCAGAGCATCCTTGAGGTCTTCACGCAAATCGGCTATCTGCGCGCGCTCTTCAGCAATCTGGGCAGTAAATACGTCAAAAAATTCCTCTTCGCTGAGCGTAGGATGAGTTTGCAGGTGCATATCACCCAAAAGGATTACCCGTTGCTGATGGCGTGCCTGACTCTCCATTTTTTGTTTCATCAGATTCTTCGCGATACTAAGCAACCAGGGTCGTACCCCTACGCCACGATATTTGTCCGCGATCTCAAATGCTTTCACCACCACGTTTTGCAGCAGCTCAAACGCTTCATCGTCCACGCTCTCCGGCGCCACTACATCGGCCTTTCTGACATATGCTCGCAGGATGCCGTAAAGACGCTCCAAGGAAGGCGGGTCTGCTAGATGGCGGTGAAGCTCTTCAACGGTGTCTGCGGCTGTCATCACACGCGGATCAGCTCGCTGTTCATCCATTTACACGCTCCTTACCACAAGGATCAACAAGAGGACTGTTGATTTCTCTCTATCTTAAGATCAGTTGAGATATGCCAGATGTTACATTTAGAACAAAAATTCCATTTATCGATTTTTTACAGGCAAATCACTTCGATTATTTTACAGCATAAATTATAAATTGTACATCAGTTGTCTTAATGTGCATGATACATCTTTGATAATGTTTTTACTCGCTTTCAGGTTTTGAGGGGAATCTCAAAGTGTTTGATCTGGAAGGAAGGTATTACCAAGTTCTTTGCTTACCATAATCTCGACAGAGGATGAATCGGGAAGAATTGGCGCACTTACGTATATTTCTGCATCCTCCGGACGATAGGTGATCGCTTCTCCACGTGCTGCATGCGGGAGATTCATAAACGCTGTCAACGTGCTACTCTGACTTACTGGATTGGCAAGATGTAGGCGCATTGTTCCAGGCAGTGAAGAAACGACGAGGCACAGCGTGATCGTTTGAAGAAGTTGCTGGGCCGCTACAACCATATTCTGGGTGCTGGTGATAAAAAGTGAGCTGCTGCCGACGAATGGAGCTAATGCAGGAAGCGACGGAAAACCCTGCGCGCCCTCGAGCGCAAATAGGCCGATACGCACGCCCGACGGGTTAGAAGCATCAGTAGTAGGAATATAGGTTTCCCAGGCCGGATCATCCCAGGGCGCCGCGGCCCAAAGAAACGTATTAGTCATCCCGGCAAGTTGATTTTGCGCATCCTTGCGCCCTTGATCAAGGTTCCTTTGCGCTCTCGCAATTTGTTGTTCGTAGTCTGCTTGGGCTTGCCAGCGTTCCGGCGAAACGTATCTTCGATGTCCCGCAACTGCAGGATGAGCTTGCCCCACTTTTGTGGAAGGGTAGAGTCTTAGGAGAGACTGTTTCAGAAGGAGGGCAAGGATCATGCAACAAGTCCAAAAGATCTACACAGCAGAGTTGAAGCGCTAAGTACAGGCGGGCATAAGTTCGAAGCGCCCTCTGCTAAGTTCCAGGTGGGCGCACATTCGTTCCAGACTATCCGCTCTCCTATGCCGCCACGTCTCCTCTCAAGCGCGTTGCGAGCTGGTGTTCCAGGTGTTCAACCGTGTAGGACCATTTGAGAGGCTTGGCAGTTTGGTTATAGCGAGTAATAAAGTCATGAATGGCCTGCTCAAGCTCATCCAAGCTGCAGAAATGGTTGGGCTGCAGGAGTTTCCGTTGAAGCAGACTGAACCAGATCTCCAACTGGTCGAGCCAAGAAGCGTTGGCAGGCAACCAATAGAGCTGCATCGTCAGTTTCCCCTCCGACATCGTCGCCAGTTCCTGGATCCAACGTGGGAGTTGCTTGGGTGCATGGGTCGATCCATTATCCAAGACCAACGCCACTGTCTGCACACCCCGACGGCGTGCCTCTGCAATAATGACCGTCTCTAAAAAAGAGCGAAAGGAGACTTTGCGTTTGCGCGGATGGCACTGGCCATAGACCAGCCCATCGGCCACACTCAAGGCGGCCATCAGGTGCAGTGCTCCCCGCCGATGGTAACGGGGTGACTGATAGACTGGATGCTGAGGTATGGCTGGACGAGGAGCCTGTTCGGCCTCTCGCGCTTGGATGGAGGTTTTCTCATCCGTACAGACCACCCAGATCCCTTGTTCGAGTAAGGCTGTGGCGTGTTCATACAAGCGCAGGACAGGGCGGGCCCGTTGCAGGAAGGTTTCGGACTCCTGAATGTGCTGCCAGGAATGGAAGCGCCAGGGACGGATCTGCTCGGCGGTGAGCCAACGGCCAATGGTTCTGGCCGAAATGGTCGGCAAGGTTGGAACCGTTGCTCCATGACAAGCCAGTTCGGCTCGACTCCAACGAGCCAGGGGAACGCCATGAGATCGGGGCAGACTGCAAGCCAACGCCGTGACTTGTGCACGCACCTCTGAGGAAAATCGACGGGGCGCGCCTGATCGGGGAGCATCCGTGAGTCCATGCGTCTCGTCCCAGCGTCGACGCCACTTGCGTACCCAACTCTCATGGCGCTGCAACGCCCGTGCCATCTGCTTCGTGCCCCAGTCCGGATGAGTATGAGAAGCCTCGATGAGCTGCGCACGTCGAGCGACGGCCTGTGGGGTCCGATGGGCCTGGACCAGCAGCTTCAGTTGACCGAGCTCATGGGGAGCCAAGAGCAAAGAACGTTGGGAGCATTGATGAGACATACAGCACCTCCTTTGAAGAGAGACACCACGACTACCAGCCATGCTCTTTCTAGAACACGTCATGCAGAGCTCTCTATTCCTGGAGAAGGCTTCTTGCTCTTTTTTCCTTGCCAGCAGAGGGCGCTTCGAACTTATGCCCGCCTGTACTAAGCCGTGGAGTTGGCCAAGACGAGTGGCAAGCCAATGGCGCAGGTGGCCCGTGAACTGGGCATCTCCGACACGTCGATCCAGAAGTGGCGTCAGGAAGTGGCCGAACATGGCAAAGAAGCGTTCCCAGGGAGTGGGCATCAGAGCGCGAAAGCGCGAGGAACTGCGCCGACTCAAACGTGAACTGGAGAGGACGCAAAAGGAGCGCGACCTCTGAAAAAAAGCCTTGGCCATCTTTTCGCAAAGCCAGTTGTGAGGTACCAGTTCGTCGAAGATCATCGGCAGGAGTATCCTGTAAGCTTGCTCTGCGAGACGTTCGACGTCTCGATAAGGGGGTCTGATGCCTGGAGGAAACCTCCGATGAGTGAGCAAAAGCCGAGAAGATGGAAAGCTTGTATTTGTCAATGATATTGGGGATCATCCTCACATTTGGGGAAAGCTCTTCGATAATATCGACTGAGACATTTGTTTGAGCATGAAAAAAGGAACCACTTGGAACTATAAGCACAGCAATCCCCAAATGTGAGGGAGATCCCCTATTAGAGTAGCATAAACAAAAGCTCGCCTCCCGCATTCAAGAAGTCTCTCACGCCAATCGGCAGATGGATGGGAGTCCACGTATTCATGCCGAATTGCGGGCACAGGGGATCAACAGTTTAAGGAAGCGGAGAGCACGTTTGATGCGAGCACGAGGACTCTGTGCGAAGCCGTGTGCGCATCGAACCAGAACAACGAACAGTGAGCCTGGAGGGCGGATCGCCCCGAACTTGTTGCATCAAGATTTCACGGCCTCCTCTCCAAATGAGAAGTGGGTGATCTTCCCGCTGTTTGGACGATACGCGGGGTGGCTCTACCTGGCTGCTGTGCTTTATCTCTTCTCGCGCCAGGTGGGAGGATGGGCTCTGGCGGCTCACCAGGACGAGACCCTAATCGAAACGGCTTTCCGTCTGGCCCTGCTAGGTCGGCATCCACCAGCTGTGTTGCTGTTTCATGCTGATCGAGGATCGCAGGGCACCAGTGATGCGTATCGAGCCTGGCTTGCGGAAAGGCAGGTGACCGTGAGTATGAGTCGGACAGGCAATGGTGACGAGAATGCCGTGACCGAGTCGTTTTTCGGAACACTCAAGAGCGAAGGTGTGGAACGCGCTTCCTTTCAGACACGAGGGCAAGCCAAGCCAACCATTTTCGAGGATGGAGAATGCTTTTCTAATCGCATTCGCCGACATTCTTCTTGAGGGGATGTCAGCCCTCTCGTTTACGAACAATTGAAGAGTTAACCTCTTATATTTCAACTCTCCACGAAAACGGGTCAACCTCAAACATTGCCTGGCAACCTTTTAGAATACACAAGAGGAAAGGCAGGCCTTCTGCAAGTATCCAGTATGTCCAGTACCAAGCATAGAATGCTATTGTTTATTATGATCCCTCCTGTTCTCCTAACAAGATGAGCTGAATCGCATCGGGAGCACAAGGTAAGACATCAGGCCAGCGAGCTCCAGATTTTATTTTGCTGATTGCCGAATGTGGGACCCCGTACTTATGGGCGAGTTCCTGAACTTTAACACCTCGTTGTAGTAAGTATTTGATATGTGCAACCTCTCGTCGGGTTAATTTTCTTGGATCGGCTTGCCTTTCTCTCAAGGTAGTGTATGACTGTTCTGCGTTAGCGGGTGCATGAGGAACAACATCTTTCCATCTTTCGCCACTCCGAATGGCACGGACGGTAGAACGATTGATGTGATATTGTCTTGCTAGTTCGCTATCCATTCCTTTCCCTTGTGACACGAAGTATTTGATGTACGCGACCTCCTCCAGAGTAGGATGCGGTTCGTTTTTTTGATACGTCTCTTCTTGCTCGACATGGATATCAGTCCAGTATTTTCCTTTCAAAATCATGGCCAGGTACTCTCTTGTGTAGCCGGAATATGTTTGTATCTCTTCTAGATCAATCCCAGAGAACAACATCTCTTTGATTTTTCTTCTTTCTTGGTCAGTCTTTTTGCTTTTAATGCTTCTTATCTTCTCTATTTGAGATTCATCGACTTCTACACCTTGCCAATACCCACCATTCAAAATGGCATCTACCGCTTTGTACGTAAAGCCAAATTGATCCATGATCTCCTGAACTGTCCAGCCTTGAGCGTGGGCAACCCGTATTGCTCGTATGGTGTCTTCATCGTATACTTTGCCTCTCTTTATCAAAGCGTCTTCTGTTGCAAATTGTAACCAGACACCCAGTGCTTTTACTCTCCGGACAGTATTGCGCGATACATCACAGGCCTCTGCTATCTGCACCACACTCTGACCATGTGCAAGTCGCTCATTGATCGCTTGTGTGAGTTCTTCTCTTGTCTGTGGCAGCTTATCGTTATAACCCGATGAGATTGCGTTATATGCTTGTATCCAATATCGTTCGCGTTCTAACAACCTTTCCTTTGGGCAGGTTTCTATAACCTCAAAGCAAAACTGCTCAATGCCATACTGGTGTATAACTTGATATAATGCGGTCCGCTGAGTACCTATTTTTCGGACATAGTAGACGTGACCGCTGCATCTATCCTTGAGGTCTACCGATTGCCCGATGTAGACCCTCTCTGGATCGGCTTGACGATAGATCTTGTAAATACCTGAAAGGTTCTTTGGTAAAATTCGTGCCCCTCTGGCTTCCAAGCCATTGTAACGCACGAGGAGATACTGACCAGAGGTTCGCTTAACACCAAAGCGGCTCAGTTGAGGTGAACCTATGCGATTATACAGGGGTGCGACCTTTGCACGCTCTGCTATCGTTGCGCGTTCCATCGTCAACAGCGCCTGCTTGTTGTGGCTATCCTGTACGTGAACAACTTCAATTCGAAATGTATCAAGTCCCTCATGGTGCATATCCATATAGAGAGGTAAATACGGATCGCCACGCATCGCATACAACTTATGCCTCCTCAAACGCTCATAAAGCATTCCTTTCCCTACATACTGCTTGTCATCAACGAGATGATGAATGACGTAAATACCATACCTCTTAGGTATGAGTCGGAGTTCATCGAACCTGTACAGTGGTTTTTCCACTACTTACACCTCGTTTACACACTATGTTTTAGGAAAGGCCGCTATATGCTCTTGAAAATGTGCTTCTATTATCCTTTCTTTTGACGGCCCACTTTCCCGGTTAGAAACGGCGTCTTTTATGGTGCTCCATGCTCAAGTATCTTCATTTCTTCACTCGTTAATCCGTACAGTTTGCATACCAATAGGTCAATCTGCCTATCCACTACTTCAATCTGACGCTGATGGACAGTTCTGTCATGTGTAGCCTTCACAGCAGCCACTTTCTCTTGTAGAGATAGCATGTGTTGAACTAACTGCACCAATGGAGCTTGTTTTTGGCGCATATCCACGGGGATCGGAATAGACTGAACTGTGGTTTGATTGAGTTGCGGGAAAAGGTGCTTATAGGCGGTGAACGTTTTGTAGATGTAGCAGCGTACAAAGCGGCTGTTGAGGAGGCCAAGCAGGGTTTCGTGCACAAGATCAGGGCAGGATACGTGCAGATTGTATACGGACTGCATGGTGACAAAACCTACGGTATCTAACGCCGCAATACAGCGTTCACCCGTCTTCACAATCACGATTTTCGGGGCCCGGTAAAGCGCAGCGTCTTTTGTCGTTTTTTGCACGAAACGCGATGGCTGGTCAATGTAATAGCGGTCGATATCATCGCCAACGAGGATGGGAATGGGTCCCTCGGCCAGCACCTCCTTCTTCCCGATTTCTTCCCCTCGCGAGATCTTCGCAACGCTGTCTAAACGCCTGCACCCGCTCTCTACCCTCGAGAGAATGGCTGCTTCTTGATCTGAAGCGTGGACAAGCAACCTGTGCATCGGATCTGCTACAAATCGCTCCCGGCTGCATGTGTGTTCGGTCACTACCGTCCTGTCGCCGTGTATCTCGCTCAGTATTCCAGGGGGTTGTTCGCCCTTCGCTGCCACGAACACAATGGCGGAGACATTCGCCTTAAACACCGTGCCACAGTGGTAGATGCCTTCAAGACCTTCGCTCAGTAACATCGCCCGGGCGTTCCGGGTTTCATCGCGCGCTAAGAGGGCATCGGGCACAATCAAGGCGAAGCGACCATGGCTCTTTGTCAGCCTGAGGCCCTGCTCAATAAAGAGCCAGTAGGTATCGTACTGATCTCTCGCGAGGGTAAAATGTGTGCGGAAGTAGTGCTTTGCTTTCTGATTGTGGTATTCGCCAAAGATGTAGGGCGGATTGCCGATGACTGCGTCAAATCCGCCCCCTCTCATAATCTCTGGGTATTCGGCCTTCCAGTCGAAGGTATTGAGGCTGTAGCGTTCTTCCTCATCGAGAAAACTCATCTGTTCGTTATCGTAGAAATCGGGCCCGACAAGGGAGTTGCCACACTTAACATTGTTGCCCAGATTCGGCAGCACTCGTTCGTGGAACAATCGAAGCTGGGTAGCCAAGCTTTCCTCCGATTCACCCTCCAATACCTTGAGCAGCAATGACAGCTTCGTCACCTCAACCGCTTGCGGGTCCAGGTCCACACCACAGACGTTATTGAGCAAGATGCGCTTGCGCTCGGCCGTGGTCAACCGCCAATCACCACCAGGTCCTTCGTACAACTCCTTTCGGTGCTTCTCTGGCCCATCAGCCAGATAGTAGTCGCGGTGCCAGTCAAGGAGGTACTGGTAGGCTCCTAGAAGGAATGAGCCGGAGCCGCAAGCTGGATCGAGGATCCGTAGTTTTGCAGCCAGCCTCGGCGTTTTTCCTGTCAGGAGCTTACCAACAGTGTGTTCAACGATGTAGTCCACGATATGCGTCGGCGTGTAGTAGACCCCGCCCGCTTTTTTGACTTCAGGCTTTTCCTCGACCACCGCTCGATGCCCCTGGGTGAGGCGGATCACTTTCCCAAGAAACTGCTCGTAGACCTGGCCGAGGATATCGGCCGGGAGAACCGAGAACTCGTAAGGGCTGTCGGGATAATATAAGCCCCTGATGATCTCCTTTAATGGTTTGTCATCGATCGTGAGAGTCAGCGTGAAAGTATCAGGCGCCTCGGAGCTGTCTTTTTCTTGCGTGAAATGGAACAGACCGGAATTATATTTGGTATCGGCCTCGTGAAACAATTGACAGAGCGCCTCGTATGTTTGCCCACCACCCTGGAGTTCCAGCAGTCGCTTATACGGTTCAATGCCTCGGTCTTCACAGATGCGCAGAAAGATGATCCGGTCAATAGTCATCTGAACTGCGAAGTTGAGATCGCGCGCCGTGAGCTCTGGATTGCGAAGCGCGAGGTTTCGAGCCAGCACTTCGCGCCACTGCTCTATTTCGGCAAGAAAGACAGCATCGACCTCAGCAGTTCCTTTCTTCGCCTTGGCCGACTCAGCATATGTATCAAAAAAGCCCTTGAGTACCGCTTCACGGGAGAACACGCCGGCAATCTCATCCCACCGCTCGGGAAAGTGTGCATAGGTGAAGTATATGACGCGAGCCGTCGAGGCTTTGTCTGCCTTATCGGGTTTGATTCGGCAGTCGTAGACCGCGAACTCCTCGAAGTCAGTGAGAATGCTGAGGGGTAGCTTCGCCGACCATGCATAGCGGCGCAATTGGAAGGCTGCGTCCATATCCTCCATGATGTTGACCGATGGTCTCTTCGTTTCAAGGAAGAACTTACGGGTTCCCCCAATGCGAAAGCAGTAATCTGGAGCTTTGGTAGCACCGCCCACTCTGATGGCATCTTCGTGGATAACGTCCTTGTACGCCTCAGCATAGCCTCGCTCGTTGCTCATGTCCCAGCCAAGAGCCTTAAAAAATGGATCCACGAACTCGATCCGAAGCCGAGTTTCGTTGTATTTGTGAGAACAATAGGCATCGCGATTATGGTCAAAACGCTCGACCAGTTCAAGAACTTCTTTGGGAGCAGTCATCCTTTCCTCCTCAAGCCCTTCCTTAAAAACAACAAATATCAGTGCATATCTGTCATCCACCTCATGTCATGGCTAAAGATCGTCCTCAGGTGATCACCGGTTCTACGTATCTTCTCGACTGATTTGATCAGCCATAATTCGTCACTTGTAGCCTCTAGAGGTAATCTTGCAGTTTGCTTAGTTTAGCCTATCGTAAGAGTCATGGCAAGCCAATTTGGATATTTATGCTACTCAATTGAGTAGCATATCTCTTCATCGCTCTACCGGAGACCTTCTCTATCGTATACAGAATATAATAGAAAGTAGAGCCGTTAGCATTCACAATAAAGGAGGCGCGAAAGATGATCCGTCTTAACGAAGTGGGAGCCTTTGTTTCTGCGCCCACTAGCTATGGAGTAAATGCCATCTTCGGAGTATACCTTCCAGGCATCGAGCGAGCCACAAGCAGGCTACGAAGTTTTGGTACGGGTCATCCACAAGGACGACCGCTTCGTTCCGGATATCAGTACGATGGATTTTCCTCTTACTCCTGTAGCTCATTCGCTGAACAATCTCTGGCAAGCCAATGTAACCATCCCCGTCAGACCAGGAACCTATCTGTACCGTTACCAACTTCTCCTAACACTTCCCGGTACGCTCACCCCGAAGGTGATTGCACGCTGGTTTACTGACCCCTTTGCGCGGGCAACGGATATCGGCAGGCTCTCTGCATTTGTCACCCCGAGCTTTGGTCCAGACTTTGTCTGGACCGACCAGTAATGGAAAACTCCTGAACTGGAAGACCTGGTGGTCTACGAGCTGCACGTCGAGGCGTCCAATAGCACCTTCGATGGTGTCATCGAACACCTGACATACCTGAAAAGCCTTGGCATCACGTGCCTGGAGTTGATGCCGATCACAAGTTTGAAGTTGGATTTTGACTGTGGGTATGGACCTCTCCACTACTTTGCCCCCAATGAGCGCTGGGGAGGGGTACGGGGACTAAAGCGCCTGGTCAATGCCTGCTATCAAGCTGGCGTCGCTGTCATTCTTGATGTTGTCTTCCAACATGTCAATCCGAGTTTTCCCTACCACCTGGTCTACGATACTACAGGGATTGAAAGTCCCATGATCAATGGGAATGGTCTCTTCGGTCCAACGATTGATTTCAGTAAGGAGTTTGCTCATAAGTATGTCCAGTCGACGAACTCTCATTGGCTCAACGAGTACCACGTGGATGGCTTTCGCTACGACGAGGTTACCGACCTCTATGATGGCCCTACAGGGATCAAGTCCCCCGGATCGCCTACGAAACATCTAATACATCGCTCACTATACCCCGCTTTCCTCCCTCGGGTGGCCTGGCTCCTGGGGAATACAGCCGTATCATTTAGTGTCCCGAAGAACTGTACCTGCCTCAGGAAATTCTGCGAACCACTTACTCCAACTGCACCTGGCAGGATAGACTGCTGGACAAAGCAGAGAACATGGCAACGTCCCAGTCTGTGGATGATGATTTCGCCCACCTGCTCGATACACGCTTCCCTGGCTTTCCCGAGCGTAAAACGGTGTATGATATCGCCAATCAGCCTGTTGATATGCCTGTTACTCCATTCCAGTACCTCGAGAGCCATGACCACAGCCAGCTCATTACGTTCTTTGAGCCTCAACCGCCGGGCGTTCCTTTCGCGGAGAGAAGTACCTGGTACAAACTGCAGCCATTTGTGATTGCACTGTATACATGTCAGGGCATTCCAACGCTCTGGCAGGGACAGGAGTTTGCCGAGAGCTACATTCTGCCGGATCAAGGCAGCGTGCGCATCAATTTCCGGCGTGATATTCACTGGGAATACTTTTATGATGATTTTGGAGGCCAACTTGTGCGTCCCTACCGCATTCTGGGGACGCTCCGGCATGCCTATCCCGCTCTACGTAGTCACGAGTCTTTCTACTACAACGAGCAATACAGGGCGAGAGACGGCATAGTGGCCTATAGCAGGCAATCCACAGCCGCGCAGCAATTTGCCATCGTGCTCCTTAATTTTTCCGATCAGCGGCAATCAACCTCGATTCCTTTTCCCGAGACGGGTACCTATCGAGTAATGATCGATGATGCAGTGCGCGCAACTCCTTTCGAAACTTCGGTCAGCTACGCAAATCAATACATTAATGTCGATGTGCCGTCTAACTACGGCTGCATCTTCATCAAGTGAGGCACGCTCGCTTTACAAGCATCAGGGTTCATAGGAGACTCTCCTGCCCGCTCTTCGTTAATACTTCTCTGTCAGTTTCTCAGAGGTAGATTGCGCCCAAGCTGCTTAACAGGTGCATCGCCCTTTCACGGACTGTCAAAAAGCTCTTCCTGTCAGTTGGCTCCACAAGCCGACCGAATCGAAACTAACGAAGCAGTACAAATCCGATGTGCAAGTATTCGGAGGCATGCAAAAGCGGGTGCTGGTTCAGATGCCATGCCAAATTTGGCTCATAGGAATGGATCTCAGTCCTTTCCCACTTGACTGGAACAGGCGTTCGTGCTACACTGGCTCAGCAGAACGAGAGGGGCAGGAGCAGCCATGCAGACCGTACGTATCTATCGACTCAAGGATCTCGACCGGCGGACGCGAGCGCGCCTGAGAGCTGCGCAGCTGGAAGCCGCTCGCGTCTGGATGTATTGCCTGGAGCGTCACCGACTGGCCCGAAGCGAGCGCACCCGTTGGCCGGACCGCGACGACTTGCAGCGGGAAACCAAGGGCGGGCAGTTCGCGTTGCACAGTCAATCCATCCAGCTGGTCTGCCAGCAGTTTCTCGCCAACGTCGAGACCATCAAGCAGGTGCGTCAGACGAACCCGCGGCACCGCTATCCCTACCACCCCAAGAAGTACCGCACGGTGCAGTGGCCCGCCCAGGCGGTCGCGCGCCAGGGCAGGCGCCTGATCCTGCCCATGGGCCGCGGACGCAAGTCCTTCTCCTTCCATCTGCCCGAACTGCCTGAGCAGATCGGAGCGGTCTCGTTGGTCTGGAATGGGGGCTATGAACTGCACCTGGTCGTTCCCGCCCCAGAGGACGAGGTCTCAGTCCCTGCCGATAAGCCGGTTCAGGCTGCCGTTGATCTGGGAGAGATCCACCAGGCGGCGGTGACGACCAGCACAGGCCAGGGGCTGATCGTCACCGGGCGCGGCATGCGCAGCCTCAAGCGGCACGCCAACATGACGCTCGGGCGACTCGCGCGCTTGCAGTCCCGCTGCCAGAAAGGCTCCAAGCGCTGGCGGCGCTTGCAGTACGCCAAAGAGCGCGCAAGCGGCAAGAACAAGCGCCGGGTGCGCGACCTGCGGCACAAGGGCACACGTCTGGCAGTCGACTTCTGCCAGCAGGCGGGGGTGCAGACACTCTACGTGGGCGATCCGCACGGGGTGCGCAACGAGAACAAAGGGCGCCATCACAACCAGCGCATGAGCCAATGGGAATACGGCAAAGATAAGCAGTATCTGCAAGAGAAGTGTGAACAGGTGGGCATCGCGTGCTTCAGTGGCAGTGAGCGGGGAACCAGCAGCCACTGTCCGCGATGTGACTGGAAGAAGAAGCCGAGAGGACGGAACTGGGCCTGTCGGCGCTGTGGCTTTGTGGGCCACCGAGATATCGTGGGGAGCATGAACATGCATCTCCTGGCCTTTGGTTCGCGGATTAGCTATCCGAGTTTGCTCACGTATCGACGGCCCGGCCCCTTGCGGGACAGGCGGCAGACTAAAGAGCTGCCGCCCGGTGGAACGTCGTAGTCCGCCCGGACGCGGGCCACTGGGAGGGGCAACCCGCTTGTACCAGTGTTGTCCAGGTGTGCGCAGCGTCTCAGCCACCAGCCGTGCTGGTCCCCTTGGGGAGCGGTCACCGACGCGAACGGTCTCGCCTGGAAGCCCATCCCTTTCTAGGGGATGAGAGCGTCACTTGCTGATCGTACTCTTTCTCTGGATTCGTTGATGGCGGCATCGGGGAGTCCAACGATGTTGAATGCCGCAAGTCCATTTGATAAGTCTACCTCCACTTCGACAAGTGCCCCTTCCAGGCCAATTACCGCGCAGCTTTGTACCTTTGCCAACATAGACCATGACCTCCTCACCATATTTGCCCCGTCATTATGCCTGAGTTGTGGCAAAATAGCAATAGCTCATTTTGGGGATATCCAAACCCTGGCAGGGGATGGTCGTCCCCTGCACCTCTGTCCGGTATCTGGTTAGCCGAGGATGACGCGGATATAGTTCTGGGTTTCGGCGGGAAGGAAGGCACGCCAGCTAGTTCCGCCTATCCTGACGGCCCTTTGCACGGCTCCTGGACCAGCATTGTATGCCGCGAGGGCTTTGGCGATATCGCCCCCAAATTGCCGAATATAGCTTGCCATGAGGCGAGATGCCCCCTGGAGTGACTGAACGGGGTCCCAGGGGTTGACACCAAGCGATGCCGCGGTTGCCGGCTCGAACTGCGCGATGCCAAGTGCGCCCGCGGGGGAGATCGCCGAGGGATTAAAGCCACTTTCCTGGTTGATCTGCCGCACAAATACGTTTGGTGAGAAACCTACGTTGAGAGCATCCTGTCTGGCAAGGGAAACGAAGTCCTGGCGCGAACCGCCAGGGCTACCAGAGCCGCCAGTGCCTCCTCTGGAGGCTTTTCCCGGAATACAGACCTGTTGGCCGGGAAAAATAAGATTGGCGTTGGCAATGTGGTTGTAGGAGGCCAGGCGCGGCCAGGTCGTTCGATAGCGCATGGCAATGGCGCTCAACGTGTCACCGAACCTTACGCTGTATGAAGCGTCTCCCTTCGCGCAAGGGGATTGAGCAAAGACTCCAAGCAGGCGCCCTCCCAGCGCACTCCCCAGCAGCAGGATTACGAGCGTAAGCAGGATAATTATGTGCCTCGTAAACGCGTTCGCGCCTGGCCATCGACGGACAAGTGGGGGAACTGACCGTTGCATTTCAGTACATCCTTTCCAAGATACCCTGCCAACGTATACAGGCTTGACGCGAGCAAGGGTATCTCATGAACTGTCCTTTTCACCATAGTTTCATTGCTCACCCAAATACAGGTGATGGAGAAAAGGAAATTTTGTTTGTGGCATAGTCTGCATACTACTGACTCTGTATGCCAAGGCATGCAGAATGATGAAGAAACATAGGACTATTTCCTTGAGGTTGGTGAAGAAACGCTGACAGGTCAGCCATAGACGCTGTTTGACATGATTATTAATCGCGTGATACGATTTTGCTTGGCGGAAAGTACCGAGCGATAACTTTGTCGAGGTGAGCATCACCTGGGAAACCAGAGGCCCAGTTCGGGCAAAAGCAAAGGAATAAACGATGTCAAAAGTGTTTGTGTTAGGCACCGACAAGCAGCCGCTCACCCCGGTGCATCCAGCAGGGGCACGCTACTTGCTCAAGGAGGGCAAGGCCGCCGTGTATCGGCGCTATCCTTTCACTATCATCCTGCGAGCAAAAGTTGAGAAGCCTGCTCCCACGCCGCTCCGGCTTAAGATCGATCCAGGAGCAAAAACGACTGGACTTGCCATCACCAATGACGTGACTGGGGAAGTCATCTGGGCAGCGCAACTCACCCATCGGGGAGCAGCCATCAAGTCAGCACTGGACAAGCGGCGGGGAGTCCGCCGGGGCCGCCGACAACGCCGGACGCGATACCGTGCCCCTCGTTTTCGCAATCGCCGACGACGCACAGGTTGGCTGCCACCATCTCTGCGAAGCCGCGTCGAGAACATCCTGACCTGGGTGAGACGCATTTCTCGTTTCTGCCCCATCACGGCGCTTTCTCAAGAACTGGTGCGCTTCGATCTTCAGAAAATGGCCAATCCGGAAATCGCAGGAGTCGCCTATCAACAAGGGACGCTTTTCGGTTATGAAGTGCGTGAATATCTTTTAGCCAAATGGCAGCGTACCTGCGCCTATTGCGGCGCGCAGGAGGCGCCGTTGCAAGTCGAGCACATTCTTTCTCGGGCGAAAGGAGGCAGTGACCGGCTAGACAATCTTGGGCTTGCCTGCCAGCCATGCAACCTGGCGAAGGGAGCACAGGATATTCGCGACTTCCTCACCCATGATCCTGAGCGACTGGCTCGCATCCTGGCGCAAGCGAAAGCCCCCCTCAAGGATGCCACAGTGGTCAACGTGACCCGCTGGGAACTGTTCAGGCGGCTCAAAGAGAGCGGGTTGCCCCTGGAGACCGGATCAGGCGGGCGCACGAAGTACAATCGGGCACAACGAAACCTGCCGAAAACCCATTGGTTGGACGCTGCCTGTGTTGGGCCCTCGACGCCTGCGAGACTGCAAACAGCCCATGTGTTCCCTCTGTTGATCGTGGCGACCGGACGCGGCCATCGTCGCATGTGCAACACCAACGAACTCGGGTTCCCAGTGAGCTATCGGCAGCGGCACAAACGCTACTTTGGCTTTCAGACAGGAGACCTGGTGCGGGCTGTCGTCCCAGTGCTGCTTGCCTGTCGGGGCACACATGTTGGGCGAGTCGCCGTGCGGGCCAGGGGAACCTTCACGATCAGCACGAAACACGGCAAAATCACGGATGTGCCTCACCGCTTTTGCCAGCCCATCGGACGCACGAACGGCTATAGCTTTCAGACAGGAGAACGGCATGCAGCCTCACCCACAACCAGCCCCTAAGGAACGGCCATTCCTCCCCGGCTTCAAAAGCGCCGGGCTCCCTGGCCCTTTTTCTGTGGACGCACGGTCAATGTTGCTCCGTAATACACGGAACTGGCTCATTAAGTGTCAAATGTGAGTGTTGAATAGTATGAAACGTGAGTATCATCGCTGGTATAGTCCCTCCCTGGAGCGAGACATGGAGTTGCTGGTTTTTGGGCACGCCGGCGCCCGGGTGCTGGCCTTTCCGACTTCCATGGGCCGTTTCTTCCAATGGGAAGATTCAGGTATGATTGCCGCACTTAGCGAGCAGCTTGAAAATGGAGGGCTTCAGTTATTTTGTGTGGATAGCGTAGACAGCGAAAGCTGGTATGCCAAAGAGCGAGCGCCGGCTGAACGAGCATGGCGACACGTCCTGTACGACCGCTACCTGCTGAATGAGGTTTTACCGTTCACCTCGCAGTTGAACGCCAACCCATTCCTGATCACCACGGGCCCCAGCTTTGGAGCGTACCACGCCGCCAATTTCGCCTTTCGCTATCCATACCTGGTCGATCGTGTGATAGGTTTGAGTGGCGTCTACGATATCAAAAAGTTCACTGGCGGTTATACCGACGATAACGTATATTTTAATAATCCAATGGACTTCATGGAAAACGAGTACGATCCTGCGCGGCTGCGGGCACTACGGCATATAGACATTATTCTTGTTATCGGCCGGGATGACGCCAACTATAAAAATAACGAGAGCTTTTCGAGCATCCTGTGGAGCAAGAACATCTGGCATGCCCTGCGTATCTGGGATGGCTGGGGCCACGATTGGCCCTGGTGGCAGAAGATGATCAGCATGTACATCGGCGGTCACGATTGACCGGGGGAGAAGACGTATGACGTTTGACAAAGGCTTGTCTGGTTGCTTCATCTCTCCAGCGCGGGTCGGTTGAATATGTTGGGTATTGGGTGAGGACAATATAATCCTCTTTGACTACCTCGTCAGCCAGTTTTTTCGGATTAGGCGTATACCCTTGAAAGGTCTTTAACGAGTCAGGGGTGGGAAATGCCATGATAATGGTCGGATTGCCCCGTGTTAAGAAGCGGGCGAATAGCAGGCGACCCAATCAATATCAAGCTGTGCCGAAGCCCCGGGTTTGGCGTATGGACCAAGAATCGAGGACTCATTCTGTAAGATCCATGACATCGGGATGTGCGGCACCCGTTTCGACGTCGTGCCTATCAGCTTGCCGTCCATATAGAAGTTCACCGAACTTGCCGTCCACTCTATAGCTGTCGTATGCCATGCTGTCCATCTGGCTGAAGTTCTAAAGTTGGCCCCGCCCGGATGGGTATAGGCACTGATCCTATAACCGTAGTCATTCTCGGGATAATCGATCTCATAGCCGCCGGTATAAAAAAGGTGAGCGCTCTTGAAACCGGGGTCGGCTTTGACGACTTTGAAGCGTTCAACATAGCGGCCGTACTGATGATTCATGCATTTGATGGGTACGACTGTAGCCACATGGTTATCTCCGCCCGTACTTGGCCTGAACATGTTGATGTGCATAGCTCCGTTGCTTACCGAAACAGTATCCTCCGGATGGTAAACTCCGCCAAAAGGAGCGCCGGTGTTGCCGTCCGCACCTGACTTGGCCGTATCACTCCAGTGTTAGGATAGCCCACCAGTTGGAGGAGTATGCTCCATACGGCTTCAGACCTCCGCAGTACGCCTGCGGAGTGTCCGTGTTGTGTTTGCAGTCACTGAAGGCTCCCAAAGGAACGTCCGTATTGAAGTCATCGGAGAATAGGAGTTTCCAGCCCGATAGATCTCCGACAGGCATAGTTTCTCCTGATGGTGATGATACATTATGAGTCTGAGGGGAAGTTGGTGTCGACCCGTCGATTGTCGGAACCGAGGTTGGTGTTGATCCGTCATTTGTCACAACCACAGTTGGTGTCGACTTGTCAATTGTCGGAACGAATTTAGCCCCGACTGTTAATGTAAGAAGTACAAAAATGAATACTCCAACCCATGTGAAAATCTTTCGGAACATGATTTCCTCCTTTGACGTGGTAGCGTCCTGAAAAGTGTGTAAAACCGAAGTCTGGTATCCAAACTGATCCGTTAAGATCAGTAGAAAACGAAAAGGAGGATCCCATGGCTCGTCAGAAGAACGATACGCAAAACGTGAACGAAAGTCAAGCGACCGAAGACCGCGATGGCACGAGAGAAATTACAGCAAGCTGTGAGAACCGCGCTGATCAGTGTGCTGGAAACTGAAGTAGATACCTTCATTGGCGCAGTGCGCTATGAACATGGTGAACAGAGGCGTGATTACCGCAACGGACATTACCCCCCCCACTGTGTTCTGAGAGTCGCGCTCAGCTCCAAGTGGTGCAACTCGGTGGTAGAGGGCGTCTACTTCCTCCTGTCTGTGGGCATTGGTGGTCGGTGTTCCGTGCAGATGATTGGTGGTGATGGTGAAAAATCGATCATGCGAATACAGTCCAATATCACCAACCTGGTAAATGACGTGAAAAGTGGGTCTGGCACAGATGTGGTGATTCGATTCTTGCCGACCGATGAAGAAGTCTCCGGGAATCGCTTCGGAAGTGGGTGAAGATGTTCAAAGTAATCTGCTGATGGGCTTGAATCACCATATCTGTGCCAGGCTCACTTTTCACGTTATTTACCACCGGCGCGATGTATTTTTTGGACCAGAACCTCCTAATGGGCCATATGGGGTATGATGAAGGGTAAGCGGAGGTATATGGCGCCGATCAAAGTCCGGTTGTCAGACCATACCTGGATAGCTGTATGATGCCGCATCACTGCACAAACAGCTACTGTCCCGAACCGCCGCCGAACAAGCGCTTGCAGCTGACCACCGAAGGCGCGCGAGATCGTGCCTTTTTTGACAGTTTTGCCGCGCGCCTCGGCGGCAGCTGAAGCGCAAGACGTGGGGCGCTCGTTCTATCACGCAGAGTATCGTCATGAGGTAGCGTTCGCATGAGTAAATCAATCATTGTCACGTCTGCACGTACGGAAGAATTGAACGCGGAGACCCGGGCTTCCATCATTCATGTCTGCAGAACAGCCCATCAGAAGGACGATTTTACTCACCTCTTTTCCTACATCCCTTCCGGTGGCATCCACGTGCTCGCGTATCGGGAGCAAGAGTTGGTCAGTCATGCGGTGGCGACGACGCGTTGGCTCCAACCGGAAGGTCTCCCGCTGCTACGTACGGCCTATGTCGATGCCGTCGCCACCCTGCCAGCATATCAAGGCCAAGGGATTGCTAGCACACTCATGCGTCATCTCGCGACAGTCATTTCTGATTTTGAGATCGCCTGTTTAGAGACAGAGCGCGTGTCGTTCTATGCTCGGGTAGGCTGGGAATTGTGGCAGGGACCGTTAGCCGGCAGAAGAGCAACAGAACTCCTGCCTACCCCCGATCAAAAAGGGATTATGATTCTCCGCCTCGCTCGTACACCACCGCTTGATGTCGAGAGTTTCCTCGTGATTGAATATGATGGGCGCATCTGGTAAGAGTGCCAAGGCCGAGTGATTTTCTGACAATAATTTTTCGTCTTCTTTGTGAAAAGAGCCGTTCTTTCCTGGTTGACATTCTTGCACGGCATGCTCTATACTCAGGTCAGATGGTGTGTGGTGCGCTCCGGCGCACAGTGCTCCGGCTTCACCGATCTCTGAGGAGGGGAGGTTGGGTTCTCGGGCACGTTTCAACGGACTTGGCCCTGGGCAGCACCCTACGTGATGGGGAGACCTGGCCAGGGAATTGGCCCGCTTGGGTCAGAGAACAAGAGCAAACCGATGAACGACACCCAGACGAGTGTCCACTATCCCAAGCCGCCCCGGCCTGTCCGAATCCTGGCCAACGCGATAGCGACGAGCATCTTGCGTTCCCCATGGCATAGCATGAGGAGCGACCAGCTCCTGCTTCTCACGTTTACCGGGCGCAAGAGTGGGAAGGAGTTTACGACGCCGATGCGCTATGTGCAGGAGGGCGAAACGCTGAGGCTTCGGGTGGTGAGGTCTCCCTGGTGGAAGAATCTGGTTGGGGAGGCCACGG